>Ga0209475_10001035_pt1 | contig 39619 bp, 32 predicted proteins | sample tdDd471_FD_187128 | JGI IMG/M metagenome (GOLD analysis project Ga0209475, IMG submission 187128) | Marine sediment microbial communities from the Atlantic coast under amendment with organic carbon and nitrate - tdDd47.1 (SPAdes)... | ecosystem: Environmental > Aquatic > Marine > Coastal >... | reverse complement strand
TGCTCCAATGGACTGTGAGGGATCTTCAATCACCGGCAAACCGTGTTTGTCGGCAATTTCGAGAATCTCTTTAATCGGGGCCATCTGCCCGAACGGATGCTCCACCACTATTGCCGAGGTTCGGCTACTGATACTTTGCTCCAGAAACTCCGGGTCTATCGCAAAATTAAAGGGATGATTTTTGGCAAATACAGGAGTAAATCCAAGGGCTTCAACAACATTCGGCACCGAGAAAAAGCTGTAGGAGGGAACAATCACCTCCGAGCCCGATTTGAGATCCATCGAAGATAATATCGAGTAAAGGGCCGAGCGGGCAGAGGCAAAGGCCACCGCATAGCGCACACCGTGATAGCTGGCAAACTCTTCCTCAAACTGCAGAATATCTTCCCCATCAACCGACTGTGGCCCCAGAATATGAGCCAATAAAGCAACGATTTCCTTGCGGTCAAAGTTGATATTATGACGTGTAACAATTTTAATGGCGACACCTCGAAATTTCAGATTAGCTTGTAAGAAACGGGATACTAGCACGACTTGTAAAAACACACAAGCAGGCATGGGCAAATTATTACAGAGTGTAAACAGGGGGTATTATAGTAGGTCGAACGGGGGGAATTTTGCCATGACTCAGCCCGCCATTTCGGAGCTCCATAAGGGCACCAAAACTGCTCAGAGATGTTTTGGATATTTTTCATTTCAGCAAAAAACTATATGAATAAACAACAATATGCAATAACATCAACCAGCTTTTTTATCACCAAACAAACCCATGCGGCGCACGGCTTGCCCGCAGTTGCTGCCGATTTCGTCCTCACGGCCATCGCCAATACTGATTATTACATCATAGTTTAAGGCTGTTAAAGTATCGCAGATATCCTGCAACTGTTGTTCACGATCCGAGCGCAGAATGGTTTTAAGGCCGTTGGCCTCTCCACGGCTGGTGGGGTTCAGTGGTGTTAATTTTACGGCAAATTGTTCGGGGTTGAAGATGGTGGAGATAGCCTTGCTGTCAAAAGGTACATCGGCTGCAAGGGCAAAATTCAACACCGGTTTTCTGTCGCCCGGCTCGAAGAAATTCTCGCCCACTTTTGCTATTTCTTTCATGGTTAAATGAGGGTGCGGCATCAGCCTTTCACGCTCTGCCTCATCGGTGGAGTTAACCGAAAACTGCAACTGAAAACGCCCGTGATAAAGCTCGTCTTTCATGGCCTTTAAATTATCAAACCAGCGAGTGCGACCACGTGGTGCAGTTGTGGGTACGCAACACCACAAGGCTGCTGCGTCTTGTAATTCGGGCAAGGTTGGCAAGGCTCGCATTGCCTCGACTACATTATCATTCAAGGCAGGCTCGCCCATGCGGGCAAAATGTACCTTCAGTTTTTTGCAGGTTTTGCCTAAACCTTTGTGACGCGCTAAAACATAATTGGTCTGGGCCAGCATTTCTTCTACCGAGCAGTTACCCCGGTATTCGCCACCGGCATCGCAGAAGATGCAATTGACTGGGCAGCCAAACTGGGTGGAGACGTTGACGATCCATTTCTCTTCACGGGGGTATCGAGTATCGAGGCCATCGACAAACTCCAGCACCGGGCCTTCTTCGCCCCTGAATTGTGCCACAAATATTTCTGCCACATCGGCTCTGCCGGAAGAGTCCAGTACCTGTATATCCGCATCTTTGAAGGAGTACATTCTACATCCCTTTCGCCTGATAAAAATTTAATCTGTTGGATTTGTTGCGGATTTGCTGTTTAAAATTGCCTCAGTCCGCATAAACCACAACCTTTACGATTGGGATGCTCCTCTCAGGGACCTGACATAATCGAATACTTATTGTTAACATGTGGGGCGGGGGAAATCAACAATTTTGCTTGATAAGTCTTAATTTGGTCGGGTGGCCCTGCCTCAACGGGTGCCATAGTCTCACGACTGTATAGACCGGAGACATAGTTTACACTTTGTTCGGAGAGATAGGTTACAGTTTTTAATACTACACACGAATTTACCTTCCCTGTGTTGGAGCAGGCTTCCCAGCCTGGTCCTTAATGTTTCCGTTCAGGTTTCTAACCTGAACAATGCTAAATGCTAGCAGGGCAGGATTATTTAGGACCACGCTAGAAGCATGCTCCAACTCAACGTTTCAGACATAAGATATTGTACCACAAAACAATTTCACAGACTCCCAAACTTCGTTTGTGAGACTATGGCACCCTTATTGATTCATTTATTCGAGTCACGGCCACCCGTCCTTAATACCGTGCAGCGACATAACCAGCCCACCTGCTAAAGATCCTTGTACCAATCCAGAATCGAGAACAGGTAGAGCATCATGGCGTAACCTGTGATAATGATGATCAAGAGAGTAATCAAACCAAGAACATGCTGGCCACCGGTTTTAATGCCGGTCTGCTGATCTCTTAAAGTCATCTCGCGCCAGATTCTGATGATTATCACCAGCACCACAAACAAGCCTGAAACACCAAGTATAAACAGGGCCATGGTTCGGTCGCTGCGCTGCTCTTTCAAAAAGCTGGTTTGTTTGCTTTTGGAAGTGTTTAACATATGAGGCAAGAGGATATAATCTTTCGGCAACTCGCGCAGAATCTGTTCAGCCAGTTGCATAGGTTCATAACCCATTTGATTTAATGAGACATTGTTGATTTTCTTCTTCCACTTTTCAATAATTTCCGGGCTTTCGCTGCCGTACTGTCCCATCAGACGCCAGAATCGCTTAAAGGACTTTTCCTGCTTCAATTTGACCAGATTTTCAGCATTGTCCCTGTTTTTAACGAAACGTTCGTCATTCTGGTTTATTTTTACTTTCTTCATATCGTTTACGAAGATATAGGCTGCATCAAAGGTTGTATGGGGATTGGTGAAATCGCTGGCAACCTGAATCTGCAGCAGACCATCAACATTTTCCGGCAGTGGCAATTCCAGATGAATCGGCGCACCATTGGTTTTGTTCTTGCTGGAATAGATCCAGTTGCCATGATTGAACACATCAATGTGCCAGTCGCCTTTACTCAAGGTATCCAGCTTTATCTGAATTTTTTCGCCCTTTTCCAGCCAGTATTTCAGCGGTGTGAGAGTTACCTGAGAACCCACCGGCTGTAATTTGCTGTCGGTTGAATATTCGTTACCCTTGGCATCCTTGATTTTAAGAGCCAGAAAATCACCACCAAGTGAATGTGCATAATAGCTGAATTTGGCGATTCCACTTTTATCAGTCGTGACGGTCGCAATCTGCTTGCCGCCATTTTCGATTGTTATTTCAACATCTTCGACAGGTAAACCACTTGCTCTTTCTTCCGCCAGCAACAGTATTTCGTTGTTCAGATTAGGAATAAACCTGCCGTTGCCCGGCACCAGACGCAACTCCATAGCAGGTTCCAGCTTGTCGGTGCGAATCGGCCTGAAGGGTGTGGTGAATTTTTCATCCAGCTTCTGCACCTCTACAGAGTGAGCCATCATCTTTTGGTTTACCTGTATGGTAAGCTCATTGGTCTCCTCGCCGTAATCCTTTCTGCCAGTGGTGAGTATCGCCACATAAGTTCCCGGATTTATTGTCAAAGGAGGAGTCTTGATATCCAGATAGTTTTCGCGCCCGCTATGACCACTGAAAATCCTCAGCATTTTGCCATCGGGCTGCTTCAACTCCAGCTTTGCATAGAAAGCCCTTAAAGGCATCATTTCCTTGGTACCTATAATAAAGGCTCTAAGTTTTAAGGACTGGTTCTGCTGAACCTCGGGAAAACCAGTGACTTTCGTATAAAACGGCATATCCCGACCGGATATACTTATGGTGTAGGCAAACATGAAGCCGAAATAGAATATGGCCAGAACATATGCAACTATTCTTCTTTTGCGCTTTTGATTCTCTGCTTCCATGGAAATTAAATCATCAAATTGATCCATGATCATCCTCATTGAATTTGTTTCATAATACTATTACGCTAGCCCTGTGGACTCGCCAAAATGCTTTTGTGTAAGCGTACTTTACTGTTTATCATTACCATGTTAGGACAGTGCATCACAAGAGGATAATTTTATGCGCTGCGTTAAATACACAGTGTATTCAGAGACTTGGAATTGACTGAACAGTCAATTTTTTGTAAAAATACTTGATTCCTAAGCTGCAATTAATTAGGATGTCGAAACGTGTCTGGAACGTCACAACAAAACAAATTGCCTTTTATAATGTTTTAAGACTAACAAGAGTCTGGAGTAAAGTATGGAAAGAAAGCGACCAATTATGAGTTGTTGCATGGTCGTGGGGATATTTATGCTGATTACATTCGGCATTGTACCCACGAGTCACGCATCTGTCTTCAAATGGATAGGCTACGATACGGCAGCCATTTCCGGTATGAACATGGACTTTGCCTATGGAGAGGGAGCCGGTGTGCTCTACACCAATCCCGCCCTGATGTCGAGGTTCAAGCCACACTCAAGTATCGAGTATCTGATGTACAAACCAAACTTCGAGGTCAAACTCGGAGATCGTCCGGCCAATGCCGACGTTCCCTACTTGTACTACAATACGGATACAGCCCCAATATCCGAGCTTGAAGAGCCATACAAAGCCTTAGCCACCGCTGGCTTGCTTACCCAGAGAAGCGATACTAAAGTTGACTCGATGCACAGCAACCTGGCTTTCGGTGGTACCCATGACTTCGGTATCGAAGGTTTCAGAATTGGTGGATGCACCGTCTTGCCTTTGGCAAATTCCATCTCTGTCCATGGTTTCTACTCCGACGAGAGAGAGCAATTTTTCAGCAATCAGGTTCGTTTCTCCCGCTTTGGTGAATGGCAAACAATCGTTGCCGGATTTTTGGGAGTTTCCTACGCCTATAAAAACTGGATCTCAGTTGGAGCTTCTGTACAGATTACCGCCAGCATGATAACCGAGTTGCAGATTTACACCCCGGATCAAACCGTGCAAAGTTATATGCTGACCAATGCCGATGCAAAAATGCATTTGAAGTTCAGGCCTATCATCGGTGTGCAGTCCGAGCCTTTCGAGTGGCTTTCTTTAGGTATTACCTGGCGCAACGAAAGCTATGTGGATGTTGGTGGCTCTGGTACCCTTAATATGTGGGGACTGCATGAATCCGTTGCAATCGTTGGTAACCAAACCGTATTAAAACCTGTTATCACAGAACTAAACATGGCCTTTGATTATGAACCCATGGAAATCTCTGCCGGTATCGGTGCCCGATATAAAATCTGGCAGATCCAGCTTGGCATGACATGGGAACGCTGGTCTCAATACAAAGATATCCATGGCGAAAGACCGCAGGAATCTGCAGAATTTTCACGTTCCAATTTTGGCGCACCATTAATCAATGGTAATGACTTTAAATGGTCAGATACCATTTCCGCAGGTTTCAATACCAAAGTACAGTATTTCTCTAATGATAAAATGCAGGGCAGCTTAAAACTTGGTTTTGCCTGGCATCCCTCTCCTGTTCCACCACAGGTAGGAAGAACAAGCTACGCCGACAGCGATACCTGGGGAGTTTCACTTGGTAACCGCTTTGACTTTGAAGTCAAAGAGAGCAAATTCTACGTAGAACTGGGACTTCAGTTCTGGCAAATGCTGGAACGTACAACCTACAAAGATCCGAACCAGATCAGGGATGATTATCCCGATGGATTTGAAAATTATTCCTACCCCGGACAAACCATTACATCAGCACAGGGCCTGCAAACAAACAACCCTGGTTTTCCATCTTACGAAGTAAGTGGTTGGATGATGGTCATGGGTCTGTCGGCTCACTACAAGTTTTAAATAACAGGAGGACTTAAATGTTTAAAAATAATAAAATTGGTTTAATTCTGGCAATCTTGGCAAGTCTCTGTGCAATTTCAGCTTGTGCATTGACCGATGGCAAAGACAGTAGCGATGATGATTATGGCTACTTTAAATGCAGCAATGATGATGACTGCAACGACGACGGTTACTGCAACCCGGCAGGATTATGCGCCAACGACTGTCGCAAAACAGCAGATTGCGCCCTGTTTGGTGATTACAAATGGGAATGCTTAAAAGGCAAATGCCTTGTTGCCTGTGCTGAAGAAGATGATGGCAGCTTTAGCTGTGAAAGAGGTAAATGTGACAGCGATAACGCATATTGCATTTATGAATGTTCTGACGATTCTGGCTGCTCAAAATATGGCAAAGATCTGGTTTGCGAAGATTTTGAATGTATCAACAAATCCGGTGTTGTCGATGGCGATGAAGAACCAGCAGTTGACGGCGATGAAGAAGCTGAAGTAGATGGTGACGAAGAAGCCGACTCCGGCCCGGTAGAAATCGGTTTGAAATGCCACTACAGAACACCTGAAGAATGCGACGAATTGCACTGGCACCCCAACTGCAAAGATGACGCCTGCTGGAAAATGGGATTCCAGATGGAATGCCGTGAAGATGGCGAATGTATTGACACCGGAAGTGTCGACTTCGGTGAAGTTGATGATACCAAAAACGCTTCCAAATATGTTGGCGTATACGCAGAAATGTTCACCACCGCTGCTTCCACCATTGGTATTGAAGGGCTTGGCGAGCAGAAAACAGTCACCGCACACCATAACCTGGTCAGAGTAATTCAGCAGGGCAATGATATTATCGTTCAGCACAAAGGCTGTAAAATGGTAATGTACAACTTTGCAGACGATGTTTGTGTAATCGGTATTGATGATGTTCTGGGCGGAATCAACATTCCTGAAACTTACTGGGAAAACGTTGCTGTCATTAACCACACCTTTACAGACGTTCCCGAAATGGTTGCCGGTAATGAATTAACCAGTGACTTTGTAACAGAAGTTCGTGGCGCAAAACTCGAAGATTGGGAAAACGGAGTTCTTCCTAATCGTGAAATGTGGCAAAAAGAGTTGGACGGAACCGTTGATCCTCCTGTTACCTGGGATCAGGATTATGACGGCAAGCCCGGCATGACCACCGGTATGAAGAGCGTTATCGCAACCGGTTCGATCTACAGCACCCAGCGTTGGGGATGTGGCTTGAATGCCAAGGTAGTAGACGAAAACAGATTCGAAGGCATTTTGAGCCATGCCAACGAACAGTACCAGATTGATGCAGAACCTGCTCAGTTGATTTACCCCGACACACACAGTAAATCATACGAAGGTGACGACACCAGAAGTTACTTCAGACTGATGAGAATCGCTGATGATGCAACCTGTGCCGACGTACTGACATACACTGAACAGGGATGCCCCGAACTGGCCACCAAAGAGCCCAATGGTGAAGGACAGTATGCATGTTTCTCCGTACATCTGGATGGCGGTAACGACACCGAGGACAGAGAAGAAGAGAAAAAATAATCTGTCGATCAGACGAGTTTACAAGTGGGCGAGAGATTCTCGCCCACTTTTATTTTATGCCAATAGCAAAGCTTTAACTTGCCATATCCGGTATTGTTTTGCTATTCTTCTGGCGTTTCGTGAATACCACGGGTGTGATAAAACCAAACGGATCACACAAATTTTGCCAGTCATGCGCCGGAGGTTTTTTGATGCTTCGCATTGTTACTGTTTTATTTGTTTTAATGATTTTTTCAGGGACAGCTTTTGCAGAGGAAACTAGCCAAAATTCCGACAACGATGTCCCGGAAACAAAATCGGAAGTAAGCTCCAAAAAGAGTCTTCAGCTATACGGCAGCGAAGAAGAAACAGACAAAGAAACCGCAGCAGAAAACGAGAAAGATAAAGAAGAATCTGAAAAAGAAGCTGTTGTAACACCAACAGAAACTACAACTGAAGAAAATACACTCCCTCTAAATCGTCAGGAAATTTCAACAGAGGAAGAAACCGAAACAGTAACAGCCCCCACGGCAGAAGAGCAAACTCCAGAGGAAGAGCCTGAAACTGCAAGCGTCACATCCAATGCTGATACTGCCGATTCTCATGAGGACGATGAATACCAGAGAAGCTGGGAAGGTGAAGACGAAGAACAGGACAACACCGACGATGCACAGACAGACCCGAATGAAAACCGCGTGCGACTTGAAATTTTTGGTGGCGCACTTATTCCCTCAACGGGTCAGGATGTGGCTCCTGGTGTTGGTGGCATAATTGGGTACGATTTCTGGGATACCTTTGGCATTGAGCTTGCTCTTTGTCAAAGCTGGGGTGATACAAAATTAACCGATCCCACAGGTGGTGACGACAAAAGCAGCAGCCTGCAAATATTATCTGTCCGCCCAGGTGTCAAATATCGTTTTTACAAAGGCAACCTGCTAAGAATATATGGAATGGCCCATGGTGGTCTGGAACAGGTTAAATGGAAAAACACCGCAGATGAAACCGTTTTTGAGAACAACTTCAGCTTTGATGGCGGTCTAGGCGGTGAAATGATTTTCAGCAATATCTGGATAATAGATTTGTTTGCCAGTTATTTCATGGGCATGAATGTCATGCCTTCAACCACTGAAGGTAATTTGAAAAACTATCATGGTTTCTTTATAGGACTGGCAGTGGGTGTTTCGTCTCCGGTCTCGAAAGTGTTTGGGAAATGATGAAAATTAATTTTTTACTATTAATCTGTTTTGTGCTTCTTTTTAGTGGCTGTGAGAAAGTCACGGTGGATCGCAGCGAGTTTGATATGGAAACCCCCTTTGTACCGAAATTTGACAAGGATGGTAAACGTATTGAAGGCGAAAGTCTCTACGCCAAAGGTGGAAGCAATCTCAGGCCACTGAGAAGAACCGACATAGCGGACCAGTTGAAGCCTGAAGAGGAACCACTATTCAGAAGTATTGCCGAAAAGCTTGAGGCACGAAAGTTTGCCGAGATTAAAAAAACTTTGGAAATATATCTGGCGGACAATCCCGGAGGAGAGGGACTCTACCGCGCATATTATCTTAAAACCAGATGCGAATACGAGCTGGGTCTGTTCGATGAAGCCAAGATAACCATTCAGACTGCATATAAGAAAAGCCCGGCAAACCCCTATTCGGTGGATCTCTTGCGCTTACTGGTGGAAGTCAGAAAGAAAGAGAGTGCATTAAAAAAGCAACAGGAGAAACTTAAACCTTAAGCTAACCGAGAAACTCTTCCCATACCTTGGCCGACCCCTTCCAGACCCGCAGATTAGAGAGCCACCTTTCACCGTTCCATTCTAAAAGAGCATAGGTAGGTCGCATGGCATAACCGAAACGCTCGATATCAAGGTTGGTCACCCCGTTCCAGCAACCGGTGTTGAGGTATTCCTTGCCAACCTTCCATTGACGATACAAGGGGTGATGAGTGTGTCCCATAATCACGGTGTTGATCTTTGGCTGTTTTAAAATCCTTTGGGCAGCATTCATCAGGGGATAACCCTCCATCTGTCTGACAAGGATATAAGCGACCTTCAAGCCATAACGCTTGTTTCCAACCTTGGCAAAGAACATCGTATTTAAAACAAAAAGAAACAGCTTGATAATGGTATAGAGCCAGAAACGAAAATCATACAGCGCGGCCCAGGTCAGATAATTTCGAAATGGTTTAACCTTGTCGATATAGCTTCTTTTATGTTTTAGCTTTCTAACAAAATGAATAAAAAAGTATGTAGCCCAGGGAATGTTCAGGATAGGTTTATTCAAGCCTTTGGAGAGATAAGGCAAACGGGGATCAACCAGATGAACCGGCTCGTACTTGTCACCGTGTTCGACATGCACACCATCAAACTGATAGTGGCGATTGATAATGTTAATTTTCTTGCTGATACGCTTTTTGAGAATATCCTTGACAGCAGAGAAAATCAGACCGGCATCATGATTGCCAACAATAAATGTCAGCGTTTTATTCGGAGTATTGACAAAAGCCTGCAGAACATCAAAAACCATCGGATGACCATCCAGAATTTTTAGCATCTGGATACAGGCTACTTCCTCGGTAATTTCCGAGGTAACCAGCCCGTCAATCTCGACCTGAATCATGTTGAAAAAATCGCCGTTGATAATAAGTTCAACTTCTGTGTTGGTATAGTTTCCAGTGTAATATCTTTCGATAAACTCCACAAAGAAATCATCCGAGGTTACATCCTCCATCAGATTCAGCGAGCCATCAGGGTTTCTTCTGCCGGTTCCAAAATGGAAATCGGAAACAACCAGTTTAATACGTCTCATACTACTCTCCGACATAATATTCCGTGTTCTGGTAATACTCGCGCATTTTCTTCCATAATACGTTCAGAACCGCAGCAGCAGGCATGGCCAGAAGAACACCGGCAAAACCGAAAAGCTCGGCACCGACCATCAGGGCAATGATAACCATTACAGGGGAAAGCCCAACCTTGTTGCCAACAATTTTGGGGGTAATGATAAAGGATTCAAGGGTTGAAACAATCAGAAATACAATCGACAAACCGACCAGCGGCCAGATACCCTGCCAGTCCAAAAGAACCAGAGTCAATGACAAAACCAGACCTATGCCGGCTCCCAGATAGGGAATAAAGGCTAAAGTTCCGGCAATCAGTCCCACCAGAATACCAAGCGGTACCCCGGCAATTGTATAACCAATACCGTACAGTACAATTAGAATAATGCAAACAGTCACCTGTCCACGAATGAAACTCGATAAAACCTCGTCGATATCAGTGAAGACCGAGACAACCAGATCTTTATGTCTTGGCGGAACCAACTGAAGAGGCTGCATTTTAATGGTGTCGAAATCACGAAGAAAATAGAAACTGAAAACGGGAATAATCGCCAGCGATACAATCGCCATCAATACGTTATAGGTTCCAGTAAAGGAGCTGGCTATGAAATCGGTCACCGGTGCCAGTTGGCTGGCAGACATACCATGCATGGTTTGTTGAATTTTTCTATTTGTTTCAGCCAGCAAAGCCCCGGATTCCATGCCGGTTAATTCTTCCAGATATGGAACCAGACGATTACTTGTACTTTTGATCAGGGCAGGCAGACGTTCCACAAAAGAGCTGACCTGATTTTCGATCATCGGCACCAGAACCAGCAATACTCCGGTTAAACAGAGCAAGGCCCCAATCAAGAGGATAATAATAGCCAGGGTGCGGGAAATTTTTTTCTCTTCAAAGCGATCAACTACGGGATCGAGAAAATAGGCCAGCAGAAAAGAAAAGGCCACCGGAATTACCACGGCCCGCAAAAGGTAGATCATCAGAAACAGCACCAGAGCTACAATAATGGTAATCTTCACGTTTCTAGGTAAAATGCTATTCTCCAAAACCACCTCCAAAACCGCTCAGTTCTTTACACAGGATTAACCGAGTGAAATGATACCAGAGAGTTCAAATTGTGGCTAATTATTTTTCTGGTGTGTGTTTTTTATGATCGTCATTTACTCTGGCTATCTATGCAATTACCTTACACTTTAGAAAAGCGAGACTCTCTACCAGACTTAGATTTCATTGGTTTTAAGCAAATAACTTCCACAGGAATTGCAGAACTTTGCCTTCTCATTGGTTTCTTCTCCACATTTGCCACAAAAAATTTGCCTGTTATGATCATTCAAATGTGTACCACAATTCGTGCAATGTGGATAACTGGCAGGATTGCGGTTTTTGCATATGTGGCATTCACCAATAAGCTGAGCAATGTTGTCTCGGTAAGGCGACATTTTTTTTGCAGTCTTAATGATAACAATTGCAGAAACAACAATTAACAGACACAATAATCCAAATTCCATTATCATACCTTCAAACAAAAAATGATCGAACAAAGCATGTGCCGTGGCAGAAATCAACAAACCAATAAAAAGGAAAAATGGAATTTTCCAATTTTTAAGAGCAGCATAACCGATCAAGAAACCCCAGTAGATTGGGAATATCGCATGTGCCAAATTGGATAGGAAACCTCTTAGCAAAACGACTTGCATTCCGTATTGCCCTATATAAAGAACATTTTCTACAGCGGCAAATCCCAAACCTGCTGCCGCAGCATAGATGATCCCGTCAAGCGGTTCCTGAATATAGTGACTTCTGCTGGTTGATAATTTTACACTGACAAACTTTGCTGTCTCTTCGACCAATCCAACACCAAAAAACACCAGGATATATTTTCTAAATGCACTGACTCCCATACTGCTGGCCGGTTCTAACATCGAAATATCTCCCAATATCAGTTTTCCAAATAACAACACCGGCAACACAGAAAACATGCCAATAATAAATGTTCTTAAAAGAAGTGACTTAGGCCCGGGACGAAACATTTTGGTTCTGTAAAATATTATCAGCCATATAACACAGGGCATGAAAGCCAGTGGAATAATTAATGCAATCATTATAGACTCCTGACCACTTTAGATTCTGATATAAAATCATGCCATGCACGCTTTTTGGGGCTTATTGCAACTGCTAAAAAACCAAGCAATAAGGGGATTGCTGAAAGAAAATATGCACAGGTACGTCCAAAGCTTCTCCAATAGCTCATGGTTTGGCCATCTTCTCTTATAACTCGTAAGCCTAAAATTGCTTTTCCCGGAGTGCGCTGCATCCAGCTTGAGAAAAAAGTAAAGTAGACGAAAAAAACTATGACAGAAAAAATATTGGCGATAACAACTGATGACTCATCAAAATTGTCATTCATAAATAGTTCAAAAGCTTGCCCTGCACCTTGATAGAGGTCGCCTGTTTGTAAAATGAAAATAAGAATTAATGAAAACAGTGTGACAAGATCACTGATAGTCAAGTCGATTATGAATGCAACTGCCCTTATCCAGAAACCGGCTCTTCGTCCGTGGATACTAGCATCAACCTGATGCGTTTCATCCAGCTGGCATCCGCAAGTAAAACAAAACTTTGCATCTGTCGAATTTAATTCATTGCATCCAGGGCATTGTAACCTCAAGTTCTGGTCATTTGTTCCTTGTATTTGTTCTGCAGATGAAGTTTTATTAGCACCTTTATTGCTTTCATCAGTGTTCATGTTAACACCACAGTGAATACAAAAATTGCAGGTTCTATCATTTTCTTGTCCGCATTTCATACATTTCAATTGATCAGTCAATTTTACCTCCCCTTTACTTTGTCACCTTTGTTTCCAATATTCCACAAAACTACCAACTTTATAGATCAAGATCCGCAATTAAAACTTACAACACTTGGTCACGAGCCTATGCTTAAAGCATAAGCCATAACAACCATATCTCTGCTGTCCCTCAAGTTGGATGGAAAAAACTACTATACACTATAAGTTGTACAAGAAAACTTATTTTTTATGCCACCTGAATGTCGGGCAAGAAATCTTCCCGACCTACCATTGATTCCCAAATGCTATACAACAAACCAGCATCTATTTCCCCTACTCATCAAAAACAGGGTCAAGCAGATCGGTGGCGTAGCCCGTAAGCTCGGTATAACCAACACCGTTTACTGCTTCACCGTTTCTAGTACCTGTAATACTGGTTTCACCTTCCCAGTAATTCTGAGCCATGTTGTACATCTCCTGATCATCAACCGAGGTGGTTACGGTAATCGACCAGTTCATTGCAGCAACTTCAATATCCCAATCCAAAGGATAGGTTCCGTCGGTGTGCGGACTTTCCCAGGCTCTCTTTGGTGTAATACTGAAAGCCTCCATGCCTTCAAGCTCGGTCACATTACCATGCGGATCGGTAATACTTCCGGCCTGACTCGCCAGATTGCCGTTCCAGTCGGTAAACTGGAAAAGCATCAATTCATAGCCATCGGCAAACTGCATGCTCCACCAGTCCCAGCCTTTAAAATCGGTAATGTCGAAATCGCCCCACTGATGATCCATCCATGCCTGACCCGTAACATCGAACTCGCCATCAGGTGTGCTCACGGAACCTTCGGCAGCCAGTCTGGTAAAGGAATAATACCAGCTCGTACCACCTGCGGTACTCATGGGAATGATGCCGTCACCGCCGTGCAGGGTGGCACGTTTTTCAGGATCAAATCTTAAATCCACCTGCCAGGGCGAGGCTTTGCCGTCTTTCTCTTTTCCTTCAGGAATCACGCCGATAACGTGGTCTTTGCCATCGCCACCGATATAAAAGTGACAGTTCCACAAATCAAGCTCAATAGGATCGTTGGTCCAGGTTTTGGTACTGGTATGGAAGGTATCGGTGTGATAATGCTCTCCGGCGGTCTTGTCGGTAATTCCCACATGGCACATATAGCCATATCCCTCCATTTCAAAGGATTTTTCCAGATCATACTGGAAAACGGTAACCTCAAAACCCCATTCGGTTATACCATCTGTTACATGGCCGGTATAATACCACCACTCGGTGTTTTCGGCATGAATACCCGCATCCTCGGGGAAAGTGACCGTTGAAGTCTGGCACTCACCATAGTTGCAATATGTCCCACTCTGGCAACTTTCTCTCGTTTCAACGCCGTCTGCACACTTCATAACATCTTCACCATCACAAAAAGGAGTATCATAAGTGCAGACTTCCTTTTCAGCTTCAGCTTCCGTATCACCATCAATGGTTTCCGTATCACCGTCGATGATATCCGTATCGCCGTCTACACCTTCATCGGCACTATCGGAGCAGGCTGTACACAATGAAAATATCAACAGCATAAAAACCAGTACAAATGCAGGCTTGGTGGAAGTCATGAAAACTCCTTTGTCATTAAAAGATTTATAGCGAATGAACATCTTTCATAACATTAGATACCGGTTTACATCAAACCTTTTTTTCTCACTGCAAGGTTGCAAATAAATTTTCCCATAAAAAAACGGCACCCAAACGGATGCCGTGGTGAAATCTTTTTGTTTTATCTTACCAGGTAAGACCAGCCTGCGGGTTAAGGGTCCAGAGGAAACCGGAATCCCAATGGTTGGCCTGATCCGAAACGGCATAGCCTACGGTTAATTCAATACCAAGTGTGAAGTACACAGGTGATTCGTATTCGGGCCAGCGGTGGCGATAACCAAGATCAATGACTGGTGTCATCAGGTTGAACTGATGTCCCCAACCGGTTCGCTGGTTGACAATCATGCCACTGTCTACCGGATCCATCGGCGGAAGTCTTGCACCATCGGGTGACGGATTGGCTGCGAGATTTTCACGAACCAGACGTTTTCTAAGCTCGGCCTGAATACCTCTCATGGGATCAGGATGCTGGAACATCTGCATAAAGGTGAAACCGGGGCCAACATAAAGCCCTGAAGGGCCATCGCCGAAATAATAGTAGTGAAAACTGAAACCGACGTCAAAACAGAAATTGACATTATCAGGATAGGGCTGGAATTTTGCGAAATGTGCCTTGATACCAAAATGTTTGGCTGCAATTTCGACCTGAACACCATATTCTGCAATCATGTCTTTACCAAGCATACCAACAGAGGTACGAGTGGTAACCAGCACCATAGCCTTGATGCCTTTTTCTTTTTCTTCTTCCTTGACTTCAGCTTTTACTTCGTCATCATTCTCTTTTTTGGCAGCTACTTCCTCTTTGGCCTTGACTGCATCTTCAACAGGAGGAGAATACAGCGATTCCGAATCCTGCTGCTCTGGTGTATTTTCTGGTGGTGTGTTAGCTTCATTGCCAGTTGCAGGCTCTGCAGCCTGAACATCAGCGGTCTCTACTTTTTTCACTTCCGGTGCAGCCTCTTTCGCTTCACCATTAGAACTTTCCTCAGCCAGAACTGTATATGGCATACAGATCAAGGCAAGGATCAGGACAAGCATACGCATATTATACATCAGCATCCTCTCAATCATCCCAACCAGAACAGAGTTAAATACCCAATACTTTAAATTATTAGGGTGAACACATTTTTCGGCTATCGCCAATCTTTGAACTTACGCTTGTAGGTCACATACCACACAGTAAGCATGATCCCCATACCGCCTCCGGTATAGAGAAATATCCCCAATACATACCAATCACGCCAATCCATCGCAGTTCCTATGCTTTCTTACAAGCCAACATGAAACGGATAATAGCCAGTTAATATTAAAATTGCAATTTTTTTCTCGGATATATTGCTGAATTTTATTAATATTTCCCGTGTTTTCCTTGACAAGGGGGTACAAAGTTTGTATAGACTCTTCTCCGCGGGTAAAATATATATCCGTCTGTTATTTATATATAATGGTGTTGATTCGGGCTTGTAGCTCAACTAGGCAGAGCAGCGGACTCTTAATCCGAAGGTTGTGGGTTCAATTCCCCCCAGGCCCACCAGTTATAAATCTGCCGTCCCACACAAAAAGGGACGGCAGTTATGTTTGAAAACCAGTGAATGCGAGAGTGGCGGAATTGGTAGACGCGCTGGATTTAGGATCCAGTAGGGTAAACCTGTGAGGGTTCGAGTCCCTCCTTTCGCACCAGCCTTTTATAAAAAACCGGCAAATCGAGAAATTTGCCACCCAAAAAACGAGGTTGACCGTGTCTGATTATAATTTTGAAATTACAGAAGTTTCTCCGGTAGAACGAGATGTTAAAGTAACAGTACCGGAATCCGAAATCAACGAACGGCTGGACTCCGTTTTTGCCGAACTGACCCAAACCGCACAGGTAAAGGGTTTCAGACAGGGCAAAGTTCCTAAAAAAGTCATCCAGAAAATGTACAGAAGCCGTGTATTGAAGGATGTCCAGGCAGATTTGATCCAGGATGGCTACCGCCAGCTTATCGAAAAAGAAAGCGTCCATCCACTTAGCATGCCACAGATTGACAAGCAGGACTACACCGGCAGCGGAGATTACTCCTACACCTTCAAGATTGAGGTAAAACCTCCAATCGAGAAAGTAAGCTATGAAGATCTGACCATCGAGCGTGAAAAAGCCGAAGTAAAAGACGAAGCAGTTGATACAGAGCTTGAATCACGCCGTGAAAAAGCCTCCGTTATGAAACCGGTAGAGGGGCGTGATGTTTCCGAAGCCAGCGACTGGGTAAAAGTCAACTACGAAGGTTTCAAAGGCGACGAACCTTTCTCCGGTGGTAAAGCCGAAGGCGAAGAAATCAACCTCGGTGGCAGCCAGTTCATTCCCGGATTCGAACAGAATCTGGTGGGTAAAAAAGTAAACGAGCCCTTCGAGTTCTCCATTACCTTCCCTGACGATTTCCGTGTGGAAACTCTTAAGGGTCAGGAAATTATCTTTAAATGCGAACTGCTTCAGATTCTGGAACGCGTCACTCCTGAACTGGATGACGAGTTTGCCAAAGATATGGGCGACTATGATGACCTGAACCAGTACCGCATTGCAGTACGTGAAGAACTCGAAGCACAGCGCAAAGATGCTGTCGCTCGTGAGTTCAGAAACAACGTCTGGAAAAAAGTTGTCGAAGCCAACCCGCTTCCCATGCCCCCCACTCTGTTAAAAGATCAGATTCGCGCCACTGCCGAACAACAGGCAATGCAATGGGCACAGTATGGACTGGATCCTGCTACCATGGGCATGAAACCTGAAGATCTTGAAGAAGGTGCCAAAAAACAGGCAGAATTCAACCTTACCGGAATCTTCCTTGAAGAAACTCTGGCCCTCGAGCTGGAAGTTAAAGTCAGCGACGAAGAAGTTGAACAGCATCTTGTCGAGATGGCAGAGCAGATGCAGTATCCGCTGGATCAGGTCAAGGATTACTATGCACAGGAAGATCGCATGGACTCAATCCGCTTTAACGTGCGCCATGACAAGATTGTTGACATTCTGGCCGAGAAAGTCAATGTTGAAGAAGTAGAACCCAAGCCTGCAACACCTCCGGGTGCTGGTGTTCCCCTTGAAAACACTGAAGAAGCTGAAGAGACCGAAGAAAAAGAGTAAGTCTGAAATATCATAAAATATCAAGCGGGAGAGCATTTGCTCTCCCGCTTTTTTTTATAGTCGTTATCAGAACACCATTTACAGATTAAAAACTCTTTTTCTGCATGCCATTAAAAGTGCAATTAAAAGCAGTACAAAACCTGCGGGGCTTCCGGTATGATTGCAATCGTTACTGTCACCATCATCGCTAGACTCAGACTCGCCGTTCAAGTCCTTGCCATCGCCATCATCGGCAACATCACCATCGGCAGTATTGACAGAGCCATCTTCACCAATGTTGTCCCAATTGCATTCGTTTTCACCTTCTTCGCAATTTTTGTCTTTGAAGCATTCCCATTGTTCTTGTACAGCTTCATCATAATCATCACAGCAGGCAATCAGCTGATAGGGCCACAATTCGTTTCCATCGTTGCATTCCATAACCCAGTTGGCAATACCATTGCAGGCTTCATAGGCATCTTCGGCACATTCTTCTTCAGGGTCTGGGGGATCATTGGGGCATTCCTCAGTCAACATTTCCTCGCAGCTTTGGGTGCCGTCCTTAAAGTTGACCGGGCTTTCCAAATCATCAGCAGCAGAAGATACTGCATCACCATCAACAGGGTCTTCAGCGACAGGAGTTTCGCCATCGCTGCCATCTGTGCTTCCGCTACCATTGCCAGAACCATCGGCACAGGTGCAACTGCTCTCGCCATTTTCATATACCCGGCACATTCCCTTGGTTGATTTACAATCTTCAAAAGCTGGACACATTTGTGCAAGCAATTGCTCGCAACGTTCCTTGGTCACCTCACTGCCCTCAACATCACCATCAACGACAACACCTCCATCACTGGCGTTACCATCATTGCAAACGCAACCTTCAGAAAATTCCGATATTTTACATTCACCAAAATCGTTTGAACAGCCTAAGTCCTCTGCCATGGCCGGCACAGAAAAAAGCAAACAACAGGCAATAATTGTCAGATTTTTTTTTAACATAATTTCCTTTCCCCTTATTAAATTCAGTAACACTGCTAAATATTAAAGATTCTTTTTCTGAAACTCAGAAACAGAACCATCAAGATCAACACAAAACCTGCGGGGCTTCCGCTTTGGCTGCAACCATCACCACTACCATCATCGCTGGATTCAGACTCGCCATCCAGGTCCTTGCCACTGCCATCATCGGCAACATCACCATCGGCGGTATTGACATCACCATCTTCGGCTTCATCACCATCACTTACTGCAATCTCTCCGTCATCGCCATCCACATAACATTCCGTCTGACCATCTTCACAGGACTTGCCATTCAAACAGTCCCAGGTATCCATGGTATCGTCATCATATTCATCGCAACATTCAATAATGAGGTAGGGCCATACGGTAACATTTCCAACACAGCCAACATACCAACTGATTATTCCATTACAGGCTTCATAGGCATCTTCGGCACAAGCTTCCTCTGCATCTGGTGGGTCATTGGGGCATTCTTCAAGCAGCAGATCTCCACAACTTTGCTCTCCATCCTTGAAAGCCGAATTGGTTTCTTCAAGCTCATCAATTGCTGTGTCGTCACCATCCACCGTGACATCACCATCTGGAACCGTATCGCCATCCTCGGAGGATTCATCATTGTCGTGCATATCATGATCGCCCGAACCATCGGCACAGACACAGGAACTTTCACCATTGTCAAAAACACGGCATTGACCTTTGTCCGATTGACAGTTTTCAAAAGTGGGGCAGTTTTCAGCCAGTTTCTCCTGACAAAACTGATCCGTCATCTCGCTACCAGCATCGGGGTCGTCATCCGCATCGGTGGAACCACCAACGGCGAATCCTACTACACAATTACAACCAAAAGAGTTTTCATCAATTGTGCATTCACCAAATTCATTGAAACACTTGATCTGCTCTGCCATGGCAGGACTTGATAACAGAATACAGCAACCAATGATCATCAATGTTGTTTTAGACATATTTATCTCTCTCCTTAATCAATTACTCTCTAACTCACAGATTGAATATTCTTTTTCTAAATGTAATAAACAGTGCCATTATCATCATCACAAAACCTGCGGGGCTTCCGGTATGGCTGCAACCATCGCCACTACCATCATCAGTAGCTTCAGACTCGCCATTCAAGTCCTTGCCACTGCCATCATCAGTGGCATCGCCATCAGCCATACCGCCTTCACCACCGTAGCATTCCTTGTAACCATCTGTACAGCTTTTGCCCATCAGGCAATCCCAGGTGGTTTTGGTGACCTCATCAAAATATTCGCAACACCTGATTATTCTGTAGGGCCATGCAATAGAATCCTCGGCGCAGTCCACCTGCCAGTTAATCATATCGTTACAGGTTTGATATGCCTCAGTGGCACATTCTTCTTCAGGGTCTGGAGGATCATTGGGACATGTTTGGGTCAGTAGATCGCCACAGCTTTGCAGATCATCTTTGACAACAACATCTTTCTCTTCATCATGATCTACTACTTGATCTCCATCAACTTCATCAATCGAATCACCATCAGCCGGGTGAAAATCTCCCGGATGATCTATGTTGGCACCTGTTCCATCGGCGCACCTGCAATCAATTGCGCCATCTTCATAAGTCCGGCACTCACCTTTTTCCGTTTTACATTCTTCAAAGGCAGGGCACATTTTAGCCAGAGTTTGCTTGCAATATTCATCAGAAAGATCATTGGCTTCAAAATCTCCATCGACATCACCATCGACATCAAAATCCATAGATCCACCAACGCCCGAACCATCGACACACGAACAGTTGAAGCCGACCTGGTCAATTTCGCATTCACCCCAATCATTGGAGCATATTGTTTCTTCTGCCAATGCAGGCAAAGCAAACAACAGGCAAGCAAGTAAAATAGTCAATTTAAATTTGAGCATGCTTATGTCCTCTCCTCAATATTAATCAATAATATTATTTAATATTGATACAAAGCAATATACATGCCACTGATACAACTTTCTTAAGCCACTAATATAACTGGCTTTCTTGCTTTTTGATCATTGTATAACCAGTAACAAACAGATGACATCCAGACATTTATGTCAGTTATGTGTAAAGAAATCAGACTATTGCTAAAGATTATTGTTTAGTCGATATCGGGTACAGGGAATTCCTTGTCCCATTTGACATCATCCACCTTTGCCAGATAATTGGCGTATCTGGCTGCGGCAAAAAGACAGTCCGAGCTTCTGTTGACAAACTTAATGGTGGTTTCGTCTATTGGCTCTTCACTGGCTAACCGGACAATATTTCTCTCGGCTCTGCGACAGACCGTTCTGGCAATATGCAGTTTGGCAGACATTTCACTTCCACCGGGGATGATGAAATTTTTCAAGGCTCCGGTGTGACTCTCGAATTGGTCAATCGCATTTTCCAGAAATTCCACATCTTCAGTTTTCACCAAAGGCGGCTCAAAGCCTGAATCTTCCGGTGTGGCCAAAGTGGATGAACAATTGAAAAACTTGTTCTGCATGAATGTCAGAACTTTGCAAAGGAAAGGATCGTCTGATTTTGAAGCCACCAGACCAATCCACGAGTTAGCCTCGTCAACCTGCCCATAAGCTTCTACTCTCAAAGCGTATTTAGGGATTCGCTGACCATTGACCAGACTCGTATTTCCCTTATCACCACCCCTTGTATATATGGATGACCCCATAATTTCTCCTTGTCTTTTTTGCAAAATACACCAGAGAGATTACAACTACATGTCCAAGCTGTCAAGATTATCGAACCACTAGAAGTGGTATGATCTTAAAAAGCTAAAAGATACAAGCAATTACTTGCAAAATGACTTTGATTTGAACTAAACTTACAGGCGAAGGTTCTCACCAAAAACATGTCTGTGATTTGAGAACCGTAGGAGTTTATATATGTTACCCAAACTATGGGAATCCCGTGCAATAAAGAACGCCAGTCTGGCCGATTACACCACCTTTCAGGTTGGTGGCCCCGCCAGAAGGCTTATCGAAATACACCACCGCAGCGAACTGATCAAGCTTGCCAAAGATATGGCCAAAGAAGAAATTGACTGGCAGCTTTTAGGTGGTGGCTCCAATGTGCTGGTTGATGATTCAGGCTATGATGGCCTGGTGGTGGTCTTCCGCTCTTTCGATGACTCGATCTGGAACAATGAGAAATACCTCACCGCCTCGGCAGCCACCCCGCTGCATGATGTGGCAACCTATTCGGCCTTCGAAGGTCTTGCAGGCATGGAGTTTGCTGCCGGTATTCCCGGTACACTTGGTGGTGCCATCTGGGGTAATGCCGGAGCCTTCGGCAAACAGGTAGGAGATATTCTGGATTCGGTGATGCTTTTGAATAAAGACGGCTCGATTACCGCTGCAGGGCCTGAAGAACTGGATTTTTCCTATCGCAACAGTATCCTCAGAGAAACCGGTCAGATTATTTTACAGGCCACCTTCAAGCTGGACTATGACGACCCGATAGAATGCGTGGACAGAATAGACGATATTCTGGCTTTAAGAATGGAAAAGCATCCGAATCTCAGCAAACTTCCATCAGCCGGATCATTCTTTAAAAACCTGGAACCCACCTCAAAAGCCGATAGACGACAGGCTGCCGGAGCATTTCTGGAGCAGGCCGGGGCAAAGCAAATGCACATAGGTGGAGCGGCTGTTTTTCATAAACACGCCAACATCATTGTAAATAATGGCGAGGCCAGTGCGCAGGATATTATTACCCTGGCCCGCAAAATGAGGCAGGCAGTACTTGACCAGTTCGGCATCGAACTCGTCAGAGAAGTCACAGTCTGGCCCGAAGAATCAGCCATAGACCTTCCCAACAAGTAGCAGACAAAAAAACATGGAAGCACTATCACAACATTTTGAAGAAGCAATTGCAGCCTCCCCCTTTCTGGCCTACCTGATAGTCTATGTAGCAGGTATTTTGACAAGCTTTACCCCCTGTGTGCTACCGCTCTTTCCGGTAGCAGTAGGAACCATCACCACCACCGCCAGAAAACGTGAGATGGTTGACGGCAAACTGGTGGAAACCGTCACCAGCAGATCACGCGCTCTGCTTATGGGGCTATCTTTCGCCCTTGGTCTGGCTGCAATGTTTTCCCTGTTAGGACTACTTGCGGCTCTGACCGGAAAAGCAATATTTGGTATTTTAGCCTCCTCGCCAATCACTTATCTGGTTTTGGCAGGCATCATGTTTCTACTGGCTCTCTGGCTCTGGAAAGGTGACAGTGTAGACCCCGGTGCCAGCCTGCAAAACTGGGCCTACAAAAAAGATGACCCCGGCCCAATCAGAAAACTGGTTCGCTGGTATTCCAGCACACAAGGTGGTGGAATGTTTGCCACCTTTGCCTTCGGTTTCATCTACGGCATCGTGGCCGGCCCATGCACAGCTCCGGTTATTGCTGCTGTTTTAACTTACGTGGCCAAAGCCGGCGAAGTTTTTTACGGCATTTCCTTAATGTTTGTTTACGCCATGGGACTCGCCACTCTGATGGTCATTGCAGGTGTTTCGGCAACTCTGGCCATGAGACTGAAGAGTCAAGGTAAAATCGCATCCTTGATCAAAACAGGCTTTCTGGTAATCATCTTTTTCATGGCTGGATACTTCATCTATACCGCTGCCTCTATCGGTGGCTGGATACCAGTTGATGTATCCGAAAGCAAGGCTACCATTTACCAGATTACGGATGTGAATCAGGCCGGTGCCAAAGGCGTAGACTCCTATAGCGTGGGCAACAGTCTGCCTGATTTCAAATATACAGACTTCCCCAAAACACAAGCCTCTAAAAAACTGGATCTGAAAGATTTAAGGGGCAAGGTGGTCTTTATTACCTTCTGGGGTAACTGGTGCAAGGCCTGCAAGGAAGAGATTCCGGAAATTAAAGAATTACAGCAGCACTTCAAAAATAATCCAGACTTCAAAATCTTGTCAATCAACGTGCAGGACGATCCGGAAAATGTTGCAAAGTTTGCTGCCAATCTGAAAATCACATACCCGGTTATTATTGATGCAGAAGACACCTATGCCGAGGAAAGATTAAATTTAACCACCTTCCCCCATAACATTATTCTGGATAAAAACGGTAAGCTGGTTTATTCGCAGTCAAGCTATCCCAAAAACGCAGTTGCCCTTATCGACAAATTGCTTCAAAAGCTGAGATAGAATGAAAGTTGTTTCAAACGAGCTTCCTCAAAAAACTGTCGAAGGACGATTAAGCGAGCATGTCTCCTTAAGTCTTGGCAAAGATAGCACTCCGCAAAATCCTTTAATGGCCAAGCCATATAACAGTGGCATAATCTGCATCTTTAAGAGCAACATTACTCTCAACAACAAAGAAACAGGTCAACTGATTGCGGTCTGGCCCAAAGGTTCCTTATCGGCTGAAAAGCAACAGCCTTTCAAAATCAAACCTATTCTGACATCTAGTGGCCCGGTTGTAATTGATCATCAGCTTAAGAGGATGGTTTGGCTCTACCCGATAAATCTCAACGAGAGATTCTCGCTCACCATTTCTGATATTGACCTTAAAAATCAGAATGCTGAACAATACTTGCCGGTTTCTTTTGCATCTGATGAAAACGGTAAAACCTTATTGAGATTACAATCGAAAAACAATAAAGACCATGCAAAACTGGTACTTATTTCAGCAGATGGTCTGGTCATTGATGTAGTGGATGCCGAGGACGAAGACGTACTGGATCTGGCTATTGTCAAAAATGGCCTGCTCAGTTTAAGCTCCAGTCAAATATCCTTAATCTCGACAAAGGGCGCAGAGACACATCAGACCAGCGATAAAGTGGACAGTCTGTGGCCCTCGCCAGATGGCAACTTTGTTATCACAACCGGAGAAGATACAGCAAAATTCTCCCTCTATGAGACAGGCAAAAACGGAGATCAGTCTCTTGTAAAACTGCTTGAAGGAATGCATCTTGACAAAAACGAGCAAAGGTTGGAAGGCTGGAAATTCTGGGATGTACAGCCACCGGATGACGATGATCCAACTCCACTTGAACGCCCTGTAATCTGCTGGTCAAAAGATTCTCGCCTGGCCGTACTTGGTGACTCTACCGGGCTTGGCACCATAATTGATCCGAACGCCAGAAAAGCAGTCAAGCTGATGGGGCCTGCCGGAGAAACCTTCTGGCCTTTAGAAATGGTAGCCCCCAATACAATAATTTTTCTCAGTAAAAATGAAATAGGTCAGCTTGTTTTAAACTGGAATTTTGGTGAGCCTTTGGAAACAGAGACGAGCAAAGTAAACAACGAAACAAAAAAAGCGGAAGAGTTAACTTCCGCTGAAATAGTCGAATTTACCGGTGCAAAAAAATCAGCACCATGGCTTGTCTATGCCATTATAATTTCTTTAGTTACAGCATCTCTGCTGATATACTTCTTTATCAAATAAGCCTAAAAACTACTCAATGCCTTTGGCAATCAGCTTTTTGCCATCCTTGCGGAAGATCACATAAACCGTTCCGGGGAGATTGACGTTTTTATCGAAAACATCCGGTAAAGTGTTGGCAATTACCAGATAATCACCCGGTTTCATGTAAGGAAGTATTTCCTTTGGTGTGATTGAAAAACCCCAGACAGGAATCGAATCGTGCAATTGTTCTTCCGTCATTACAAACAGCATTCTGGGAGAATTCACATCAAAGGCATCTTCAAAAGTAACCTTGGTGAAATTCTGGCGTTTAAACTCTTTTGTAACTTTCTTATCCAGCTCTTTTTTGGTTACATTGGCTTTTTTTCTGTAAAGAGTACGGCTGGCAATGGATAAATTTTCATCAAAATAAGACAGATAAGTATCTTTGTCTTCAGCCAGATAGGCAGACCAGATCTTTTTAAACTGCTCTTTCAGATCGTCTCTTAAAAGATATCCCAGAGAGGGGCCCTTCTTTTTGCCTTTACCGATACCTTTTAAAAGTCCGGCATTGACGTTGATGGAGATAAGGGAGATTACCAGTACCAAAATGATTGTGATGGGGATTGTACGACGCATATTAACCTCTTATGAAAAAAATTATCAGGCAGATATTTGTAGCAGTTTAAAAAGCCATAAGTCAATGATTTATTTTCCCGTCGGGATCTTAAAAGACCTCCTTAACCAAAAACAGGCAAAAACAACTTATATAAGATTTTTCTGAAAACTCAATCTAACCCGCTCTATCAAACAATTCTCTGTATTAATGAATATTTACAACACATTACTTTTCTTGATAATCCCTTATTTGTTCCCAAAACTGCATTAAAACCTAGTTATTAATAGGTTTATGGGATATTATCGCAGGGTCTATTTGGGCGGGTTTTTAAAGTTTCATTTAGATCGGTCGATTGGTGTAGCGTAGAACCAGGCTTACTTTAGCTGGTGCGTTACTGGTTTGTTGTAGCAAGGATAATTGTATGAAAGTAATCACCGTAATAGGTACCAGACCGGAGATAATCAAACTGTCTCCATTAATTCCCATGCTGGACGAACAGTTCGAGCATACCTTTGTTTTCAGCGGTCAACATTACTCGAAAAACATGGTACAGATTTTTCTGGATCAGATGCAGGTCAGACAACCCGATATTTTCCTGCAGGTAGACTCGAGCGATGTCGGCTCACTTGAAAAAGCTTTAACAAAAGAATTCGAAAAACTGGATGGAGACATTGTGCTGGTCTACGGTGACACCAATTCCACCATTGCAGCCGCCAGATCCATTAAAGAAGGAATGAAGCTGGTTCATATTGAAGCCGGTATTAGAAGTTTCGATCTTAGAATGCCGGAAGAGAGAAACCGCATAGAAACCGACAAACTCTCTCACCTGATGCTACCCCCAACCGGGCTGGCCAAGTATTTTCTGACAGACTACGAAGGTTACAGCGAAGACAAGATCGAGGTTGTTGGTAATCTGGTAGTTGCGGCATATTTCAAATACAAGGATCAGATAGACGCAGCTCCGCTGCCTGAAAATATCGAACCGGAAAGTTACTGTCTGATGACCCTGCACAGAACAGAAAACGTCGATGATCCGGTTCGCTTTGACAGAATTCTGAAAAATATTGCAAAATTAAACTGCCCGGTGGTCTTTCCGGTACACCCACGTACCCAAAAAAGAATGGAAGAATATGGCATCTCATTTCCCTCTAATGTGGTGCCACTTGAGGCAATGGGCTATTTCGAGTTCATGCGTTTATTAAGCGAATGCAAAGTAGTTATCACCGATTCTGGTGGAGTACAGGAAGAAGCCATCACAGTTGGTGTTCCCTGCATTACCGTAAGAGAAGATACCGAGAGAATGGAAACGGTATTTCTTGGAGCAAGCGTGCTGTACGATGCGGCACATAGAATGGACATGGATGTTTTAGTGGAGGAAATGGCACAAAAAAGAGAATACATCAGGAACCTTAAAAACCCCTACGGCGACAAAACAAGCCCGCAGCTTGTTATTGATGCCTGTCTGAAACATTTTAACTAGAGCACAAAAAAAATGCGTAACCAACTGATATTTTTGATCAAATCCACCCTCTTGCTTATGCTTATTTTAAGTGGATGCAACAGCAACGCACCTCAAGGTGGCGAAGAGGAAATGGCGCAGTTAAACGGATTCTGGAGAAACGACTCCGGACTGTATTACCTGAACATACTGGAGAATGAGCCTATTTCATTTGTCTTGCCAAACACCTCGGCAACTCTCTCCCAACAAACCGTAGCAACCCTTACACCAAAAGGCTTGCACTTTGTCGATGGCAAGGCATCGTTTTTAATACCCATCAACGATATGCCACCAAGATTCGGCAACAAGAAATGCCTTGAAGCCGATAACACGAGACTCTGCAAGGCTTATAAAAGATAAAATTCAGACTTAAAAACAGCCATGATCTACTTCAGCAAATGGCCGTTCTTTTTAAGGATCATATCGTAAAACGCCGTCAGTGAAGCAACTGATATGGACAGGCTCATCAGAACTCCAACCAGAAGTGCCAGCAAACCAAACAGATTGATAATCACCAGCAAGAAATTCAGCAGTAAAAAGGAAATGATGTTTCCTTTCAATAGTTTACCTGCCACAAAAAAAGAAGCGAAAACCCCTTTGTCTCTGTCCATAACCACCAGGACAAAAATGCTCATCAGAAATGTACTCAGTAAAACGATGGCAAGATAGCCAAAACCAAGTATTTGCATTCCAACAGGGTCTGACAACATGGAACTCATCAGATTCTGCCCCATCATTGAGCTTGTGACCTGAACTCCCCCGATCCAGATGAATGCTGCCAGAAAAACAGTGAGGATATATAGCACAAGAAGCGAGAACAACCTGTAAAAGCCTTTGAAAATATTACTTATTCTGGCCTCATTTCTCCTTACCACCTGCAACACCGAATACAGAAAACCGGCCCATAACAGGGTGCCGATGAGGATCCAGATCAGATTAAGCCCCATCTGAAAAGTCAGCGGTTCAATACCAAGCCTATTCAACTGAATGCCTTTACCAAACAAATCCGCCAGCTGATTGGTAGCATAAGGTACAAGCATATTCACTGCATATGGTACCAGCAATATTACCAGAACCATCAAGGTCATATAAAACGGCTTATTCCTGAAAACGGCAAAACCTCTGCCAAGTGATTCTTTGACAATGCCGGGCTGATGCGAACCGGAAAACCTATTTCCGCAGATTCCACAGTAGCGCGAATCATCCGGCATCAGCGATTTACATTTTTTGCAATTCATCATTCCCTCATACAATATGGAATAAAGCTGAAGGAGATTTTAGATAACAGTGCAACTTATGTCTAGTTTATTTATTTTTGAGACACAATTCTTTTGACTGACTTGGTCGAGAGATGTTTTACTGGGTGTTCACTATGCATTAATAACGAAGTCAATTATACGGAGAAAACCTTGGCGGATATTACAAAACAGTTCAAAATCGTTGGAGTTATGGGAGGTTCTGTCTGTAGCGAAGAACAGGGACGAGCGGCCTATCTCACAGGTCGGGCCATAGCCGATCAGGGCACGGTGCTTCTATGTGGCGGTGGTCTTGGTACCATGACCGAAAGCGCACGGGGAGCTTTCGAAAAAGGCGGTTTAACCATTGGCATTTTGCCAGGGTATGACAAACAGATGGCCAATCCATACATCAAAATTGCTTTACCCACCAATATGGGAGACGCGCGAAACTCCATCAATATTCTCTCATCGGATGTGGTTGTTGCCATTGGTGGTCAAAGTGGCACCTTAAGTGAGATTGCCTTCGCCATTAAAGCAGGAAAGCAAGTATTAGCCTACGACAGTTGCAGACCAGTTTTCAGCGGAAACAAAACACCTGAACTTTTTACCGAGTTTAAAACCGTGGAAGAACTGATTGAAGAATTGAAACGTATGGTTGGTTGAAAAAGGACACCCATATCACCGATCTTTTATTATTTTCTATTGCATTAATAGTGATTTATGGCGATAATGTAGGCCAGTGTGGGCTCGCCAGCCGAACTTACCCGAATAGTGTTTATATACCAAGTACTTTTGAGCCAAGGAGGAACTCCTATGAGACAATGGACATTTTTAATTACTGCTGTTTTTATTTCCAGCATTTTACTGTTTGCCTGCGGGTCCAATGAAGACGGATCCGGCGGAGATATCTTTGGCTCCTGCGGTGCCAATGCAGACTGCGAGTCTAACATGTGTACCGGAGTTGGTGCTGGAACCAGTGGCTACTGCTCCATGATATGTAACCAGGATTCTGAATGTAAACAGTATGTCTTTGATAGCTGCTGTTTAAACAATATCTGCGCACCCGCCAGTATGTGCCAGACCGATGGAGACAATCCGGATGGCGACAGCACCACCGAATGTACCACTGGTCAATTCCGTTGCAGTGGCAATGACGTCCAGTCCTGTGCAGACGGTATCTGGTCCTTCTATCGTACCTGTGCCAACAACCAGGTCTGCGATGAAGGCGAATGTGTCGCAGCCGATGGTGATACAGACGGCGACAGTGTTCCCGGAGAATGTGAAGCCGGTGAAAAAAGATGCAACATCGATAAAGTTGAGCGTTGTAACGTAGACAGAGAATGGGAACTTTTCGAGCAATGCGGAATTAAACAGAATTGCGAAGATGCCCTCTGCGTAACACCTCAGGGCGATGCATGTACCATAACCGATGGTTGCTCAGATAACGAAGAATATTGTCTGGCCGACGAGTTGGGCGGTGAAGACGGTCATTGCATGCCATACTGCGGTGGCGATACAAACGTGGTTTGTCCCAGAGGCTGGGCCTGTGTACGAAGCGTCTGCGAACCTATCGAAGGATATTGCAAACTTGATGTTGATTGCGCTGCCAACGAATTTTGCGACAAACTTCCAAATGCCGAAGATGGCAAATGCCAGAAATACTGCGATCTTCCCGGTGAAAACTGTAAAGAAAATTATGAATGCGTAACAGACACCACAGATCAGGATTACGGTAAATGCGTAATAATCAACCCCGCCTGCAACTCCTGTTCATATGACGATCAATGTGGTGCAGGATTTTACTGCCAGATTATCAGCGGTCAGGTCAGCGGTTGCTGTACCGAATCGTGCGCCACCGATGACGATTGTGGTGGAACCTTAACCTGCTCTGCCGATGGTCGCTGCGTTGTCGGAACCGGTCAGCAGGAATGCCCCGGTGGTTGCTCATCCGGCTATATCTGCGATAAAACCTTTGGTCAGTGCGTACTAAACTGCCCGGCCTGTGGCCCCGATGAATGCTGTGATGAATCAAGCGCACCCAAATGTTACACCTGTGAATGCACCAACCCTGCGGTATGTGGATTACTTATGCCTCCATGCTGTTTCGGTTCCACATGCAACACCATTATTTACGGAATCGAAGGTTTCTGTATCTAGCAAATTCCTTATTCAACATAAATAATCTCTCGACTCATACGGGCCGTTTTGAGAAAAACGGCCCGTTTTTATGCACTAATTCGCCTAGTGGCTAAATTGCTCTACTTGCCCAATGACCTCAAAACATCATATTCCACCGACCCTTTTTGCGTTAAACATATGGCCAATGCGCCATCGGGTCAAAATATAATATTTTTAGTGGAATATTTTACAAATACTCTTGACACCTGCTATGCTTTGTGTAGGCTTAGTAGTGATTTATATAAGTTTTTCACCTTGGAGGAGTAAGTGGAATCTAAACGCGTTGAGCTGAAATCCTGCAAAGTATGCAAGAGATCCTTTGTACCCAGATTTACTTTTCAGACAGTAAATAACGGATCAGAACAGTTGTACTATTGCAGCCAACGTTGCCTGTTAAAAGACAGGGCCTCCAAACAACCGAACCAGCCACATTGCAGTACCTGTGGTAAAAGCTTTACCCTCGAATATGCCTACCAACGCACAATCGTCAATGGTCAGACACATTATTACTGCAGCGAAACGTGCGCCGATTCTTTTAAAGTACAACGTCGCAAGGCTCTTGGTACCAGACGTATAGCAATATTGAACCAGAAAGGCGGAACTGGTAAAACCACCACCGCAGTCAATCTGGCGGCAGGCTTTGCCATGCGTGGCTTTAATGTTCTGCTGATAGACATGGATGCACAAGGTAATGTGGGCGTTAGTCTCGGCTTGTCGGGCAACAAAGGCACCTACAACCTGCTGATTGAAGACACCCCGGTTGATCGCTGCACCGTACCGATCAGAAACAATCTGGACATTATTACCAGTAATGAATCTTTAGCCGCAGCAGAGATTCAGATGGCAACCATTGAAGGGCGGGAAATGAGACTTAAAAACGCCCTGGTCACCAAAGGTGGAGAATCGGGATATGACTATGTCATCCTGGATTGTCCGCCGTCCTTGTCACTGGTCAATCAGAATGCACTGGTCTACGCCGATGAGGTTCTGGTTCCGGTCAGTTGCGATTTTCTGGCCATGGTCGGTGTCAAGCAGATTCTAAGAACATTAGACAGGATGAACAACCTGATGGGTCATCCTGTTTCCATTTGTGGCGTACTACCCACATTCTATGATGTCCGAACCAAACTTTCCTCGGAAGTTTTGCGCAACATCAAGGAATACTTCAAGGACAAGGCGCTACCACCCATCAGAATCAATACCCGACTAAAAGAAGCCCCAAGTCACAAGCAGACAATTTTTGAATATGCTCCGAAGAGCCATGCTGCGGAAGATTATCTTCGAGTTGTTGAACGTCTGCTTACCAGGGCATGATGTAAAAATACCGTATCTAAGAAAAGGAAAAATCATGGGAGACAGTAAAGAAAAGGCAATGGCAAGGAATCCCTTGCAGGAAGATGAACTCTTAGCCGAAACATTTTTCAGCAATGGAGAAGAGGAAGAAGATTCCTCCAAACGCTACACAAGGGAAAAAAACAAAAAAGAAAAACCTCTGCACTATAAGATATGTTGCATTTCTCTTTACATGGAAGATATCGCCAGACTGGACAAAATGGTAAAAGAGCTTAAAGGTCGTGGCTATACCAAGGCAAACAAGAGCCAGATCATCCGCTACGCCTTGTCTACGGTTAATCTGGACAAAATGCCGAAAAGCGTTTAGACATCTGTTGTATGGCTACTTTGCTCCCCTGCGATTGATCAGACCAGCCGATACTCCGGCTCCGAAACCGTTGTCGATGTTCACGACTGAAACTCCCGGTGCGCATGATGTAAGCATCCCTAAAAGTGCAGATAAACCGCCCAAATTGGCCCCATAGCCCACACTTGTGGGCAGGGCGATTATAGGACAGGACACCAGGCCACCAATGATGGATGCCAAAGCTCCTTCCATTCCGGCGACTACTATCACAACCCGGGATTTTCTGAGGGCTTCCAGCTTGTCGAACAGGCGATGAATGCCGGCTACGCCCACATCATAGACCCTCTCGCAACGTTCACCCATCAAGTCAAGGGTGATGGCAGCCTCTTCTGCAACAGGGATGTCGCTGGTTCCAGCTGTTACTACCGTAACCAGTCCTCTTTTACGGGAATTCTTTTTAGAGGGAAACTTGCGTATGGTTTTTGAAATCGGATCGTGGATCACGTTTTCTAAAGAGGCCAAAACAAGCTCGGCTTTTTTCTCATCCACTCTGGTAATCAGCAGAGGCAGATTACTTTCGATGATATGTTTAGAGATGCCGATAATCTGCTCGGCGGTTTTACTTTCCCCGTAAACTACTTCGGGCATTCCGGTGCGTAAAAGCCGATGATTGTCAATATTGGCATACTCCATCTCGGAATATGGCAGTTCCTTGAGGCTCTCCAAAGCCTGCTTGACCTTGATTTCCTTTTTGGAAACCTTGGTCAAGAGCTTTTCAAGTTGTCGGGGATCCATTACTACTCCCTTTGAATACTCAGTCCTTGACGATGGTCACGTCCAGAACGTCATCAATGGTTTTAGCTAAAACCGGTGTAAATTGCTTTCTCAAATGGGGAGGTATTTCAACCAGATCCTTCTCGTTGCTTTTGGGAATGACAATGGTTTTTATTCCTGCCCTTAATGCTGCAAGAATCTTAACCTTTAAGCCACCTATTGGCAAGACTTTACCGGTCAGGGTAATCTCACCAGTCATCGCCACATCGTGATGAACTTTTTTGCCTGTTAAAGCCGAGAAAAGAGCAGTCGACATGGTAACACCGGCAGAGGGGCCATCTTTTGGAATAGCACCGGCCGGAACATGTACGTGAATCTGTCTCTTTTCAAACATTTCATCGTCAATCTTATAGAAATCAGATCTTGATCTTAAGTAACTCAAAGCGGCACGACCGGATTCTTTCATTACATCGCCAAGCTGACCCGTCAGAATAAGTTGACCGCCACCTTTCATGGCTCTGGCTTCGATATATAGTATTTCGCCACCAACCGGTGTCCAGGCCAGACCGGGAGCAACTCCAACCTGATCTTCGTTTTCTTCTTCAGTGCTCATGTAAATAGCCGGGCCCAAAAACTTCTCGACAGTACGTGGGGTAATTTTCTTGTATTTGCTTTTACCCTCTGCCACTGCCAGGGCATGTTTTCTGCAAACTCCACCAATCTGACGCTCCAGATTTCTAAGGCCGGATTCTCTGGTATAATTCAGGATTACGCTCATCAGCGAATTATCGGAAAAGCTGATCATCTTATCAGTCAAACCGTTTTCTTCCACCTGCTTCGGTACCAGATATCTTTTGGCAATATGCAGTTTTTCATCGCTGGAATAACCGGACAGCTGAATCACTTCCATTCTGTCACGCAGAGGAGCCGGAATACTGTCTAAAACGTTGGCTGTTGCAATAAACATCACATCTGTCAGATCAAAGGGGAGATTCAGGTAATGATCCACAAAGGCATGGTTTTGCTCGGGATCAAGTATTTCCAAAAGTGCCGAACTGGGGTCACCCCTGAAATCTGAACCTAGTTTATCAATCTCATCCATCATAAAGACCGGGTTATTTGTTCCGGCCTGTTTCAAACCTTGAATAATCTTACCGGGCATGGCACCCACATAGGTACGTCTATGACCGCGCATCTCGGCTTCATCACGCACACCACCTAAGGATATGCGGACAAACTTGCGCCCCATGGCCCTCGCAATTGACTTACCAAGGGAGGTTTTACCAACTCCCGGAGGGCCCGCAAAACACAAGATAGGCCCCTTGTGAACGCCTTTTTTAAGCTTGCGAACACCTAAAAACTCAAGTATGCGTTCCTTGATCTTTTCAAGGTCATAGTGATCCTCGTCCAGAATTTCTCTGGCATAGGGTATTTCCACTGTATCATCAGTCTTAATCGACCATGGTACTTCGATCATCCAGTCCAGATAGGTTCTGGTAACAGATGCCTCTGATGATTCCGGGTTCATCATTTTCAGTCTGCCAAGCTGCTTTTCAGCCTCGTTTTTAGCTTCCTCAGGCATCTTGGCTTCTGCAATTTTCTCCTCAAGTTCTTCAATTTCCTTGCCGGGGCCATCGCCTTCACCCAGCTCACTCCTGATTGCCCTGAGCTGCTCTCTGAGGTAGTAATCGCGCTGCGATTTGGACATCTCTTCTCTGGCCTGATTCTGAATCTTGGCCTGCATGGTCAGAACCTTGACCTCCTTGTCCAAAAGCTCGTTGATTTTGTGCAGCCTTTCAACAGGATCAATGATTTCAAGTATTTCCTGAGCTTGCTCTACAGTGGAAATAAGGTTGGAGGCAATCAAATCCGCCAGGCGTCCCGGCTCTTCCACAGAACCTATCACCAGGAGAATATCGGGGGAAATCTGCTTACCGAGGTTGATAACCTTTTCCATGTTTTCCTTGGCAGTGCGCATAATGGCTTCGACACGCACAGACTCGATTTCTTCGTCCAGATCGTGAATCTGATTGACTTTAACGGAAATATAGGGACGTTCCTGTATATATTCGACAATCTTTGCCCGGTGCATTCCCTGAACCAGAATCTTGATTCTGCCATCGACCAGCTTGCGCATCCGCATAATCATGCCGACACAGCCAATGTCATAGATATCACCGGCCTGAGGTGAATCATTCTCCTCGTCTTTCTGGGCAGCCAGAAAAACCATTCTGTCAGTGGCCAGTGACATATCTACTGCCGCAACGGTTATCTCGCGACTAACAAAAAGCGGAACAATCATAAATGGAAAGACTACAATATCTTTCACTGGCAAAACCGGCAGAGTGTCAGGAATCTCTATCTGCTGGCTGTCAATACTGTCATCGTTTTCCTGATTATCCATGTTATCTATATTATCATTATTATCATTCATTTGTTATCTCCGCTTGTATCAGTACATTAATTATTAATGTAAAGGGCCTGTTACTTAATAGGTACACGTTTGCGTTGTCCACGTCTATCAGAGATCTTGGGCAAAACAACATGCAAAATGCCATTTTCCATAGTTGCATCAATACTTCTGCCATCAACGGGCTTTGGAATACCCACTTCTCTGGAAAACGCTCCAAAGTCTCTTTCAAGATTTAAAAATCGTAACTTGTCACCCTTGTATGGTGATTTCTTTTTGCCCTCAATCATCAAAAGATCCCGGCTTACAAAAAGCTGCACATCTTTTTTATCTATTCCGGGCAATTCTGCACAGACATGCAAGGCATCACTGGTCTCATAAATATCAACATGAACCTCAAGCCTTCTGGCTCTGGTGAGATACTTATCCTGATGCGGTTCGATAAGATCGGCCAGTACTTTATCCAACTCGCTCTGCAAAGTTTTAAGTCTCTGGCCGGAACCCGACTTTTTAATATTGGCCATCAGGCCCTCCTCAAAATTCTGTAAAATACTAAGTTTGCTTATATCGTATAGACTACATTAGTATAGCGACCTTTTTGCAAAAAACATTACAAAAAAGCTACAAACTTTACAAAAATCACTCCAAACCCCCACAAAATTGTCTTAAAACCAGATTTTTTTACTTTTTCAGGTAATAAATCTCCGCCTCAACCTCTTCTGCATCTATCGCATCAGGGTCAAGCTCCAGATATTTCTTAAACTCGCCTATGGCCTTGGATTTGCGCCTTAAAGCCTTGTAGGTGTACCCAAGCGCCAGATGAATTCTGGGATTTTCGTTATCCAGCTTGATTGCTTTCTTCAGGTATTTGATCGCCTTTTTAGGCTTGGACATTTCCTGATGAACCAGACCAAGTTTGAGATAAGCATTTACACTATCGGGGACAAGTTTAAGAACCTTGTTGAATTGTTTAACGGCATGTTTATATTTACGCATCTCAAAATAACATTCCCCAAGCTCCATCAGGGACATAGAGATATCCGGGTTGTATTTCTGTGCCAATTTAAAGTTCCTGATTGCAGGAACATACTTGTTCAATGCTCTAAGCGAAATTCCCTTACGCAGATAAACGTTGGCATATTCGTTATTAAGGTTTAAAGCTCTGTCATACATTTCCAAAGCATCGGAAAATTTTTCCTGTTTTTCAAGCAACCAGCCATAATGATAGAAATATTCAGCTTTTTTATCATTAAGCTGAACAGCTTTGTCGAAGTATTCAACTGATTCTTCATACAGTTTATGCTCGGAATGGATTCGGGCCAGATAGAAAACAGGTTCAGGATCACTTATCTCAAGGTCGGAGGCCTTCTCAAAGGCAGCTTGTGCCTTCTCCAGGTCGTTCTTCTTATAATAAGCCAAACCAGCAAAATGATAGAAATTTGCAAATCGGTTGGTAAGATTCAGTGCTTTTTCAAACTCGCTGATAGCCTTATCGTTTTCACCCATTTCATAATAGGTACGTCCAAGACCGAAATAGGCATCGGCAGCCTTGTCATCAAGATCCAGCACAGCTTCAAACTGCCTGGTGGCCTCATTGTAACGTTTGCTTTCGCGATAAATATTGGCCAGATGGAAATGTGAATCGACGTTTTTATTGTCGGCTTCAATGGCCTTTTTAAACTCTGTTTCAGCCTTTTCCACATCACCCTGATATTGATGCATCTGACCAAGGAAATTAAACACTAACGACGAATTGGCCTTTATAAGTTTGGCTTTCTGAATGTATTCACCGGCTTTGGTCAGGTTGTCCTGTTTAAGATAGGACATAGCGGCACTGGTGTAGTATTCCACTCCATTGGGATCCAGCTTGATCGCCTTTTCATACATTGCCAGAGCTTTTTTCGGTTTAAACAGTTTTTCGTAGGTTTGACCAAGCAGGAAAAAGACTTCAGCATTTTGAGGTACCAGTTTCTGGGTTTCTTCCAGTTTAAACAAGGCCCTGTCGGCACGATCCAAAAACAGCATGGATTTCACCAGATCCAGCCTGCAACGAATAGCCATGTTGTTGTATTGGATGCATTTTTTAAACTGCTCATCGGCCTTGACAACTTCGTGACGACGCAGATAGAAACCACCAAGCATCTGATAATAGAGATAGTTATCTAGTTCGTTGTCAATAGCAGCCATAAGCTCTTTAACAATTTTGTATGGTTCATTGCGTTTGTCATAAATACTGGCGAAATAGTAATGTACTTTTGCCAATTGTTTGCGACTCAGTTTTTCCTTGAAAGTGTTACGGATGGTTCCAAGCTCACGCTCGGCTCTTGTAATTCCGTTGGGCTCCTGAAGACGTATTCCGGCCATTTCTATCTGGGTATCCAGATGTTGCGGATCTTTTTCCAGAGCTTTGGCAAAACTTTCCTTGGCCTCGGAAGGTTTGTCCAGCAAACTCTGCAATTTTCCGTTAAGATACCAGGTGGCAGCAGTGTCTTTTTTATCCTTGACAATATTGTCAAGATACTTCTTAGCAGGTTTGGGATCGGGCATGTACAAATATGATTCAGCCAGCCAATGTAAAGCCTTATAGTTTTTCGGATCCAGATTTACAACCTTCATATAGGTATCTCTGGCTTTACTGTAGTTCCTTCTGTACATTTTTTCGGTAGCCAGGGCAATCATTACCTCAAGTTCATCCTTACGAAGCTCCTTAACTTTTTTAAGTGCAGTCTCGGCTTCCAACGAGATCTCACTGGAAACACCGTATCTGCGCAAGATCTGAAAATCCACCTGAGCCAGCAGAGAATACATCGCACCTACACCCCGGAAATCAGGGGTTTTCAGAATGTTGAGCAGGGATTTTCTGGCATTCATGAATCCGGGATAGTTATCTTTGGCGATCTCCAACTCAACCTTATCATATTGTGAACGATAACGGTGCTTTAGCTGTTCTTTCAAGGCTCGCTCGGAAATGCTTTTGCCACTTATCACATCCATTAAATCTATTTCTTCCACCAGTTGCAGATAGGCTCCGGCACCTGCCAGAAGAATGATAATAACGAACGGTACAATTACTTTGGCACTAAGTTTAAAGCGTCTCTTTTTCATCGGAGAGACAACGTCAAGCGAACCTGCTCTTCTTCTGATTTTGGATTCTTCTTTGACTTTTACCTTCTCTGTTGCAATTTTTTTATTATCGGTACCTTCAGGCAAAAAGGTATCCAGTACCCCCTTGGATTTGGCTTCTTCAACAAAGGCACTGAATTCGGCTACATCACCGATAGGCAACCATTTTTTACTGTCGGTACTTACTTCTTCTGTGCCCTGTAATTTGCCTTCTCCGATCATCTCGGTAATGGTGCTCACCGGGAAGGGGCCGAATACTTTGCCGTTATGACGCTTAACATGGTACAACGCGACTTTTTCCTGTCCGTCTCCAATAGAAGGCAAGTCTGCAAAAATGTCCCCTCCAGACTTGGCAGCACCAGTCGATGCAGTTTGATCCTCCATCTCCAGCGGGGGAATGTCATCTTCAGCAGGTCGGTCCAGCGGAACATCGTCTCCACCAATCATATCGTCAAAAGAAAAACCCTGATCGGCAAAGTTTTCAGCTTCCGGTTCGGCTGCAGCGGAACTTTCTTCCATTTCCAGTGCCGCATTCTCCAGCATTGAAGGCATATCCAGAGAAAATTCGTCTTCAACTTCATTGGTCGAAAAATCGAAATCAGCCGGGGTTTCATCAAACATTGAATCCAGCGTCTCTGGTAATTCTGTATTTTCAGGCTCGACAGCAGGTTGTTCAGGCTTGGCCGGAAGCGAATCCTGCTGATCCATCTCAAGATCGTCGTCAATATCTGCCAGCGCATCATCCAACGAAAAATCATCATTAAGCTGGCTTGAAGGATCTGCCTCTGTTGCAGCTTCATCCAGACTGAAATCACCATCGAAATCATCTACGGCAAAATCTTCAGCAAAGTCCAGTTCACCAAAATCGTCTTCCGGCTCTGTTTTTGGCGCAGGTTCGGCAGACTCCGGTGCCGGCAATGCAATACTCTCGGGTGGCAAGTCTACTTCGGTGGCATCTTCACCAGATGCTAAATCAGCATCAAAAGAGTCCAGAAAATCGTCCATCTCATCGGCTGGAGCAGGAGGAGCAGCCACTTCCGCTTCTTTCGGT
>Ga0209475_10001032_pt1 | contig 39698 bp, 36 predicted proteins | sample tdDd471_FD_187128 | JGI IMG/M metagenome (GOLD analysis project Ga0209475, IMG submission 187128) | Marine sediment microbial communities from the Atlantic coast under amendment with organic carbon and nitrate - tdDd47.1 (SPAdes)... | ecosystem: Environmental > Aquatic > Marine > Coastal >... | reverse complement strand
GCCGGACAGAGTGTCGTCGCCGAGGTTGCCGTACAGGATGTCGTCGTCGAGCCCGCCGTCGGCGATGTCGTTGGCCTGGCCGCCGTACAGCGTATCGTCGCCGCCGTCGCCGGACAGCAGGTCGTCGTCCTGGTTGCCGTAGATCACGTCCAGGCCGTCGCCGCCGGACACCGTATCGGTCCCGTCGCCACCGCTGATGACGTCGTCGTCGGCGGCACCGCTCAGGATGTCGTCGCCGTTCTCGCCGCGGATGTTGTTGCCGCCGAAGCTGAAGTTCGACTCGGTCAGCGACGAGGTCCCGACACCGAGCAGGGTGACCGAGTCGCCGCCGCCGAGATCGATCACCGCGTTGCCGTCGGCGTCGTCGGCGGTGCTCTCGAGCAGGCTGGCGAAGTCGCCGATGCCGCTGCTGTGCGAGCTGGCGTGCACCCGGATGACGTCCTCGCCGCCGGTGAAGTCGGCGATCTGGTCGGCGCCGCGGTCGCTGCGGACCACGAACAGGTCGGCGCCGTCGCCGCCGGTGATCAGGTCGTCGCCCTTGCCGCCGTCCAGCGTGTCGTTGCCGGCACCGCCGTCCAGGGTGTCGTCGCCCTTGTCCCCGTCGATCGAATCGGCGCCGGCCGTCCCGACGAGCGAGTCGTTACCCTTGGTGCCCTCGACCTCGGTCCCGTCCTCGTCCTCGCCGCCGACCACGGTGTCGTCGTCGACGTCGTCGTCGAAGCCGGACTTGCCCTTGGAATGGTCGCTGTGGCTGGAAGACATGGCGAGGTACCTCCGATGCATAGATCAGTACATTCGCCCTTTATGATGCAGGCCTGAAAAGCCTCCTAAATTAAAGTTCGCAATGAAAATTCCATAAAATGCCTTTCGTACAAAAGGCGGCCGAAGCCGTACGCAGACAGCCGCACGGATCGACGTCGAGAGCGCGGCCGCGCGACCATGCAGGCAGGGAGGATCGGGCGGTCAGTGGACGCTCGCGAGGTCCTTCTCGGCGTCCTCGACGTGCCGGCGGCCGGCAAGCTCGGGCGACAACCGGTTCTCGATCCAGTCGACGATCCGGGTGACCGTGAACACGATGGTCAGGTAGATCGCGCCGGCCATGATGAACAGCTCCATCGGCGCGTAGGTCTGGCTGATGATCTTGCGGGCGATGCCGGTGACCTCCAGCAGGGTGATGGTGCTGGCCAGCGAGGTCGACTTGATCATCAGGATGATCTCGTTGCCGTAGGCCGGCAGGGCCTGGCGGATGGCCTGCGGGAACACCACCCGGCGGAACCGCAGCCAGGCGTTCATGCCGCAGGCCTTGGCGGCCTCGACCTGGCCCCACGGCACCGCCTCGATGCCGCCGCGGATGATCTCCGAGGTGTAGGCCCCGGTGTTGAGCGTGAGCGCGATGATCGCGCACCAGTACGCCTCGCGCAGCACCGGCCACAGGAAGCTGTGCTTGATGACGTCGAACTGTCCGGTGCCGTAGTAGATCAGGAAGATCTGAACCAGCAGCGGGGTGCCGCGGAACACGTAGACGTAGCCACGCACGAACCACTCCAGCGGCCGGATGCCCGAGGTCCGCAGGACCGCCAGCAGGACCGCCAGGAAGAATCCCAGGAACAGCGACAGCCCGGCCAGCTTGAAGGTCATCGGCACGCCGGACAGCAGCGCCGGGAAGTACTCGGGGAACAGCTCGAACCGCATGGCTCAGCTCCTCCGCACGCCGCGGTTGGCCCACAGCTCGGCAAGCCCGAACACCCGGTTCGAACCGGCAGTCAGCACCAGGTAAAGCACCGCCGCCGCAAGGTAGAAGACGAACGGCTTCTGGGTCGAGCCCGACGCGATCGAGGCCGAGCGCATGATCTCGACCAGCCCGACGATGGAGATCAGCGAGGTGTCCTTGAGGGTGAGCTGCCAGACGTTGCCGAGGCCGGGCAGCGCGTAGCGCGCCACCTGCGGCACCATGATCCGGCGGAACAGCAGCCAGCCGCTCATCCCGCAGGCGCGGGCCGCCTCGATCTGGCCCCGCGGGACCGCCAGCACGGCGCCACGGATGACCTCGGTCGAGTACGCCCCTGAGACCGTGCCGAGGGCGATGGCACCGATGGTGAACGCGTTCAGCTCGATGTAGCCGTCATAGCCGAACAGGCCGCGGGCGATCGACATCACCGCCTGATTGCCGCCGAAGAACAGCAGGTAGATCACCAGCAGATCGGGCACGCCGCGGATCACGGTGGTGTAGCCCTGTCCGAGCCAGCGCGACGGCGCCAGGGCCGAGAGCTTGGTGGCCGCGCCGATCGAGCCGATGATCACGCCGAGCGAGAACGCCACGGTGGCGAGCACGATGGTCCACATCGCACCGCGGACCATCTCGTCGCCCCAGCCGGCGTCACCCCAGGCCAGCAGGCTCATCCACTCGGACATGCGGGATCGGTCCCCCGTTCAAACGGAACGGGACCGGCCGGGATCCCCCTCCCGGCCGGTCCCTGCATGCTGGGCGTCAGCTCACTTCGCCGAGGCGTCGAAGCCGAACCACTGCACGGCCAGCTTGCTGAGCGAGCCGTCGGCGATCGCCGCGTTGATGGCCTTGCTGAACATCTCGACCAGCGCCGTGTCGTCCTGGCGGATGCCCGCGCCGACGCCGGCGCCGAACGGGCCGCCGGTCAGCTTCGGACCGACCATGACCATGTCCTTGCCCTTGTCGGTGGCCAGCAGCGGCACCCAGTAGGACGCCGAGGCCAGGGCCGCGTCGACCCGGCCGGCCTGCAGGTCGAGGTCGAGGTTCTCCTGGGTGTCGTAGGTCTTGATGGTGACGTCCTTGCCCAGGTACTCGCGCAGGAAGTTCTCGTGCGTGGTCGAGATCTGCACGCCGATGGTCTTGCCCTTGAACTCCTTGATCACCGCGTCGATCGCGCCCTGCTCGGCGGCGTCGACCTCGTCGAGATTGGCCCGCTCGAGCTCGGTCTTGAAGCCGGCGGACGGGCTCGACTTCACCACCACGAACACCGCCGGGGTCTGCGCGTAGGCGCGCGAGAAGGAGATCACCTTCTTGCGCTTCTCGGTGATCGACATGCCGGCCATGATGACGTCGTACTTGCCGGCCTGCAGCGCCGGGATGATCCCTTCCCAGGCCTGCTGGACGACTTCGCACTCGACCTCCATGCGCTTGCACAGGTCGGCGGCGAGATCGACCTCGAAGCCGACCAGCTTGCCGGAGCTGTCGGTGAAGTTCCACGGCGCGTAGGCGCCCTCGGTGGCGATCCGGACCTTGGACCCCTTGCCCCAGTCCTTGGCCGACGCGTCGGCGGCGATGCCGGCGACGGCAAGCGCCGCAACGGCGGCGAGAGTCGTAAGCGTCTTCTTCACGTGAAGTCCCTCCTGGTCTTTTTGCCCTCGCGGGCTTTCGACTGTCCCCGTCGGACCCCCGGTCGCCCTCGGACCGTCGGCCCCCCGTCGGACGACTACCCCGCGGCCGCGTGTTGAGAGGTCGCGAGGAATTGGCGGCAGCGTTCGGACTGCGGCGATCCGAACACCTGGGCCGGCGGCCCCTGCTCCTCGATCCGGCCCTGATGCAGGAACACGATCTCGCTCGACACCTCGCGGGCGAAGCGCATCTCGTGGGTCACGATGATCATGGTACGGCCCTCGTCGGCGAGGTCCCGCATGACCTTCAGCACCTCGCCCACCAGCTCGGGGTCGAGCGCCGAGGTCGGCTCGTCGAACAGCATCACCTGCGGCTCCATGGCGAGCGCCCGCGCGATCGCGCAACGCTGCTGCTGGCCGCCCGAGAGGTGGGCCGGGTACTGGTTGCGCTTGTCGGCGATGCCGACCTTGTCGAGCAGCGCCTCGGCGCGCTCGACCGCCTCGCGCTTCGGCACGCCGAGCACGTGGACCGGCGCCTCGATGACGTTCTCGAGCACCGTCATGTGGGTCCACAGGTTGAAGCTCTGGAACACCATGCCGAGGCGCGAACGGATCCGGTCGACCTGGCGGCTGTCGGCCGGGCGCATGCCGCCGCCGCGCACCGGCACCATGCCGATCAGCTCGCCGTCGACCCGGACCTCGCCGGCGTCGGGGATCTCCAGCAGGTTGATACAGCGCAGGAAGGTCGACTTGCCCGATCCGGAGGCACCGATCATCGAGATCACGTCGCCCTGGCGAGCGGTCAGCGACACGCCTTTCAGGACCTCGAGGTTCCCGAAGCGCTTGTGCAGGTCGGTTACGGCAAGCATGGCCTCGCCGGTAACGGCGGAGGCGTCAGGATCGGACGGGGCGACGACCATCGACGGTCCTGTGTCGGAGTGCGCTGCAACAAAGCTGTAAACCGGCAGCATAACCGGCGACACGCGACCGGCAACGGATTTTTGCCGGATCGGCCGCCCCCTCTGCGACCGCCGGGACGGCCGGCCGTCGCGCGGCCGAACGACCGGATCTGCGCCGGCCGTTCCCCGACGATCGGCGCCATCGACTGATTTCGTCTATTAATTGAATAATTTCTCAAAAATCTGGGTATGCCAGATAGAATTTTGACATATTACGTCACACTGAATGGCCGCATGTAGACAACCAGTGATTTTGGAGAGTGGGGACCAGCCATGACACAGACGAGACTGTCGACCGCGCCATACCGTGTCGGCGAATGGCTACCGTCCGACCAGACGGTGCTGGAGAACTGGTTGGCGGAGTTGCGCGCCGCCGTCGAGGCCGAGCCGCGGCCGCTTCTTCCCGTGATCGAGAATCTCGGGGCGCTGATCGAGAGCGACCCCGAGGTCTTCATGTACTTCAACCTGATGTTCAGTCAGGTGCCGCGGCGCCCGCCCTACAACGACGACCCGACCGGCGAGTCGCAGGTCCGCGACTACCGCGTCATGCTGCGGATGATGAACCACGTCATGACGACGCCGCCGGCCTACAACGACACCGGGCTGGTGGGCTTCCCGATCAACGCCATCCTCGACTGGCCGATGGGCACGGAAGCCGGCTACGCCGCCTTCGTGAACGACAGGGTCAACGCTGCGCTGAAGGACGTCCTGAACGCCTGGGGCCTGTTCCTGACCTCGCCGGAGTCGCTTGCCGTCCTCAACGAAGACCCGAAGACCGGCTGGCTCGGGGACGCGGCGATGATCCACATGGTCACCAGCCTGCCGGAGTTCGTGAACAACCCCGTGCTGGTCGGCCTTCCCGAGATGCTGGAGGCCGAGAAGGAGAGAGTCGACGCGCTGCTCCGGCACCTGGGGGTACCGCGCACGGTGTTCGACGAGCAGATGGCCCGGCTGCAGGCCGGCGTCGAGACCATCAACGGCCTGATCGCCAAGGCGATCTTCGTGGCCTACTTCCACTGCGATCCGCTGGCGCCCCACTGGGGCTACACCTGCTGGGACCACTTCTTCACGCGGACGTTCCGGGCCGGACGCCGTCCCGTGGCGGCCCCGCAGGATCAGAACGTGATCGCCAACGCCTGCGAGGCGGCGCCGTTCTCGATCCAGCGAGGCGTCAAGGAGACCGATCGCTTCTGGGCCAAGGGCCAGCCCTATTCGGTGCGGCACATGTTGGCGGACGACCCGCTCGCGGAGAGCTTCGTCGGCGGCACCGTCTATCAGGCGTTCCTCAGCGCGACCAGCTACCACCGCTGGAACAGCCCGGTGTCCGGGACCGTGGTCAAGGGTTACGTGGTCGAGGGCGCCTACTACTCCGAGCCGCCGATCCAAGGCTTCGCCAATCCGGCCGACCCCGCCGACGACCCGGCGCATGGCGGCCAGCAGCCCGACCCGGCGGCCCCGAACAATTCCCAGGGCTACATCGCCGAGATCGCGACCCGCGCCTTGATCTTCATCGAGGCGGACAACCCGGCGATCGGGCTGATGTGCTTCATCGGCATCGGCATGGGTGAGGTATCGTCCTGCGACATCACGGTCTACGACGGCCAACACATCGCCAAGGGCGACCAGATCGGGATGTTCCACTTCGGCGGCTCGACCCATTGCCTGGTCTTCCGCCCGGGAGTGGAGCTCGAGTTCGACCTGCACGGCCAGCCGGAACCGAGCCTGAACGCGACCAACATCGCGGTTCGGGCCAAGATCGCCACGGTCACGAGCGGCTAGGAGTGTCCGCGGTCAACCGATGGCCGGCAGCTCGCGCGGCGCCCGCGTGGTCAGCAGCTCGGCACCGCTCGGGGTGATCGCCACGTTCTCCTCGTGCACGATCATCCGGCCCGGCGCGTACTCCATCCCGGGCTCGATGGTGAGGACCATGTCCTCGCGGATCACCGTGCCGTCCCCCGGCCGGTTCGACGGCGGCTCGGTCAGCTGCAGGCCGACGCCGTGACCGAGCCGGCCGACGTTGTTGCCGACCGACCCGGCGGCCTCCAGGACCCGGGCCATCGCCCGCCAGACGTCGTCGGTGGTGGCGCCCGGCACGGCCGCGGCGATGCCGGCCTCGGTCGCGTCCCATACCGCCTCGTGGGCCCGCCGTACCTCGTCCGAGACCCGGCCGACCGCATAGTTGCGGTCGAAGTCGCAGAAATAGCCGGCGAAGGTCGAGCCGGTGTCGAAGAACAGGACGTCGCCGTCCTGCAGCGCCCGGTCGCCGGGCCCGCAGACGATCTGGGCGACCCCGCCGGGACCGGAGACCGCCGGCAGGAACGGCGTGGCGTCGGCCCCGCGCTCGGCGATGTCGATGCGCAGGCGGCGGGCGGCCTCGCGCTCCGTCATGCCGATCTCGAGCTTCGGCGGCAACGCCTCGTAGGCGTCGCTGGCGATCCGGCAGATATGGCGGATGCAGGCGATCTCGGCCGCGGTCTTGACCATCCGCGCCTCCCAGATCGCCGGCGTGCCGTCGACCACCTCCGGGCCGCGCAGCCGCTCCCTGAGCGCCAGGAAGTCCAGGACCGGCATGCGCAGGGTCATCTCCCGGCCGAGTTCGGCCCCGACCCGGCCGAACCGCCGCCCCACCCCCTCGATCGCGGCGGCGAGCAGAGAGACCCCGTCGTCTTCCGGCACCGGGGCCGGCCACGACCGGATATCGGAGACCCAGGTGCGCGCCATCTCCGGTGCGCCGATGTCGGGGATCACCGCGATCGGCGGGCCGTCGAGCGGCACCACCACGAACCAGGGACGGGTCGGGCTCTCCCAGAACTGGCTGTCGAAGCCGGTCACATAGCGAATGTTCGGCGGCGTCGTCAGCAGCAGGGCGTCCAGCCGGTGCACCCGCATGATCGCATGCAGGCGGGTCAGCCGCCGCTCGAACTCGGCGGGCGGGAAGTGACGCACTGGTGGTGGAATCGACATGACGTCCCCTCCGCTGACCTTCGCAGACAGTAGCGGGACGGATCGCACCGGGCCAGCGATGGCGGCCGGAAGATTAGGCGAACCGCGACGATTGCACGACCTAAACTAGATCCTTTGCATGCGCCAATATTGTCTTGAGTTGAATTTCGGGCAATTCTACCAGCCATGGAGGGGCGGATCCGGCCGGCGAGTACGGATTCATTGCTGTTGGGGAGGGAGGCATGGAGACAGTCGAACGGGTCTTTGCGGGACAGGCGTACCGACCTTGCCGCCGGAGAGCGAAGATCGCCGGCCTGCTCCCCGTTTTCGTGCTGTCATGCCTGGTGGCGGCAACGCTGGCCGCCGGCTTGCGCAGCGCACGCGCCGACATGGAGATCCTGGACGCCGCCTGGACGCAGGGCATCGACGGATACGACGCCACCAACCGCTACACCGACGCGGCACCGCTGCGTCGACCGCTCTATCTGTGGATGCGGGTGCGGGGAGACGCCGCGACCTATGCGACCCTGAAGGCCCGGGGCAAGCTGCCGCTTCGGCACCGCTGGATCCACTATGTCGGCCCCGACCCGGACATCGACACCCTGCGACCGACCGACGAGATCAGCGTCGGCGGGGTCCGGGCGAGCGTGGTCGACAAACTGGGCACCGAAATCGCCGCCCGCGGATATTTCGATTGGCGCACCTGGAGCCGAAAGAAGAACCTGCGCTGGGGCACCCAGGTCGTCCAGGTCCTGTACGCCGACGGCTCACCGGTGATGTGCCGGCAGCCCGACGGCGGGCTGGCGGCCTGCGTCTTCCGGATCAAGGTGGGAGGCGCCGGGCAATGACCGATGCGACGGCCGAGCAGCCGCCCTCCGACGCCGCTGCGATCGCCGACCTGCAGGACGCCTGCCGGGTCATGGTCGAGTTCGCGGCCAGCCGGACCACCCTCGCCGACACGACGATCGACGAAGTCAGCCGTCTGCTGAGGCTCGATCCGGCCAAGGTCTCCGAAGACGAGGAGATCCGGCTCCGCACCGTGCACCGCACCCTGGCGACGAGCATACGGCCGGCAACCGACATATCCATCCGGACCGTCCGAGAGCTGGAGGAGGACAAACGCCAGCGTCCACACCTGTTCCGGTACTGGTGGAAGGACAACGACGCACGCAGGCAGATCTCCCGAACGACCTGGATGATGCTGGGCATCCTGCTCGTCCTGGTCGTCATCCAGGTCTACACCCTGGTGCTCTCGACCTGCGTCCAGCGGATCAACGAGATCGCCGCCGAGCGTGCCGCCATCGCCCTGGAGGTGGAAGCGGCGGAGAAGGCCAACCAGGACGGCGCGGTTCCCGATACGCTGGTGCAACGCGAGAGGATCGCGAGCAACCAGTACAGCGGCGCCTACATGCTCCTGGTGCACTGGTCCACCCCGTGGAGCTGGGCCGTCGTCGACGGGCAGATTCAGGCGGGCGACGCCGAGGACCCCCTCGGAGCCGCGACCCAGCACAGCGTCCGTGAGGCCGCCCAGGCGGTGCTGCGGGCGCTCGCCCTTTACGTCCTGCCGCTGATCTACGGACTGCTCGGCGCGAACGCGTACATCCTGCGGGCGATCAGCCGGCAGATCGACGACCATGCCCTGGCCTTGCTGTCGTTCTACAAGTACCGACTGCGGCTCGCGCTCGGCGCGCTGCTCGGTGCTTCGGTCAGCCTGATATTTTCCTCGGATGCCGCCGCGACCCAGGGCATCGGGCTGAGCATGACCGCGATCGCCTTCCTGTCCGGATACAGCGTCGAGTTCGCGTTCTCGATCGTCGACGCCCTGATCCACCGCGGCCGCATGGCCATCGGGTCGGACAGCAAGACCGCGAGTTCCGCGTCCCCGCAGGCCCCTCAGCCGGCAGCGGCCCGCGGCGCCGCGGGCGGCGGCGGCTGAACCCATCCAGAAGGAGGCGCCGGGCCCGCTATTCCGTCGGCAGCACGTCCAGCCGCTTCTGCACCGCGGCCCGGATCGGCGAGTCGGCCGGCAGCTTCTCGACCAGCCGGCTCCACAGGTCGCGCGCCTCGGCGTTGTCGCCCCGGCGCACCGCCAGCAGCCCGCCGAAGAACAGGCCCTCGGCGTTGTCCGGCTCGAGCTTCAGCACCTGCGCGATGACGGTCGAGAAGGCCGGCGGAATGTCGCGCTCCGAGGTTCCCGGCGGGAACAGCGCGTGGGCGTAGTCGAGCAGCACCTCGATGTTGTCGGGCGCGACCTCGGTCGCCCGGCGATAGGCCTCGATCGCCTCGTCGCGCTTGTTCAGCACGAGATACGAGCGGCCGAGCCGTCGCCAGCCCTCCAGGTCGTCGGGATTCTCCTGCAGCCGGGCGGCCAGGCCGGCGACCATGCCCTCGATCATCGCCAGCCGGTCCTTCGGCGCCATCTGCTGGGCCGCGGCCATGTCCTCCGAGCTCGGACCGCGCGGCGGCTGGGCCGGACGGCCGCCGCGAACCTTGGAGCGGAGCGCGGCGAGATCGGCGCCGGTACGGCTGGCCACCTCCTGGATCCGGCTCGACAGCATCGGTCGCCACGGCGCGTCCGGCGGGGTGTCGGCCTCCAGGGCCAGCCACCAGTCGAGCGCCTCCTGCAGATTGCCGGCCTGCTCGCTCGCCACGCCCATGTAGAACCGCGACCGCGGCTCGCCCGGCATCTTCTCGAGCGCCTTGGCGAACGCGTCCTTGGCCTCCTGCCCGACGACGCCGTCGCTGGCGCGCACCAGCGCCTCGCCGAGCTGCGAGAACGCCTCGGGGTCGCCGCTGCCGGCGACGGCGGCATTGCGGAACGCCTCGACCGCCGCATCGGTCTCGCCGAGGGTCATCCGGGTCCGTCCCAGCAACAGCCAGCCCTGGACGTCGCCCGGCTGGTCGGCGAGACGACGCTCCAGCTCGGTGGCCATCTCGCCCAGGCCCTTCCGGCTCTCGGCGGCCTCGGCCATGCGCGCCCGCTCGGCCGACCGCGAGGCGAGCGGGGCATCCGGCAGGTCGGGGCGGCCGTGAGCCAGATACAGCGCGACGCTGCCGAACGGCAGCGCCAGGACCACCAGGACGGCGACCGCCATGCGGCGGCGACGGCCGGCCTCCTCGGAAGCCTCCGCGCCGGCCGGCTCGCTGTCGCGTCGGTCCGCCTCGGCCAGCATGCGCCGCTCGATCTCCAGCCGCGCCGCTTCCGCCGACGCCTCGTCGAGCCGGCCGGAGGCGCGGTCGCGCTCGACCTCGGCCAACTGGTCGCGCAGCACCTCGAAGCCGTGCTCAGAGCGGTCGGCGGCCGGCACCGGGCGCCGGACCAGAGGCGCCAGCAGGGCGAGCACCACTGCGAGCAGCAGTACCCCGATCACGACCCAAAGCATCATCGGCGATCCTCGCTCGTCCCGGCGGCATCGTCGGACAGCAACGCTTCCAGGCGCGACTGCTCCTCGGCGGACAGCGGCTCCGGCTCGGTCCGGCGGCGGGCGCGCAGCGCCGCCGCCGCGGCGACGCCGGCAGCGCCGATCGCCAGCAGCGCGAACGGCCCGTACCACAGCAGCCATGTGCTGCGGGTCTTCGGCGGCTCCAGCAGCACGAACGGCCCGTAGCGGGCGGTCAGGTAGTCGAGAACCTGCTGGTCGGTATCGCCGGCCAGCAGCCGTTCCCGCACCAGCTTGCGCAGGTCGTGCGCGAGATCGGCGTTGGAGTCGTCGATCGACTGGTTCTGGCAGACCAGACAACGGACGCCGGCGCTCAGCTCGCGCGCCCGCTTCTCCAGGGCCGGGTCGGACAGCATCTCGTCCGGCCGCACGGCGCCCGCCTGCGCGGAAACGAACAGGGCGACCGCCAGCAGCGCCGCCCGCAGGGCCGTCGACCGTCTCACTTGTCCAGTTCCTCGAGCAGCGGCAGCAGCGTGCGCCGGGCGACGTCCTCGGTCACCGCACCGACGTGCCGGTGCCGGATCCGGCCGGCGCCGTCGACCACGTAGGTCTCCGGCACCCCGTATACTCCGAACTCGATGGCGATCCGGCCGTCGCGATCGACGCCGACCCCGCGGTACGGGTCGCCGAGCTGGGCCAGGAACTTGCGGGTCGCCGCCGGGTCGTCCTTGTAGGCGATGCCGTAGATCGGCACCCCCTCGGCCGCCAGCTGGACCATCAGCGGGATCTCCTGCCGACACGGCGCGCACCAGGACGCGAACACGTTGACCAGCACCGGCCGACCGGACAGCTCGACGGAATGCAGGCCGGCGCCGTCGGCGGTCAGGCCCGGCAGCTCGAAGCTCGGCACCGGCTTGTCCAGCAGCACCGACGGCAGCGCCCGCGGATCACGGCCCTCCAGGATCGGCCAGGCGAGCGCGCCGACCAGGGCGAGCACGACCGCCAGCGGCAGCAGGAACAGGAGACGGCGCATGGGGTCAGTCCGAATCGCCGACGCCGGCATGGGCCGGCCGCCAGCTCGCGCGCCGCGGCCCCGGAGCCCCGACCCGCAGGCGCCGGTCGGCGAGCGAGACCAGCCCGCCCAGCACCATGATCGCGCAACCGCCCCACAGCCACATGACCAGCGACTTGATGTAGATCCGGACGGTCCAGCGGCCGTCGCCCGCCGGCTCTCCGAGCACGGCGTACACGTCGGCGTCCGGGCGCGAGCGGATCGCCGCCTCGGTGGTACGCTGGCCTTCGACCGGGTAGAACCGGCGCTCGGATTCCAGGCGCGCGCCGTTCGCCAGCACGAAGGTGCCGACCTCGGCGTCGAAGTTCGGGCCCTTGCGTTCGGTCACGCCCTCGAAGACGAGGCTCCGGCCGGCGATCTCGATGCGGTCGCCGGGGCTGGCGAACCGGACCACCTCGGCAGAGAAGAAGGTCTCGCCGACGGCGCCCATGATGAACACCGCGAGCCCGAGATGCGCCAGGCTCATCCCGTAGGCCGAGCGCGGCAGGCCGAGGGCCCGCGCGATCGACTGCCCGAGCGGGATCCGGAACAGCCGCACCCGCTCGGCCCATTCGGTGACCACCGAGACCGCCAGCCAGACCGCCAGCCCGAAACCGATGGCAGCCCCGACCGGCGCGCCGCGCAGGTACAGGATCGACAGGCCGATGCCGACGGCGGCGAGCGCCGCCACCCACAGCCGGCTGAGCGCGCCGGCGAGGTCGCCGCGCTTCCAGGCCAGCAGCGGGCCGACGCCGAGCGCCAGGATCATCGGCACCATGATCGGCACGAAGGTCGCCTCGAAATACGGCTTGCCGACCGACACCTTCTCGCCGGTCACCGTCTCCAGCGCCAGCGGGTAGAGGGTGCCGATCAGGACGGTGGCGGCCGCCGTGCTCATCAGCAGGTTGTTGAGCACCAGCCCGCCTTCCCGGCTGATCGGGCGGAACATGCCGCCGCCTTCCATCGACGGGGCACGCCAAGCGTACAGCATGAAGCTGCCGCCGATGGCGATCGCCAGCAACCCGAGGATGAACATGCCGCGCTCGGGGTCGACCGCGAAGGCGTGCACGCTGGTCAGCACGCCGGAGCGCACCAGGAAGGTGCCGAGCAGCGAGAACGAGAACGCCACCAGCGCCAGCAGGATCGTCCAGCTCTTCAGGGCGCCGCGCTTCTCGACCACGATCGCCGAATGCAGCAGCGCCGTGCCGGCGAGCCACGGCATGAAGCTGGCGTTCTCGACCGGATCCCAGAACCACCAGCCGCCCCAGCCGAGCTCGTAGTAGGCCCAGCCGGAACCGAGCGCGATGCCGGCGGTCAGCATGGTCCAGGCGGCCAGCGCCCACGGCCGCACCCAGCGCGCCCAGGCCGGGTCGACCCGGCCCTCCAGCAGCGCCGCGACGGCGAACGAGAAGGTCGTCGAGAACCCGACATAGCCGAGGTAGAGCATCGGCGGGTGCAGGGCGAGGCCGATGTCCTGCAGCAGCGGGTTCAGGCCGTTGCCGTCGATCGGCGCCGGCGACAGCCGGTCGAACGGGTTCGAGGTGAACAGGATGAAGGTCAGGAACCCGACCCCGATCATCCCCTGCACCGCCAGGGTCCGGGCCCGCAGCCCGTCCGGCAGGTTGCCGCCGAACGCCGCCACCGCCGCCCCGAACAGCGACAGGATCAGGACCCACAGCAGCATCGAGCCCTCGTGGTTCCCCCACACGCCCGACAGCTTGTAGATGAACGGCTTGGTCGAGTGCGAATTGTTGGCGACGTTGACCAGCGAGAAGTCGGAGACCAGGTAGGCGTGGGTCAGCGCGCCGAAGGCGATCGCGATCGCGCCGAACTGCACCAGCGCCGCCGGCCGCGCGAATCCGGTCAGGCCGGTGTCGCCGCGCGCGGCGCCCCAGAGCGGGACGGTCGACTGCAGCAGCGCCACCATCAGCGCCACCGCCAGCGACAGGTGACCGATCTCGGCGATCACGAGCCGGTCCCCGGCATCGGCTTGCCCGGCTCCCAGTGGCCTTGCTTCTTCAGGGCGTCGGCGACCTCCGGCGGCATGTAGTTCTCGTCGTGCTTGGCCAGCACCTCGTCGGCCTCGAACGTACCGCCGCTGGCGAGCCGGCCCTGGGCGACCACGCCCTGGCCCTCGCGGAACAGGTCGGGCAGCACCCCGACAAAGCGGATCGGCAAGGTGGTGTTGCCGTCGGTGACCAGGAAATGGATCTCGCCGTCACCGGGGCCGCGGGTGACCGAGCCCTTCTCGACCAGTCCGCCGACGCGCACCCGTCGATCCGGGCCGATCTCCTTGGCGGCGAGGTCGGTCGGGCTGAAGAAGAACACCACGCTGTCCTGGAAGGCGGTCAGCACCAGGGCGACGGCGATGCCGAGGAACGCCACCCCGCCGACGATCAGGGCCAAGCGACGGTTCTTGCGCGAGCGATAGGGACGCGCGCTCATGCCGCGTGCTCCCGACCGCCGTCGGTGGTCCGGCGGCGGGTGTCCAGGCCGACCGCGCGCAGGCGCTCGACCTCTGCCTCACCTTGACGGGCGCTGATCCAGGCCCAGGCCACCAGCCCGGCCATCACCCCGAAAGCCACGGCGTAGGACGGCCAGATGAAGACCGCGTAGCCGCCCATCGCGAAGAATTCCGACAATGCCGGATCGCTCCTGTCAGTCCCTGATTCCGCCCCGCTAGAACGTAGGTGATCTGCCCCGCTACGCCAAGGCGCGATGCCGCCGCCGCGACACCGTCACGCATCCGCCCCAGGGGTCACGGACCCGGCAGGGGGTCACGCGTCCGGCAGGGACAGCCGGAGCTGGCGCAGCCGCCGCTCGGCGTACAGCGCACGGATGCGCAGCAGCAGGGCGATCGCGAACACCGCGAAATAGCCGCCGGCCATCACGAACAGCGGCGTCAGCATCGCCGGGTCGATGGTCGAGCCGCCCATCCGCAGCACGCTCGCCGGCTGGTGCAGGGTGTTCCACCAGTCGACCGAGAACTTGATGATCGGCAGGTTGACCACGCCGACCAGCGCCAGCACCGCGCCGGCCTTGCCGCCGCGCTCCGGGTCGTCGAACGCGTTGGTCAGCGCCATGTGGCCGAGATACAGGAAGAACAGCACCAGCACCGAGGTCAGGCGGGCGTCCCACACCCACCAGGTGCCCCACATCGGCTGGCCCCACAGCGCCCCGGTGACCAGCGCGATCGCCGTGAACCCGGCCCCGACCGGCGACGCCGCCCGGGCCGCCAAGTCGGCCAGCGGGTGCTTCCACACCAGGAACGCCACGCTGGCCAGCGCCAGCGTGCTGTACCCTGCCAGCGCCACCCAGGCGGCCGGCACGTGCACGTACATGATCCGCACGGTCTCGCCCTGCTGGTAGTCGGCCGGCGACTCGAACAGGCCGAGCCAAAGCCCCCAGCCGAGCAGGCCCACGGCCGCAACGCCGAGCCACGGGAGCAGCGCGTTGGCGAGCCGCAGGAATCGGGTCGGATTGGCGAAACGATGCATGCCCTGGATATCCCCTACTCGACCGACTGACGCAAGGCCGCTCCGGCCGCCAATGGCGCCAGCGGCACCGCCCCGGCCAGCAGTGCGGCCATAAGCAGCAGGTGCGGCCGGGTCTCGAGCCCGGCGCTGCCGGCCTCGACGGCCGCCACGCCGAAGATCAGCACCGGGATGGTCAGCGGCAGCACGATCAGCGCCACCAGCACCCCGGCCCGCCGGGCGCCGACCACCAGCGCCGCCCCGACGGTGCCGAGCAGGCTGACGGTCGGGGTCCCGAGCAGCAGGCCCGCCATCAGCGCCGGATAGGCCGCCCCCGGCAGGTCGAGCGTCAGCGCCAGCAGCGGCGCCAGCAGCACTGTCGGCAGGCCGGTGGTCAGCCAGTGCGCCACCGCCTTGGCCAGCGCCACCACCGCCAGCGGCAGGCCGGACAGCGCCAGCAGGTCGAGGCCGCCGTCATCGGCGTCCTGCTGGAACAGCCGGTCGAACGACAGCATGGCCGCCAGCAGCGCGGTCACCCACAGCACCCCCGGCGCGATCCGCGCCAGCAGCGCCGGGGTCGGCCCGAGGCCGAGCGGGAACAGCGCCACCACCACCACGAAGAACGCCAGGGTCATGGCGACGTCGGCCCCCTGGCGGCGGGCCAGTCGGAGATCGCGACCGATCAGGGCGAGGAAGGCGCTCAAGCCGCCGCCTCCGGCAACCGGCCGGCATCGCCATGCGCCGCCGGGTCGAGGTTGACGGCATCGTCCCCGAGATCGAGGGCGGTGTGGGTGGCGGCGATCACCATGCCGCCGGCGGCCCGGTGCGCGGCGATCGCCCGTTCGAGGGCGGCGACCGAGGCGGCGTCGAGCCCGACCGTCGGCTCGTCCAGCAGCCACAGCGAAGCGCCGCTCGCGAGTACCCGGGCGAGCGCCGTGCGCCGGCGCTGCCCGGACGACAGCCAGCCGGCCGGCAGCTCCGCCAGCCGGGTCAGCGCCAGGGCCTCCATCGCGTCGCCCAGGCGGTCGGTCGACTGCCCGGAGATGCGCAGGGCCGCCTCGACGTTCTCGCGCGCGGTCAGGGCGGTCTTCAGGGCGTCGGCATGGCCGAGCCAGCCGACCCGGGCGGCGTGCGCCTCGCGGTCGTCGGTCACCGGCTCGCCGTTCCACAGCACCTGTCCGGCGTCTGCCCGACCCAGGCCGGCGACGACGCGCAGCAGGGTGGTCTTGCCGCCGCCGTTGCGGCCGGCCAGGCGCAGCGCGCCGCCGCGGGCCAGCGCGAACGACAGGTCGCGGAACACCGGACGGCCGCCGCGGCTGGCCGACAGGGTACGGACTTCGAGTTGGTCGACACCGGTCATGCGCCTCTATAGCGCCCATCGGCGCGCCGGGCCACGCACTGGGTCGATCCGACGGTCAGGTTTGGGGAGGAAAAGGAAGCGACGCCGCACTGCGGGGGGGGGAGGGGGAGGTGTCGGCGCCGCTTCGCAGTCTTCGACGGGACGATGTCCCGCTCGGTCAGCCGGTGTAGGTCCGTACTGGCCTTGACGCTCATATGGGTTCGCCGGTGCCCGGTGTCGAGCCCCCGCCGCAATGCGACATCGCGCCGCCCCTGATCGGCACTCAACGTTGGCTCCCGAAAGCGGCTGGTCTACTGTTCGGCTCCTTTCGCGGCGCGTCCGCAGCCGCTCCGACCAACCCGACCGCCGCCGATTCCACGGAGCAGCCATGGCAACCCAGGAGATCACGTCCACGATGACCGCCACCGACCCGATCCTCGTCGAGCGCCGTGGCGGCGTCGGCGTCGTCACCTTCAACAATCCGGCCCGCCACAACGCCATGTCGCTCGCCATGTGGCGCGACGCGGCCGCGGCGGTCGCCACCTTCGCCGATGACGACGCGGTCCGCTGCGTGGTGCTGACCGGTGCCGGCAACAAGGCCTTCGTGGCCGGCGCCGACATCTCGAAGTTCGAGAACGAACGCGCCTCGGTCGAGCACATCGAGGTCTACAACGAGGCGGTCTCCAACTATCACAAGACCGTGCAGGGCCTGATGAAGCCGACGATCGCGCGGATCGACGGCTACTGCATCGGCGGCGGCCTGGCGATCGCGCTCGACTGCGACATCCGGATCTGCTCCGCGGACGCGCGCTTCGCGGTGCCGGCGGCCAAGCTCGGCATCGGCTACGCCTTCGAGGGCGTGCGCCGGTTGTACGACATCGTCGGCCCGCAGTTCGTCGCCGAGATCTTCTACACCGCCCGCCAGTTCGACGCCGAGGAGGCGCGGATCATGGGGCTGGTCAACCGGGTGGTGCCGAAGGCCGAGCTGGACGACGCGATCTGGCCGCTCGCCGAGCGCATCGCCGGCAACGCCCCGCTGTCGATCGCGGCGGTCAAGCACAGCCTGATGGAGCTCGCCAAGCCGCAGAAGGACTGGGATCTGGAGGCGGTCAACCGCACCGTCGCCAGGTGCTTCGACAGCCAGGACTACAAGGAAGGCCGCACCGCCTTCATGGAGAAGCGCAAGCCGAACTTCACGGGGAGCTGACGGGACCCACCCCGCGACGGGCGCCGACGTCAGAACATCCGCCGTCCCTTGAGCGGCTGGCCGGTCGCCAGCGACACCAGGTGGGCGGCCATCAGCAGGGCCACCACGACGGCGATCACCTGGATCGCCGTCCACGGCACCAGGGGCGGGTCGAACGGGTCGCGCGGCCGCCGCTGCATGAACCACGCGGCACCGGCGAGCGCGACCGAGACGACGAGCAGGACCAGGGTCAGTTCGAGGGACATCGATCGAAGGCCGGAACGAGGGAGACGCAGCGATGACCGAAGGTGCCGCGCTTGGCAAGCCGGGATACGACCCCGCGACCTACCGCCCGTTGACCTGGAGCGACCGCGCCGAGGCGTTCCGCAGCGGGGCCGACCGCCCGAGCGACTATCTCGAGCGCTGTCTCGCGGTGATCGCCGCCCGCGAGCCCAAGGTCCGAGCCTGGGTGACCCTGAACGAGGTCGCGGCGATGCCGGCGGCCGAGGCGGCCGACAAGCGCTGGCGCGAGGGCAAGCCGCTGTCGCCGATCGACGGCATGCCGGTCGGGGTCAAGGACCTGTACATGACCCGCGACCTGCCGACCCAGATGGGCAGCCCGCTCTATGCCGGCCGCACCACCGGCGAGGATTCCGCCTGCGTCCAGGCGTTGCGATTGGCCGGCGCCCTGGTGCTCGGCAAGACCGTGACCACCGAGCTCGGCTTCTCGCATCCGGGACCGACCACCAACCCGTTCGACCCGGCCCGCACGCCCGGCGGCTCGTCTTCCGGCTCGGCCGCGGCGGTCGGCGCCGGCATGGTCCCGGCGGCGATCGGCAGCCAGGTGGTCGGTTCGGTGATCCGGCCGGCCGGGTTCTGCGCCAACACCGCCATCAAGCCGACCCTCGGCGCCCTGCACCGCGGCGAGCGCCAGGGCCTCAGCCACAGCCATCTCGGCGTGCACGCCGGCGGCCTCGAGGACATGTGGGCGGTCGCCTACGCGCTGGCCCGGTTCAGCGGCGGCGACCCGGGCTTCCCCGGCCTGTACGGCCCGGAAGCGGCGCCGCCCGCCGCCGCGCCGCGCTCGCTGATCGTGGTCGAGAGCGAGGGCTGGGCCCAGACCGACGGCGCCACCCTGGCCGCCTTCGAGCGGCTGCTGGAGGCGGTCGCCGCCGCCGGCGTGACCCTGGTCCGCCGCGCCGATCGGGTCGACGTCGAGGCGCTCGAGCGCGAGATCGCCGAGAGCCTGCTGCTGTGCCGCGACATCTGCGGCTGGGAGCTGCGCTGGACGCTCCGCAACCTGGCCTACAAGGACGTCACCAAGCTGAGCGACAGCATGCGCACCCGGCTGGAGCTGGCCGAGGCGATGTCGGTCGACGACTACCGGGCGGCGCTGGCCAAACGCGAGGCGATGCGGAGCCGGTTCCGGGCGGTCGCCGGCACCGCCGACGCCATGATCACCCTGTCCTCGGCCGGCCCGGCGCCGCTGATGGCCGGCAACTCGGGCGCCGGCGAGCCCGGCATCACCCACACGACGGGCCTGCCGGCCTACAACGCCTGGACCTCGGCGATCGGCTGCCCTGCCGTCACCGTGCCGATGCTGGCGGTCGACGGCATGCCGGTCGGCGTCCAGATCGTCGGCCGCCACGACGAGGACTGGCGGACGGCGGGGTATGCGCGGTGGCTGAAGGAGAGCGTGGCGGCGGTCGCGGGGTGAGTGACTGACGCGGGTAGGTCCCGGATCGCCGCTTCGCGTCGTCCGGGATGAGGGCAGTTGGGAAGCCTCAGCAATCCCTCATCCCGGCCGCAGCGGCGAAGCCGCGGAGAGCCGGGACCCACGAAGCGACCGTCGCTGGCAGGCCCCTACTCGTAGCTGCGCAGGTCGGCGATCACCTTGCCGTCGTTCGGCAGCTCGCCTTTCGCGACCAGCCTGACCGCGCCGCGCAGCTTGGTGACCGAGCTCAGGGTCGCGGTCACCGCGTCGGCCAGGCCCTCGGGCGATCCCGCGACCTCGCACAGCAGGGTCATGCTGTCGTTGCCCTTCTCGCCGGTCACCTCGAGCCGGGCCCGGGCGATCTCCGGGTGGCGCCTGGCGATCTCGGCGACCTGGCTCGGGTGCACGAACATGCCCTTGATCTTGGTGGTCTGGTCGGCCCGGCCCATCCAACCCTTGATGCGCATGTTGGTGCGGCCGCACGGGCTGGTGCCGGCCAGCACCGCCGACATGTCGCCGGTGCCGAAGCGGACCAACGGGTAGTCGGCGCTGAACACCGTCACCACCACCTCGCCGACCTCGCCGTCCGGCACCGGGTCGCCGGTGCCCGGGCGCACGACCTCGACGACCGCGCCCTCGTCGACGATCAGGCCTTCCTTGGCCTCGGACTCGTAGGCGATCAGACCCGCGTCGGCGGTTCCGTAGGCCTGCAGCACGGCCACGCCGTAGCCGAGGATCTCTGCGCGCAGGCTCGGCGGCAGCGCTTCGCCGGACACCAGGGCGTGGCGCAGCGACGAGACGTCGGCCCCGGTTTCCTTGGCCTTCTCCAGGATGATCCGCAGGAAGGACGGGGTACCGACGTAGTTGCGCGGCTTTAGCGCGGCGATCGCCTGTACCTGCTGCTCGGTGTTGCCGACGCCGGCCGGGAACACCGGACAGCCCAAGGCGTGGGCGCCGCTCTCGGCGAGCCGTCCCGCAGGGGTCAGGTGGTAAGCGAAGGTGTTGTGCACCAGCTCGCCCTTGCGGAAGCCGGCGGCGAACAGCGCGCGGGCGAACCGGAAGCCGTCCGGGCCGTGGCCCTCGGGCTCGAAGATCGGCCCCGGCGACATGAACACCCGGGCCAACTTGTCCGCCGGCGTCGCGTTGAGCCCGCCGAGCGGCGGCTCGGCCTGCTGCAGGTCGTGAAGGTCCGACTTGCGGATCACCGGCAGCTTCGCCAGCGCCGTCCGGTCCGTCACCGTGGACGGATCGACTTCGGCCAGCGAGCGCCCGAAATGCGCGGCATTCGCCTTGGCGTGGGCGATCTGCCTGGGCAGCGCCTCGGCCAGCCAGGCGGCACGGGCGTCCGCGCTGCGGGTCTCCAGGTCGTCGAAATACTCGGCCATGACGGCCTCTCCTGTCGTTTGGGCGACGCGGCCCGTCGCTTCGTGGGTCCCGGCTCGCCACGGCTTCGCCGTTCCGGCCGGGATGAGGCGGACGAAAGGCCTCCCATTCCCTCATCCCGGACGTCGCGAAGCGACGATCCGGGACCTAAGCGGGAACTGGGTTTCGCTCAGCCGAGCCAGCGCTTGCGGCGGCGGTACTGCTTGACGTCGCGGAAGGACTTCCGGCCCTCGCCGCCGAGGCCGAGGTAGAACTCCTTCACGTCCTCGTTGTTCCGCAGCATGTCCGCGGACCCTTCCATCACCACCCGGCCGCTCTCCAGGATGTAGCCGTAGCGGGCGTATTTGAGGGCGATGTTGGTGTTCTGCTCGGCCAGCAGGATGGTGACGCCCTCGCGCTCGTTGATCTCGCGCACGATCTCGAAGATCTGCTCGACCAGCTGCGGCGCCAGGCCCATCGACGGCTCGTCCAGCAGGATCATCTTCGGCCGGCTCATCAGCGCCCGGCCGATGGCGCACATCTGCTGCTCGCCGCCCGAGGTGTAGCCGGCCTGGCTGGAGCGCCGCTCGCGCAGGCGCGGGAAATAGTTGTAGACCATCTCCAGGTCGGCCTGGATGCCGGCCCGGTCGCTGCCGCGCGTGAACGCGCCGGTCAGCAGGTTCTCCTCGACCGTCAGGTGCTCGAAGCAGTGGCGGCCTTCCATCACCTGGATGCAGCCGCGCTTGACCAAGTCGTTCGGGCTCGACGCCTCGACATTGGCGCCGTCGAATTCGATCGATCCCTTGGTGACCTCGCCGCGCTCGGTGCCGAGCAGGTTGGAGATCGCCTTGAGGGTCGTGGTCTTGCCGGCGCCGTTGGCGCCCAGCAGGGCGACGATGCCGCCTTGCGGCACCTCGAGCGACACGCCCCTCAGCACCAGGATCACGTGGTCGTAGATGACCTCGATGTTGTTGACCCGCAGCAGCGGCGCGGCGGGAGCGGTTGCCTCGGTGGCGGCGCTCATTTCCTGTTCCTCCCCGACATTCCCGCGCGGGTCGCGGGCAACGTCGCAAACCGTCCTGCGGAAACGCCGGGGCCGAAGCCCCGGCGTCCCGAGCTCAACTCAACCGGCCCAGCTTACGAGCAGCTGCGCGGGGTGATGTTGTTCTCCTTGGCGTACTGGGCCGCGTCCTGCTCGATCAGCGGACGGACCAGCGCGGTGTCGGCCGCGATCCAGTCGGACTTGATCTCCCAGGCCTTGCCGTTCCACTGCTGGATCAGGATGGCCGGGTGCTGGCCCTCGTGATTGTCGCAGGTGATCTTCACCGGCGGCATCAGCCCGGTCAGGCCCAGCTTGGCGATCTTGGCGGCATCGAGGTCGAGATTCTCGAGGCCGTACTGCATCTCCTCGCCGGTGATCGCCCGGTTGCCGAACTTCGCCTGGGCGACCTTGATCGCCTCGACCATGTAGGCACCGGTGACCAGGCCGCGCGAGTACAGCACGCCGCCGATGTGCTCCTTGGTCCAGGTGCCCTTGCCCGCGGCGTACAGGGCATCGATGTCCTTGTAGACGTCGAAGCTGGTGCCGACACCGTTGAAGGTGGCGCCCTTGTAGCCCTTGGCCGCCTCGCCGACCGGCACGACGTCCGGCTCGGCCGCCGCCCACCAGTTGCCGATGAAGTGATCCATCGGATACTTCACGTTCGACGCCTCGGTGATCGCCGTGGCGTTCATCGCGCCCCAGCCCCACATGATGACGTAGGCCGGCTTGGAGCGGCGGATCTGCAGCCAGATCGACTTCTGCTCGGTCATCGACGCCGGCGGCACCGGGTACTTGTCGTAGGTGAAGCCGTACTTCTCGGCCAGGATGTCGAGGGTCGGGATCGGCTCCTTGCCGTACGGGTGGTCGAGGTACACGAAGCCGAAGTTCTTGCCCTTCAGCTTGTCGAACCCGCCCTCCTGGTCGGCGATGTACTTCAGGATCGCGGTCGCCTGGTTCCAGTAGGTCGACGGGAAGTTGAAGACGTACGGGAACACCCGGCCGTCAGCCGCCGAGGTCCGGCCGTAGCCGAGCGACAGGATCGGGATCTTGTCGGCGGTCGCCTTCTCGATCAGCGCGTAGGTGATGCCGGTCGACCACGGGTTGATGACGACGGCACCGCCGTTCTGGTTCTTCACGCGGTCGTAGCACTCGACGCCACGGTCGGTCTTGTAGCCGGTCTCGCACTCCTCGTAGAGGATCGGCACACCGTTCACGCCGCCGTCGCGCATGTTGATCATCGCCAGGTAGTCGGCGACGCCGTGCGCGACCGGCGTACCGCTCGGGCCGTACGGACCGGTCTTGTAGACCAGGTTCGGGATGTAGATCTGGTCGGCCGCCGAAGCAGTGCCGGCCAGCCCCGCAAGGCCGATGGCGGCCCCCGCCAGGGCCAGGGTGAGACTGCGAATGCTCATGGTCGGATATCCTCCCTGTTCACAGAAGATCTGCCTTGTTTTTCACGCGCGGCAGTTCGGTTGAAAGTTACCATGGCCCCCTGCCGCCGGGAACCGACGCCGTCCGCTCAGTACGGGAACGGCCACAGCCGGAGCTTCTCCTTCACGATCTGCCAGAGCCGGGCGAGCCCATGCGGCTCGACGATCAGAAAGAAGACGATGAGCGCGCCGAACACCATGAACTCGATGTACGTGATCGTTTCCGTCGCGATCGGCAGCCCGAAGGTCGTCACCGCGTTGTTCAGGCCGATCGGCAGCAGGAAGATGAAGAACGCCCCCAGGAACGAGCCGAGGATGCTGCCCAGCCCGCCGACGATCACCATGAACAGGACCATGAACGACCGGAAGATGTCGAAGGCCGACGCCTCGACGGTGTTGATGTAGCAGAACGACCACAGCGCGCCCGCCACACCGCAGTAGAACGAACTCACCGCGAACGCCGACAGCTTGGTGTTCAGCGGCTTGATGCCGATCAGCTCGGCGGCGATGTCCATGTCGCGGATCGCCATCCAGGTTCGGCCGATGCGGCCGCGCACCAGGTTTGCGGCGACCAGCGCCAGCACGACCGCGAAGGTCAGCACGAAGATGTAGCGGGCCGCGGGGGTCGCCTCGGCGCCGGTCACCAGGACGCCGAAGATCTCGCGCGGCGGCGCGGTCGGCACGCCGGCCATCGAGTAGTTCACGAACCACGGGACCTTCTGGAACAGCCACAGCAGGAAGAACTGCGCGGCCAGCGTCGTCACCGCGAGGTAAAACCCCTTGATCCGCAGGCTCGGCAGGCCGAACGCCACCCCGATCGCAGCCGCGCACAGCCCGCCCACGACGATCACGACCGGGATCGGCAACCAGGTGATGTTGCTGGCGACCTTGTAGGCCATGAAGGCGCCCGCCGCCATGAACGCCCCGGTGCCGAGGCTGACCTGGCCGCAATAGCCGGTCAGGATGTTCAGGCCCAGCGCCGCGATCGACAGGATCAGCGACGGCAGCAGGATCGAGCCCAGCCAGTACTGGTCGCCGACGAACGGCACCACCAGGTAGGCGGCCGCCACCACGCCGATGACGAACAGGCGATCGAGCGGGATCCGGAACAGTGCCTGATCGGAGGCGTAGTTCGTCTTGTAGATACCGGCTTCACGGTAAAACATCGCCGCCTCACACTCGCTCGATGATCCGCTCGCCGAACAGGCCTTGCGGACGGAACAACAGGAAGAACATCGCCAGCACGTAGGCGAACCACTCCTCGATGGCGCCACCGAAGAACGGGCCGATGTAGATCTCGGCCAGCTTCTCGCCGGCACCGATGATCAACCCGCCGACGATCGCCCCGGGGACCGAGGTGAAGCCGCCGAGGATCAGCACCGGCAGGGCCTTCAGCGCGACGATCGACAGCGAGAACTGCACGCCGAGGCGGGAGCCCCAGATGATGCCCGCGACCAGCGCGACGAACCCGGCGACCGACCACACGATCACCCAGATCTGGTTCAGCGGGATGCCGACCGACAGCGCCGCCTGGTGATCGTCGGCGACCGCGCGCAGCGCCCGGCCGATGCGGGTGTAGTGGAAGAACAGGGCCAGCACGGTCACCAGCAGGCCGGCGATCACCGCCGCCGACAGGTCGAACTGCTGGATCATCATCGCGCCGTCGGGGCCGACGAACCACGCGTCGTCCGGAATGCCGACGTTCAGCGGGTGCACGTCGCCGCCCCAGATGAACTCGCCGAAGCCCTCCAGGAAGAACGACACGCCGATGGTCGCCATGAACAGGATGATCGGCTCCTGGTTGACCAGATGCCGCAGCACCAGCCGTTCGACCGAGATCGCCCACGCCACCATGATCGCGATGGCGATGAGCGCCGCGACCACCATCGGCAGGCCCATCTCCAGGAACCCGACGAAGCACAGGGCGGCGAACAGCACCATGGTGCCCTGGGCGAAGTTGAACACCCCGGAGGCCTTGAAGATCAGCACGAAGCCGAGCGCGACCAGCGAGTACATGGTGCCGGCGAACATTCCGCTCAGCAGCACCTCGAGGAAGAACCAAAGTTCCGACATGGGGATCGCGTCTCCGCCGATCAGTCGTGGGAAACGCCGAGATAGGCGTCGATGACCTGCTGGTTGGCCCGGACCTCGTCCGGCGTGCCGTCAGCGATCTTCCGGCCGTAGTCGAGCACCACCACGTGGTCCGAGATGTCCATGACCACGCCCATGTCGTGCTCGATCAGCACGATGGTGGTCCCGAACTCCTCGTTCACCTCGAGGATGAAGCGCGACATGTCCTGCTTCTCCTCGACGTTCATGCCGGCCATCGGCTCGTCGAGCAGCAGGATCTCGGGCTCCATGGCGAGCGCGCGCCCGAGTTCGACGCGCTTCTGCAGGCCGTAGGGCAGCCGCCCGACCGGTGTCCGCCGGATCGCCTGGATCTCCAGGAAGTCGATGACGCGCTCGACGTACGCCCGATTTTCCAGCTCCTCCTTCTGCGCCGGCCCCAAGTGCAGGGCCTGCCAGAAGAAATTGCGCTTCATCTTCAGCACCCGACCGGTCATCAGGTTGTCCAGGGTCGACATGCCCCGGAACAGCGCGATGTTCTGGAAGGTGCGGGCGATGCCGTTGGACGCCGCGAAATGCGGGTCCATGGCCGGCATCTTGCGACCCTTGAAGGTGATCGACCCGACCTGCGGCTTGTAGAAGCCGTTGATGCAGTTGAGCATTGACGACTTGCCGGCACCGTTCGGGCCGATGATCGCCATGATCTCGCCCCGGCGCACCTCGAAGCTGACGCCGTCGATCGCCTTAACGCCGCCGAAGCCCAGCCCGATGTTCTCGAGCGTCAGCACCGGCTCGCCGAAGGTGCGCTGCACCGCTCCCCCCACCTCGGGGGCATTCAAGGTTTCCGCTTCCGCCACGGATCAGCCCGCCTTCTTGAGTTCCGCGGCCGGCGCCCCGCCGACCTCCATGATGCGCATGTCCGCCTTGATCCGGCTCTTGCGCCCGTCCTCGAACGTCACCTCGGTATCGAGATGCGCCGTCTGCGCCTCGCTGTAGAGCGCATCGATCAGCTGGCCATAGCGCTCGGAGACCACGCCGCGACGGACCTTGCGGGTACGGGTCAGCTCGCCGTCGTCGGCGTCCAGCTCCTTGTAGAGCAGGAGGAACCGCTGGATCCGCTGCTTCTCCGGCAGGCTCGCGTTGACGTGCTCGATCTCGCCGCGGATCACCTCGTAGATCCGCGGCTCGGCCGACAGGCCGGTGTAGGAGGTGAAGCCGATGCGGTTCTTCTCGGCCCATTTCGACATGATCGAGAACCGCACGCAGATGATCGCGGTCAGGAACTCGCGTCCGGATCCGAGGATGACCGCCTCGCCGACGTAGGGCGAGAACTTCAGCTTGTTCTCGATGTACTGCGGCGAGAACCGCACCCCGGTCGAGGTCTCGGCGATGTCCTTCACGCGGTCGATGACGACCAGGCGGCCCTTGGCGTCGAAGAAACCGGCGTCGCCGGTATGCATCCAGCCGTCGCGCAGGTCGGCCTTGGTGGCTTCCTCGTTCTTGAAGTAGCCGAGGAACATGTTGTCGTGCCGGGTGACGATCTCGCCGACGCCCTCGCTGTCGGGGTTGAGGATCTTCACCTCGCAGCCCTCGAACGGCGGACCGACGGTGTCGACGTCCAGCTCGTTGCCGGCCTGCAGGGTATAGGCGCCGAGGGTCTCGGTCTGGCCGTAGAGCTGCTTGAGCGGCACGCCCATCGCCAGGAACAGCTTGAACGTCTCCGGCCCCATCGCGGCACCGCCGGTGGCGGCCGACCGCACCCGGCTGAACCCGAGCCGGTCGCGCAGCGCACTGAACAGCATGACGTCGGCGAGGCCGGAACGGCGCCCCTGCTCGACCGCCTTCATGCCGAGCTTGATGCCCTTGTCGAAGATCCACTGGTTGATCGCCGAGGCGTCCATCATCCGGGCGCGCATGTCGGCGGCGATCTGCTCCCAGAGCCGCGGCGCCAGCAGCAGGAACGTCGGGCCGATCTCCCGAAGATCCTGGAACATGGTGCCTTCGCTCTCCGGGAAGTTCACGGTCATCCGCGCCACCAGCCCGAAGCCGAGGCAGTAGATCTGCTCCATGATCCACGGCAGCGGCAGGACCGACACGTACTCGTCGGTGTGGTCCTTCGGATCGGCCTTCAGGTAGGTGATGACGTGCCGGACGAAGCGGCCGTGCGACAGCATCGCCAGCTTCGGGTTCGAGGTCGTCCCCGAGGTCGTGCACAGGATCGCGACGGCGTCGCCGGAGGTCGCATCGACCAGCGCGTCGAACGCCGCCGGGTCGGCCCGATGCAGCTCGTCGCCGCGCTGCTCGAGCGCGGCCAGGTCCGTGACCCGCGGGTCGGTCTCGGTCCGCATGCCGCGGGTATCGGCGTAGACGATGCGCTCCACCGAGCCGACCTGGTCGCCGAGGCTGACCAGCTTGTCGACCTGCTCCTGGTCCTGGGCGAACACCACCTTGGCGGCGGCGTAGCCGACCAGATACCCGACCTCCTCCTCGAGCGCGTCGCGATACACGCCGAGCGTCATCGCGCCGGCCGCGTGGGCCGCGACCTCGAACGAGATCCAGTCGACGTCGTTGTCGCCGATCATGGCGACCACGTCGCCGGCCCCGACGCCCATCTCCTTCAGGCCGAGCGCGATGCGGCGGACCTTCGCGAGGTACTGCCCCCACGTGGTCTCGTGCCAGATCCCGAATTCCTTGAGGCGCAGCGCCACCTCGTCGGGGTGCGCCTGCGCATTGTGCCGAAGCAGCTTCGGCAGGGTGTCGTACACCGCCGGGTCAGGATAGCTCATCGACCGCCGTTCCTCCGCTGTCCCAGTCGCGCACGGAGGAACTAGGCATGCCGCCGCGCATGGCGCGGCTCCGGCATCTCCTTCAGCGTCCCATCCCTGCTCGCCTACCGCCCTGTCGCCGGCCGCGTTGCCCGCAGCTCGACCGGACGGTCGTGAAATTCCATTTTACCCGACAGCCTCACCTGTCGGGAAGGGCTCTCGATTACGCGAATTCTCGCGCGCCCGCAAGCAATCACCCAAATCTCCGGGCCGGCGACACCGGCCCGATGGCAGCCATCGCCACCTGTCCCTCTGCGCCGGCGGCCGGCACTTCTCCGGGTGCCCGGACACCCTTCGAACGACCTTCGATTTCTTTACGCAGGGGAAGCTAATTCATGATCTTTGCAAAAGTAATTCTTGATTGTGACGAATTGTTGCATCGCGAGCGTAAATCGTTACTTCCCGGTCCTTGAACGACAGGCTCGGGCGCGTGCTATAGTCGCACCCCCAAGAAACGGAAGACCACCGGCGTCATGGCCGACGAGACACCGGCGGGGGTGCAGCTCCGGCTTCTGCAGGCCGCCCTCGACCACATCAATCAGGGGTTCACGGTATTCGACGGCGACCTGCGCCTGGTCGCGTCGAACCGCTGGCTGTTCGAGCTGCTGGAGCTGCCGGAGCGCCTCGCCCGGCCCGGCACCCCGTTCGCCGAGTTCATGCGGTTCAACGCCGAACGGGGTGAGTACGGCGACGGCGACATCGAGACCATGGTCGCCGAGCGGGTCCGGCGGGCCGGTGCGTTCCGCTCGCACTACCTGGAGCGCAAGCGGCCGAACGGCGAGGTCGTCGCGATCAAAGGCGAGCCGCTGCCCGGCGGCGGCTTCGTCACCACCTACACCGACATCACCGACCAGCGTCAGCGCGAGGAAGCGCTGGAGCGCGCCGTCTCCGAGCGGACCGCGGCGCTGCGCGAGAGCGAGCAGCGGCTGCGCCTGATCACCGACGCGATCCCGGCCCTGATCGCCCGGTTCGACGCCGAGCCCTGCTACACCTTCGCGAACCGCCGCTACGCCGCGTGGTTCGGTCTGACCGCCGAGAGCATCATCGGGCGCGCCGTGCCCGAGGTGATCGGAGACCGGCTGTACCGCGAGCTCGAGCCGCATCTGCGCCGTGCGCTCGCCGGCCACGAGGTCACCTACGAGTACCAGCGCACCGGGCCGGACGGGCGGTTCGCCGAGATGCGCAGCACGCTGCTGCCCGACATGGACGAGCACGGCAAGGTGCACGGCTGCTTCGTGCTGTCGCTCGACATCACCGAGCAGAAGCTGCGCGAGGCCGAACTGCAGCAGGCCCAGAAGATGGAGGCGGTCGGCCAGCTCACGGGCGGGGTCGCCCACGACTTCAACAACCTGCTGACCATCATCCTCGGCAACCTGAACGCGCTGCGCCGACTGGCCGCGAGCAAGCCTGAACTGGCCGAGTTCGTGGACCCGGCGATCGACGCCGCCAACCGCGGGTCCAGCCTGGTCAACCGCCTGCTGGCCTTCGCCCGCGGCAGCACCGGCGACCCGCGCCCGGTCGACGTCGCCGCCACCGTCGTCGACCTGTCGCGCCTGCTGCGACGCTCGATGCCGAGCTCCGTCGAGGTCGTCACCCAGCTCACCGACATGCCGCGCCCGGCCCGGGCCGATCGCAGCCAGCTCGAGAACGCCCTGCTCAATCTCGCGCTCAACGCCCGCGACGCCATGGACGGACGTGGCCGGGTCCAGTTCACCATCGCCGAGACCCAGGTCGATTCGACCCGCGCGGCGGTGCTCGGCGTGGCGCCCGGCGGCTATGTCCGCATCGACGTGAAGGACACCGGCCCCGGCATGAGCGAGGAGGTGCGCCGGCGGGCCTTCGAGCCGTTCTTCACGACCAAGGAGTTCGGCGCCGGCAACGGGCTCGGGCTCAGCACGGTCTACGGCTTCGCGAAACGCTCGGGCGGTACCGTGACGATCGCCTCGCCGCCCGGCGAAGGGGCCTGCGTGACCCTGTATCTTCCGTGCACCGCGCCGGAGGTCGAGCCGACCGGGGAAGAGGACGAGGACGACAGCGGCGAGCGCAACCAGGTCACCGGCACAGGCGAGCTGGTTCTGCTGGTCGAGGACGACACCGGCGTGCGGGCGGTCGTGCGGCGCCAGCTCAACGATCTGGGCTACCTGGTCCTGGAGGCCGAGGACGCCGGCGAGGCCCTGGACATGATCAGGTCGATCGGCGAGATCCGCTACCTGATCTCGGACATCGTCATGCCCGGCCAGATGAACGGCATCTCGCTGGCCCTGGAGGCCAAGACCCTGACACCGGCGATCCGGGTCGGCCTGATCAGCGGCTACGCCGAAGGCCAGGAGATGCGGGAGGCCGCGAGCTGCCCGTTCCCGGTTCTGGCCAAGCCGTTCGCCACCGAGGCCCTGGCCGGCCTCATGGGCCGCTCGGTATGAGGCCGGCATGACCAAGACCATCGCCGTCGTCGAGGACGAGCAGCCGATCGCCGAGATGATCGCCCGGACCCTCGAGGAGCACGGCTTCAAGGTGGAGTGCTACGGCGCCGGCGAGCCGTTCCTGACCGCCCTGCAGCGCAAGGCGCCGAACCTCTGCGTGATGGACCTCGGGCTGCCCGACATGGACGGCATCGGCCTGCTGCAGCGGATCCGCGAGATCGCGCCGCTGCCGGTCATCATCCTGTCGGCCCGCCAGCATCCGTCCGACCGGATCGTCGGCCTGGAGCTCGGGGCCGACGACTTCGTGATCAAGCCGTTCGACCCGCGCGAGGTGGTGGCACGGGTCCGCTCCGTGCTGCGCCGGGCCGAGGCGGAGCCGCGAGCGCCCGGGCACGCGGTGTCGGTCGCGCACTTCGCCGGCTGGCGGTTCGACGCCGGCGCCCTGGCGTTGGCCGCGCCGGACGGCAACCCGGTCGAGCTCGGGGCCGGCGAGGCTCGGCTGATGCAGACCTTCCTGGATGCGCCGCAACGGGTGCTGTCGCGCGACTTCCTGCTGACCAAGGCCGGCAGCGAGGACAGCTTCGACCGGTCGATCGACGTCCGCGTGTCGCGACTGCGCAAGAAGCTGCAGGGTGCCGGCGACGCCGACCGCAAGCCGCTGATCCGCACGGTGTACGGGGCTGGGTACCTGCTGACCTGCCCGGTCACCTGGGAGGAGGCCTGATCCGCAGGCCGCCCCCCCCGACCGTCGCCGCCGCCTCAATCGCGGGGGCGGAACAGGGCCGTGATCTGCGGGCTGAAGACCTCCTCGCCGAAGCTGCCCAGCATCGCCACCGTCATCCAGAGCTGGTCGACCCGGCCGTCGCCGAGGGTCAGCGGGGCGGTCAGGCGGAAATAGCGGAGCGTCCGGGACTTTTCACCCTGGGTGCGGACCTCGTGGAGGATCGGCCGGCGCGCGGACACCACCGCCTGGTACTGGCGGGTGATCAGCGCGGCGTACTCCGGCGGCTCGAGCTCGGAGGTCAGCCGGCCGGTGGCGTCGTATCCGAGTGCCGCGACCAGCGCCGATCCGAACATCCGGTAGCGGAACTCCCCAGTCGGCAGGACGTCGACGATGCCGATCTGCCCGACCGCGTCGGGGACCCGTTCCGGCGAAACCGAGCGGCGCAGCGGAATCCCCTCGACCTTGGGGGCCGCCTTCCAGGCGGCGTACGCCGCCGCCAGCCGCGGATGAGGCGCCGACGCCGGATCGTGCTCCAGCGATTCGAGCCGGATCGGCCCTCGCGCGCCCTGTGAACCCGCCCCCTGTGAACCCGCCCCCTGTGAACCCGCCCCCTGCGAAACGGTCCGGGCCATCGCTCCCTCCGTCGGTCGCAGCGACGTCCGCCCTCGACGGCCCGTCCCGGCGCGATTGTACCGGAAGCGCCGCGCCCGTGCAGCACAGGACGCGCAGCCCTGTCAGCCCGGCACGCCCGCGTCCAGGTGCGGCGCCGCCACGGCCCGGGTCTCCTGGCTGGGAACCACCGGGACGATCTCGAACGTCGTGCCGATCGTCGCACGATTTCGCGTCGACAGCGCCGGACGGCGTCCCCATTTCGGGTTTGAGCGGCCGCTCGCGTACCGGTGCACCGGCCATAGCGGAACCTGCGACAAACCGCCCTGCCGCCTCTTCCGATTCGTCGGCCGCATGACTATAAGGGGCGCGCGCATTCCCCGAAGGAGCCGACCGGGCCGAGGCGCACCTCGGACGGCCGCGCAGTCAATCGATAGGAGACAGCCGTGACTGCTGGCCTGGACAGCTTCAAATCCAAGTCGACGCTCGACGTCGGCGGCAAGAAGTACACCTACTACGACCTCGGCGCCCTGGCCGCCGTGCACCCCGAGGTGGCGCGCCTGCCGTACTCGCTGAAGGTGCTGCTGGAGAACCTGCTGCGCTACGAGGACGGCGTGACCGTGTCCAAGGAGGACGTGGCGGCGCTGGCCGACTGGGCGAAGCACCGCAAGTCGAACCGCGAGATCGCCTACCGCCCGGCCCGGGTCCTGATGCAGGACTTCACTGGCGTGCCGGCGGTGGTCGACCTGGCCGCCATGCGCGACGCCATGCAGACGCTCGGCGGCGACCCGACCAAGATCAACCCGCTGTCGCCGGTCGACCTGGTCATCGACCACTCGGTGATGGTCGACGAGTTCGGCGGCCCGGACAGCTTCAAGAAGAACGTCGCCCTGGAGTTCGAGCGCAACAAGGAGCGCTACGAGTTCCTGAAGTGGGGTCAGAAGGCGTTCGACAACTTCCGCGTCGTGCCGCCGGGCACCGGCATCTGCCACCAGGTGAACCTGGAGTACCTGGCGCAGACCGTGTGGACCAAGACCGAGAACGGCGAGATCGTCGCCTATCCGGACACCCTGGTCGGCACCGACAGCCACACCACCATGGTGAACGGCATGGCGGTCCTGGGCTGGGGCGTCGGCGGCATCGAGGCCGAGTCCTCGATGCTCGGCCAGCCGGTGTCGATGCTGATCCCCGAGGTCGTCGGCTTCAAGCTGACCGGCAAGCTGCCTGAGGGCGCCACCGCCACCGACCTGGTGCTGACGGTCACCCAGATGCTCCGCGCCAAGGGCGTGGTCGGCAAGTTCGTGGAGTTCTTCGGCCCCGGCCTCGACCACCTGCCGCTGGCCGACCGGGCGACCATCGCCAACATGGCGCCGGAGTACGGGGCGACCTGCGGGTTCTTCCCGATCGACCAGGAGACCCTGAACTACCTGCGCTTCACCGGCCGCGACGAGGACCGGGTGAAGCTGGTCGAGGCCTACGCCAAGGCCCAGGGCATGTGGCGCGCGGAAGGTGCCGCCGACCCGGCGTTCACCGATACCCTCGAGCTCGACATGTCGACCGTGGTCCCGTCGCTGGCCGGCCCGAAGCGGCCGCAGGACCGGGTGCTGCTGACCGAGGCCAAGACCACCTTCGAGTCGGCCCTGAAGAAGACCCTCGGCGACGGCACCGGCACGGTCCGCTCGGCCAAGGTCGAGGGCGCCGACTACCAGCTCAGCGACGGCGACGTGGTGATCGCCGCCATCACCAGCTGCACCAACACCTCGAACCCGAGTGTGCTGATCGCCGCCGGCTTGGTCGCCCAGAAGGCGCACGCCAAGGGCCTGACGGTGAAGCCGTGGGTCAAGACCTCGCTGGCCCCGGGCAGCCAGGTGGTGACCGACTACCTGGAGGCCGCCGGCCTGCAGGAGCACCTCGACGCGCTCGGCTTCAACCTGGTCGGCTACGGCTGCACCACCTGCATCGGCAACTCGGGCCCGTTGCCGGACCCGCTGGCCAATGCGGTCGAGGCCGGTGACCTGGCGGTCTGCTCGGTGCTGTCGGGCAACCGCAACTTCGAGGGCCGGGTGAACCCGCACGTCAAGGCGAACTGGCTGGCCTCGCCGCCGCTGGTGGTCGCCTACGCCATCGCCGGCTCGCTGCTGGTCGACCTGAACAACGACGTCCTGGGCACCGACAAGGACGGCAACCCGGTCTACCTGAAGGACATCTGGCCGACCAGCCACGAGATCGAGCAGGTGCTCCGGACCAAGCTGACCCCGGAGATGTACCGCAGCCGCTATGCCAACGTGTTCCACGGCGGCGACGAGTGGCAGGCGGTGCAGGTCTCGGGCGGCCTGACCTACGAGTGGGATTCCGGGTCGACCTACGTCCAGAACCCGCCCTACTTCGTCGGCATGTCGAAGGAGCCGGGCGACTTCGCCGACATCAAGGGCGCGCGGGTACTCGCCCTGCTCGGCGACTCGATCACCACCGACCACATCTCGCCGGCCGGCTCGATCAAGAAGGACGGCCCGGCGGGCGACTACCTGATCGAGCGGCAGATCCGGCCGATCGACTTCAACTCGTACGGGGCCCGTCGCGGCAACCACGAGATCATGATGCGCGGTACGTTCGCGAACATCCGTCTGCAGAACGAGATGACGCCGGGGGTGACAGGCGGCATGACCAAGCACGTGCCGGACGGCAAGCAGATGTCGATCTACGAAGCCGCCATGAAGTATCAGGACGAGGGCACCCCTCTCGTCGTGATCGGCGGCAAGGAATACGGCACCGGCTCGTCGCGCGACTGGGCGGCCAAGGGCACCCGTCTGCTGGGCGCCAAGGCGGTCATCGCCGAGAGCTTCGAGCGCATCCACCGCTCGAACCTGGTCGGCATGGGCGTCCTGCCGCTGCAGTTCCCGGAAGGCACCGACCGCAAGTCGCTCGGCCTGACCGGTGACGAGACCGTCGACATCACCGGCATCGAGGGCGGCATCACCCCGCGCATGACGGTGCCGTGCACCATCCACTACGCCGACGGCTCGACCAAGCAGATCGACCTGCTGTGCCGGATCGATACCGCCAACGAGGTCGACTACTACCGCCACGGCGGCATCCTGCACTACGTGCTGCGGAACCTGTCGTCGGCCGCGTAACCGCGACCGGCTCCGACGGGAACAAGGACGGGCGCTCCCTCGGGGGCGCCCGTTCGCGTTTCCGGGGCCCGGCGCCGCCGTCGGATTTCACCGATCTGTCATTTACAAGCGAAGAGCGTGGGTGATATCTCATCGGCACGGTTAGCTTGAAATATTCAATATTCCGTACATCCGAAACTGATGAGGAGGAAGCCGCCATGGACCTGCGCGGGGACATCGTGTTCTGCGACGCCAGCCACGGGCCCTACACGGCGACCCTGCCGCCGCCGGCCGATGTCGGCTCGGGCTACGTGCTGACCTACAAGAAGACCGACGCCAGCAGCAACGCCATCACCATCGCACCTGACGGCAGCGGGACGATCGACGGCCAAGCGTCGGTGCAGCTTACCTTCCCCTACCAGTCGGTACAGGTGGCGACCAATGGTGCAAACTGGTTCCTGCTGCCGGTGCTGCCCTCGGCCGGCGGCGTCATCGGCCCGCAGAGCTCGACCGACAACGCGCTGGCGCTGTGGGACGGCACCGACGGCTCAACGCTGAAGGACAGCCCGCACACGGTCAACACGTCGACCGGCGTCATGACGCTCGGCGGCTCGGCCCCGGGCCTCGCCTCGGCGTCGGGTGTCGACATCGCCGTCACGCCGGGCGGCAGCGGCGAGACCGTCGTGAAGAACCTGCGGACCGCGGGCACGACCACGGTCGACGGGGCGGTAGAGGGTGAATACGACAACGTCGGCGACGTGACCGGTACGGCGACGGTGACGGCGGTGGCCTACAGCCGCATCCGGCTCACCGGCGACACGGCGGTGGCACTGACCGCCCCGACGGCCTCAACCGTGGCGGCACACTGGTTGAAGGTCGTGCAGGACGGCACCGGCAGCAGGACGCCGACCTTCACCGGATTCACCTGGCTTGGCACAGAGCCGGACTGGGCGAGCCAGGCAGCGGCGGCGGAGACGCTGCTGGGCTGGGTGGTGACCCCCGATGGCGACAGCCTGATCTGGGTGATCAAGGAGCCGAGTTGATGGGCACCACAGTGACGCCGACCAGGCTGAAACGCGTGTGGCGGATAGAGGAGATCGAACCATGATACCGATGCCTGGGCCGCGGGGTGGCGGTGCTTCCGATGCCTTTCAAATCCTGCTCGTCGGCGGCGGTGGCGGTGGTGGGAACGGTCATTCGTCGTTGTATTCGGGCGGTGGTGGAGGCGGCGGCGAGGTTGCAGTAATCCCAGTCGCTGTAAGCGCTGGTCAATCCTTCCCTGTCGTCGTCGGCGCAGGCGGATCGGTGGGTAGTGTCGGGGGCAATACCAGTTTCGGCACGCTGACGGCGATTGGTGGTGGATTGGGGGGCTCAAGCAGCGTCGGCGGAAACGGCGGATCAGGTGGCGGCGGGTCTCCTGGCGGAAGTAACCCCGGTGGAAGTGCGACGGGCGATCATTTCGGGAACTCTGGCGGGAGCGGCAGCGCCGGCAGTGGCGGTGGCGGTGGGGCCGGCGCGGCGGGGGCGAATAACAGCGGCCTTACAGGTGGCGCGGGTGGCGACGGGTTGATGTGGATCAACGGCACCAGATACGGCGCTGGTGGCGGTGGCGGAACGCAGTCAGGAAGCGGCCCTGCCAGTGGTGGTTCGGGCGGCGGCGGTAACGGCGCGAACAGCGGAACTGCGGCAACAGCTGGAACAGCGAATACGGGCGGCGGCGGCGGCGGCGGCGCGCTGGCGGCCTCCAACACGTCTGGCGCTGCTGGCGGTTCTGGCGTTGCCATAGTCATTTATCCAGGAGCGACGAAGGCAACGGGCGGTTCGATCACGTCCGCTGACGGCTACACCTTCCACACCTTCACGTCCGACGGAACGTTGACTTGGACAGGATGACGCCGAATGTTGCGCGCGTCGGCGATCTCGGGCATGCCAGCCGGCGCACGCAACCATGGAGAGACTGCGATGCCGGCCCTATCGGTGCGGTCGTTCTACGAACGGTTCCCATACCCGCAGAAAGCGGCGGATCACCTGTCGGGCGACATCCTGCCCAGCAGCTTCGATGCTGTACGCCATCACTGTTGGGCGGGGCATTGGCCGGCTGGCCGATCGTTCCGGGCGCTGGTCGCTGGCGGAGGCACGGGCGACGCCATCGTGTCGCTCGGCCTGTCGATGCGCCGCCGCGGCATCGCGGGGAGCATCCATTATGTCGATCTCTCGAAGACGTCCGCTGAAATCGCGCGCAGCCGGGCGGAGCACGCCCGGCTCGACAACGTCACTTTCGAGGTCGGGCCGATCGAGGCGGTGCGCGGCGAGTACGACTATATCGACCTCTCGGGCGTGCTGCCGATCATAGGCGATCCGGCCGCCCTGCTGCGGCATCTCGCATCACTGCTGGTCGACGATGGAGCCATGGGCGTCATGTCCTACGGCCGTGTCGGACGGACCGGAGTCGAGCCGTTCCGACGGATCTACCGCACCGTCATGGGCGACAACGTCGACACTGCGGCCGCGCGAGAGCTGATCGCAGCACTCCCGCCTCACAACTGGCTCAGGGCCAATCCGAAGCTCGGGGTAGACCTCGATCGCATCGGCGACGTGGAGCTTGCCGACCGCCTCTTAGCGCCGCACGAGTTCGCCTATTCGGTCACAGAACTCGCCGAGATGTTCGACCGCGCCGGGCTGCCGATCCGGGCGTTCATCCCGTCGCTGGTCTACGAGCCGGCGCACCTGCTGAAATCCGGCGATCTACGGGATCGGCTCGCCGGCCTGAGCTATATCGAGCGCGCGCAGGTCGCGGAGGACGCGCAAGGCGACCTGAACAAGCATGTGTTCTACGCCGCCAAGATCGGAGCCGCGCCGATCGACATCCAAGGGCTCCTTGATCGGGACGACGTGGTCCTCTTGCCACGCAACCTTGATTGTCGAGGCATGTCCAGCGCCCTTGGCGGCGGCGCCGATGCGGTTTCAGTGGGCATCCGTATCGACGCAGTCGAGCGCTCGGTCACCATCAGGGGCGGCGCGGAGGCGGCACGGTTCGTCGCGGCGCTTGAGGGCGAGCCGACGGTTGGGGCCCTCCGGTCGTCGATCTCCGACGACACCATCCGCTACATGAGCCGGCTGCTAGTCGCGGTCGAGGCGCTTCACTTCGCTGTCCCGAGTAGGTGATCTGGACGGAGTGGAGCCATGCTTCCCGTATCGATCCGGAACCCCGCCACCGACGTCGTCGCCGTTGGTTGCGGCGCGCCGACGCCCCGACCAGGTTCGAGCGCATCCACCGCTCGAACCTGGTCGGCATGGGCGTGCTGCCGCTGCAGTTCCCGGAGGGCACCGACCGCAAGTCGCTCGGCCTGACCGGTGACGAGACCGTCGACATCACCGGCATCGAGGGCGGCATCACCCCGCGCATGACCGTGCCGTGCACCATCCACTACGCCGACGGCTCGACCAGGCAGATCGACCTGCTGTGCCGGATCGATACCGCCAACGAGGTCGACTACTACCGCCACGGCGGCATCCTGCACTACGTGCTGCGGAACCTGTCGTCGGCCGCGTAACCGCGACCGGCTCCGACGAGAACAAGGACGGGCGCTCCCTCGGGGGCGCCCGTTCGCGTTTCAGGCCGGTCATTCCTCGTAGGCGAGGTAACGGACGATCTTCCAGCTGCCATCCGGCTGTTTGGCGAACACGTCGAGCCCGGGCTCCTGCGAGACCGCGTCCTTCGCACTGCCGGTCGGGCGGAACGACAGGGTCCAGACCAGCCGCACCACCGCAAGGTCGCCGGAGACCAGGACCTCCTTGATCCGCAGAGCGTAGGTGTAGCGCCGCTCCCGGTCGGCCAGCGACCGCCTCAGCAGGCCGCAGATGTCCTCGAACCCGCGCTCCGGGAAGCCGCGATAGTCGTATCGCAGGGCCGGCGAGAACAGGTCGCACACCCGGTCGGCCCGGCCCTCGTTGAAGTCGCGCGTCCATTGCGCCAGCACCGCCCGGATCGCCGTCTCCCCGGCGTCGTCCGACCGGACCGCCTCCTGTTGCGCTACATCCGACCGCGCCACATCCGACCGCGCCACATCCGACCGCGCCATCTGCGGCCACAGCAGCGCGATCAGCGCCAGGCCTGCGAGAGCATTGCGCATCGCTTCCTTCCGTCCTCGACGCCGCGACACATCGTCCGACATACAGGCGTCGACGATCGAAACTAGACTCGACCGGCTACGGCTGCGACTCTCAATGTCCGGCTGTCGGAACCACGATGGAAAGCCGATGACGCCCTCCGGTCGCCTGTTTGCGTTGGTCGCGCTGCTCGTCCTCGTCGCGGCGACGCCTGTTCATGCGCAGCAGACGGCACCGGCGCAGCCGGCCGCCACACCCGAGGAGATTGCCACCGACGGCGCCCTGCCGATCTGGGAGCGCACGCTCTACAAGACCCTGACTTACCAGACGATGGCCAACCTGTCGGACCTGGCGCTGTACGACGTGCTGCTCGGCGGCACCGCCGTGGCCGGCGGTGCCGGGTTCTTCGCCGCCAACGCGGCGTCGGCGGCGGCGCTCTACTACGGCTACGAGTACGCGTGGCAGATCTTCGGCCCGCCGCCGGGCGAGAAGACGAACCAGACGATCCTGCAGAAGACCGTGCTGTACCGGGTGCTGAACTCCAGCCGCAACTTCACCCTCGGCCTGACCTTCGGCGGCAGCACCACCGTCGCGCTCGCC
>Ga0209475_10001027_pt1 | contig 39889 bp, 42 predicted proteins | sample tdDd471_FD_187128 | JGI IMG/M metagenome (GOLD analysis project Ga0209475, IMG submission 187128) | Marine sediment microbial communities from the Atlantic coast under amendment with organic carbon and nitrate - tdDd47.1 (SPAdes)... | ecosystem: Environmental > Aquatic > Marine > Coastal >... | reverse complement strand
CTTCCCGAAGGAGCGGGTGTTCGCCGAGACCGCGCTCGCCTTCGCGCTGGTGAAGACCGATCCCCGCGTCGTCGGCCTGAACTTCGTCGCCCCGGAGGACGACCGGGTCAGCCTGCGCGACTACAGCCTGCACATGCGGATGATCGGCGCGCTGGCCAGGCAGACGCCCGGCGTGCCGGTCACCCTGCACGCCGGCGAGCTGACCATGGGGCTGGTGCCGCCGGAGGAGCTGCGCTTCCACATCCGCGAGGCGGTGGAAGTGGCCGGGGCGAAGCGCATCGGCCATGGCATCGACCTGCTGTACGAGGACCGGCCCTACGAGCTGCTGCGGCGGATGGCCCGGGACCGGATCAACGTCGAGATCAACCTGACCAGCAACGACGTGATCCTGGGCGTGGTGGGCGACGACCATCCGTTCGCGACCTACCGCGCCTACGGCGTGCCGCTGACGCTGTCGACCGACGACGAGGGGGTGTCGCGCATCGACCTGACCCACGAATACGTCCGCGCCGTGCGCACCTACGACCTGTCCTACGCCGACGTGAAGGGGCTGTCGCGCAACGCCCTGACCTATGCCTTCCTGGCCGGCGTCAGCCTGTGGGCCGATCCCGACGCGGCCCGCCCGGTCGGGGCCTGCGTCCGCGACCGGCTCGGCGACCCCGCGCCGTCGGAGCCGTGCGCGGCGATCCTGGGGCGCAGCGAGAAGGCCGCGGCGCAGTGGAAGCTGGAGGCGGCGTTCGCCGCCTTCGAGGCCGGCCAGAGCAAGGCCGCACCATGACCCTGGCCCCCGTGCTGGCCGCGCCGGCGGCGGTCCTGCTGCATCTGGTCACCGTGCTGCCGGCCGCCGGCATCGGTGCCTGGCTGATCCTGGCCAGCCGCAAGGGTGCGCTGTGGCATCGGCGGATGGGCTACCTGTTCCTGGCGCTGATGACCGTCACCGCGCTCAGCACGGTGTTCGTGCGCGAGATCGACCCCGACGGCGGCCTCAGCCCGATCCACCTGCTGATCCCGGTGACCCTGCTGGGTGTCGGCGGCGGCCTGATCGCCGCCCGCCGGCACGACGTGCGCCGGCACAAGCGGGTGATGCTGGCGCTTTACCTGGGAGCGCTGGTGCTGGCCGGCGCGTTCACGCTGATGCCGGGGCGGCTGCTGCATCGGGTGTTCTTCGGATGAAGCGCTACGGTCGAGGCCTACGGAAGTCCATCGACGTCATCCCGTCAGCGGCGGCGATGTCGGATTCCAGAGAGACGCCGACGTCAGGGCCGCTAGCCTCCGGCGACCGCTGACGCAGAGAGCTGCCCGCCCATGCCCAGGCTGAGCGAACGCCCCGACTGGTTCTACGTCATTCGCGAATTCGACTACGCCTATCGGACCGGTTCGGCCGGCGGCAGCGACCTCATCCGCTCACACATGAAGAAGGTTCGCGACGGCCTCGCGCGCGTCTTCGCATCCGATCCGGAGGTCATCCCGCCCGAACCGACCAGCCGGCCGGTCTGCGACCACCTGGAACGTGCCCTCGACAACGGCCTCGACGGCGCCACCCGCTCGATGGTCAAGGCCATCGAGAACGTGAAGTCGGAGCTTCGCTGGGACCAGGGCTACGAGCGGATGCCCAAGCATCTCGACCGCAAGTTCGCCTATGCCGAGCTGCTCGGACCGAACGGTCCGGTGGTGTGGCCGGAGCTGACCGTCGGCCTCGTGCTGTTCGCGCCCCGCACCACCTATCCGGCGCACAGCCACGACGGCATCACCGAAAGCTACCTCTCGCTCTCCGGGTTCTGGAGCGAGAACGACGCCGGCGTCTACGCCCCGGGCTCGATGGTCCTGAACCTGCCGCGCTACACCCACACCATCACCACCGCCGAACGCGAGCCCGCCCTGCTCGCCTACGCGTGGACCGGCCCCGCCGAGAGGCTGGCGAACCCGGGCATGCGGTTCAGCAGGAAGAGCAACCGGCCGCGCGCCGCCTGACGGCGCCGGATCCCTACAGTCCGCCCAGCACCTCGTCGGTGTGCTCGCCGAGCTCGGGCGGCGGGAGCTGGACGGTGCACGGGGTGGCCGACAGCTTGACCGGGAAGCCGGTCATCCGGATCGGCACCCGGCCGGGCCGCTGCGACTCGACCACCATCTCCTGGGCCAGCACCTGCGGGTCGGTGAACACCTCGTCCAGCGCCATCACCCGGCCGGCCGGGCAGCCGGCCTTGTTGATCGCCTCGATCCAGTGGTCGACCGGCTTGGTCCGGGTCACCGCGTTGATCCGGGCGTTCAGCGCCGGGCGGTTGGCCATGCGGTGGGCGTTGTCGGCGTAGTCGGGGTCGTTCAGCAGGTCGGACAGCCCGAGCACGCCGAGGAACCGCGCCACCATCACGTCGTGCGACGGCGACACCGCGATCTCGCCGTCTTCCGCCTCGAACAGCCCGTAGGGGGCGACGATCGGGTGGTCGTTGCCGGTCCGGGTCGGGTTCCTGCCGGTCGCGAAGTACTCGGCCGACAGGTACGCCATCATCGAGATCAGGCCGCCGGTCAGGCTCGACTCGACCTTCTGGCCGCGGCCGCTGCGATGCCGGGCCTCCAGCGCCGAGGTCACGCCGAACGCCGCGTACAGGCCGGCGATCAGGTCGGACACCGGCGGGGCGGCCCGGCGCGGCGGCCCGTCGGGATCGCCGTTGACCGCCATGAAGCCGCTCATCGCCTGGGCGATGAAGTCGAAGGCCGGGCGGTCGACATACGGCCCGGTCGAGCCGTAGCCGTTGACGCTGGCGGTAATCAGCCGCGGGTTGAGCTCTTCCAGCCGGGCGTCGTCGAAGCCCATCTTGGCCAGCACGCCGGGCCGGTAGTTCTCCACCAGCACGTCGGCCGAGGCGATCAGCCTGGCCAGCGCGTCCTTGCCCTCGTCGGTGTAGAGATCGAGGACCACCGACTTCTTGTTGCGGTTGAACTGGGCGAAGTACCAGGAGTAGCCGTCGACGATGGCCCCCTGTCCGCGGACCGGATCGCCGGTCGGCGGCTCCACCTTGATGACCTCCGCCCCCATGTCGGCGAGCAGCTGCGTGCAGAACGGACCCGCGAGGATCCGTGTCAGGTCGACGACCCGAATACCGGCAAGCGCACCCATTTGAATGCTTCCTCCGGCTCAGCCCGTGGCCGTCCGGACGGAATCCATCGGATGCAGGTCGAGCCGCAGCCCCGCCTTCATGAGCTGGCCCGGCAGCTGGCGGCCGAGCACCGCCTCGGCGTCGCAGGCGATGTCGATCATCTTGCGGATGTCGATGCCGGTCTCGATGCCCATCTCGTCGAGCAGGTACAGCAGGTCCTCGGTGCAGATGTTGCCCGTGGCCTTCGGCACGAACGGGCAGCCGCCGGTGCCGCCGAACGAGGCCTCGTAGCGGTCGACGCCCTCGGCCAGGCCGGCCATGACGTTGGCCAGGCCGATGCCGCGGGTGTTGTGGAAGTGCAGCACCTGGCTCAGCTTCGGCGCTGCCGCGCGCACCGCCTGCACCCGCTCGCGCACCAGCGGCGGCGTGGCCATGCCGGTGGTGTCGCCGAAGCTCATGCCGACGAAGCCCATGTCCTGGTAGGCCTTGGCGATCCGCGCCACGTTCTCGACCGGCACGTTGCCCTCGAACGGGCAGCCGAACGAGGTGGCGATGGCGCCGTGCACCGGGATGCCGGCGTCGCCGGCGATCCTGGCGACCTCCTCGAAGCCCTTCAGCGAGTCGTCGATGGTGCTGTTCAGGTTCTTCAGGTTGTGGCTCTCGGAGGCCGAGACGAACACCACGATCTGGTCGACGCCGGCCTCGGCCGCCCGGATCGCGCCGCGGGCGTTCGGCACCAGAGCGGCGAGCACGGTGTCCTTGGAGCGCTTCACGCCCTTCATCACCTCGGCGGCGTCGGCGAGCTGCGGCACCGCGCGCGGCGACACGAACGAGGTCGCCTCGATCCGGCGCACGCCGGCGTCGATCAGCCGGTTGATCCAGTCGATCTTGCGCGCCGTCGGCACGAAAGTCGGGTCGGCCTGGATGCCGTCGCGCGGCCCGACCTCGGTCACCTCGACCGTGCGGACACTCGTGTAGGGTCGAACCTCTGTCATCGGAACGTCTCCTGTGGTCAGAAATGCCAGTGCGGCGGCTTGGCGCCAGCGACCGGCGAGCGGAAGGTAACCAGACTGTCCCCGGCCAGCGAGCCGAGATAGGCGGTCTTCAGGTCGGGCCCGCCGAAGGTGATGCTGGCGATGTTCTTCAGCCGGCGGGCCGCACCGACGTTCATATAGGACCGGTCGAACGTCCCGTCGCGCCAATGCGCCATGGCGTCGTCGACCTCGGCCGGATCGCAGTCCTCGAGCACCACGGACTGGCTGCCGTCCGGCGCCACCCGCACCACCCGGTTGCTCATCACGCTGGCGCACCAGATGCCGCCCTCGGCGTCGAACTCGAAGCCGTCGGGGAACACGCCGTCGAGGTAGTCGGCGACGGTCTCGCGCGGGCCGAGGCCGCGTTCCGCCAGCTTCCAGCGCGACACCCGCCGCGCCATGGTCTCGTTGGCGTACAGCCAGGTTCCCGACGGGTCGACCTTGACCTCGTTGGCGTAGCCGAGACCGTCGGCGACGATCCGCGCCGAGGCCGGATCGGCCGGGTCCGGCATGCGGATCACGAAGCCGTCGGCGACGTCGCGGTGGAACGCCCGGTCGCGCGGCGCCCGCCAGGTGCTGACCGAGATCCACAGCCCGCCGTCCTCGGCCCGGTGCACGAAGTTGACCGACGGCAGCCGCAGCCCGTCGACCTCGGTCAGCACCGGCTCGCAGTTGCCGTCCGACCGCAGCCGCCAGGCGCCGCCGCTTTCGCCGAGATTGGCGATCAGGAACGAGCCGTCCGGCGCCATCGACCAGCCGTTCGGCATGAAGTCGTCGGGCATGCCGGCGCGCGCCAGCAGCGGCTGCAGGCTGCCGTCCGGCAGCAGCCGCGCCACCCCGCCGCCGCCTTCCGGCAGCGCATGGCTGACCCAGATCGCGCCGGCGGCGGTGCACGCCACGCATTCCGGCCGTCGCAGGCCGGACCCGAGGAAGCCCAGGTCGTCGAAGCTCAGCATCGTCATCGGCGCGCACTGTATCGCCACACCCTGCGCCCGAAAAGTCGAGCCCACGCAAGGGAGCTTTGCAGGATCGCGTTGACACGACGGGATTCGGCGAGCAATTCCGTTGCCTTGCGGCGAGCCTGCGGGCACGCTTTCGATCATCGGTCGTGCATCGGGGCGGCCGGATCGGACTGGATGCAGAGGGGGAGACTGTCGATGACTCGGGTTAGCAGGGCGGCCGCCGTGCTCGCCATATCGGCCCTGGCGCTGTCCGGCTGCCAGACCACCGGCAACAACCAGACCTCGGGCGCCCTGCTCGGCGGCCTCGCCGCCGCCGCCGCCGGCTCGCAGTTCGGCAGCGGCGAGGGCCGGCTGGTCGCGGTGGTGATCGGCGCCCTGGCCGGCGCCGTCGCCGGCGGCATGATCGGCCAGCAGCTCGACGAGGCCGACCGGCTGAAGGCCGAGGACGCCGCCCGTCAGGCCGCCAATGCCGGCGACACGGGGCCGGTCCGCTGGAAGAGCGAGAAGAACCAGGAGGTGTACGGCTGGTCCGAGCCGGTGTCGCCGGCCAAGGTCGAGGACGGCGACCTCTGCAAGAACGTCAAGAGCGTCTACTACCTGAACGGCCAGGAGCAGGCCGAGACCAAGCGCTTCTGCCTGCAGGACGGCCGGTGGGTCGAGGCCTGATCCGGCGGCTCGCCGCGGCCGTCCTGCTGCTCGCGCCCCTGTTGGCCGGGCCGGGAGCGGCGCGGGCCCTGGACATCGATCGGGTCGCGACCAGCCAGGGCACGATCCTGGCGCTGTCGGGAACCTTCGTCGACGGCGACGCCAGCCGGGTGCTGACCGCGCTGACCCGCGAGCCGATCATGGAGGTCCAGCTCAACTCGCCGGGCGGCAGCATGAAGTCCGGCCTCGATGTCGGGATGACCCTGCGGGCCCAGCAGGTCGCGACCCGCGTCGCCGGCGGCCGGGAATGCGCCAGCGCCTGCTTCTTCGCGTTCCTGGGCGGCGTGCTGCGCAGCGTCGACCGCTCGGGCAGGCTCGGCGTGCACATGCACTCGGCCGCCAGCAGCGATGCCTATGTCGGCAAGCTGCGCGAGATACTGGGGGCGCGCCAGTTCTCGATCGACGACCGCATCCGGCTGATCGTGCTGCTGAACGAGCAGATGTCGGCACGCGCCGCCGGGATGATCGCCGCCTACGTGGTGCGGATGGGCGTCGCGATCGAGGTGTTCGACCCGCTGTTCGCCACCCCGCATTTCGACATCCACTGGCTGACCGAGCAGGAGCTGCGACAGTTCAACGTGGTCAACGTGGTGGGCTGAGGGGGGCGCCGCCGCCGTCGGCGGGAGCGCCGGGAGAGGGGGAGGAACTTCATGGTTCGCGTTCGCAGCGCCGTTGCCGCACTGGCCGTGTCGGCCGTCGCCCTGTCGGCGTGCCAGACCACCGGGACGGACCAGCCGTCGGGGACGACGGTCGGGGCGGTCAGCGGTGCCGCCGTCGGCGCCGGATCGCAGACCGGGATGTGGATCGGCTCCGGCGGCAATGCCGGGAATCCGCTGCTCGGCCTGCTCGTCGGCGCCATCGTCGGCGGTATCGCCGGGCACTATGCGACCGGCGCCTCGTCCGGTTCGTCGGTGACCAGGGAGGACATGGCGGCGGCCGACGACGCGGTCCGGACGGTGGCGAACGATCCGGACGGAAAGAAGGTCTACTGGGGCGACAAGGACGAGATCACCGTGTTCGGCTGGGCCGAGGTGCTGCACAACCGGCGGAACGAGGGTGGCGAGGGCTGCAAGACGCTGAAGAGCACGTTCCACGTCAACGGCCTCGAGAACTACGAGATCCGCTATTTCTGCCCGAAGGACGGCCGGTGGGTGGAACGGTCGACGGAGGCATCGACGTCATGAGCCAGGAAACGAAGCGCGGCCGATCGACAGGTCGCAGGGCAGCGGCCGCGCTCGCGGTGTCGGCGATCCTGCTGTCGGCGTGCCAGACCACCGGGACCGACCGGCCGTCGGGGGTGACGGTCGGAGCCGTCAGCGGTGCCGCCGTCGGCGCCGGGGCGCAGACCGGGATGTGGATCGGCTCCGGCGGCAATGCCGGGAATCCGCTGCTCGGCCTGCTCGTCGGCGCCATCGTCGGCGGTATCGCCGGACACTATCTGATCGATACGCCCGGTGGCGGTTCGTCGATCGCGCTGAGCGAGGAGGACCGGGCCCTGGCGGAAGCCACCGCCGCCAAGGCTGCCGCGGCGCCGGACGGCGAACGGAGCGAGTGGCGGAGTGCGACCGAACAGGACGTGCACGGCTGGGCGGAGCCGTTCAGAAGCGTTGAGGGTGAGGATGGCCGCCGCTGCCGCGAGGTGAAGTGGAGCTACTACCGAGGCTCGGCGCAGACGGTCCACACGTCCCGGTACTGCCTGGAAGGGGAAAAATGGTCTCGCATCTAGCCGGCCCGATGGGTCGCGCCCCGCGCGCGGCGGCCGTACTTGCGCTGGCCGCCCTTCTGTCCGGCTGCCAGACCACCGGATCGGAACCGCCGTCGGGGGCGGTGACCGGCGCGGTGACCGGTGCCGCTGCCGGTGCCGGGGCGCAGGCAGGGATACGGATCGCCTCCGGCGGCCATACCGGCAATCCGCTGGTCGGCCTGCTGGCAGGCGCCTTGGTCGGCGCCATCGTCGGAACCTATGTGACCGGGCAGCCGGCCGGGCCGGAGCCGATCCCGGCGCTGAGCGAGGCCGATCAGGCGCTCGCCGACCGGGCGGTGGCGGAGTCCGCCGAAGCCGGCATCGGCCGCCGGATTCGATGGACGAGCCAGACGGACGGTGGCGTCAGCGGCTGGACCGAGGCGTACCCGGTCGACGAGCCGGTGGTCGGACGCGAGTGCCGCGAGATACGGATGTACTACGATTTCCCGGACACACCACGGGTCGAAGCCAAGGTCTACTGCCGGGAAGGTGAGCGCTGGGTGCAGGCCCCGATGGCGCCCCCATCCGAGGGATAGATCGACCTGCGCTGGCGGGGACCTCGCCCCTCATCCCTCCGGCAGCGGCGTGAACTCTTCGTCGTCGCCGGGCACGACCGCGAAACGCCCGGCCTTCCAGTCGGCCTTGGCGGCCTCGATCCGGTCCTGCGACGACGACACGAAGTTCCACCAGATGAAGCGCGGCCCGTCCATCGGCTCGCCGCCCAGCACCAGCACCCGGGCATGGCCGACGGCCTCGACCGTCACGCCGTCGCCCGGATTCAGGATCAGCAGCCGGCCGGCCTCGAACCGGTCCTCGGCGATCGACACCGTGCCGTCGGCGACGTAGATCGCGCGCTCCTCGTGCTCGGCCGGGATCGGCAGTTGCGCGCCGGCGTCGAGGACGGCGTCGGCGTAGATCATCTCGGAATAGCTCGGCACCGGCGAGGCAGCGCCCCACAGGCTGCCGGCGATCACCCGTACCCGCTTGCCCTCGCCCTCGATGGTCGGCAACTCGTCGGAGCCGAGATGCACGAAGCCGGGCGCGGTCTCCTCGTGGACCTTGGGCAGCGCCACCCAGGCCTGGATGCCGAACATCGACGCGCCGTCCTCGCGCAGCGTCGGATCGGTCCGCTCGGAATGCACGATGCCGCGCCCGGCGGTCATCCAGTTGACCTCGCCCGGGCGGATCGGCTGGGCGGTGCCCAGGCTGTCGCGGTGCATGATCTCGCCGTCGAACAGGTAGGTCAGGGTGGCGAGGCCGATATGCGGGTGCGGGCGGACGTCCAGCCCCTCGCCGCTCGGGAACCGGGCCGGCCCCATCTGGTCCCAGAAGATGAACGGGCCGACCATCCGGCGCCGTGCCGACGGCAGCGCCCGACGCACCTCGAATCCACCGAGGTCGCGGGTCCGCGGCACGATCACCGTGTCGATTCCGGGGGTGTCGATCTGATCGCTCATGGCTGTCCTCCCGGCGTCGGGCCGGGGACGTGTCGCCGCGTCGGCCGGACTATGTGGGGGTTTGCCCTGCGGTGCAGGTCCGTCCGATACTGCGCGCAAATCCGGGAGGAGACCAGACATGACGCTGCGCACGATCGCCGAAGGATTGCAGTTCCCCGAGGGTCCGATCGCCCTGCCGGACGGCTCGGTGCTGGTGGTCGAGATCGGGCGCCGCACCCTGACCCGGTGCTGGCCGGACGGCCGCAAGGAGATCGTGGCCGAGACCGGCGGCGGCCCGAACGGCGCCGCCATGGGGCCGGACGGCAAGGTCTACATCTGCAACAACGGCGGCTTCGACTTCCACGTCGATCCGGAGACCGGCCACCACCGGACCATCGGTCAGGCCAAGGACTATTCGGGCGGCCGGATCGAGCGGGTCGACCTGAAGACCGGCGCCGTCGAGGTGCTGTTCACCGAATGCGGCGGCCATCAGCTGAAGGGCCCGAACGACCTGGTGTTCGACCGCACCGGCGGGCTGTGGTTCACCGACCTCGGCAAGATGCGCGAGCGCGATTCCGACCGCGGCGGCGTCTACTACTGCCGGCCCGACACCGGGCTGATCAGGGAGGCGATCTACCCGATGGTGATGCCGAACGGCATCGGCCTGTCGCCCGACGAGAAGACCCTGTATGTCGCCGAGACCGAGGGCGGACGTCTGTGGGCCTACGAGATCATCGGTGAGGGCGAGGTCGCCAAGCTGCCGTTCCCGTCGCCGAACGGCGGCCGGCTGGTGGCCTGCGACGCCGGCTTCCGGCGGTTCGACAGCCTGGCGGTGGAGCGCGACGGCGCGGTCTGCGTCGCCACCCTGGGCACCGGCGGCGTCACGGTCGCCTCGCCGGCGACCGGCACCTTCGAGTTCCACCCGATGCCGGATTCCTACTGCACCAACATCGCGTTCGGCGGGCCGGGCCTGCGGACCGCGTTCATCACGCTGAGCATCACCGGCCGGCTGGTCGCGATGGAATGGCCGCGTCCGGGGCTGCCGCTGAACTTCCTGAACGAAGGCGCCAACGCCTGAGAGCAGGCTCCGGGTAACGGTGCACGGCACCCCGAGACGGCGGGTATTGGGAGTCGCGACAAGAACCATCGCCCCCATCGTCCCGAGGTGCCGGCATCGTAGCGAAGGGCCACGAAGCCCCCTCGCCCCACCCCACTCTCGCGCCGAAGCCGCGACCGCTCACAGACCGCCGGCCAGCAGTGCCGGATAGGTCGCGCGCGACATCGGCGAGAACGCGGTCTCGATCACCGCGCCGTTCCGGTCGCGCAGCGTCCAGGCCCCGCCCCGCGCAGCCGACCCGACCGGCCCGGCCGACGCCGCGACGGCAACGCCGAGAACGGTTTCCAGATAGTCGAGGAAATGCAGGCCGACCGAGCCCGCGGCGACCGAGCTGCCGTACAGCGCCACCACGGCGGAGTCGTCGAGTGCTTCGGAGATGACCGCCAGAATGCCCGGACGCATCGCCAGCGCCGGCAGGTCGACGCGGTCGCCAGCCAGCAAGAGCGCCCCCGGCTCGCCGTGACACAGGACATGCAGCTCGGTGATCCCCCGGCGGTCGGCGAGTCGCTCGGCGATCTGCTCGACCCCGCGGCCGCCCTCCGTCAGGCGGATCACGTCGATTCCGCGGCGACGCCCGTCTACGAGGAGCGTCTGGTCCGCGACAGCCGGATCGACGATCAGGACCTCGCCGCCGAACACCGCGCTGACCTTCGCCGCGCCGCGGCCCGGCCCCTCTCCCGAGATCCGCCCGGCGCGCTCCATCGTCGACGAATCGCCTCGATGACCACTGAACTCGTCCATCCCCTGCCTCCGTTCTGGAATGCGGGCAAACCGCCTGACTTCGTCCAGGCATGCTGGTCTTCGTTCGCTGACAAAGGGATACCGCGATTTCTCGCGGTGCGATTGTATGCGCGTCTCAAATTTGTTTTTTGATCGTCTCAAAATGCCGTAAGCGTGACCCGGGGGACGACGCGGACGTTGCGGAGCAAAGCCATGGAGCTTGCACGGTTGCCGTCGGCGTCTCTTTTGCCCGGCCGACTTTCGAACGAAGAACTGTTCTGGCACTGGCGTCGCAGCCTGACGCCCTTCTTCGACTGCATCCCCACGCGCGACGCCGACACGCCCTGGCAGCCTCTGGAGAGCCGGCAGTATCACGTCGGCGACTTCGTGTTCGTGGACGCCCGGTTTCCCGGGCAGCGGTTCCTGCGGGACGCCGCCTGGAACCGCCGGCACGACGACGCCGACCATGTCCTGCTGCAGGTGTTCCTGGCGGGCCGCAATCACGGGACCAACGGCGGAACCGACTTCGTCGAGGAGCCCGGCGGCGTCTACGCGGTCAATCTCGGATACGAGACCGACGCGGCAACCACCGGGGCCGACACCCTTTCGCTGGTCCTGCCGCGCGACTGGCTCGCCGAGAACCTGCCGACCCTGCGCGACAGCCGCGGAGCGGTGTTGCCGAAGGGCAGCATGGCGGCGCGCCTGTTCACCGACTTCGCGCTGTCCCTGCGGCGCAACCTGCCGCACGCGACGATCGCCGACGCGCCGGTTCTGTCGAAATCGCTCGTCGGGCTCCTGGGGTCATTGCTGACACAGGACGATCAGGTCGCCACGGACGCGCAGGGCGGCGCACTCCTCGCGCTCCGGCACTATATCGACGACCACCTGGGCGACCTCGACCTCGGCGCCGATCGGCTGTGTGCCCGGTTCAGGATGTCCCGCGCCACCCTGTTCCGGCTGTTCAGAGAACATGGCGGGGTGCGGACGTACATCCAGCAGCGCCGCCTGATGGCCTGCTTCCGGGCGATCGGCTCGGCGCAGCACGCCGGCCGCCGGATCTACGACATCGCCCTGGACTTCGGCTTCACCAACCCCAGCCATCTCAGCACCTTGTTCCGCCGGCATTTCGGGATGTCGCCGCGCGAGGTACGCGAGGCGAGCAACCACCGAAGGACGCTGGGCGTCGGCGCTGCCGGGCTCAGCGATGGCCGCGGGCTCCCGGACGTCGAGGTCATGCGGCGCTGGGCCCTGGAACTCGGCGGAAGTGCGACGGGACCGGAGCGTCGGCCGACCGGTTGACCGGCCGACACCCCGGCCCTGGATCGCCTCAGCCCGCTGCCGCCCCCGCGGCGCCCGCGGCTGCGAGGAAGCGTGCCTGCAGGACCGCATAGCCGGCCACAGCGACCGCCATCAGGTCGACCAGGATCGCCCCGGTCCAGGTGAAGGCGCTCCACCCCAGGGCCAGCAGGACGGCGCTGCCCAGCACCCAGGACCAGTCCATCGCGCAGACCGCCCGCACCAGGGTCGGCCGGGCCGCCGGCCGGGCCGCGATCCAGAACACCAGGCCGGCGAACGGCAGCAGGGCGAGCCCGACGGCCCGGATCCAGTCGGCCCCGGCGAGCCCGCCATAGGGTCCCTCGCCGGTCAGGCAGACGTCCGCCAGCGGGCCGGCGGCCAGCGCCATGACGCCGCCGATCAGCAGCGAGGACCCGGCGTTCAGGCACAGCACCGCCCGCAGGGCTTTCTCCGGATGCAGGGCTTTCTCCGGGTGATCGAACATCGACATGATCGTCTCCTTGGCTTGTCGTATCCTGGCCGGACAATCCCGCCGGAGACCGCGGTGCCTCAATTACGCCGGGAGTAATCATGGTCAGCGCACTCGACCTGCACGATGCGACCGGCCCGTCCGAGGAGTTCGGGGTCCTGCTGCGCCGCTGGCGCCGGAGGCGCGGCACCAGCCAGCTCGACCTGGCGCTCGACGCCGGAACCTCGCAGCGCCATGTGAGCTTCCTGGAGACCGGCCGGGCCCGGCCGAGCCGCTACATGGTGGTGGCGCTGGCCGGGGCGCTGGACGTGCCGCTGCGCGACCGCAACGCCCTGCTGGCCGCGGCCGGCTTCTCGCCCGCCTTCCTGGCGCGCCGGGACAGCGATCCGGACCTCGCCGCCGTCGAGGCGGCCCTGACCTTCATCCTGGACAAGCAGGAGCCGTTTCCGGCGATCGTCGTCGACCGGGCCTGGCGGTTGCGGCGGGCGAACGCGGCGGCCGAGCGCATGCTCGCGTTCCTCGCCCCGGACGGGCTGCCGACCGCGGATGACGGCACCATCGACCTGGCCGCCTGGATCTTCGATCCCGACGGCCTCGGCCCGTGGCTCGCCAACCGCGACGAGGTGCTGCCGCACATGGCCCGGCGGCTCGGCCCGGCGGCGCCGCACTGGGCGGCCGCCGGCGACCGGTCGGAAACCGGCGACGACGCGCCGCTGCCGCCGGTGCTGGCCCTCGAAATCGCCAAGGACGGCGTCGCGGTCCGGCTGTTCTCGACGATCACGACGCTCGGCGAGCCCCAGGACCTGGCGCTGCACGACATCCGGATCGAGAGCTTCTTCCCGGCCGACGAGCCGTCGCGGGCCGTGCTGGAGGCGATGGCCGGCTGAGGCCCGAGCCTCGTCACCGTCGGTTCGAGACCTTCCAGACCGTCAGCGTGCGATTGCCGCCGGGCCGCAGGGCCGAGAGATCGGCGACCTTCTCGACCGACGAGAATTGCGACAGGACCGGGCTCGGATCGGCCCAGTCGGTGACCAGCACGGCGGCGGCACCGGGGCCGGGCTCGAAGGCGTCGAATATTTCGTACTGGTTCTCCGGCCGCCCGTTCCAGTCCCAGATCCAGGTCGGCGTCCGGGTGTCGGCAGGCTCTCTATCCCCTTCCCTCAGGCGATCGCGCAGGGCGTACAGCAGCGACGCCATGGTCATGCGGTCGGTCGTCAGCACCGGCAGGCCGGGGTTGCGGTCGAGCACCGGGCGCAGCTCCCGGGCCGCGGCGTCCCAGCCGGACAGCCGGGCCACTGTCGGGGCCAGCCTCGACGGAACCAGGTCCGGCGACACCGCGACCAGCAGCAGGGCCAGGACGCCGACCGCCAGATGCGGACCGATCGTCCAGGCCCGCCAGGCGCGCGACCGCCCGGCTTCGGTCAGCCACAGCGCGACCAGCACCGCCGCCGTCGGATAGGCCGCGACCGCCCAGTTGGCGTGCGCCCGCGACAGGAACGCCTGGACCGTCACCACCGCCAGCGGCGGCAGGGCGTAGGCGAGGAGATAGCGCTCGGCGACGCTCGCACGCCCCCTCGCCCAGGCGACCGCGCGCCACAGCAGCACCAGGAACGGGATCGGCCCGAACACCCCGAGCTGCTGGCCGAGGAACTCCAGCATGGGCAGCGGGCTCGGCGGCCGCCCCTGCAGGTCGGCGTTGGCGCGCAGGTGCTGCACGGTGGCGAAGTCGTGCCCGGCGTTCCAGGCGAGGTTCGGCAGCAGGACCGCCAGCGCCAGCCCCAGGATCAGCAGCGCGCGCCGGTCGCGCAGCAGCCAGCGGTCCCTCGGCTCCGCGGCCATGTGCAGGGCCAGCCCCAGCGCGAAATAGACCATGGCGTACTTCGCCAGCAGGCCGAGGCCGATCGCGACGCCGGTCGCCGCCGCCCAGCCCCAGCGGCCCTGCCGTCCCTTGTCCAGGGTCAGCCGCAGGGCGAGGACCGCCGCCGTCCAGCAGGCCAGCAGCGGAACGTCGGTCGAGACGATGATGCTGGAGAACGCCACCGCCGGCAGCGTGATCCACAGCAGCGCCGCCCACATCCCGACCCGCGGTCCGTTCCGGCTGCCGCCGAGCACCCGGCCGAGCGCGTACAGCCCCATGGCCGTCGCGCCGTGCAGCAGCGGCGACGACAGGCGCACGCAGGCCTCGCCGTCGCCGCACACTGCCGTCGTCGCGCCGATGATCCAGGCGATCAAAGGCGGCTTGGTGTAGTAGCCGAAGCTGAAGTGCTGGGCCCAGCTCCAGTACTGGGCCTCGTCGCCGTGCAGCTCGAGCCCGGTCAGGGCCAGCGCGCCGATCCGCAGCAGGGTCAGGGCGACCACGACTGCCAGCGCCAGGTGCAGGCTGCTCCATCCAGCACGCGTTCCGGGGACAGCCACGGTACCGGGCACTCTCGGGGCGCTCTCGGGCATCAGTCGCATGATGTGTCCCCGGCCCCGGAACCCGACCGGCCGTTCTCGCCCCGGGCCGCCGCGACGCCGAACGCCGCGACGATCAGGCTGGCCAGCCAGTGCATCTGCCAGAGGCCGTACGCCGTCAGCCCGATCGCCGCCGCGGCGGCCGCCAGCGCCAGCTTCGCCGGCTCGGCCTCGGGGTTGCCTGGTCGTCGGGTCAGCCAGAGGATGCCGCACAGCAGCAGCGCGATGCCCGGCAGGCCGGTCTCGACCCAGACCTGCAGCACCCCGTTGTGCGGATGCAGCGGCAGCGCGTCGACGGTCTTGCCGCGGATGTCGACCGTCCGTCCCCTGCCGAGGTGCCTAGCGCTGTCCAGCCCCCATCCCAGGACCGGCCGCTCGGCCATGCGGTCGACCGTGAAGTTCCAGATCAGGACCCGGTGCAGGGCGCTGGCCGGCAGAGCGTCCGTCGCCGACGGCGGCAGCCGGTCGAGACCGCGCACCGCCAACGGCATCGCCACCACCGCCGCGATCGCACCCCAGCGCAGCACGGCCCGGACGGCCCGCGGCCAGCGGGTCGCCGCCCCATAGACCGCGAGCGCCGCGCAGCCCGCGAGGCTCGCCGCCAGGCTGTCGAAAGCGAACGTCGTCGCGGCAGCCGCAGCCAGCACGCCGGCCGCGGCGACGCGCCCCCGATGCCCGGCGATCAGCGCCGCACAGGCACAGGCGAACACGACGAGGTTGGTGGCCCCGAGATTGACCTGGTTGAGCTGCCAGCCGTCGGGCGGCGGATCGTCGACCAGGCCACGCAGGAAGTTTCCGGTCACCCCCTCCTCGGCCAGCAGCAGCGCGCCGAGAGCGAGGCCGAGCAGCGCCGCCCGCACCAGCCTGTCGCCCGACGCCATGAATGCCGGCCGCACCAGCACGGCCAGCAGGGCGAGCCCGGCCAGTTGCCCGACGATCCGAAGCCCGCCGGCGGGCGAGCCGGCGAGCGCCGCCGAGACCGCGAGCCACAGGAATCCCGCGACGATCAGCAGGGTCCCGGATGACGGCCGGCGCCAAGTCGCCGCCAGGGACCTGGCGAGTTCGCCCCTGACCCCGGCATCGGCAACCGTCAGCAGCGCCGCCACGGCAAGGACGACGACCGTGCCCTTGGGCGCCAGCACGCCGACCGCCGGCCCGACCAGCAGGGCGAAGGCCGCGCCGGCGGACCGACGGGTGGTTTCGGCGAGCGGCTTGACGGCAGTCGCGGCAGCCGTCGGACAGCGCAAGGCGGCCCCTACCATGACGGTCGGGCAAGCTGGCTCGCCAGGGCGTCCAGGAAGCCGGCATTGGCCCGCCGCAGTGCCTCGATGTCGCCGACGGCGCAGGCCCGGTCGAGCTCCGGCGGCCGGAGCAGGCGGACGCGCCTGGCCCCCCAGAACCCGCACAACAGGGAGAGCGTACCGGTAAGCTGCAGCAGGCCGGCGTCCAGGGCCGCCGAGACGTCGCCGTCCTCGGTCAGGGCCATGTAGGCCATCGCGGTGATCGCGGCGCCGGCCAGCCGCGACCGAAGCTCGGGCCGGACGGCGATCTCCAGTCTCTCCGCGAGCTTGCGGGCCGCGCTGCCGAGATCCTCGACGTCGACCAGCTCGCTTCCGGCTTTCCCGCGCGCCACCACGTCCCGGTAGATCCCGATCAGCCGGTCGATCACGGCCTCGCGTTCGAACTCGCGCTCGTACTTCTGGAACCCGCAGTCGACCAGCCGGGCCGCCAGCTGCGGATCGGACGCGAGGCGGAGCACGCCGCTCGCCAGCGCCTCGGCGTCGTCGAATGGGAAGACCAGTCCGTCCTCCTCGTGGCGGACGAACTGCCGGGCGCCGTCGGCCGGTGTCGTGACCAGCGGCCGGCGCGCCGACCACGCTTCGGCGATGACGGTACCGAACGGCTCGTAGCGGCTCGGCAGCAGGCAGACGTCGGCGGCCGCCAGCAGCGCCTTGCGATCGGTCCGCCAGCCGAGGAACCGCACCCGGTCGGCCACCCCGAGACGCTCGGCGAGTTGCCGGTACTCCGCGGCCCTGGGACCGTCGCCGGCCAGCCAGAGCCAGGCGCCGGGCAGGTGCAGCATCGCCCGGAGCGCGGTGTCGATGCCCTTCTTCTCGTGCATGCGCGACAGCACCAGCAGCACCAGGGCGTCGTCGGGCGTTTCCAGGTCGGCGCGGGCGACCGGCGGCGCGTCCGGCAAGGTGCCGAAGGTGTGGCACACGAAGGTGCTGTGCGGCGGGGCGCCGGCCGCGACCAGGTGCCGCCGGATGTCCGGGGTGACGCCGACCAGCGCGTCCGAGGTCCGGTAGTACTTGAGGTCGTAGTAGCCGCCGAGCCAGCCGACTGTTGGGCAGGGCATGGCGCCGTCGAGCCAGTTGCCCGGAACGAACGACGCCGCCCGGGCCATCCAGGCATGCACGACGTCGGCCCGGAAGGCCTCGGCGATCTGTCGGATCTGCCGCCGGGCGCCGGTCCAGCGCGTCAGCGGCGCGAACGACATCGGGGTCACCGGAACCCCGGCCGCCGCGAAGGATTGCAGGGCCAGCGGATGCGGACGGCAGACGACGGACTGCTCCATGCCGCGCCCGGCCAGGGCCGCGATCGCGTCCTGGGCGAAGGTCTCGGCCCCGCCGGTCGCCGCACCGGCCATGACGTGAAGTATCCGCATTGGACGCGATGCTCACCGGTGCGGACCGGACGCGCGTCGGAGCGACGGCGTCCGGCCTCGTTCAAGAAACCCCGGGGATCGCTTCTAGGTCCTCAAGCTGACCACTTGCTGACAGATGCAGGTTTGCGACGGGGCGGAGACCGCCGCAGCCCGACCAAAAACAATCGGCCGCGGAAACCGTCCGCGGCCGACCGTCCTGGTGATTGCGGTGGCAAGCCGCACCAGCGGCCCGCCACCCGTCCCGTATCGACGTCCTCAGAACACCTTGTCGGTCTGCGGGCGGTACTTGTTCTTCGGCGAGAAGCCCGACCGGGCGGCCTCGCGCGGCTCACGCACCCAGACCTCGCGGTTCGGGTGCAGGCCGCCGCCGCGGGTCGCCGGCACCGCGGTGTGACGGGCCCGGTGCAGCAGCCGGGTGTCGGCGATGCCGCAGTTCGGATGGATGCCGCCGTTGTCGGCGACCGCCTTCTCCCAGGCCGCCTTGCGCTTGGCCAGGGTCGCCGGGTCGTTGAGCGCCGTGCAGTTCAGCTCGTTGGTGTTGAGGTCGACCACGATGTCGTCGCCGTCCTCGATGAACGCGATCGGGCCGCCGAGCGCCGCCTCCGGCCCGACGTGGCCGATGACCAGGCCGACCGACCCGCCGGAGAACCGGGCGTCGGTCATCAGCCCGACCACGATGCCGCGCTCGCGGCACAGCGTGGTGATGCGCGAGGTCGGGTCGAGCATCTCCGGCATGCCCGGGGCGCCGCTCGGCCCGTCGTAGCGCACGATGACCATGTCGTGGTTCTGGAAGCTCTCGGGCGTCTCGTCGAGCGCCTTGAGCAGCCCCTGCTCGCCCTCGAACACCCGCGCCTTGCCGACGAAGGTGTTGTTCTCGAGGCCGCCCTCGACGCCGGCGAGCTTGAGGATCGCCGAGAAGTCCGGCGACAGGTTGCCGCCGAGCACCCGCAGGCCGCCGGTCGGCTTGTACGGCTTTTCGACCGGGTAGATCACCTTGCCGTCGACCTTCTTGGTCTCCAGTCGCGCGACCTGCTGGGCCAGGGTCTCGCCGGTGCACGTCATGACGTCGCCGTTGAGCAGGCCGGCCTCGAGCAGCTCGCGCACGATCACCTGGACGCCGCCGACGGCGTCGATGTCGACCATCGAGTACTTGCCGTAGGGCCGCGCGTCGGTCAGCACCGGCACCACGTACTGCGAGAGGTGGTTGAACTCCTCCGGCGTCATGACCTCCTTCCAGAAGTCGCCGAAGCCGGCGGCGCGGGCGATCTCCGGGGCGTGCAGGGTGACATTGGTCGACCCGCCGATCGCCATCGCCACGATCATCGCGTTGCGCAGGGAGTCCCGCACCACGATGTCGCGCGGCTTCAGGTCGTTCTCGATCATCCGCGCGAGATGCTCGACCAGCTCGGCCGGGAACTCGTTGACCCGGCGCGGGTCGTCGGACGGCGGCGCCACCATCTGCAGCGGCTGCATGCCGACGACGCCGATGAAGGTCTGCATCGTGTTGTAGGTGAACATGCCGCCGCAGCTGCCGATGCCCGGGCAGGCGTGGCAGGCGATGTGGTGCCGGAACTCGGCGTCCGGATTGCCGGCGACCTGGTAGGCGCTGACGATGTCCAGGGCCTCGCCGGTCTTCGGATCGTGGCCCGGATGGATCGGGCCGTCCGACATGATGATGGCCGGCTGGTTGTGCTCGAGCAGCGCGGCCAGGGTGCCGACCGGCGGCTTGTCGCAGGCAACCACCGCGATGGTGCCGGCGAGGCCGGTCGCCTCCAAGTGCTCGCACAGCGCGTCGTGGGTCACCTCGCGGCCGATCAGCGAGTACCGCATCTCGCGCGTGCCGTTGCGGATGCCGTCGGAGGTCGCGATCGTGTACTCCGGCTGCACCAGTCGCAGCTTGAGCTGGCCCGGTCCCTGGCCGATCCGGCTCTTCAGCGCCTCGTGGATCGCCTCGACCTTCGACAGGACGCCGAGGTAGCACTGGCTGTCGCCCTTGGTGCCGACGACGCCGACCGACGGCTCGTGGATCAGGTCCGGATCGGTGCCGATCACGCGCGCAAGCCCGATGGTCTGGGCGGATCGGCCCGGATGGCGGTCGATGAGTACGGTTTTGGAGTTCTTCACGGGGGTTTCCTCAAGACGGCACGGATTTTTGGTGTGCGGGCGGCGAGCGGTCGCCACGGGGGACAATGCTCAGCCGGCCCAGGCGGGTCCAGTGCCAATGTTAGTGCATCGGCGGTTTGTCAGCCAAGTTCGGGGCCGGCCTTCGGCTTCGGGGCCGCCTGATCAGTTCGCCCGATCAGCTGGCGTCGTGCAGGATGATGCCCAGGGTGTAGCGCTCGCCCGAGCGCAGGCGGCTCACCCCGTGGCGCATGGCGGTCCGGTAGATCCCGCGCGATCCCTGCACCGGCCGGCGGTTGACCGGGAAGATCACCGCCTCGCCCCGGGTCAGGCTCACCACCTCGGCGCGCGACTGCATGCGCGGCCGCTGCTCGGTCAGCACGAACTCGCCGCCGGTGAAGTCCCGGCCGGGCTCGCTGAGCAGGAACGCCGCCTGAAGCGGGAACACGTGCTCGCCGTACAGGTCCTGGTGCAGGCAGTTGTAGTCGCCGGGGCCGTAGCGGAGGATCAGCGGGGTCGGCCGGGTCTGGCCGGCGGCGTGGCACTCGGCCAGCCAGTCGGCGAGCCGCCCGGGGTAGCGCGCCGGCTCGCCCAGGCGGTCGGCCCAGGCGTTGGCCAGCGCCGCCAGCCGTGGATACAGGGCCTCGCGCAGCGCCGCCACCAGGGCCGGCAGCGGATAGGCGAAGTAGCGGTACTGGCCGCTGCCGAAGCCGTGGCGGGCCATCACCACCGTGCTGCGGTACCGCGCGTCGTCGGGATAGGCCGCTGTCAGCGACCGGCATTCCTCGGCCGTCAGCAGCGGCCCGGTGACGGCGGCCCCCCAGCGGTCCAGGTCGGCACCCAGCCGGCTCCAGTCGAGGGCGGCGACCCGGGCGGAAATGTCGGTCATCGGAGGTCCCTCGGTTCCAGGCGCAGGCCAAGACCCTAGCGAAACGCCGTTTCCGCGCACTCCGGTTCTTGCGGCGACCCTAGCTCCGGCGGCGGACCACCGTCACGCCGGCGCCCTCGGCGTCCGGGAAGATGTCGAGCTTCTCGACCGTCACCTCGGCCCGGCGCGCCTGCGGGTCGATCAGGGCCAGCTCGGCGATCCGGTCGGCCAGGGTCTCGACCAGCTTGATGTGGCCGCCGGCGGCGAGCTGACGGATACCCTTGGCCAGCCGCTCGTAACAGTAGACCTGTCGGTAGTCCTCGCGGAACCCGCCCTCGGGCCGGGCGACCTCGACCGTCGTGTCGATCCGCACGCGTTGCGGGGCGTCGAGCTCGTGCGGGTGCACGCCGATCCGGAAATCGACGACCAGCCCACGCAGCCGCACCACATACAGCTCGTCGACGAACCCGCCATCGGCCGAAGCTTCGGCGCCCTCGACCTCGGCGCCCGAGACCGCACTCGGGCGCTCGTCCGCCTCGCGCCCGTAGGCGCGCCCTCCGTCGTCTGGGGCCATGCCGGTCTCCTGCCGTATTGCGTGAGCCTAACCTAGGGATTGAGCGACGCCGTCGCAAACCCGTCCTCCCCGGTCGCCCACGGAACGGCCCGACACTCATATCGATGCGGCACCTTGGCGGCCTCTCGCCACCGGTCTACGCTCCGCCGGATTTTGTATACACTCCCGGAGGAACCCCATGAGCAAGGCCATGTTCGAGGCCGGCCTGAAGAACCGGCGCGAGGTGCTGGGCGCCGAATACGTCGACAAGTCGATCGCCTCGGCCGACGACTTCAACCTGCCCCTGCAGGAGCTGGTCACGGAGTATGCCTGGGGTGCGGTGTGGGGCCGCGAGGGGTTGGAGCGCAAGCAGCGCTCGATCCTGAACCTCGGGATGCTGGTGGCGCTGAACCGGCCGCACGAGCTCAAGCTGCACATCCGCGGCGCCATCACCAACGGCGTCACCAAGGACGAGATGCGCGAGATCTTCCTGCAGACCGCCATCTACTGCGGCGTACCGGCGGCGATCGACGCCTTCCGGACCGCCCGCGAAGTGTTCAAGGAACTGGGTATCTAACGAGGAGAGTACCGCCATGGCGGACATGACCGTGGGCTGGATCGGCATCGGCAACATGGGTTGGCCGATGGCCCGCAACGCCAAGAAGGCCGGCCTCGACATCGCCGTCTACGACGTCGACCAGGGCCGGATGGGCAAGTTCGCCGAGGAGTTCGACGCCAAGCGCGCACCGACCCTGAAGGCGCTGGCCGAGATGTCGGACGTGATCGTGACCATCGTGCCGGACGGCAAGGTGGTCCGGCAGATCTGCCTCGGTGCCGACAAACCGGGGGAAGGCGACCGGCTGGCCGACGGCTTCAAGCCCGGCGCCATCGTCATCGACATGAGCTCGTCGGCCCCGACCGGCACCCGCGCACTCGGCGACGAGCTGCACCGGCTGGGCGTCACCCTGATCGACGCGCCGGTGTCCGGCGGCACCGCGGGCGCCGATGCCGCCACCCTGTCGATCATGGTCGGCGGCACCGACGAGGCGGCGATCGCCAAGGTCATGCCGGTGTTCGAGGCGACCGGCAGGAACGTGTTCCGCTGCGGCACGCTGGGCTGCGGCCACGCCATGAAGTGCCTGAACAACTACCTGTCGGCGGTCGGGCTGACGGCGGCCAACGAGGCGCTGATCATCGGCCAGAAGTTCGGCCTCGACCCGTCCACCATGATCGACATCATCAACGTGTCGACCGGCCGCAACAACTCGACCGAGACCAAGTACCACCAGCGCGTCCTGAACCGGAAATACGGCTCCGGGTTCTCGGCGGCGCTGATGGCCAAGGACGTCGGCATCGCCGCCGGGCTGGCCGGCGACCAGGAGGCGTTCGCGCCGCTGCTGCACACCATGAACGAGATCTGGCAGCAGGCCTCGACGCAGCTGCCCGGCGTCGATCACGAGGTCACCATCGAGTACTACGAGCGGGCCAACGCGACCAGGCTGAAGCCGGGGAAGAAGGCGTGATGGCGAGCGGCTCGAACCTGCCCGGGCTGGCGTTCATCGGCTTCGGCGAGGCCGGGCCGCTGATCGCCAAGGGCCTGCTCGGCGCCGGCGCCACCTCGGTGGCGGCGTACGACATCCTGGTCGACGACCCGCAGACCCGCGACGCCTGGATCGCCAAGGCCGAGGCGGTGCCGGCCAGGGCCTGCACCTCGTCCGCCGAGGCGGTCGGCGACGCCGACCTGATCCTGTCGACCGTGACCTCGGAGCGGGCGCTGGAGGCGGCCTCGACCGCCGCCCCGCACCTGCGCGCGGGCCAGCTCTACCTCGACCTCAATTCGTGCTCGCCGGGCAAGAAGGTCAAGGCCGGGGCCGCGGTCGAGGCGGCCTCGGCGGCCCGCTACGTCGACGTCGCGGTCATGGACACGGTGCCCGGGCGCGGCCACAAGGTGCCGATGCTGCTGGCCGGCGCGGCGGCACCGGAGGCGGCCGAGCGCCTGGCGGCGTTCGGCATGAATGTCGAGGTGGTGGGCGACCGGGTCGGCCAGGCCTCGACCATCAAGATGGCGCGCAGCGTGTTCATGAAGGGCCTCGAGGCGATCCTGTGCGAGAGCCTGGTGGCGGCCGACCGCGCCGGCGTCGCCGACCGGGTGCTGGCCTCGATCCAGGGCACCTTCCCCGACCTCGACTGGCGCAAGCTCGCGACCTACCACATGGGCCGCATGGCGCAGCACGGCCGGCGCCGCGCCATCGAGATGGACTCGGTCGCCGACACCCTGCGCGACCTCGGCATGGATCCGTTCACCGCGGTCGGCAGCGGGCAGCGCCAGATGTGGGTGGCCGAGCTCGGCCTGCGCGACCGCTTCGGGCCGAAGGGGCCGGCCACCCTGGAGGACTTCCTGGCGGCGGTCGCCGAGGCGGATCAGCCGAAGGACTGAGGCCCGCCGTAGCTGTCGACGTACAGCTTGTGGCTCACCAGGCCGGTACCGGCGACCAGCCGGTGCAGCTGCAGCATCGGCGGCTCCATGACCAGGGCGAGCGGGGCGGCACCCTCGGAGTCGTAGTGCACCTGGTGCGCGGCACCCGGCAGGACGTCGAGGACCGTCCCGGCGAACCGGACGGTGACGCCGCGGTGCAGGTGGCCGGCCAGGATGCGCTCGATGTTCGGCGCGCTGCGCACCACCTCGGCGAACCGCTCGGCGCCTTCCAGCAACCGCAACCGATCCATGCCGGGGATGCCCACCGCGACCGGCGGATGGTGCATGGCCACCACCGTCGGCGTCTCCGGATCCTCGGCCAGGCGGGCCGCAAGCCAGTCGAGCCGGTCGGCGCACAGCGCGCCGGACGGCTTGCCGGGGTCGTGGGTGTCGAGCACCAAGAGCCGCAGCGCCCCCAGGTCCAGGGCGTACTGGACGAAGGTCTGGTCCGGGCGCCAGTACCCGAGGTCCGGGAAGCAGGCCCGGAACGCCTCGCGGCCGTCATGGTTGCCCAGCACCAGATAGGACGGGATCTCGAGCGGCTCCAGCAGCCGCTGCAGGTGCCGGTACTCCGCCTCCGACCCGCCGTCGATCAGGTCGCCGGTGATCAGCAGGAAATCGGGCCGCGGCGACAGCGCGTTGACGCGCGCGACCGCCCGCTCCAGGAAGCCGGCGGTATCGACGCCCCCGGACAGCGCCGTCCCCGGCTCGCGGATGTGCAGGTCGGTGATCTGAGCGAACAGCATGGCAGGACATCCCGGACCGATGCCCCGAGCGCCGGGGCGACGCCGCGATCCTAGCCGGAAACCGGTCCGGCCGCTTCTTCTCTGGACAAGATTTTTCTTGGGCTTACATCTACCCGGACTCGGGCCCCGACCCGGCCCCCCCAAGAGTCCGGGCCCCCAGTGACCGTGCCCGAGAAACACCGAGGGATTCACGAGAGGAGAGCGACCGATGGCATTCGAACTTCCCCCGCTGCCCTACGCGTATGACGCGCTGGCGCCGTACATGTCGGCCGAGACGCTGGAGTTCCACCACGACAAGCACCACAACGCCTATGTCGTGAACGGCAACAACCTGCTGAAGGGCACCGGCCTCGAGGACAAGTCGCTCGAGGAGGTCGTCAAGGCGGCCTACAAGGACGAGAAGCTGACCGGCCTGTTCAACAACGCCGCCCAGCACTGGAACCACATCGAGTTCTGGCAGTGGATGAAGCCGACCGGCGGCGGTGCCATGCCGGGCGAGCTGGAGAAGCGGATCGTTTCCGACTTCGGCAGCGTCGACAAGTTCAAGGAGGACTTCGTCAACGCCGGCGTCACCCAGTTCGGCTCGGGCTGGTGCTGGCTGGCGGTCGGCGCCGACGGCAAGCTGAAGGTCACCAAGACGCCGAACGGCGTGAACCCGGTGGCGCTCGGCGAGACCGCCCTGCTCGGTTGCGACGTGTGGGAGCACTCCTACTACATCGACTACCGCAACCGCCGGCCGGACTACGTGAAGGCGTTTGTCGACAGCATGGTCAACTGGGAGCGCGTCGCCGAGCTTCTGGCGAAGGCTTCCTGATCGACGCCTCCGACCGACGATGGGCGCGGCGCCGACCGGGTGCCGCGCCCACTACCTTATAATCATTCGAAATCGGTCATATTTCGCCACGGTCTCAATTGGTTCTTGTTCGCGTTCCGGATGGCGTGCAAGACTTTCGCTCCGGATATTCCGGACGGATTCGCGGCAATGGACTCCGAGACCTCATCGTTCTGGCTCACCCCGAAGGGAATCGGACCCCGGCTGTCCGATGGCCAGGGCGTCGAGCGTACGATGTGGGCCACCGCGATCAACCTGATGGGCTGGGTCGACGTCGAGGTCGGCGGCAAGGTCGCCGACGTCCATGTCGATCCCGAGGTCGTCGGCGACGAGGTTCTGGGCCTGCTCCCCGAAGCGCTCGAGCGACGGGCCGAGGGACGACGGATCACCATCAACCTGGTACGTGCCGACATCCGCCCGGTATCGGTCTGCTTCGCCGACGTGAAGTCGGCGATCCGCTACCTGGAGGGCTCGGTACGCAGCCGCCGGGGCCCGAAGGGGCCGCCGACCATCGACGAGATCCTGCGCGGAACCGGCCTGTCCGGCGAGGCCGAGGGCCGCGCCCAGGCGCCCGCTCCGATCGCGGCGGCGCCGGAGACCGGGGCGGCGCGCTCGATCAGCTCCATCGAGATGGCGATGATCTCGGCCGAGACCCTGGCCGCCCGCCTGCGGACCGCGGAATGGCTGGACGCCGACGGCCGCTACCGGCGCCGGTTGAGCGACGAATTGCCGAACGACGCGCCCGACATGGTGCTGTTCGCCCTGCACTCGCTCGGCTGGGCGGCGATCGAGCGGTCGTGGCTGCATGCCGGCACCAGCCTGGATTCGGTCGCGCCGACCCGGATCGTGGTCGACCCGCACAGCGTCGAGCCGGCGACCGTGGAACGCCTGACCGACCTGTGCGTGATCTGGTCCGAGAGCCTTGAGCCGATTTCGCTGGCGTGGTGGGACGGCGCCACCTGGCAGAACGAATACGGGCGCGCCGAGCAGGTCGCCGACCGGATCCACCATCTCGTTACCGCCCGCCAGTACGCCCAGTTCCCGACCACTATCCAGTCGATCGCCATCGAGCCCGACCGGCTGCCCGCCGACGTGGCCCCGCATCACCGCGAGCTGATCGACCGGGCGGTGCGGACCTGGTGGGCGTTCGGCGGCAACGGCGACGAAGGATCCGGCCTGATCGAGGCGCTCGAGCGCGAAGGCGCCCGGAGCGCGCGGGCCAAGCTGGTCGAGCTCGATCAGGACAACCAGTTCCGGATCGCGGCCTACGAGGCCGGCGATCTGCGTCTGTGGGACGAGATCACGCCGGCACAGATGGGCGGCAAGCGACTGGTCGACATGCCCGACCGGCGGCTCGCCCGGCGCGTCGAGCTGGACGTCCAGACCGCGGTCCGGCGCGGCTCGCCGCTGGTGCACCGCTGCCGCGGCGTGCTGATGACCCAGGGCGGCCCGACCCCGTTCGACTGGGTCCGGCTCAGCCTGCCGCTGTACCGCCGGACCCACCCGACGCCGCGGTCGGTGTTCACCATCTGCATGGTCTGACGGTCGTCGACCGACCCCACCCGGCATCGAGGACAGGATGGCCGAACCCGAGCCCCGCCCGGCCGCGTTCCTCGACCGCGACGGCGTGATCAACCGCGACGTCGGGTACGCCCACCGCAGCGAGCAGATCGAATGGGTTCCGGGCGCCGTGGCGGCGATCCGTCGCCTGAACCATGCCGGTTACCTGGTGTTCGTCGTCACCAACCAGTCGGGCGTCGCACGCGGCCTGTACGGGACAACCGACGTCGAGCGCCTGCACCGCTGGATGGCGGCGCATCTGGAGACGCACGGCGCGCATGTCGACGACTGGCGGTACTGCCCCTACCATCCCGACCACCAGCCGGACCGGTTCGCGGCATTCGCCGACTGGCGCAAGCCGGCACCGGGCATGCTGCTCGACCTGATGCGGCATTGGCCGGTCCGGGCCGAGCGGTCGTTCCTGATCGGCGACCAGGAAACCGACATGCAGGCCGCCGCCGCGGCCGGCATCGCCGGTCACCGATACGGCGGCGGCGACCTCGACGCTCTCGTGGCGCGCTTGATCGGTGCCCCCGGAGCCGGTATCTCGGACGGCGAGGAGATGGGGCGATGATGAACAGGATCGGATGGCTCGCAGCCATCGTTCCGGCGCTGCTGCTGCCGCTGGCGGCCCAGGCCCAGGTCAAGACGGCGAACCCGGCGACGGCGTGGGTGTACGCGCCGAACGTGACCGTCAACGACATGTGGCGCGGCGTCCGGGAGGGCCAGATCGAAGTGGTATCGTCGGCGGCCGCCAGCGATCCCAAGGGCGGGCTGTCGCTGGTCACCGTGTTCCGCGGACAGGGCCAGCTCTGGCGCTGCGTCGAACGGACCGATGCCGAGATGGTCGAACGCAACTTCGCCTGCGCGCGGGTCCGATGAGCGTGCCCCCCGAGCCGGTCCCGCAGCGAGCGATGAGGTCATGACCGACGACCCCCGGATCGTCCCGGTGATCCTGTCCGGCGGCGCCGGCACCCGGCTGTGGCCGCTGTCGCGCCTCGACCATCCCAAGCAGTTCCTCGACCTGCTGGGCGACGGCACCATGCTGCAGGCGACCGCCCGGCGGGTCGCCGACCCGGCCCGGTTCGACGCGCCGATCGTCGTCGCCAACGTCGAGCACCGGTTCCTGGTCGCCGAGCAGATGCGCGACGCCGGTATCCGGCCGCGCGCCATCGTGCTGGAGCCGGAAGGCCGCAACTCGGCCCCGGCGGCCGCCGTCGCCGCCCTGCGCGCGATGGCCGACGATCCCGACGCCATAATTCTTCTGTTGGCCGCCGATCACGCGATGGCGCGGCCGGCCGCCTTCGTCGAGGCCGTCGGGCGCGCCTGCGCCGCCGCGAAGGCCGGCTGCATCGTCACCTTCGGCATCCGCCCCGACCGTCCGGAAACCGGCTACGGCTACGTGCTGACCGGCCGCGAGCACCCCGAGGCGCGCGACGTGCACCGGGTCGAGCGGTTCGTCGAGAAGCCGGACGCGGCGACCGCCTCGGCCTATCTGGCGGACGGCCGCTACCTCTGGAACTCCGGCAATTTCCTGGCCTCGGCCGCGGTGCTGTCGGCCGAGATCGCCCGCCTGGCGCCGGAGATCGACGAGGCCGCCCGGGCCGCGCTGGCCGCCGCCACCCGCGACCTCGATTTCGAGCGCCTCGATCCGGCCGCCTTCGGTCACGCCCCGGCGATCTCCATCGACTATGCGGTCATGGAGAAGACCGACCGGGCGGCGGTCGTGCCCTGCGATCCGGGCTGGAGCGACGTCGGCTCGTTCGCGTCCCTGCATTCGCTGACCGGCCACGACCCGGCCGGCAACTCCGTCGTCGGCGACGCGGTCACGATCGACACCCACGACTGCCTGGTCCGTACCACCGGCCCGCTGGTGGCGGCGCTGGGCGTGGCCGACCTGATGATCGTCGCCACCCCGGACGCCGTGCTGGTCGTCGACGCCGGCCGGGCGCAGGACGTGAAGACGGTGGTCGAGCGGTTGCGCGCCGAGGGCCGCAGCGAGGCCGACGGCCACCCCGAGGTGCATCGCCCCTGGGGCTCGTACCGGACGCTCGATCACGGCCCGGGCTTCCAGGTCAAGCAGATCCGGGTCAACCCGGGCGGCCGGCTGTCGCTGCAGAGTCACCGGCACCGGGCCGAGCACTGGGTGGTGATCGAGGGAACCGCCCGGGTCACCCGCGGCCCGACCCGGGATGCCCTGGAGACCGTCGACCTGCCGATCAACCGGTCGATCAACATCCCGCTCGGCTGGGTGCATCGGCTGGAGAACGCGACCGCGGCGCCGGTCGCGATCGTCGAGGTGCAGTCGGGCGGCTACCTCGGCGAAGACGATATCGAACGCTACGACGACGCCTACGGCCGCGGCTGACCGTCGCCGTGGACCGCGTAGAGCCGGCGCATCGGGCGCCGGCGGAACCGGTACACCGTCGCCGGCGGAAAATTCGAGAAGGTCCGGCCGACCCGCTGCGACTTCAGCCCGAGGCGCTCGAGCACCGCGCGCGGCACCGGGCAGCGCGCCCCGTAGGTGAACTGGTAGAACGCGCCGTCCGGGCTCATGTGGGCGAAGCAGCCGTCGAGCACGCCCATGATCGCGCGCGTCGGCATCGACAGGAACGGCAGTCCGCTGATCACCGCCTTCACCGGCTCGCCCTCGAACAGCTCGACCCGGCCGAGGTCGGTCGCGTCCATCGCCAGCACGCCGACTCCGGGAAACCGGTCCCTCAGCATGTCGGCGAACTTGGCCTCGCGCTCGACCAGCAGCAGCCGCTCCGGCGGCACCCCTCGCGCGAGCAGGGCCTTGGTGAACACGCCGGTGCCCGGGCCGAGCTCGATCACCGGCGTCGTCTGCGCCGTGATCTCCGACGTGATGAGCGCGGCGAGCGCGTTGCTCGACGGGGTGATCGAACCGAGTCGGATGGGGTCGGCGATCCAGGCGCGCAGAAATTGAACGGCGTCGCTCATGGCCCTCGGTGGGCACCTCGAGAGTGGTTTGGCGGGACGATCGTCCCAGCGGCATTATGACATAGCGATGACGGGACCGGAAAAGAAGCCATTCGCACCATCGTCGCGTCGCTGAGTCGCGGAAGGCGGTGCGGTTAGCCGGCGTCGGCACCTCGCGTCAACAGGTCGTCGAAATAGCCGATGGTCTGCTGCAGGCCGCGGCGCAGCTCGACCGTCGGCTGCCAGTCCAGGAGCTTGCGGGCCCGCGTGATGTCCGGGCAGCGCTGCATCGGGTCGTCCTCGGGCAGCGGCAGGAACTCGATCGGCGATCGCGACCCGGTCATCTCGACCACCAGCTCGGCGAGGGCGCGCACCGGGGTCTCCACGGGGTTGCCGACGTTGATCGGACCGGTCACCGAATCGTCGGTGTCCATCGTGCGGATCATGGCCTCGATGACGTCGTCGACGTAGCAGAAGGAGCGGGTCTGCGAGCCGTCGCCGTAGACCGTGATCGGCGCCCCGGTCAGCGCCGCCACCGCGAAGTTCGAGACCACGCGCCCGTCGTTCGGGTGCATGCGCGGCCCGTAGGTGTTGAACAGCCGCAGCACCTTGATCGGCAAGCGATGCTGTCGGTAGTAGTCGAAGAACAGGGTCTCGGCGCAGCGCTTGCCCTCGTCGTAGCAGGCGCGGGGGCCGAGCGGATTGACGTTGCCCCAGTAGTCCTCGGTCTGCGGGTGCACCGTCGGGTCGCCGTAGACCTCGCTGGTCGAAGCCTGCAGCACCCTCGCCTTAAGCCGCTTGGCCAGGCCCAGCATGTTGATCGCGCCGTGCACGCTGGTCTTGGTCGTCTGCACGGGATCGCGCTGGTAGTGAATCGGCGAGGCCGGGCAGGCGAGGTTGTAGATCTCGTCGACCTCGACGTAGAGCGGGAACGTCACGTCGTGCCGCATCAGCTCGAAGGTCGGCAGTCCGAGCAGTGCCGACACGTTGTCCTTGGTGCCGGTGTAGAAGTTGTCGATGCACAGCACGTCGTCGCCGCGCGCCACCAGCCGTTCGCACAGATGCGAGCCCAGGAACCCGGCCCCGCCGGTCACCAGCACCCGCCGCCTGACACCCCGCATATCCACCTCTGTTCCGCCAACCCGCCCGCGACGCGCGAATCACCGACGGATGGTATCACCCGGCGGCACCGCGGGTCTTGTACACGACGAAGCCGGCGACCGCGTCCAGGAAGGCGTCGGTCTCGTCCGCACGGATCGAGTGGCTGCTGTGCTCGAACACCCGCAGGTCGGAGCCGGGGATCAGGCGATGGATCTCCTCGGAGAACTCCGGATGGCAGATCCAGTCGTGCCGGCCGGCCAGGATCAGGGTGGGTGCGGTGATCCGCGACAGCTCCGGGCGCAGGTCGAAGCTCTGCAGAAAGCCGCCGGGCGCGAACGCCATGTTGATCGCGTCGGGCGACAGGATCCGGCGCTCCATCCCGGTCCGGGCGGCCGCCGGATCGTACTTCAGCGAGTACAGCGGCCCCATGACCTCGTAGTACCGGCGCAGCTTGGCCTCGGTGTCGAGCCGGCCGGCCCACAAATCGTCGCAGACGGCGACCTGCTCGGGCGTGCCGCGCTCGGCGACGATCTGGCGGGCCCGCGCGTTGAACCCGGCATGGGCGGCGGTCACCACCAGGATCAGGTGCGATACCGAATCCGGATAGCGGGCGGCGTGCGCCATCGCGACCATGCCGCCGTAGCTGGTGCCGATGCTAACGATCGGGCCGAGCCCGAGATGCCGGCGCAGCGCCTCCATGTCCTCGACGTTCTCGTCGAGCGTGTACGTCGACACGTCGCCGCGGGCCGACCGGCCCTGGCCGCGATGGTCGAAGTAGACGACCTGCATCCGGTCGGTCAGCCGGCCGAAGCTCTGCTTCATGTCGCTGTGGTCGCTGCCCGGCCCGCCATGGATCACGAAGGCCGTCGGCTTCTCGCGCATCCGGGTGCCGTCCGGTACCAGCCCGGCCCCATCGACGTCGAAGTAGATCTCGGTATCGCGAACCCGGGCGCGCATCGGCCTCTCCATCGGTGCTGACGCGCGAAGCTAGGAGGCGGCGCGACGGAGCGCAATGCGCCGCGTCGGCCGCCTCTCCCGGCAGCGTTCAGGCCCGGATCGCTCACGCCTTGCGCGACACGAACCAGACGTTCATCGGGTCGTGCGGCAGGACGTGACGCTCGACGCTCGCGAAGCCGGCGCCGCGCAGCATCGTCTCGGCGGTCTCCCAGCCCCACATGGTGCCGAGGCCCGCCCCGCCCTGGCCGAGCGAGATCGGCGTGCAGTGGACGCAGGAGATCGCGTACAGCAGCGTGGCCATCGGGAAGTCGAGGTTGTTCTCGAGCCGCGCCGAGCCGCCGATGTCCTGCATCAGATAGACACCGCCCGGCCTCAGTGCCCCGTGCAGGCCGCGGATCAGGCCCTCGGGGTCCTTCTGGTCGTGCACCGCGTCGAAGCTGGTGACGAAGTCGAAGCGGTCGCGCTCGTCGTAGCCGGTCAGGTCGCGCTGCTCGAACCGGACGTTCGCAAGCCCCTCGGCACGGGCCGCGTCCTCGGCGAAGCCGACGGCGTCCGGGCACAGGTCGTAGCCGACGAACCGGCTGGCCGGGAACCGCGCCGCCATCGCGCGCAGCGCCTCGCCCCGGCCGCAACCGGCGTCCAGCACGTCGATGCCGGCCTCGAGCGCGTCGGCCACACCGCCGGCGAGCGGCAGGATGGCGTCGAACAGCCCGGCCGCCACGGTCTGGCCGCTGTCCTCGGCCATGACCTGGTGGAAGCACGGGTAGTCGCCATAGGCCGTGCCCTCGCCGGTCTCGAAGCACGCCAGCACCCGGTCCTGCACCGCCCCCATGATGGCGACGTGCTGGCCGTAGACCGCGAGGTTGCCGAGCGGCGCGCCGCGGGTCAGGCAGGCGGCGTGCTCCGGCGGCAGGACGTACAGGCGGGCGGCCGGGTCGTAGTCGACGATGCGGGCGGTGACCATGGCGGCCAGCCACTCGCGGACGTAACGCTCGGCCAGCCCGGCCCGCTCGGCGATCGCCTTGCTGGTGGCCGGTTCCATGCCGGCCAGGGTGTCGAACAGGCCGAGCCGGTGGCCGAGCGACAGCATGAAGGCGACGGCACCGGAATCGATCGCGCCGCCGATCCGCTCGGCGAACGCCTCGGCGGCGGTCTGGTCGAACGGGGCTTGTTTCATCATGACGGACATGGGGGATCCTTTCGTCTGTCGGTTGCGAACCGGCGGCGGAGTACCGGCCCCATGCCGGCCAGACGAGAGGCCGATTGGACAAAACCGGGGCATTCGTGCCATCTGGACCCATGAACCCGGCCGCCATTGCCCCGTCCGCCACCGACACCCCTGTCGCGGTCAGCCTGCTGGCGCTGCCGGAATCGACTCCGGCCGCCCTGTACGGGCTGCTGGAGGTGTTCGCCGCGGTCGGCGTGGTGTGGAACCAGCTGACCGGTGAATCGGTGGCGGCGCGCCGGATGGACGCCCGCATCGTGGCGCGCACGGCGGAGCCGTTCGCCACCGCCCTCGGCCCGCCGATCACCCCGGGCGGCGCCCTGCCCGACGGGCGGTCGGACATCGTGCTGGTGACCGACCTGGTGGTGCCGCTGGACGCCGCCCCGCAAGAGCGCTGGCCGGTGGAAGCCGCCTGGGTCCGCGATCAGTACCGCCGCGGCGCCACCGTCTGCTCGGTGTGCACCGGCTCGCTGTTCCTGGCCGAGGCCGGCCTGCTCGACGGCCGGGAGGCGACCACCCACTGGAGCGCCGCCGGGGTGTTCCGGCAGTGCTACCCCGCGGTCCGGCTGCGGCCGGAGCGCATCCTGTGCGACGGCGACGCCGAGGGCCGGTTGCTGACCGGCGGCGGTGCCGCAGCCTGGGAGGACATGGCCCTGCACCTGATCGCCCGGTTCTCCGGCGCGGACGAAGCCGTGCGGATCGCCAAGGTGTTCCTGCTCGGCGACCGCAGCGACGGCCAGCTTCCGTTCGCCGGTCCGGAACGCGCCCGGCCGCACGACGACGCCATCGTCGCCGCCTGCCAGGCCTGGATCGCCGACCACTACGCCGGCCCGAACCCGGTCGCCCGGATGGTCCGGAAGTCCGGGCTGGCCGAGCGCACCTTCAAGCGGCGGTTCAAGGCCGCGACCGGCCACCCGCCGGTCGACTACGTGCAGGCGCTGCGGGTCGAGGAAGCCAAGCAGATGCTGGAGACCACCGACGAGGCGACCGACTCGGTGGCGGCCGCCGTCGGCTACGAGGATCCGGCGTTCTTCCGCCGGCTGTTCAAGCGCCGCACCGGCATGACCCCGGCCCGCTACCGCCAGCGGTTCCGGCCGATCGCCCGGCGCCGGCCCTGACGCATTGCGCTCCGGCCCCGACGGTCGGACTGTAGGGGAAACCGGGACCGCGTCCGCGGATCCTCCCGGCAATCCATCGCAAGAAGGGGAAGGAAGCCATGGGCGAACGGCTGAACGGCAAGATCGCGATCGTCACCGGCGCGGGCTCGATCGGACCCGGCTGGGGCAACGGCAAGGCGTCGGCCACGCTGTACGCCCGCGAGGGCGCGAAGGTGTTCCTGGTCGACAACCGGGCGGACGCGGTCGAGGAGACCCGCCGGATCATCGCCGGCGAGGGCGGCACCTGCGCGACCCATGTCTGCGACGTGACGAAATCCGATCAGGTCGCGGCCATGGTGGCGGCCTGCGTCGAGGCGTTCGGCGGGCTCGACATCCTCCACAACAACGTCGGCGCGGCCAAGCCGGGCGGCCCGGTCACACTGTCGGAGGCGGACTGGGACGCCCAGATGGACGTCAACCTGCGGCACGTGTTCCTGGCTGCCAAGCATGCGATCCCGGTGATGGAGAAGGCCGGCGGCGGCGCCATGGTCAACATCGGCTCGACCTCGGGCGTCACCTTCACCGGCCAGCAGCAGATCGCCTACCAGGTGGCGAAAGCGGCGATCGTGCGGTTCTCGCGCTCGGTGGCGCTGGAGTACGCGCCCAAGGGGATCCGCTGCAACACGGTGATCCCGGGCCAGATGCACACCCCGATGGTCGAGGCCTACCTGGCCGGCCAGCAGGCCGGCGGCAACGCCGACGAGCTGATCGCCCGGCGCAACTCGCGAATCCCCATGGGCTTCATGGGCACCGGCTGGGACGTCGCCCACGCCTGCCTGTTCCTGGTGTCGGACGAGGCGCGCTACGTCACCGGCGCCGAGATCGTGGTCGACGGCGGCCTGACCTTGAAGTGCACGGATCGGTAGGAATCTGGACTTGGCGGGAGCGCCGGGACCCGGAAATGGCGAGGCCCCGGAACCGCTTAGGTTCCGGGGCCTCAGAATGGCGCGCCCGAGAAGATTCGAACTCCTAACCTCCTGATCCGTAGTCAGGTGCTCTATCCAGTTGAGCTACGGGCGCGTCGTCCGGAGGAAGCGTCCCCCGAAGGCCGCGCAACCTACTCAAACCCGATTGGCTTTGCAAGCGCCGAAAGCCACGAATTCACGAACCAAATTAACTTGTTCTGATTCCTGGGTTTAAGTAGTATCGGGTGCACGATTCGCGTCCCTCTACGCAATCGGCGTGAAGTGGCGCGAGCTCGATCGGTCGGGCGTACGGCGGTGGCGGGCAGTCGTGGCGCTATGGGGGTCTCCGGGGTGCCCACCCTGGACAAGGACAACAAGGGAAGACGCGGTGACCGTATCGTTCCACTCGTTGCGTCGCCTCGCCGCCATCGGCGTGGGCGTCCTGGCGCTAGGCGGCTGCTCAACCGATTCGCTCTGGCCTTCGCTGAGCGGGGAGCCCCCGGCGGCCCAGGGATCCGGTGAGAAGATCGCGATCAAGCCGTCCCAAGGCGAACTCTCCGGGCAACCGCTGAACGCCCCGCCGCAGCTCGGCCATACCGATTTCAAGCTGACCCCGCCGCAGCCGGGCCAGCCGACCGGGACCTTCGTCGGGCAGAAGGTCGACCAGCTGCGCCAGGACCTCGTCCGCCTGCAGGATTCCGTGCGCGCCCAGAACACCTCGCTGCAGCAGCTGCGCGAGCAGACCGTCCAGAACGCGCTGAACTACCACTCGACCGTCGCCGGCATCGAATCGCGCCTGCAGGTCGGCACCACCCCGGGCAACCCGCAGCTGGTGGACGCCTGGGCCCGCTCCCAGCGCGAGCTCGAGATGGTCAACGCCGACATCGGCCAGATGAACGCGCTCGCCAACCGGGTCTCGGCCGACGCCGCGCTGTCGACCTACCTGCTCGAGTCGGTGCGCGCCGCCTACGGCCTGTCGGGCGCCGTCGAGGAAGACCACCGCCAGCTATCGGTGCTGGAGGACGACACCAACCAGACCGTCGTGCTGGTCGATCGCCTGCTGACCGAGCTCAGCGACGACATCCGCCGCCAGAGCGCCTATGTCGCGACCGAGCGGCAGGACCTGAACGCCCTGGCCGTCGCCATCAAGCACGGCGAGCTGTTCGGCACCAGCCTGGCCAACCGCACCATCCCGCAGACCGGCGCCAGCTTCGCACCGGCCCCGGCGGGCGCACCGCGCGGTCTGGCCGTTCCGGGCGCCGCCGAGCGGCGGCCGCTGGTGGTGATCCGCTTCGACCGCCCGAACGTCCAGTACGAGCAGCCGCTGTACAGCGCCGTCAGCCGCGCACTGGAGCGCCGGCCGGACGCGTTCTTCGACGTCGTCGCGGTCAGCCCGCAGTCGAGCAGCACCGGCCGCGCCGCGCTCGACACCAACGCCTCTCGCCGCAACGCTCAGGGCGTGATGCGGGCCCTGACCGACATGGGCCTGCCGACCAGCCGGATCGCCCTGTCGGCGACCACCTCGGCCGACGCCCAGACCAACGAGGTTCGGATCTTCGTCCGCTGAGCTGATCCCCTGGGCTGATCCATCGTCCGCCCTCCGGCGTATACCGGTCGGAGGTGCGCGATGACGACTCGACTCGTCCGTTGCCTGCTTGCCGTCTGGCTGCTTGCCGCTCCGCTGGCCATCGTTTCGGACGGCGCCGCCCGCGCCGATGACGATTCGACCGCCTTCCAGGCGGTGATCTCCGCTCAGCTCGATGCCTTCCGGCACGACGACTGGCCCGCCGCCTTCGACTACGCCTCGCCCGGGATCCGCGCGCAGTTCGGCGACCCCGAGACCTTCCGGAACATGGTCATGGGCGGCTACCTGCCGGTCGCCCGACCGCGGGTCTTCGAGTACGAGCCCGCCATCGTTGTCGACGGTCGCCCGACCCAGCCGGTGTTCGTGGTCGGGCCGGACGGAATCGCCCGCCGTGCACTGTACTTCATGGAGCGACAGCCGGACGGCAGCTGGCTGATCGACGGCTGCACGCTGCTGCCGGTCGCCGACCGGACGACCTGAGCCGAGCGGTCGGCGCAGCCGCCGTTGCCGAGCCGTCGTTGCCCAGCGCCCCTGCCCGCGCTATAGGCCATTCACCGACAAGGGAGGTGAGCGATGGCGGAGGGATCCGCGCCCGAAAAGGCGTTTCCGGTTTCCTGGGAGGAACTGCACCGAACCGGCAAGGCGCTGGCCTGGCGGCTGGTCGATGCCGGCCCGTTCGAGGGCATCATCGCCATCACCCGCGGCGGCCTGGTGCCGGCCGCGATCGTCGCCCGCGAGCTGGCGATCCGGGTGGTCGACACCGTCTGCGTGACCACCTACGGGACCAGCGGCGACGACAAGAAGCGGGGCGAGTTGACGATCGTCAAGCCGCCTTCCATCGAAGGCGATGGCGAGGGCTGGCTGATCGTCGACGATCTGGTGGACACCGGGGTCACCGCCCGCGCCGTGCGGGCGCTCCTGCCGAAGGCGCATTTCGCGACGATCTACGCCAAGCCGGCCGGCCGGCCGCTGGTCGACACCTTCGTGACCGAGGTCAGCCAGGACACCTGGATCTACTTCCCCTGGGACCTGGAGCAGCGCCCGGTCGACCCGATCGCCGCGATGCGCCCGAAGCGCTGAGCGGCCCGGTGACGGGATCGAAGGTTCGCCTCGGCCCCCGTACCCATAGGTCCCGGACATCCGCGGCTGCGCCGCTGCTTCCGGGATGAGGATCTGGGTACGCCTTCCCCTGCCCTCATCCCGGACGGCGCAGAGCGCCGAGCCGGGACCCACCCGCCGACAGCGTCATGCCACCGGCAGGTTGTCGATCAGCCGCACCGTCCCCAGCCGGGCCGCCACCAGGATGCGCGCCGGCACGCCGGCCCGGGTGACCGGCTCGAGGGTGCGCGGATCGCGGATGTCCAGGTAGTCGACCTCGGCGAACCCGGCCTCCAGGATCCGTTCGCGTCCCCAGGCGATCTCGGCCTCCGGCGCGCTGGCGCCGTCGGCCAGACGGGCCGCCATCCGGGTCATCGTGCGGTACAGCACCGGCGCCACCGCCCGATCCTCCGGCGACAGGTAGACGTTGCGCGAGGACAGCGCCAGGCCGTCGGCCTCGCGGACCGTCGGCACCGGCATCACCTCGACGCCGAGGTCCAGGTCGAGCGCCATGCGGGTCACCACCAGCAGCTGCTGGAAGTCCTTCTCGCCGAAATACGCCCGGTGCGGCCGGATCAGCGCGAACAGCTTGGCGACCACCGTGGCGACGCCGTCGAAGAAGCCCGTGCGATGGGCACCTTCCATCGGCCGGCCGAGCGAGCCGGCCTTCACCGTGGTCTCGAAACCGGGCGGGTACACCACGTCCGGCGCGGGTACCCAGGCGAGGTCGGCGCCCTCCTCGGTCAGCGCCTCCAGGTCGGCGTTCTCGGTCCGCGGGTAGGTGGCGAAGTCTTCGTTCGGGGCGAACTGCCGCGGGTTGACGAAGATCGAGACGACGACGCGGTCGGCCCCGGCCCTGGCGGCCCGGACCAGCGTTCGGTGTCCTTCGTGCAGCGCTCCCATGGTCGGCACCAGGGCGACGGTCTCGCCGGCGGCCCGCCAGGCGTCGACCCGGCGGCGCACCGCCTCGGGCACACGCGCCACCTCGATCCCGAGGCCGGGAATGCCGCTTCCGATGCTCATTGGGATCTCCGGATCCACGGTTGGACCAGCGCTCATGGGGCGCTCCGACGACGGCACCGGGGCGGCTCAGGCGCCCTCGGCACACTCCTCGAGGGCAAGCCGGTCGCGAAGCACGACGCGCCCCTGCGGCTGCAGCGAGATCAACCCGGTGGTCTTGAACTGGGTAATCGTCCGGCTGACGGTCTCGGTCGTCAGGCCGAGATAGTCGGCGATGTCCGACCGCCCCATTGGGAGCGAAACCGGGTCGGGCGGCAGGTGCCGTGCCTCCTGTCGGCGGCTGAGCTGCAGCAGGAACGACGCCAGCTTCTCCGCCGCGGTCTTGCGGCCGAGCAGGACCATCTGGTCCTGCGCCGCCGCCAGCTCGTTCGAGGCCATGGCCAGCAGCCGACGCTCCAGCTTCGGCATCTCCGAGAACAGGCCCTCCAGCTTCCTGCGCGGGAACCGGCACAGCCGGACCGGCGTCATCGCCTCGGCCGAGCAGGTGTAGGTGTCGCCTGCCGTCAGCCCGAGGAAGTCGCCCGGGAACAGGAACCCGGTCACCGCCCGCCGGCCGTCGGCCAGCAGTTTGTAAAGCCGCAGGGCCCCGCCGGTGACGTTGAAGACGTGCTCGGCGGGCTCGCCCTCCTCGGTCACGCTGCCGCCGGACGGCACGTCGATCACCTTGAGGATCTCCACGAGACGCAGCATCTCGCCGCTGTCGAGCGGCGCGCACAGCGTCAGGTGCCGGACTTCGCAGTTTCCGCACTGCGCCGGAAGGTCGAACCCGCAAACCGGCGCTGCACCGAGTTGGGCGCGCTCCACGACCACTCCTCCACGTTCGGGCCCAGCCTGCGGGCCCGCGAACGCAAAGAAGCTATCACCAGGGCGATGGTCGGCCAAGTTGTGAGATGCCGCAGTGCAATGCCGGGGAACGCGGCACCGCGGCTAGCTGTGGAGCCTCAACAGGTTGTTCCCGGCGATGCCGAGTCGGCTGATTGGTGTCTGGTAGTTTATTCCGCCATGCGGCCGATGCCAGTTGTAACGGTGTAGCCAGGCGGGCAGC
>Ga0209475_10001023_pt1 | contig 40090 bp, 32 predicted proteins | sample tdDd471_FD_187128 | JGI IMG/M metagenome (GOLD analysis project Ga0209475, IMG submission 187128) | Marine sediment microbial communities from the Atlantic coast under amendment with organic carbon and nitrate - tdDd47.1 (SPAdes)... | ecosystem: Environmental > Aquatic > Marine > Coastal >... | reverse complement strand
ATAAGGTACATTGGGTGTTGGATGTTACGTTCAGAGAAGATGAAAGCCGTATTCGACGGGGAAACTCAACTCATAATATGGGAGTGATTCGTCATATGGCGTTAAATCTTCTCAAAAAAGAGAAAACGAAACGGAGTATTGCTGGTAAGCGACTTAGGTCAGCATTAAACGATGGCTATAGAGCTAAAGTATTGTGTTCTATATGATTTAAATGATTTTACCCTGGTCAACTTGCAGAATCTTATATTTTCATGAGCAATATCTTTTTATCCTTTTAATAGTGTCAATTCACTAACATTTCAGTCGTAAAAGAAAGGTATTTTTTTCCGTTTCGAGTTATGATTAACAACTCAAATTGGCTAATCGTTTAAACTTTCTCATTGCGGATGACAGCCCCAGTAAAATTGGAACAGGATGAAAAAAAGCTCCTGCTCCTAAAAATGAAATATATATTGCAACAGATAGAGCAACTGGAAAGTGAGCTGCAAAGCGTTATTAAGCTTAACCAGAAACTCTCACAACTAAGTTTTGCCGAATCGCTTAGCGTTTTAAACCAAACCGATCCGGAAATCGTTCGACTTAAACAAGAATTCAACCGTTTTAGTCAAAAAAACGAGAAACGCAGATCCCAAGATCTCATAGAAATTCATTCCGGAGTAAAAAAATTACTGAAGGTTCAATTACAGAGGATAATGGAATTTAGCGAACAAGAACTTCCCATCGACAAAGCTGTAATCGTAAAAACAGCTCAGGCAATTCGAAAATCCAGCAAAACCATCATTGCAATCGAATCCCTACTAAGCTTACGAGGCGAACAACATTTTGATCCCGTTAACTTAAACCATACCAATAAAAAATTAGAAAAAAAAATCGACTATATTGATAACAAAGAAAACACTCTGAATACCACCATCAAAATTATTGAAAATGTTACCCCAAAAGGGGAGCAAGATGAGGAATATCAGGCTTTAATAGAACACCTTAAGACAGGAGGGAGCCTAGATGAAATTGAATCAAAATTTCAGGTCGAAAAGATCGATATAACGGTCAGCGATGAAATGGAAAAAGTAACTCCGGCATTTCCCTTTCCCAGCATCGCGCAGAAACCAGAAGAAGAAACTGACAAAATAGTCGATAACAATATAGAACAAGACTCCGATGAACAGGAACAGATTGGCCCAAAACAGCACATGCCGTCATCTTTACGATTATTCTGGCTGGTACTTTCCAAATGGTTAAATACACCGGCCGGAGTAAATTGGAAAATTGCCAAGCAACAGGTACTGGAAAAATATCAACAGCGATAGAGACTTAAAACTTACATTTCATAAATCAAGTCATTATTATAACCAACACAACGCGCACGCCCTGATTGTTTCGCTTCATACATTCGGTTATCAGCAATTTCCACCAACTCCCTCCAGTCCTTAACGTCATCACTATGAACTTCAGTTAAGCCCATACTGGCGGTTAATGGCTTACCATCCGGACGGTCCCCTAAACCCTGTTCTGCAATCCGTTGAATGACCCGATGTGAATCAAGCACATCAGCATTTGGTAGCAATATTAAAAACTCTTCACCACCCCAGCGAATAATGGTATCACCTTTACGAACACTTTTTAATAAAGAGGCGACGGCATCTTTTAAAGCATGATCCCCGGCATCATGACCATATTGATCATTTAAACTCTTAAAATGATCAAGATCTAAAAATACCAATGAGAGTGGTCGTCCCTGTAATTGCGACATGCGAATAGACAATTCAAGAAATTCTATCCCAGCTCGCCGGGTCATAGCATTGGTTAAAGCATCATAACTGGCACGTGTCACTTGCGAAATCATGTAGCGCATTTGACTTATGGAGGAAAAAAAACTGCTGCCAATAATCAACAGAATCAACCAGATTTGCATTAAAGCATTTGGAATTTCCGAGTTATCAGCCGGATATAAGGACCAGACTGAAATGGCCACTACCGGCGTCGCAATTAAGAAGAACTCAATAATTGTGAGAGGAAAAATGGACAGCGCGGCCACCACTACAAAAGGCATTAAGCTATACAAGTTGCTTAATCCACCAGCAATACCGCCAAGTTGGTATCTGGCTATAATGGGATCCGAAATCAGGAAAAATAAAAATGGTGTATATAATAATACACATAAACAGATTAAAACTTTGTTTAGTGCCGATTCATCACATCGACAACGATAGGCTAAGGTCAAAAATATTATTCCGGAAATGATTCTTAACCAGGCTAAATCCTGCCAAAGTTGACTAGGCAATAGTGCCATATCTACCACTATCCAAAGTGGCACGAAAATCCCAAAAATGAAAGAAAACAACCAGATCCGTTTACTTAGTAAACATGCCCGATGACGTCTGACCGGCAGACTATGGGTGCTGGAATTGAAAAGTTCTGCTCGATGTTCAGGGGAAGTAACATCAAATAGTTCCGAGAATAACTCCAAGAAGCGTTGCTTCATTAATTTTTCCTATTCATATGGCGTTGTGATTCTCCCCCACCAACACAGTTTAGCAATTAAAAGACCATAGCTGATAATACACATTCCCTGATATTTTACAAGTGTACTTCAGATCAACTCTGATTCGGCTTTTCAATCCCTTTTCTGGCGTTTTTTATTATCTCTCAAATTGGGAAAAAAATGCTTCATATCCTTGTGCTTTTAGCTGTTCTTTAGGAACAAAACGTAACGAAGCGGAATTGATACAATAGCGTAGTCCAGTCGGTGCAGGTCCATCGTCAAAAACATGACCTAAATGAGAATCGGCATATTTGCTTCGCACCTCCGTGCGCTCCATAAAAAAGGTACGATCTGTTTTAGTCGTCAACACATCCGTTTGAATAGGTCGGGTAAAACTTGGCCAGCCGGTCTTCGAATCATATTTATCATGAGAACTAAATAAAGGTTCACCAGAAACTATATCAACATAAATTCCCTCTTCTTTATTATCCCAATACTCGTTATTAAACGCACGTTCAGTACCTTCATGTTGGGTAACCTTATATTGTAAAGGTGAAAGCCGTTTTTTTAACATTTCATCGGAAGGTTTTTGATATGGCTGATTTTTCGAAACCTTCTTCAACTCAGGAAGGATATCTTTTTCAGCCCCCCAAACCTCTTCAATATACTGTTCACGACCGGAACGATAACGATAAAATTTATAACGAACGGGATTTTTCTTATAATAATCCTGGTGATACTCTTCCGCTTTGTAAAAATTTTTAAAGGGGCGAATTTTGGTCACTATAGGCTTGTCATAACGACCGGATGCTTCTAATTGTCGCATGGACTGTTCGGCGATTTGTTTTTCTTTGTCATTACGATAGAAAATTGCCGAACTATATTGCATTCCCCTATCCGCAAAAGATCCACCCTCATCTGTCGGATCGATGAGGCGCCATAATTTGGCAACTATTTGAGCATAGCTTATTTGTTTCGGATCATAATAGATTTGTGCCGCCTCTATATGTTTGGTCGATCCCGAGGATACCTGTCTATAAGTGGGATTTTCGATTTTACCGCCACTATAACCGGAAATCACCTCCACGACACCCGGCAATTCCTCATAAGAGGATTCAATGCACCAAAAACACCCTCCTGCCAAAGTAGCAACTTTATATTTAGTTTTATCAATTTTGCTTTCATCATCCGCTTGTCCGTTAATGGCAACCATCACGATCAATATCAGCGCAACAATGAACAAAAGATAAGTTGATTTTAACCTTTGCATAATATTTTTCCTGTTATTAATTTCCTATTGATTTAAAGTATAGAAAAAAAAATTCAAGCAGCTATCACCGAAATATCACAAATTAATCACAAATTACTTTTATTAATGGATTTTTTTCAATAAGGGTGATAAAAGTATCAAAATTAAGCGTGGGAAGACGAACAGAAAAGGATACTTGTTGCTGATATTGCTGTTGCATAACTTCGCCTCTGAGTTTTTCCAATTGAAAACGAAGCTGAGCTTCCTCGGCATAGTCAAACTGCAACCACAAATAACTATATTGAACTTTCTCTTTGGTGATTAATTGCTCTAAGGCGGCTTTGGTACTATTTGAATAAGCCCGTACCAATCCCCCTGCGCCCAGTTTAACACCTCCAAAATAACGACTCACCACGCAGATAATCTCACCAACTCCACTATGCTGAAGTATATTAAGAATTGGTTTTCCGGCTGTACCCGAAGGTTCACCATCATCATTGAAACGGATAGCACTACTGGAATTTGGAGCACAGGCTATATAGGCCCAACAGTGGTGACGAGCATCGGGATAATCCATCTTTACCCGGATGATAAATTTTTCGGCTAAGGTTTTATCTTCCACATGGGCTATTTGGGCAATAAAACGGCTGCGTTTTATTGCCGTTTCGACACAAACTGCTTGGGAAGGAATTAAATAACCACTTGAATCAGACACAATGAATAGCGTTCGGTTATACAATTGAATAAATTGTATGACCGAAAAAAGGCTCCTTATCCACCTTTTAATTCTTTCAACTCAGCTTCCAGTTGTTTGATGCGAGCTTCTCCTTTTCGGGCTATCAAAACAGCATTTTTGGCAATTTTAGACTCTTTTTGAGCAATCTCCCGAGTCTTCTGTAATTCCATTTTTAATTTATTCACCATCATTTCTGCCTTTTTACGGGCCTCTTCCGATATGGCCAACTGTTTTTGGTATTGCTCAATTGAAGCGTCACCATTAAGACTGGCCTCATTGCTGCCGGTAGTCTCTATATCATCAATTCGCAATGGAGGTGATTCATTCTCTGCTGCCTCCTCGGCTTCCACCAATGCTTCATCAATGTCCGGCTTACCCACTCCTTTGCGTAAAACAGAAACTTCATAACCCTGTTGAATAAATAGAAAAGCCGCGGAGCTGGCTCTATTTTCTTCGCTGGAATAGACAATATAATGTTTTTCCGGATCGAGGGTGGCAATATTTTCCCGAATAGTGCGAATCGGAAAATTTAGACTTCCATCTATGCCGTTGGCATTATGTTCTACTTTAGTACGAACATCGATATAGACAACATCCGTACTATCGACGGCCTCCAATTCCTTATCGGTGATAAAGTGAATCAAGGGTTTGGCAAGAAGTTCAATAAAGTCGTCCTTGACCAGTTTTAAAACAATTCCATCGGTTTTCATGCTCACGGTTGCTCCGCGAGCGGCACCGGTAATTAAAGCTTCTTCACCAAAACCGACACCGTTTTTTAAAATTGCTAAAGGCACTTGTTTGCCAGTTTTGTCATCTTTACGAGAGACTATACATTGCCCTTGCTTAATGATGTAATAATGATTATCGATACTGTCCCCTTCTTTAATCACCATTTTGCCTTTACGCATCGGCATTTCTTCAAGCTTCATCATTAAAGCTTGCATATTTGAGGTTGGTAATTGAATAAATGCGTTGGAATTGAGAAATTTGGTCATCCAATCATCATCATCCTCATCCTCGGAATCAAAATCGGAAACTTCAATGCTTCCTGGGGCATTCCAGTTCACCATTAAATCGAGTAGTTCGGTGTCGATAATTAAGACATTAACTTCGCTTTTCGCCATGGCAGTTAATGGTCTTGGGACTCCCTTGGCAAGGGGACGGAGCGCAATATTAGTACCGGGTTTTATGGTTTCTTTTTTACCTGATTCCGCACTGAGTTCAACGGTTCCTTGTAATAGATAAACGGTCCATTTATCGCGATCGCCTTCCTTAAACAAAACCCGTCCAGCGGGTATTTTCTGTACTGCCGATTTTTCCAGGACCTCCTCAACCTTAGATCGGGTTAAGGTATCCAACGGGGTTAGTTTTCTAACCAGGTTAATATCAACATTTTTTGGCGCTACCGCCATAAATAAACTCCGGGGCTAGCAAAAAATAAGCGAATCGGAAAACACGAAATTTGTAAGTATATTTTTTGTCTAAGTATACCAAATCAAAGCATCTAGCCAATATTTTCGTATATCATTAAACTTAGCATACTGAAAGCAAAAACTTTTGTCTAATTATAGCTTTAAAAAACAGGACTCGATAGAGAAAAATAAAAAAGGCTTCACATTGCATGCTATAATAGCGCGCTTTTTTAATAATCTAGCACGAGAAAAACAGTGTCCAGAGTGAATTTTTCGGAACGATACAAACAACTTGAACAAAGTTTCAGAAGCGACCGATTTCGACTTAAAAAAAGCCTCCAGGCACTACAACAGAAATCAAAGAAAAAAATTGATATCCAAACCTCATTAATGGATTGGGATAAAAAGCTTGCTGCCTCAATATTGCGTGTAGTAGAGCGCAAAGCCAAATTACCGGAAGTTAAATTTCCTCCCCAACTTCCGGTCAGTCAAAAAATCGATAAAATTCGTCAGCTATTTGAAAAACATCAGGTTCTTATTGTAGCCGGTGAAACCGGTTCAGGAAAAACCACACAGTTACCGAAAATGTGCCTAACAGCCGGACGTGGAATGTTTGGTAAAATAGCTCATACCCAACCGCGTCGTATTGCGGCGCGAAGCGTTGCAGAACGTATCGCCAGTGAGTTGCAATCCAAATTGGGTGAACTGGTTGGATATAAAATCCGCTTCAAAGATCATAGCCAAGAAAGTTCCTATATTAAATTGATGACCGATGGGATTTTATTAGCGGAAACTCAAGGCGACCGTTTTCTTGAAAAATACGATACGATCATTATCGATGAGGCCCATGAACGCAGCCTCAATATCGATTTCTTAATCGGTTATATCAAACGTATTCTGCCTCATCGTGCCGATTTAAAGGTAATTATCACATCGGCCACCATTAATACACAACGCTTTGCCGATTTTTTTGACAATGCTCCCATTATCGAAGTATCAGGACGAACCTGGCCGGTTTCAGTCCGCTATCGCCCCTTAAGCACTGTTAGTGAGGAACAGAATTCCGAGGAACTGGAAGAAAAAGACATAAATAGTGCCATCGCCGATGCCGTCGATGAATTAGCCTTAGAGGGTGAAGGTGACATTTTGGTTTTTCTTAGCGGTGAAAAGGAGATACGAGAGGCACACAAAGAGTTACGCCGCCATCATCCACCTCATACCGAAATCATTCCCTTATACTCCCGTCTTTCAAATGCCGAGCAAAACAGAGTTTTTAAAGCACATAAAGGACGGCGAATTATATTAGCCACAAATGTAGCAGAAACTTCTTTAACAGTGCCCGGTATTAGTTATGTTATCGATACTGGTCTGGCTAAAATCAGCCGTTATAGTATTCGAAGTAAAATTCAACGATTACCTGTTGAAAAAATTTCCCAAGCTTCAGCCCAGCAACGCAGCGGTCGTTGTGGCCGTATTAGTGCCGGTATCACTATCCGCCTCTACGAAGAACAGGATTTTGTACTGCGTCCCAGCTTTACCGAACCGGAAATATTAAGAACCAACCTGGCCCAGGTAATATTGCAGATGTTGTTATTAGGTTTGGGTAAGATCGAAGAGTTTCCATTTATCGAAGCTCCCGGCCAAAAACAGATCAATGATGGTTTATTGCTTTTAGAACAACTCGGAGCTATTTATAGCGACAAAAATGGAAACCGTCGTCTTACGGTAATTGGTCAGAATTTGGCTCGCTTAAGTGTCGATCCCAAACTGGGTCGTGTAGTTCTAGAAGCAAGTAAAAATGGGGTTTTGGCTGAAATTGTTATTATTGTTTCAGCTTTGAGTTGTCAAGATCCCAGAGAGCGCCCCAATGAAAAACAGCAACAATCCGACCAAAAACATGCTCAATATAAGAGTAAAAGTTCTGACTTTATTGGCTTTCTAAATCTTTGGAATATTTTTGCCGAACAACAGAAGCACCTATCCCAAAATAAATTACGAAAATTCTGTAAAGAAAATTTTTTATCCTATATGCGGATGCGGGAATGGGCGGAAATATACAGCCAATTAAAAATACAGCTACACGAAATGGGAATAAAGATCCCCACTTTAAAATACAGCGGAGATGAAAAAGAGCTTAATTATCCGGCCATTCATCAAGCTCTTTTGAGCGGTTTAATGAGTTTTGTGGCTCAAAAAAGTGAGGATGGAGCCTACCTAGGCTGTCGCAACTTAAAACTTGCTATTCATCCGGGTTCCTATTTATTTAAAAAGGGAGGCAAATGGATTATGTCTGCCGAAATTGTTGAAACCCAAAAAATTTATGCTCGTACAGTAGCGAATATTGAACCTTCCTGGATAGAACAAAGTGCGGCCCATCTATTGCGACACCATTATTACGAGCCGGTATGGGAAAATAAACGCGGTCAGGTGTCCGCCAAAGATAAATTGACCTTATATGGGCTGACCGTAAATTCCGGCAAAAAAGTCAATTATGGACCTATCGATCCACAAATCTCTCATGAAATATTTATAAAAGAAGCTTTGTTGACGGGAGTTTATAAAAATTTTAGCGGAAAAACACCTAAGTTTATCGAGCATAATAAAGCCTTAATTGAATCCATTCAAAATCTAGAACATAAAAGTAGACGACAGGATATCCTAGTCGATGATCTGGTCATTTATGAATTCTATCGGCGTCAAATCGGTCTTAATATCTATTCCCGTGCTGCTTTTGAAAAGTGGTGCAAAAAGCATCTAAACAATAATCCAAAGCTATTGCACCTCAGTAAAGAGGAACTGATGCGCCATAGTGCGGAAAATATCAGCGAAGATTTATATCCCACCCATTTAACGGTTAACGATTTACAATTACCACTGGAATACCACTTTTATCCTGGCCATGTCCTTGATGGTGTTACGGTTATTTTTCCTATCACCATCTTAAATCAACTTTCGGAAGCCCCATTCAGCTGGTTGGTACCAGGATTTTTAAGGGAGAAAGTTACCTTTATGCTGCGTTCACTACCCAAATCCATCCGCAAGAAATTGGTACCAATTCCGGATCGGGTGACTCTGTTTTTAGAACAATACGAGCATGCCGATTTAGGTCGCCCCTTAGCAGAAGAACTTGCTAAGTTTGTTCGTAAGCAATGTGGCGAAAAAGTATCAACACAAGAGTTTCAAAAGTTGGAATTTCCCCTGCACCTATTAATGAATTTTCGGATTTTAGATGTCCAAGATAAAGAACTGGATAGCAGCCGTGATCTCAAACTATTACAAACCCAATGGGGTGACAAAGCTGAACAGCAAATAGAACAGAGAACTTCCCACAGCATAGAACGAAGAGGGTTGACCGATTGGGATTTTGATGAACTCCCGGAACAATTGGAAATTAAGCAGTCAGGCATAAAAATGTTACTTTATCCGGCACTAGTTGACGAACAGAAAAGCATCGATATTCGCCTATTTGACACATTGGATAAAGCACAGAATAGCTCACCACAAGGTCTGTTTCGTTTATTTTCTATTCGTTATAACGATCATATTCAACAACTCATTAAGCAAGAAAAATCTATTAACCATTTATGTCTATTATTCAGTAGCCTAGGTAATTGTCAAAACCTAAAAAGCCAATTACAAGATAATCTGATTGAACAAACCTTTAAACCTCACCAACTGTGCTATACACGCATAGAATTTAACCTCAGACTCGAAAATGCTGAAAGCAAGTTATATGAAAACTTACAAGAACTGGTTAAATGCTGTGATAGCACATTGGGCGCGTATCAACAGATAAAAAAACAGCTTAAAGGAAATGTGCCGTTAACCTTAATCAATACCCATCGTCATATCCAGGAGCAATTACAACAGATGTTTCCGAAAGATGTGATTGCCCGCACCCCATTAAATTGGATGAGGCGAATTCCCCGTTACTTAAAAGCAATAGAATACCGCTTAGAAAAAGCCATTCGAGATCCGCGCCGTGATGATATTTTACAGAAAGAAATGGATTACCTTTGGCAGCCATTTTTGCAAAAGCAGAGCAGTTCCAAATTTCATAATCCGCAATGGATTGAATATCGCTGGTTGTTAGAAGAGTTGCGCCTATCATTATTTGCCCAGGAGCTTAAGACTATTCAGCCGGTTTCAGTGAAACGACTGGAGAAAATATGGAAGGATAAATTAAATAAAAAAGCCTAAGGTGGAAACTCCACCTTAGGCCGAAAGCTGCTATTATTGATATTATTGTATAGCAGAAAAAATCAACATGTTCCCCCTTTGCAAAATTCCAAAGTTTATAAATTAAATTTATAAAGGCATTTTTAACACGGTAAAAATCACAGTGCTAGTCTAAAACATTTGTCGATTTTTTTATTGTTTTTATTATGTGCGATAGAATATAACTAATTACTGAGACGAATGCAACCCTTATTAAATACTTTGTATTATTTTTTTAAATATCCTAAGATATTGATTTATTAAAATATTAAATTAGAAATTTATAAATTTAATACATTAATAAAACTATCGGTTATTACTTTAGATAAAAAAATTAAAGAGTAAACTATGCGTGAAGTTCGCTTTAGCCTCCGTATCACTAACGAGCAATTCCTTGATTTTTATAGGGGTTTAAAGAGTCAGGTGATAACCACCTCACACAACGGACAAAAGATTCAATTCCCCGCAAGTACCTTAAGACCGTTTCTCACTCACGATGGAATTAGTGGAAATTTTAGAATATTATATTCCGACGACAACAAATTAATCCGAATTGAAAGAATTTAAATATTATGCAAAAACTATCAACAAATTTCGCAATTTTTTTTATTACCCTAACTTTAGCACTCATGACTATTTCCAGTGCCACCTACGCCAAACGCTTTGGTGGCGGAAAATCATTTGGAAAAAAATCGTATAGTACGCCATTTAAACGCAATACCAACAATCAAAAATCTCAACACCAGCTAAATAACGCTAAGCAGAATCAAACCCGTAAAGAGCAATTAACTAAACGCGGTGGATTAATGGGAATACTTGGCGGCCTGGCACTAGGCGGATTATTGGGAGCACTATTCTTCGGCGGTGCTTTTGAAGGGATCAATTTTATGGACATCCTACTTTTTGGTGGAATTGCGTTTTTACTCTATAAGCTATTTGCTTCACGGCGGGTCCAAAGTAATCAAACTGCTGGTGCGAGCTCCGGACCTGATATGCAAGCAGGCCATGCAGAAAATCAATATCAACGTCAAGCGCACCAACAACAGGAATATAGTTCAGCCCCTCCACCGCCTCCACCTGAAAGCTCTGCAAACCTTAGTTTTCCAAGTTGGTTTAATAAGGACGATTTTCTATTAGGTGCAAAAAAAGCCTTTACTGATCTGCAAAATGCCTGGGATAAGGGAAATATGGATTTTATTCAATCTATGAGCAGTGCCGAGGTATTTGCGGAAATTCATCGCCAATTTCAACAACAGAATGAACGAGGAACAACCAAAGTGATATCACTTGAGGCTGAAATCATCGATTATAGCGATTCGCCAATGCCGGAAGTGACGGTGGTATTTGAAGCGCAAATTACAGAGTCCGATGTACCCGGAGCAATGGGACAAACTCATGTCGTTCAAGAACAATGGATTTTTCTCCAGACCGTTGTCCAAGGAGGAAGCAAACAATGGCTTTTAGATGGAATACAGCAATTGGATAGTTAATCCCTTCAAAAAAAAAAACCGGCCTTGAGCCGGTTTTTTTGATAAACTGATATCTTTATTTACTCGGACTCTCTAGGGCTTTTTTCTTGCTCCTTAGAATGCTGATTAAAGTTTCCGACAGTTCCAACGGCTCAAACTTGGCTACATAAGCGTCAGCTCCAACCCCTTTACCGAGAGACATATTGGCTTCCGCTGAAAGAGAAGAATGCATAATTATAGGGATACCGGCAAAGCGTGGATCATTTTTAATATTTTTGGTCAATACGTAACCGTCCATTTCCGGCATTTCCACATCAGTAAGAATTGCTTGCACATAATCAGATACCGGTAATCCAGTGGTATCTGCTTTTTGCGCTATCTCTTTTAACTTGGTCCAGGCTTCAGCACCGTTTTGGGCACTAATATGAGCCACATGCATATGATCCAGGGTTCGTTCTATTTGACTACGGGCGACGCTGGAATCATCGGCAAACATGATGGTATAACCTTCGTTTTCCAGGCTGGTAACGCCTTCATAATAGGATTCTTCCAAACCAAAGTTGGCCGTTTCAGCCAAGACCCGTTCCACATCCATAATCATAACGATGCGACCATCTTTCAATTCGGTAACAGCGGTAACCAATCCACCCAATCGATCTGACATCATCGGAGGGGGAACTTTAATATCACTCCATTGTAAACGTAAAATGTTTTCCACTGAGTGCACCAAAAAACCCTGCATATGTTTGTTGTACTCGGTGACAATCAGGATTTCCGGCGGCTTATCCAGAGTAACACCACAAAATTCAGCAAGATTGACCACAGGAACCATCGTTCCACGCAAACTGGTCATACCCTCTACGGAAGTAGGCATATCTGGCGCATGAGTGATATCCGGTACTCGCATGACCTCACGTACTTTAAACACATTGATGCCAAAAACCTCTTCACGCTTGGTATTAATGTCTTGTCCCAAACTAAAAAGCAGAACTTCAAGACGATTGGTACCAGCCAGATTGGTTCTTTCGTCAACCGATTGAATAAAATTTGCCATTTTTTAAATTCCTTGATATGTGGAGCTACTTTATTATTTTTCTTTGGCCCATGTAAATCGGGAGAACAATACACTCCCATAAATTATAGTATAGTATATTTGTACTTAATATAACGACAAATCGATTTTTTACTTTAGTATTTAATTAAAAAATGTCATCTCACTTTAATTCAATGGGCAAATATTAGCTTTGTAACGTTTAGACAAAGTTAATGGTATAATAACGTAATCTGGAGTACAATTTCAGGTTTATAAAAAATCAGGAAATATAACTGGATTGCTAATATTATGACTGAAGTGACAATTAATGAGGTTAATGCCGATAGCGAAGAGCAAAGTGATAAACAGGAGCATTTCAGGCAAACCGCCAAATCCCTGATTGAATCACGCAATCAAGCGTTGGCCTTATACAAGGACGTTATGAGTTATCAACCGTTTGATGACAGCTCAACTTTTCGAGAAATCTTGGAAGACCTATGTGAAATTCTGGTGGATTACTCCGGAAAAGTACATTTTAACCTTTTAAATAATATTCAAGAAGAAATTGAACTTGATGATGAAATATTGACTATAACAGCCGATATTTCCCGTCATCTAGTTGATAACACCCAAAAAATACTCGACTTTCACGATCTATATAATAGTGACGTCAAAGAAACTCAAATGGAAAAATTAAGTCAATGTCTCAATGACCTGGGTGAAATCATTGCCGATCGTATAGCATTGGAAGATAAGCTGATTTCAATTATTCTCAAATGATTTATGCCCGCTTCCTATTTCATATCCAAATATTTCTTTAATCTCAATCAATAAAACAAATAACATTAAGAGCCTTTTGAACGTGAATACCAACAAATTTTCAACCCTAATAAATTTATTATTTTTGGCATTATTAATTACCCTTCCGGGTATTAGTTTTGCAGAAGAGCAATTGGATAAGGGAGACACGGCCTGGATCCTAGTCTCAACTGCTTTAGTACTTTTTATGACCCTGCCTGGTCTGGCACTTTTTTATGGTGGTCTGGTCAGAACTAAAAATGTACTATCTATCTTAATGCAATGTTTTGCCTTGACCGGAATGGTTTCGCTCATATGGCTAACCGTTGGTTATAGCCTGGCATTCGGTGATGGCGGAAGTCTTAACAGTTTTATTGGAGGATTAGACAATGCTCTATTCGCCAATATCCAAGAAGGTACCCTATCGGGAACTATTCCCGAGTCATTATTCGCCCTCTTCCAAATGACCTTTGCTATTATTACTCCGGCTTTGATTATTGGTGGTTTTGCCGAACGGATACGTTTCTCGGCCATGATGTTGTTTAGTGCTATCTGGGTTTTATTGGTTTATATTCCCGTTACTCACTGGGTGTGGGGAGGCGGTTGGTTAGCAGAGATGGGATTACTGGATTTTGCCGGTGGTACCGTTGTGCATATTACAGCAGGTGTGGCGGCACTCGTTGCTGCTCTATTCATCGGTAATCGTAAAGACTTTATGCAACACGCAATGCCTCCGCATAACTTAACCATGACGGTTATTGGCGCAGGCATGTTGTGGGTCGGCTGGTTCGGATTCAACGGAGGCAGCGCTCTAGCAGCCAACGGCGATGCAGCCATGGCAATGCTGGTTACCCATATTTCTGCTGCTGCAGGTTCTATATCCTGGATGACCATCGAATGGGTTCGCCATGGTAAACCATCCGTATTAGGTATTGTCACCGGTATGGTAGCCGGTCTTGGTACGATTACCCCAGCATCTGGTTTTGTCGGACCTGCCGGGGCTATGATCATAGGCTTATTGGCCGGTTTCGTGTGTTACAATGCGACCCAGTACATAAAGCGTGTGGTAAAGATAGATGACTCCTTAGATGTATTTCCAGTTCACGGTGTTGGTGGCATATTGGGAACCTTCTTAGCGGCCATCTTTGCCTCTAACCAATTGGGGGCCTTTAGCGGCCAAGGTTATGCCGAAGGTATGAATATGATGTCGCAAATAGGTGTACAAGTTACCGGTATTGTTGCTACCTTTGTATATACCGGAATCATTACCTGGATAATATTTAAGGTTGTCGATAAATTTGTCCCCTTGCGTGTTGGACGTGATGAAGAAACCGAAGGTCTGGATCTGGTATCCCACGATGAAAGAGGTTATGACTTCTAAACCACTTCTTTGCTGCTAGTAATTGATCACAAGCGGATATTTCGACGAAATATCCGCTTTGTCATTTTTACGCTAGTCGTTTTAAGATTGAATCATCACCACAAAGCCCTATATTGTTGTTTTACATTTCTGGATTTTAAAGTACGAAATTATGCCCGAAAAATTATTTATCCAAACTTTTGGTTGTCAAATGAACGAGTACGATTCGGCTAAAATGGCCGATGTACTCAATGCCGCTAATGGTACGGTCTTGGCTGACGCAGTTGAACAAGCGGATATAATTATTCTCAATACCTGTTCAGTGCGCGAAAAAGCACAGGAAAAAGTATTTTCTCAATTAGGCCGACTTCGTAAACTAAAAGATAAACGCCCGGATATCATTATTGGGGTAGGAGGATGCGTCGCAAGTCAAGAAGGCGAATTGATCCGAAAACGTGCCCCCTACGTAGATCTGGTATTTGGACCGCAGACCTTGCATCGCCTACCGGAAATGATTAATACCTTGAAGAAAGAAAAACATTCGGTAATTGATGTCTCTTTCCCGGAAATCGAAAAGTTCGATTGCTTGCCTGAACCTAAAGCAGACGGCCCCAGTGCCTTCGTCTCCATTATGGAAGGCTGTAGTAAATATTGTACTTTTTGTGTGGTTCCTTATACCCGTGGCGAAGAAGTATCCCGGCCATTGGATGATGTGATCACCGAAGTAGCCTTATTGGCCGAACAAGGAGTGAAAGAGGTTAACTTATTGGGTCAGAACGTTAACGCCTATCGTGGCATAACTCACGACGGCGAAATTGAAGATCTGGCCATGTTGATCCGTTATATTGCTCGCATCGATGGTATCGAACGGATACGTTTTACCACTTCTCATCCGAATGAATTTTCCGACAGCTTGATAGAAGTTTTTAGCGATGAACCAAAATTGGTGAGCTTTTTACATTTGCCGGTACAAAGTGGTTCAGACCGTATCTTAAGCTTGATGAAACGCGGTCATACCGCCTTGGAATACAAAAGTAAAATTCGTCGACTACAACAGGCTCGCCCCAATATCTTAATCTCTTCCGATTTTATTGTAGGTTTTCCGGGAGAAACCGAAGCAGATTTTCAAGCCACCATGGATCTTATTGAAACCATTCGATTTGACCATAGTTTTAGTTTTATCTATAGCCCGCGTCCTGGAACTCCAGCCGAAAGTGTACCGGATGACGTTCCTCTGGACGTGAAAAAAGATCGACTCAATCGTTTGCAGGCAAGAATCAACCAATACGCTTTTGAATATTCCGAAGCAATGGTGGGTAGTATTCAAACGGTTCTGGTGGAAAAATACTCGAAAAAAGACTCCAAAGAAGTATCCGGTAAAACGGAAAATAATCGTAGTGTTAATTTCAGTGCTAAAGGCCTGGATATTATGGGCAAAATGGTTGAGGTAAAGATTACCGAAGCTTTTCCAAATTCCTTGCGTGGCGAATTAATTGTTTAATTTAGGAAGTATATAATTGCTAAACACTCAAAGCATACAGATGGTTATCGACCCCGTGGACAATTCCCGTTTGGTAAATCTATGCGGTCAATTTGATGAACATTTAAAACAGGTCGAACGTCGTTTGGCGGTCAAGATTTCCAATCGTGGTAACCAGTTCAAAATTGAGGGATTGGAAAAAGATATTAATGTAACACAAATGGTATTAGAGGCCTTATATAAAGAAACTGAAAGTGCCATTTTAGATAACCAAAAAGTCCATCTTTTTTTACAAGACGCAGGTATTGAGGATATGCTCAATACCCACAAAAGTAGTGGCGATGAAATCAGCATTATTACCAACCGTGGCCAGGTAAAACCACGAGGAGAAAACCAACGTCTGTATTTAAATCGCATTCTAAATCACGATATTAATTTTGGTATCGGCCCGGCCGGAACAGGAAAAACCTATTTAGCGGTTGCCTGCGCCGTGCAAGCCTTACAAGAAAATAAAGTACGCCGCTTGGTACTTACCCGACCTGCCGTTGAAGCAGGAGAAAATCTCGGCTTTTTACCCGGTAGCCTTTCACAAAAAATCGATCCTTATTTACGCCCTTTGTATGATGCATTATACGATATGCTGGGTTATGAAAAGGTCAATAAATTAATCGAACGCAATGTGATTGAAGTTGCACCACTGGCCTTTATGCGTGGTCGAAGTTTAAATGAATCTTTTATCATTCTGGATGAGGCGCAAAATACTACAGCAGCACAGATGAAAATGTTTTTGACCCGTATTGGCTTTGGCTCTACAGCCATCGTTACTGGTGATATCACCCAAATCGATTTGCCCGGCAAACAGATATCCGGTATGGAACATAGTTTGAAGGTTTTGAAAAAAGTAAAAGGAATCAGTTTCACCTGGTTTAATAGTAAAGATGTCGTGCGCCACCCTCTGGTGCAACGTATCGTCAATGCCTATGATAAATTTGATAAATAATTTATGCAGCTCTGGATTGATCTACAAAATACCTTAACAGAACCCATCCCTTCGATAGAACAGATGCAGTTGTGGGCAGAAACCGCCATACGTGCTGACGCCTTATATCGTCAAGAGAGCATAGCGGAGGAATTGGAATTCACCATTCGTGTTGTGGATCAAGAGGAAATCCGGGAGCTCAACCATCAATATCGGAATAAAGATAAGGCAACCAATGTTCTATCTTTTCCCTTCCAAGCCCCTGAATATGTGGAGCTCCCATTATTAGGAGATCTGGTGATCTGTCGCGAAGTCGTAGAGCGCGAGGCAAGAGAACAAAATAAGAGTAGCGAGGCACACTGGGCTCATATTGTTATCCATGGGGTGTTACATCTCCTCGATTACGATCATATTGTGGAACCAGAAGCGGAATTAATGGAAGGACTGGAAACTACTATTATGCAGGAGCTGGGTTTTGAAAATCCTTATGAATCAGACAGCTAAACCTTGCGACAGTTTTAATCCATTGATTTTTAAAAATTGCCTTTGTAGAATTGTGTTTTTTGAATAATTGAGTCATAAATGAGCGAACGATCAGAGCAGGCTCCTATCATCCATGATGATAGGAGCCAAAATCCCCCCCAAGATGAAAAAAATTCCCCTAAAAAAGGCTGGCTGGAAAAAATCGGCCAAGCATTAATTGGCGATCTGGAAACTTCGGATGATATTCTGGAAATATTGCGTGATGCGGAAAAGCGTAATATTGTTAGCATTGATGCACTTTCCATGATTGAAGGTGTTCTGGAAGTTAATGAGATGAAGGTACGGGATATTATGATCCCTCGTTCGCAAATGACGGTACTGGAAATCGATGCGCCGATTAAAGAAACCCTGAGGATTATTGTCGAATCAGCCCACTCCCGCTTTCCGGTCATTGGTGACAATCGTGATGATATCGAAGGGATATTACTGGCTAAGGATATACTTTCTTATTTCTTGAATGATGAGCTGGAACAATTAGAGATTCGAGATCTATTGAGACCCGCAGTCATTATTCCCGAAAGCAAACGACTAAATATTTTACTTAAGGATTTTCGTAATTATCGCAACCATATGGCGATAATCGTCGATGAATATGGCGGCGTGTCCGGTCTAGTAACTATCGAAGATGTACTGGAACAGATCGTTGGCGAAATCGAAGACGAACACGATATTGACGAAGAGAAAAATATTATCACCCGTGGTCATGGTATATATGCGGTCAACTCGCTAACCCCTGTAGAAGAGTTTAATGAATTTTTTCAAGTCGAATTTACCGATAAAGAGTTCGACACCATTGGTGGACTCGTACTGAAATCGTTTGGCCACATGCCCAAACGCGATGAAAGTACCGAACTAGATGGTTTTCTATTTAAAGTGATCAAATCCGATCATCGTCGCCTCTATTTGCTTCAAGTTCAAAGTATATAATCGTTTCTGAGACAAAAATGAAAAAAAAATACCTTTTGTCTCTTATCTGCGGTTCACTCCTCCCTTTATGTTTTGCGCCATTTGATACGTATAGCTTTTTATTTGGCTGGTTAATATTTCCCTTGGTGGCAAGTTTTTTTTATCAGATTATAAACAGCGAGAATATCAGGCAGGCATTTTTACATTCCTGGTTATTTGGACTGGGATTTTTTTTAATAGGAGTCTCCTGGGTCTATGTCGCCATCCATGTTTTTGGTTCTACACCCTGGTGGTTGGCAGCTTTTTTCACCCTACTCTTTGTATCTGCCCTGGCCCTTTTCTATGGATTGCAGGGGGCCTTTGCATTTTTTGTAAAACAACGTTGGTTTTCACATCCCGATCAGTTATGGCAGCTTAGCATACTCTTCCTGCCGTTAAATTGGCTGTTTTTCGAATGGCTACGCACCTGGGTTTTCAGCGGTCTTCCCTGGTTATTATCAGGCTATAGTCAGTTAGATTCACCACTACAAGGATTCGCTCCTGTAATCGGGATTTATGGTTTATCACTAATCATTGCAATTCTAGCTGCAGCACTGATACTTGCGAAGCAATTGAAGATTCTGCTTCCAATATTGTATGCTGGCGTGATAGCTACAGGCTTGTATTTAGATAATATTGAATGGACCAAAGCCCAAGGCAATCCACTTCAAGTCACTATAGTACAAGGCAATAGCCCACAACAAACCCGATGGGATGAAGCTTATCTAGCCGGAATTATGCGCCGTTATGAAAGTCTCAGTATACAGTGGTGGGATAAAAGTGATTTACTTATCTGGCCGGAGAATGCTATTCCAATTTTTTACCATCGGATTAAGGATAGTTTTTATCAGCGTTTACAGAAAAAAATCGAAAAGTACGATACGACTTTTATCACTGGATTGCCAGTCCAGGATCAAACAACCGGACAGTATTACAATAGTTTATTAAAGCAGGAAAAAGACAGTCAACAGTTTTACTATAAGCAACATTTGGTTCCTTTCGGTGAATATTTGCCTCTCGAATCCTATTTAAGAGGTCTAATCCGTTTTTTTAATATCCCCATGTCCGGGTTTTCCCTACCGGAACAACAACAAGAGATCATTCGAATCAAAGGCTTACCAGTCGCCACCACTATCTGCTATGAGGATATCTTTCCGGTACTGGCTAGACAGAATTTGCCCAATGCCCGATTTTTATTAAATTTATCCAATAACGGCTGGTACGGAGATTCTCTTGCTCCTCACCAACATTTGCAAATTGCTCAAATGCGAGCCCTGGAAAGCGGACGCGAATTAATTCGTTCCACTACCAGTGGTATTTCCGCCATTGTCGATCATAAAGGCCGAATCAAAACCCAAACACCACAATTTAAGAAAGCCATATTAACAGGTCAAGTACAACCACGAATCGGTTATACTCCCTATATCCGCTATAACAATCTAGCCGTCATACTATATACAATATTCGCATTATTGTATTTATATGTCGTTGCTTCGAAACGGTCTATTATTCAAGCCAAACGAAGCAAGCGTTAACAAACACGCTCAGGTTGCGTAAAATACAAAACTTCCAATTCGTACATAACCATTTTCAGGACGTAATTATGGCAATTAAAAAACACTGGATCTTACCCGGAATAGTTCTGGGTTTTGTTATCACAGCATGTAGTGAATCAGCCGTAGAAGTTATCGATCCATTTAAAACCTCCGACCAGCAACCATTAGATGAGCAGATACGGCAACGCTATGAAAAACGTATCATCAATAAAGAACAATCCGATTCCATTATTACGGCCATAAAGACCGCTCAGGAAAAAGCGAAACAGGAGGGCAGCGGCTTTGTATTTCAAAACATAGAATACGTTCCGGAAAGTAAGCAAATTAACATTAAAAAGCTACAACTGGAACCTGAAAGCATGGCGACTATGCCTTATATGTCACCACAGGATTTTGACAACGATAAAGACATCCGGCTATCCTGGTTTGATAATAGTAATGAAGTTCCTCATTATCTTTTTGCTGTAATGAACGACAGTTTTACCCCAACAGCGGAATTTTTAGCCAGTCCGGACGGACAACAATATCAACAGTTTTTTAAAGCGATTAAAGCCGATGGCTCCTCATTAAAAAATACGGCAGAGTTTGCTTATGACTACAACCCCAAGAATGGTGAATTAAAGTTTTCCATTCGTGATGATTTTCATCAATTGTTTCATTCTCGCCTAGTACTAAAAATCGATGGCCTTTCCAAAGCAACTATGGATATGCTTAACGGAACAGACAATAAAGCCCCCGATCCTAGTCTGTTGCTGGGTATGTTAAGCGGCGTACGTATACAGGAAATGCATATTAAAATGAAAATGGAACGTAGCATAGAAGAAGTTTTTAAAGCCTTACCCGAACAAGATGCTAAAATGGCTCGAAAAGATTATCTTGAAAGCAAGCAACTATCTGAAGAAAATATCAAAAAAATGGCCGGTAAAAACTTTAGTCTGCAACAATTACAACAGTATCGCCAAAGCTGGTTTAACTTTTTGGAACAAAAACAGCCTATAGTGATATCCATTCTTCCTGACGTACCACAGCCCTTACCAACATTCTTTACCGCTGCGATGATGGCTCAGAGCAATCCTAAAATACTGGCCAATTTATTTAAGCAACTTAACTTAAAAATAACCAATCAGTCCATCTAATGCCTAAGCGAATTCTTATTACCGGAGCAAATGGTTTTGTTGGACGTTTTCTAGGTCATTATCTTCACAACAATGGGTATCAAATCGTCCACGGTTTGCGTAATAGGCACTCTGATTCAACTCATTTAGCCCCTGGAGATAAAGTCTATAGCGGTGTTATCGATGAACAAACTAACTGGTCCAATGCGTTAGTCGATGTCGATTGTGTGATTCACCTGGCAGCTCGGGTTCATGTTATGCAAGAGACCGATAGCAACCCATTAGCCGCTTTTCAACAAACCAATTTCCATGGCAGTCTGAACCTTGCCAGACAAGCTATTAATGCTGGAGTTAAGCGCTTTATTTACCTTAGTACTATAAAAGTCAATGGTGAAAGTACAAACGATAAAGCATTCTTTGCCGATGACCCGCCGGTTTCGCTGCAAGAACCTTATGCAATAGCCAAACAACAGGCAGAAAATGAATTATTGGCTTTATCTCAGCAAAAGTTAATCGAGGTAGCCATAATTCGTCCACCGCTGGTATATGGACCGGCTGTTAAAGGGAACTATCTGCGTTTAATGAAGTTAGTTGAAAAAAAGCTACCGCTGCCATTCGCTAAAATTAATAACCAACGTAGCCTGGTTAGTGTTCATAATCTTAGTTCGTTAATCCAAACCTGTATAGAACATCCCAAGGCTGCAGGTGAGATATTTCTGGTCAGTGACGGGAAGGCACTGTCCACTTCGCAATTACTCGAAGCACTGGCCAAGGGATTGAATTGTCAAAATCGACTTTTCTATTTTCCCCATGTATTTTTACGAATATTGACCACAATTATAGGAAAATCCAAGGAATATGAACGACTGTTCGGTTCTTTAAAGGTGGATATCGAGAAGAATCGAGAACTTTTAGACTGGCAACCCAATATTGATATGCATGATGCGATGCTGGAAACTATCCGCTACTACCAACAACATCAAAAGAAATAAAGAAAAGCCATGTCAGTTTGACATGGCATTTTTCATAATTAAATGGCTTCTTTATCTTCCTCGCCAGTACGTATCCGTACCACACGTTCAACTGGCGATACAAAAATCTTTCCATCACCGATTTTACCAGTACGTGCTGCTTCGGTAATAACCTCAATACAACGATCCACATCCTCTTCTGCAACCACAATATCTAACTTAACCTTGGGTAGGAAGTCGATAACATACTCGGCACCACGGTATAACTCTGTGTGTCCTTTTTGACGTCCAAAACCTTTCACTTCAGTCGAGGTCATACCGGTAATTCCAATTTCCTGAAGGGCTTCACGAACATCATCGAGTTTAAAAGGTTTGATAATTGCTTCGATCTTTTTCATTAATTTTTCCTGGTTCTTTTTACTAAATTACAGAAGCTGGGTTGGCTACTATATTAATTCATTTAAGCTATTTGGCTACTTAATACTAACGTATATTTATAAATCCCGATGCGATCGGATAACGTCTATCACGACCAAACGCTAGGCGGGTAATTTTTACTCCCGGTGCGGCTTGTCGACGTTTATATTCGTTACGATCTACCATCATTAACACCTTGCGGACTAACCCTTCATCATAACCACATCGGACTATTTCATCAAGACTATAGTGCAATTCTATATACATTTCCAGAATCGCATCCAAAATAGGATAATCCGGTAAGGAATCACTATCTTTTTGATCCGGTTTTAACTCCGCCGACGGTGGTCGTTCAATAACCCGTTGCGGAATTGTTTCAGAGATGCTATTTCGATATTTGGCCAATTCAAATACTAGTACTTTTGGAACATCTTTTAAGGCCGAATATCCTCCTGCCATATCACCATATAAAGTAGCATAGCCAACTGACATCTCGCTTTTATTTCCTGTGGTTAGCAACATTTTGCCGAGGCGGTTGGAAAGAGCCATCAAGATCACTCCCCTACTCCGGGCCTGCAGGTTCTCCTCAGTAGTATCCCATGATGTCGCTGGTGTTTCATTCAGGGCCGGTTCCAGGCTATCCATAAAACTACTAAAAATATTTTCGATCGGGATAATATGGTATTTGACATTTTGAGTTTCGGCCTGTTTGATAGCATCATCATTAGACATATCCGAAGTATACTGGGACGGCATCAATACCACCTCCACATTCTCAGCACCCAGCGCGTCGACAGCGATGGCCAGAGTCAATGCTGAATCAATACCACCTGACAGGCCAATTAATACCCCTTTAAAACCATTTTTACGAACAAAATCACTAACCCCTAACACAAGTGCATTGTATGTTTCCGCCAATTCACTCTGATGGGGAGTGATAGTTCCGGTTAAAGTTAAGCTATCACTTTTATTCTCTGCATCAAATTCTATTGTGAGCGGATAAAGTCCGCATTCGAAAGCAGGAGCACACTGTACCAAGTGTCCCCCTTGGTCCATAGTAAAGGATCCCCCATCAAATACCAGCTCATCCTGACCGCCAACCATATTGGCATAAACAACCGGAATTCGATTTTCTGATATACGTTGGCGAATAATATCATAGCGTTTGGATTTCTTATCCCGATAAAAAGGCGAAGCATTGAGATTTAATATAATATCAGCTCCGGCTTGTGCCGCTTTAGCCATAGGTTCAGGTTGCCAAATATCTTCACAAATGCTTAAACCAAAACTTAAACCTTTATAGTGAAAAACACAGGGCTGCTCACCCGAAGCAAAATAACGTTTTTCATCAAATACACTATAATTGGGTAATAAATGCTTAAAATAAGTGTGTTCAACCCGGCCATTTAAAATTACCGAAGCACAATTATACAGGACCTGCTCTTGTCGCATCGGATGGCCGATAACAATGGCCAATTCGGGACATTGTTCTCCCAAACTCTTAACCAATTCACCCAACACCTCTTCCACACGTTGATTAAATCCATCTCTTAGTAGTAAATCTTCGGGGGGATAACCACAAAGATTCAGTTCAGGGAATAAAATTAAATCAGCCTGATATTTTTCTTTGGCCTTAACTACTGATTCAATTATCCACCCCTTATTGTCATCCAAATTACCGACATGGCTATTCTGTTGGGCAATGATCAGATTAAACTTTTCCATTACTTACTTTTATTTATGAATAAGGAGCGATATTTTACTATATTATTTTAATATTTAGTAAGCTTAACGTTAATTCTAAACTATCAACAGGCATGAACGGCAACTATTTATTGGGCTCATTAAAAATAATATATTTTTTATTCAATAACGACCAGCACTATCCCCTCGTACTTCCCAAATTTGATAATCGGACGATTTTTTAAGCACCGGGATAAAATATTGGCTATCAGCTTCGCCGAAGATAAATAACCGGGCGATTACACTTTCTGACAATATCTGTCCCGAAAGCAATCCGGTGTTAGTTTCTCGATTCCAATCAAAGGTATATTTTTCCGGACGATTATTTTCCATGCTAGTCATTCCTTCAACACCCTTGATTCGTAATCGTGAAAAAGGTATGTCATTGATATTTACCTTAGATGATGTAGCATGGTATTGACTTAAACGAATGGTATTGGGGATGCTAATTTTTCCCTGTTGTAAATCAACATTTATATTATTCCATGCTTTAAGCTTATTTTGAGTAGCCTTTTCAATATCATAAATTGGGATAAAAGGTTCGCTAAATTCCTTTTCCCGGATATTCTTAGATACCTTGGATATGTATTTGAGCATACCCGGAACAACACTCAAACTATGCTGATCAATAAAAAGATAGATTGGCCGCTGTTGTTCAGGGAAAAAAAATTCTTTCCATTGCCGGTACTCTCTTACCGGCAAAAGATTGTCAGCTTGCGCGTTTTTAATTAGCACAATACTCTGGTCCGGTCCAGCAGATAAAATTTTTTGAAGTAGGTCATAAGCCTTGTGCCGATCATCGATCAAACTGAAATAATTTTTATTGATTCCCACCATTCCATTTTCACTATAAAAAACCATGAAGTTCGCAGCAAAACGAAAGTCGTTGGATAACAAAGGAAGAGCGTTGTAGGTATTTCGTTCACTGGTATGCGCAGAACCATCACTTATAGTTGCTCGTTTTGCCCAAAAATGAATTAAATAACCTTGATCCCACCAAGCCCAAATAATACTCTCTTCTGGAGAATGGTCTTTTATGCTTTGAATGCCTTCTACAACCGGTGATTTATATAACGGTTCAAGATTTACTTTATACTTATGTCCAGCCAACTGGAATATAATAATTAGCGCTAATAGAGGAGTCATATAGAACAACGATTTTTTTAGCCTTAGTTTCCACAATTCAACGATTGCATATGCCATTGTTAATGCAGCAACCGGTGCTAAAAACATCAGGTAGCGTTGTGCAAAAAAGGAAAACATGGAAAAACTTGCTAGCCCCAACAATAAAATGGAGCGTTTCCCTGAATTCATTAGCAACTTGACCAAACCATAAAAAAATACAATTAGACCCAGATAACTCCCAAACGAATACCGAATCAAGGTATCAATATTAGTCGCTCTTTGTTCGGCAACCTCAAGTCCAGGGCTATCAAGCCCTACCTCATCACGCTTCAACAGGTATTCGACATGAAACCACATTTTTGCAAGGATCTCAGGCACCAGAATCATCAATCCTGTAGCAACCACAGCCGATATTAAGGTAAAAGCTAAAAATTCCGATTTAAAAATTCTAGGTCGATAGACTGACAGTATAGAAATCATCAAACTCAACATAGCAAACAAGAAAACAATTTCCTTTAAGGTATTCCACCACCACATCCAAAAAAATGTAGCCAAACAACAGGAAAATAAGTAATAGATTTTTTTTCGATACGGCTCGATAGCAAAACCTGCACAGGATGTGACTACCCAAAGGAGGAAAAACAGATTTAAAATATCAGTGTCATACCAACCTATGGAGGATCGAAAGGCGAACGCCGTTGATAAAGATAAAAATAAAGCCGCTAAAATTCCTGTATTACGACCACCATAAAAAGCTGCTAGGTAATAAATGGGAATTAAAGTCAAAAGTGGTAGTAAAAGCGTCAGATAAAAAGCACTCGTATTAAGAGAAAGTCCCAGTCCCTCCGACATGATTGCAGTCATATAGCTCAATAGAGGGATGACTCCAGGTAACTCAGGAGGAGTGGGGGCAGTGCGATATTTATTAATATCCTTATATTTTCCTTGAATCCACAAATCAGCCAGAGTTAAATAATAGTATCCGTCAACCGTCAAAATAAGTGGTTCATTATCTATATAAAAATCTTCTTGCTGAATTTGCCAGAAAGCATAGTCGGATAGTCTGACAGCAAGGGCTATCAAAACGATCCCAGAAAAAAGTAAAAATGGTTTAACAGATTTCAACATATTCAACGCAAAAAATGTCACTTGTTGACAAAAAAGGATAATTATGACAAACCAGCTAAATTTTCTTTTCCGACTTTTGTAAAACATCGAAATAAACTTTATGAAAATTCGCTACGTACTCATAGAAATGTAATAAAAACAAGATAATAACAGAACGCTGTTTAGATGAATATTATTTTTTTAACTTTGGCATCGTTCATGCTTGTCTATACATTACCAAATGAAGTGAATTTATTAAATACATCGGGAACAATCAAATTCTGGAGAAAATAAAATGATGATGCAAAAGAAACAATCGGGTTTTACCCTTATTGAATTAATGATCGTTGTGGCGATTATCGGTATATTAGCAGCGGTTGCCTTACCGGCTTACCAAAACTACATTTTTAGAGCTAGAACATCTGAAGTACTATTAGCAGCAACATCAGCTAAACAGGTTATTGCTGAAGCAGCTCAGGCTCTACAAACTGGTACTGGAATCGGGGCAAATGTTCAATTAACCAGTGCAAGTGATATGCTTAGTGGTGCTAGCGTCAACGCTACTACTGGTGTAATAACCATTATCGGAAATAGTGCTAATATTGGCGACGCAGTCACCGTTACTTTATCACCAGTGGTTAAAGGTGATTTCTCAATTAACTGGGTTTGTAAAGCAACAGCTGGTACGGAATTATTACCCGCTAACTGCCGCAACTAATACGTTCTTGTCCGTATTACCGATTAAAACAGACCAGATTGCTCCTTGGCATCTGGTTTGTTTTTCCCTTGCTGTACTCTTAACTTCTATATATTTTTCCCTTCCTGCCCTCGATGGTCCTTTAATCCTTGATGATCGAATTAATATAAAAATAATCGATAACTTCAATAAAAACGAACACTATACTGTCCAACTTTTTTTTCAAGATCTTCATGAAAATGGCAAACTCACTCGCCCTTTATCGCTATTAACCTTTGCGCTTCAGCACAAAGATTGGCCTTCGAATATCTATGCATTTAAATCAGTCAACCTGCTCATTCATTATTTGAATGCTTTTTTAGCTGGTTTGTTAACATATTTGTTGACTAAAAAAATTTTTTTTCGGTCCGGGGCCAATAATATCCTTATTTTTTTTGCAATTGCATGCGCCTCGCTATGGCTAATACATCCCATACAACAGTCAACCGTCTATTACGTCGTCCAAAGAATGGCTTTATTGAGTGGTTTTTTTATGCTTTTGGGTTCGATTACCTACATACAGTTACGTCCCCAATTAGACCTAAATCGATTTAATCACTTTGTAATCCTATCTTTTGTCATTGGAATAATTCTGGCGCTAAGTATTTTATCTAAGGGGAACGGATTGACCCTGGTATTCTATTTACTCCTTCTCGAATATTTTTTAAGACAAAAAAAAATTATTGGAACCCAAAAGGAAAAGTATTTTATTTTATACAGTTCTCTGGTTTATTTAATTCCACTATTATTTTTCATTGCGTTTGTAAGTTATAAATGGGAATTTTTATCAAGTTTAGGAAACATGAGAGAATTTACACCCTGGGAACGAATATTAACGCAAAGCAGAATTTTGATTGATTACCTTTCCTACACATTACTACCGGATGTATTCTATGGGGGACTTTTTCACGACGATTATTCTATTTCAAAAGGCTTTTTTTCACCAATTACCACGACGCTATGTATTGTTGCTATTCTATTGATGCTATTTCTCGGATGGCATTATCGAACCAACCATCCAGTAGCTTTTTTGGGCGTAACTTGGTTTTTTATCAGCCACATAGTGGAATCAACGTTTATTCCACTAGAGCTATATTTTGAACATAGGAATTATATTGCAATATTGGGAATGCTATGGCTTATATTTTATTTAATATTTCTCGCATACAAAAAATATCCTAGAATTACCACATATACAGCGTTGAGCTATTTTACACTTATACTGTTTTTTTTCTGGAATGGAATACAAATTTGGAGTTCTAGCCACAACATCGTAGTTAATTGGGCACAACACCGAATGCTATCACCAAGAGCTCAAAACTATCATGCTTTTTACTGGCAAGCTCGAGGTGAATATCAAAGGGGGTTAGATGTGTTTAAAAAGACACATGCAACCATGCCAAGAGAGTTATCATTAAGAGTGGCCGAACTACTCTATAATTGCCAAGCCGATCGAGATACTTCATCAATTACCCCTTTATTGTCAGGCGATATATCTACAAAAAAATATCACATAGCAATTGGTAACTTATTTCAGTTAATCATGAATGAATATAAGAATGGCAAATGTGAAAATCTAAGTAATAACCTTTTTAAAAAAATATTACTGAATTTTAGCCAGCATCCATCAGCACCTAAAATACACATATCCTTTTTTAGTAAACTTAATGCAGGTCTAAAAGCTGAATTGATAAAAAGACACCTGGAAAATCAAGGCCTAAAAATTATCAAAATCGATGGACTATAAATAAAAACAACATTCTTGTAATGAAAACCATAAACAGCAAGTACTACTTACCGACAGGAATCGCTACAGTTCTTGTTATTGCTTTAATTATTTTTTTCCCAGGATTGTCCGGCCCTCTTTTACTTGATGATATTCCTAACTTATATCGACTCTCTTTTTTTAACCAAGATCCTAATTACGACTTATTCAAATACTATCAAGAATTGTTCGAGCAAGGAAAGTACGCCAGACCACTGTCCTTTCTGACTTTCGCAGCTCAGTATAAAAGTTGGCCTTTGGGGATATTTAATTTTAAACTGGTTAATTTAATCATTCATTTTATAAATGCTCTTTTAATTGCGATATTAACCTATCAATTAGCTAACTTTTTTTTTCCTAACAACACTTCCGCAAGTCAAAAAACCTGGTTCATCTTAATATCAACTTTTTTATGGGTAATACATCCCATCCAACATTCGAGCGTATTTTACGTCGTTCAACGCATGACCTTGTTGAGCAGTTTTTTTATGTTGATCGGTATGAATTATTATCTGTATACCCGTACGAAAAAAAACTTTTTAAGCACTTTTAAAGAGTTTATTATTTTTTTCTCATTCATGGGGCTGATTTTAGTTCTAGCGATAATATCCAAAGGGAATGGATTACTTCTTTGTTTATACATACTTCTAATAGAGTACATGTATGGCATAAAAAATAACGAGAAACCGAAATGGTTAAAAAGATTCTTAATTATCTATACTCTAATACCACTTTTACTTTTCAGCATCTATATGCTTAATAAGTGGGAAATGCTATCCCATCTCGGGGAAATTAGGGGCTTTTCACCTATCGAAAGGTTAATGACCGAAACTCGAATATTATTCGATTATGGAGCATACATTCTTTTTCCTGATATTTTTAATGGCGGTCTTTTCCACGACAATATAAAAGTTTCAAAAAGTCTTTTTTCGCCTATTTCGACTATTGCTTGTGTGGCTGGAATCATCGCTATTTTATTGTTCACTTACATAAAAAGACGTTCTTATCCAATTTTATTCTTTATACCTATATGGTTTTTGATCAGCCATCTCATTGAGTCTACAATAATTCCTTTAGAGTTATACTTTGAACACCGTAATTACCTTGCAAGCATATGTTTAATATGGGGAATTCTTTATTTATTTTTTTTCAGTAGGACTCATTTCCCAAAAATTTCTTTATACACACTTGTTATCTATCTATCTATTATCATCTTATTGGGCTATCAAAGTGCCAAAATTTGGAGTTCTGAGGAAAATATCGTAATTAACTGGGCCATTCCAAAAAACAATTCGGCTCGTTCCTACTTTTTTATAGCTGAATTTTGGCAAAAAAGAGGAAGAATCGATAAAGTTATTGAAACCTATGATAAAGCGGCTAAAAATCTGGACAATAATATGTTTATCCGCATGTCTCAGTTAATACATAGATGTCAGGGAAAATCAGATACCGAAATGCTAATCACAAAACTAATAAAAGATATTCCCCAACTTCAATCAACAATAACGGTCAATACTCTTGTTCATCCCTTATTTAAACAATTCAAGCAGGGGAATTGCCACTCGCTAAACCGAGAGTATATGTTAAAAATCATGTCCGAACTGATAAACCACAAAGCCCATGACAAACCATCAATTTTGACTGATTTTTATTATATATCTGCTAAAGTTGAGGCCCTTTCAGGGAATTATAATAGAGCGCTTTTACTCATGGATAAATCCTATGAGCTTTTTCCAAAAGTTAACGTAGCTTTAATCCAGGCTCAGTGGCTAGCATCGTCTAAAATGTATCCAATTGCTCTAATTTACGTCAAAAAAGCTGCGAAATTAGCCAATAAAAAAGGCTTAAATGTGGAAGACACACAAATTCTGACGATAAGGAAAAGTATAATAAAGCTTATGGATAATAACATCGTACCTGAAGACGCAAACGATTGACATGTTAAATTCAACCCTGCGACTAGTACCGACTGCTTTATTTTCTTTCACCTTAATTATTGCTTATTTAGTTTATTTGCCAGGACTAAGCGGGGATTTTTTATTCGATGATATTGCTAACATAAGCCGATTAAGTGAGCTTCATTCCTCTCCACAAACCGATGCTCTATTGGATTATATTAATAACCGCCGAATCATTTCATTTATTTCCTTCTTGATTGACGATTACGCCTGGCCTTCAAAAGCAGAAAATTTTTTGTATACAAATCTAATGCTACACCTTTTGTGCGGCTGTTTATTAGCTTGGCTAAGTTATCGCATATCACTTCTACTTCATAGGCCCCATATCCAGGCCGAATGGATAGCAACATTATCCTGTCTATTATGGCTGATTCATCCACTTTTCGTTTCTACGACACTATACATTGTGCAAAGAATGACAATTCTTTCAACTCTGTTCTGCTTGGCGGCATTACTTTGCTATTTTTATTCAAGACAGGCGATATATGAGAGTAAAACAAAAGGTTATTACTTATTATATTTTGGCGTAGGTAGTTTCTCTTTATTGGCAGTTTTTAGCAAGGAAATAGGGGCACTCATTCCAGCTTATCTCTTACTGTTTGAGAAAACACTTTTTCCCTGTAAAAAAATAAAAACACCGCTTTATCAGTTTTGGTCTTATAGCTACATCTATATACCGATTTTGCTCCTATTGTGCTTATTAATATATATGTTTTTTAGCGATCTTTATCTTGTTAGAACATTCAATGCTTACGAACGCTTGCTAACTGAGTCAAGGGTTCTACTGCAATATTTTTCCTTAATATTAATACCCGAGACAAATAGCTATGGTCTTTTCTACGATAATTATCCAATTTCTCATAGTTTAATAACGCCATGGACAACACTTTTTTCAATCCTAATAATAATTACACTGATTACTGCTGCTTTAGTTTTAAAACAGAAACATCCAGTTATATCCATTGCAATATTATTCTTTTTTAGCGGCCATTTACTCGAATCAACCACTATAGGGCTTGAAATATATTTCGAACATAGAAACTATTTACCTAGTATTTTTCTGTTTATAGCGCTAGCCTTTTATTTGGTAGTCTTTTATCAGAGCAGCAAAATTATAGCTATCTTATTAACCTTGCTTATTGTTTTTAGCTATTCCATAACAACATACCAAAGAGCAGGTATATGGGGTGAACCTTTAAAGTTAATTTCGAAAAGTATTCATACCAATCAAGGTTCTTCTCGTGTTTATCAGGAAGGAATAAGACTGGCGATAAAAAATAAACAATTCGATATGGAAGAATATTTCCACCAACAAGGCCTTAAGGCTAATCCCGATAACATCCCACTATTAACCTACCAATTACTCAAAGACTGTAAAAATAAGACTAAAGAGAGTAAATCTTTAGATAGCTTAAAAACAACATTACAGACATCATCTGAATTAAAAACAAAATACGTTTTTGTCGACCTGAAAAAAATATTGGCACACATTTCAACATGTCCACATTTGAGTCCAGTTCAATTTAAGGAACTACTTCGAATGGCTCATCTGAATCCCAATGCTATTGCAAGTCTAGAAAGACAACAGGAACTCCTCTACTTGGAAGGTCTTTTAGCATATAAGGTTAAAAACTATCAACAAGCTCTTCATTACTTCAACGAAAGTGTAGTCAGAAGACCATTTCACAATTATATATTGCATCAATCCCTTTTACTTGGTAACGCTGGCGAATATAGGCTCGCTCTTCAACATTTACAACAGGGGAAAACCATTCTCTACATGCATGAAAGTTACCCATTTCCATGGTCAAACAACAAGATAAATTACCTTTTAGAATTGGAACAAAAGTTAATCCAAAAACTACGTTCAAAAAAACAAACCTGAAACTTCGATGATATTAATCGCTAATTATGCCAAAATTGATTAAATCATCACAAAAAAAAATTCTAACTAATGTAAGCTATGGATAATCTCTTCAATCAAAAAGATTAATGAAATATGTACAAAAACAAAAAAATAGCCATTGTAATTCCGTGTTATAACGAAGAAACTCAACTTCCTAAGGTAATCAATACCTTACCTGAATTTGTTGATCGAATTTTTATCGTTGATGATAAAAGTCAAGATAATACAAGCCAGGTAGCAGTTGAGTTTGAGCAAATTCAACCAAAGAAAATTAAATTTATTCAACATAAAGTCAATCAAGGGGTAGGTGCCAGTATAGCGACTGGTTACAAAGCAGCCAGGGATGAAGAAATCGATATTGCCGTAGTAATGGCCGGGGATTTTCAGATGGATCCGGCAGAATTACCCGATGTTATTGACCCCGTTGCCAACGATGAATGTGATTATAGTAAAGGCAATCGATTGTTCAGTGGCGACGCCTGGAATATGATTCCTCGAATCCGTTATATTGGTAATTCATTGTTATCACTTTTAACTAAAATAGCTTCCGGCTACTGGCATGTTGCAGATTCACAGTCAGGATATACGGCAATTAACCTTAAAGCATTAAAAACCATCGATTGGGACAAGATGTACAAACGCTATGGACAACCAAACGATCTACTTGTTCGTTTAAACATTTATAACTTTAGAGTTAAAGATGTCCCTATCAAGCCTATTTATGGAGTGGGCGAAAAGTCCGGTATAAAACCATTAAGAATGATTCCCCAGCTATCATGGCTACTATACAAACTTTTTATATATCGGATGATTCAAAAATATGTCATTCGGGATTTTCACCCATTATTATTCTTTTATACTTTTGGGCTTACATTGTTTCCAACCGGTCTGATTCTTGGGATTTACTTGGCAGTCAAACGGCTTTTTTTTGCCGCTCAAATCGCCGAAACCAGTGCATTATTTTCTGTTTTCTTGATCATCATGGGAGTACAATTTATCCTCTTTGCAATGTGGTTTGATATGGAAAACAATCGTGATCTAAACGGAAACAACTAAATACAATAAAAATGACCTTCTGCCTAAAACAAAAAAAACAATTACTATACGAGGATTATCTCGAAATTGAAAGCTGGGACGGTTATGATATCTATCATACCACTGCATGGCATCAATTTTTAAAACAAGTTTTTTCCTGGAACGTTAATTTTTTTTGCATTTATCAAGATAGAGAATTGGTCTTTATCTTACCTTATGTAAATAAATTCAGACAAAACTTAAAAAGATATAAAATTTCCCTACCTTTTAGCCATCACGTTATTCCACTTGTTAAACCGGAATTTGCAGAGAGTCTAGAATTTTTTTATGAAATGATAGCAGTCCCCACTCGTAGACTGGAAATACACAGTAAGATTAATTCAAGCAAATTAAGTTTTGATGCCAAAAATTACATTACCCAAATCGACTTCGGTCATATTGAAAATCAGCAAGATTTATTTAAAAAACTAGACTACAAAAGCGTACGTTACATGATTAATCGGGCCGAAAAGAACCATATCGTTATCGATAAAACTCCCAGTCTCAAAAACATGGATTTTTTTTACGAGCTCGAGTGCGAGACCCGAAGAAGGCAGGGGGCTCCAATATACCCACACAATTTTTTTAGACAACTTTATGAATGTTGCCATGCCCATCTATCTATCATCATAGCTTTCTTCGAAAATAAACCAGTATCAGGAGCAATTTTTTTTCATAATAAAAACAATACGGTTTATGGGTATGCTGCATCCGTTTCAGATAAAAATATTAAGAAGTTAGGTATTAATGAAATCGTCCTTTGGGAAGCACTCAAGTCGTCATATTTGAAAGGCGATGAGTTTTTCGACTTTGGCACTACTCCGGTCCATCATACCGGTCTTAGAAAATATAAAGAAAAATGGGGAGCAGAATCCATACTGCAGGAATATTCCTATTCTGCCACACAGCCAAATCATATTGATTCGCAAATAGCCAGAGACGGAAAAATAGCCAAACTGGCCAGCTGGATATTCAGTAACCTGCCTAGTGCAGTTTATAAAAAAATCACGCCTTACTTTCTCAAGTTAGCCATTTAATGATTAAATACACCAAACTCTCTAAGAGTCTTAGTTTTCACGAGCTAGTTATCGCTTTCAAATCACTTTTTGTTAGTTACCAAAATATTGAAAAAAAAATAATCTCCGGATTAAAAAGCTATTTTGATTTTCGCGATGTCCTTTTATTTGGTAGCGGAAGAGAAGCGCTTTACTACCTGTTAAATGAACAATGTCAGCATGGCTATGAAGTGATCATCCCTGCATATGGCTGCCCAATCCTTAAGGAAACTATATTGAAAGCTGGGATGACACCAATATTGGTCGACCTTGACAAAGACAGTCTAACCCCCGGATATTCTCAAATTATGGAAAAAACTTCTCCGGATACGGCGGCTATCATCATTGTCCACGAATTTGGAAAAGCTTTTTCACCTCATTCAATCGAGAAGATACGACATAGTTTTTCAGGAATCATCATTGAAGACGCTGCAATCGCTATGTCTACCTGTTACGATGATGTAAAAAAAATTGGTTATTACGGTGATTTTACAATTTTTAGCGGGAGTATAGGAAAACCTCACTCTTGTTATGCTTGGGGAGCCGCAACTAGTAAAAGCACGGTATTTAAACGCCCAATATATGAGAAAACTAAACACTCATTACCCTCTATAATCTTTTCATGCATGTACTTATTGATTTGTATTCCTATTATCTACAATATAATCAAAAATATACTCAATACCATGGTGAAAACAGACGCGTCAGCACCACCGCAGAATTACCATCGACCTTCTCATTTTGACAATACGATCATGGCAAATAAGCTCATGATATTAGCACATTATCGAAACAATCTTCTTCAAACTGGAAATCAGATAATTCAATTATTTGAAAGCCGAGGTATAAAATTATTCCACTCAAGCTCTCCCTACCATACCATTTCCAGATTACCAATTTTATTGGAGCTTAGTAGAGCGTCTGAATTTCAAGAGGCCTGTAAAAAAGTGGGGATAGAAGTGACTAAACCTTACCAATATCCATTTTCAACTAAATGTTCAAATTCCGACTACTTAAGAGAAAATTTGTATGTCATTACCATTCAAGACGACAATGAATTTGTTTCCACTTTGGAATCAGCACTAAAATTATATTTTGATTGAGAAGTGCGCATGTTATTTAACCTGTTTAGAAATACCGCATTAATTTCACAAAAAATTTTAAACAGCCGTCTCTCCAACAAGCTAGAGGGCTACGTATTAAAAGAGCATCCTAGTACATGTGACGCTACTCCAATTTTTATCGTTGGCGCCCCTAGAACCGGTTCTACCTTATTATATCAACTAATGGTAGAGCATTTTAAATTAGCTTATTTATCTAATTTTGCCTCTTTATTTTATTCCGTTCCTTACCTTTCTTCAGTGGTAGCTCAAAAGAGTATAAGTAATAAAGACACTGTTTCGCTTTATAAAAGTGAATTCGGTTTCGTAAAGGGACTCATGGCTCCTTCAGAAGCATCAAAAGTTATTGAACACTGGTTTGGTGACGACGACTATCAAGTCAATACCGATCATATGCTACATAATTATACCTGCAAAAAAATCAACGCATTAGTAAAACTTTTTGGCGGCCCTATTTTAATTAAGAATATGAAGCTTTGTCTTAAAATGTCCCAGCTATCCAAAATATTTCCCAACGCTGTATTTATTCATATTAAAAGAGATCCTCTTTATACGGCACAATCCATTTTGCAGGCAAGACAAAAAATTTATGGAACCATGGATAAGTGGTGGAGTTTTAAAGTACCTGGCTACGAAGAGCTAGAAAAAAAATCTTGTTATGTTCAAGTTATACAACAAGTAAACATTGTTAACCGACAAATTGAAAATCAATACCAACAAATCGAAAGAAAAAAAGTAATCACTATACGATATGAGGAGCTTTGCGAGCATCCGCAAACGGTTTTAAATCAACTAATGTTAGAATTACCTTTCCTTTCGAAAAAGCCAAATAATAACTCAACCGCTCTCAACCGGCTCGTTCTGATAAAAAATGCCAATCAAAAAAAACTAGACGAACCACACTGGCAAAAGTTACTGGATGCATATCAGCAGATAGAAAGTTAATGTTTACCATGAGAGCGTACTCATTTAATGTAAACATATGATGATTATAGATAATATTGTTTTGGCAAGGTATGGTAGTGCACAGTAATTGAAGAATCCACAACAAAAAAAGTGCACTTATGATCAGATATAACCAGCCCAAACAACTCACACGTTCAAAAATTTACTGGCTCTTTCACACGGTATTGGATGAAAATAATCGAAGGGAGCCGCAGTAGATGGCAACTGAGTTTTCTAAGATAATACCGTTACTGGGTGATTCAGTATACCTAGAGCCTGCTCATAAAGTGGCTATCCGTCTATACGAGAACATTTTATGTCGGTTAATACCTAACTTACCGCAGGCAACCCTATAAGTTACCCACTTTTTAATCACCAATATAGCTGAAACTAGCGGGACAAGGTGTCGTTTATTCAAGACAAAAAAGATCCGTAGCAGGATCTGCAAGTTCATCACCAAAAAGATACTATTGATCCAAGCACTGGATGTATCGGCGCGTTTGGCCCGAATATAATTTAACCGGTAACCACTCTTACCTTGTCCAAACTTGCCTTCGATGGGGATCCGTTGACGATATTCTTCGCGTTGCTGGATTTTTAGCTGTTTCAATTCAGCCTGGTTTTCGGGTGTGATTTTTCTGGGCCTGCCCAATGGCTTACCGGCAAAACGAATTCCCTTGGATTTTAGATAGCTTCGGTTGGCTTGAGTACCATACAGTGGGTCGGCTAATACCGATTCCGGATAAACACCATAGCGAGTACGGAAACGTTCGACCTGATTGGGTAAATCCAATCCTTCGTGGAAGGAATCCCAACGCAAATGGTCAACACAAGCAATCCCTTCCGGATTCAGACTCACACTCAATTTAGCGCCAAACTCCACAGGCGTGTTCAACTTACCACGTACAATCGGGCGAACATAAGGTTGGCTGATGCTGACGATACGGTTATCACAACGCTGAGTCCTGGACCGATACATTTGCGCCTGTTGCTCATACAGATGCTGGATCACCCAGTATCGGTATAATAACCATCGGGGCAATGGTAAAGGACGACCGACCGGAAAAAAGGTGAGCAATTGTTCAATATGTTTCAGGTTACGACGCAAATACTGAAGTTGTTGTTTCACGCCACGGCGTCTGACTTTGGCTGACGGACGTTTTAATTTGGCAATCTGTAGGTAATCTTGACGCGCTTTGATCCGATAGGTTCGGGGTTTCTTGAGCAGCCCTTTTTGCGGCTGATAAAGCCTATCTATGATAGTTTCACTAAACGCCCTAGCTTCATTGAGCAAACTCAAATCCGTTGGATAACGGATTGCCTGTGGGGCAACCGTCGCATCGAGGATTAATTTGCCTTGATGGGGTCTGGACGGTTCAGTGCAACCTGTGTCTGATGGCGGTGGTGGATCCTCAGAGTTATCCGAGGACTCTTCGGATTTAGACTTGGTCTGGGCCTTTTTTGACGATTTGGCTTGTTCAATCGAATTGATAATGGTGCTGTGGAAGACTTCAAAAACTGAATCCCCCATGCGTTTACGGACATCCACTAACAGGGATGCGGCAAAGGGGGCTTTCATTTGATAACCCGGTAACCCCACGAAATATTGTAAATACGGATTTTCCTGAATTTGGGCTACGGTTTCTCTATCAGACAAACATAGCTTGTGTTTGATAATCACCGCACCGATTACCAAACGAGCATCTTTGGCTGGTCTTCCATGGGAGTCAGAAAAACCTTGATAATAAGCATCGGCCAGTGCTTCCCAGGGGATACATTGACCTAATCGAACCCAACGATTATTCTCATCCAATGCGGTGTGAAAGGGCCAGTCAAATTCTGAAAGAGTGAGTTGTTTAGGCTGGTTATATCGGATCATCAGTGCACGCTTTTTGGGATAGATTGATGAATTAACATGCACCATTATAACTTTTATAAACAATAATAACCATATATATCAACACCTTAATATTTCTGAGCAGGCTCTATTTAGTTCTTTAGTTTGTTGACCATACATTGCTCGCATCCCTTCTCCATTTTCTTTAATGAAACTATTTGAGGATTTCCCTGCACCTATATCAATATAGGATGGGCAAAAATTGAATATGATTCGTCGATGTGATTATCAACGAGGAAACTTTTTAGTATCTCTGTTTAATATCTATGTTCTGATTTTTTACCCGTTCGTAACCATTGCTTCCAGTCTTGTTCGAAACCAAAAATTCCACCGGGAGAATTTTTATTAATATATTCGATATCAGAAAATGGTTGGCAATAATTATTGGCTAAGTGATCGAGCATATATTTTATAAACTGTTTTCCTTGTTTGGATGATGTTAAAAAATAAACCAAGGATCAAGCTAATGCATAATGTTTGTTTTTATCAGATTCTGAGTACCATTGTTTAGAATCCATTTTTAAATAATTTTGTAGGCTTGGAATACTGTTGTTTTCTATTAACTGCAAACTATATTGATTGGGTTTAATTAACCTTAACATTCCATGCTTAAATGAGAGGTTTTCAAAATTTTCGGCTAATCCTTCATTTAACCAGATTGGAACTTGTCCAGGGCAAAATCATTTAAATCATATAGAGCACAATACTTTAGCTCTATAGCCATCGTTTAATGCTGACCTAAGTCGCTTACCAGCAATACTCCGTTTCGTTTTCTCTTTTTTGAGAAGATTTAACGCCATATGACGAATCACTCCCATATTATGAGTTGAGTTTCCCCGTCGAATACGGCTTTCATCTTCTCTGAACGTAACATCCAACACCCAATGTACCTTAT
>Ga0209475_10001021_pt1 | contig 40106 bp, 32 predicted proteins | sample tdDd471_FD_187128 | JGI IMG/M metagenome (GOLD analysis project Ga0209475, IMG submission 187128) | Marine sediment microbial communities from the Atlantic coast under amendment with organic carbon and nitrate - tdDd47.1 (SPAdes)... | ecosystem: Environmental > Aquatic > Marine > Coastal >... | reverse complement strand
TTATAATTTTAAAGAAAATTAATACTTAAATCCGGTACTCTAATATTAATATAAATAACTTTTATATTTAAAAAATAAATGCTAAATTTAAATTTTTAGACATATTTATATTAGTTTTAGTTGATACCAATGAGTTATAAAATATTTTTTCTCTTATCCTTAATCTTTTTATCCTGTAATACTAAATTAGAATTTAATCAGGATATTGAGATTGAAGAATTATCATTATGTTTAAATTATCATCCATCAGTTGATTCATTATTTATCCATGAAATTGATAGTTTAGCAGTTCTTACATTAGATTCATTTAATTTAAAAGAAAACCCTTTTCGAGTAAATTTTTGTATGAACAAAGACACATCCTTAATGTTTTATAATATAAACATAAATTTTACTTCAACTGCAAGCCAAATTACAAGTTTATTTGTTTCAACAGTTGGACTAACAGTAGTTCCTATGATGATGTATGGGGCGAAAATGCCATATATTATATATTTTTACTATTGGGATAGAGAATATATTATTGGGAGTATGGATTTATCAAATTCGATTTCTAAGCCAGAAAAACCACGAAAGTTTGAATCAGAATCTTTTACTTTTTTCCGAACCTTCGAAACTAAAAAAAAGTATTTATATGAAAAATTTCAAAATCAACTAAAACAAGAACTGTATGCATTAAGAAGAGAATATATTGACCGTTTTGAAGATTTCAAATTAAAAAAAAGAAGCAAAAGAAGATATACTAAATAAAAGATTAGTTTTCCAATTCAGTTGACAATTCAATTGTAAACTCAGTACCTTTTCCTACTTCAGAAATTACATTTATTTTACCTTCGTGTGCTTCTACGAAATTTAATATTAGGTTGAATCCTAATCCGGTACCGTTTTCGTTATTTGTGCCGTAAGTATTGAAAATCTCTTCTTTGTTAAGTAGTTTATTTAGACTTTCTTTTCCAATTCCTATTCCATTATCTTTAATTTTAAATATTAATTTACTTTGCTCTAACTTAGCAGAAACATTTATTTCCCCACCATTTTTAGTAAATTTAATAGCATTCGTCAGCAAGTTTCTGATTATAGTATTTAACATTTCTTCATCAGCAATAAGATAAATTTCTTCATTTATATCAACGTTAATTTTGATATTTTTCATTTCAGCATTAATTTTTACCAAGCTGATATTATTTAATATTACATCATTAAACAATAGTTTTGCTGGGCTAAATTTAATTCTTCCAGATTGCACCCTAGACCAAGCAAGTAACTTTTCGAGTAGCTCGGTAATGCTGAAGGCAGAAGTTACATAAGAATCAATAAATTTCTTCATTTCATCTTTTGAAAATAAATCCCAGTTAGTTTTTAGCATACTTAATGAATTATAAATCCCATAGATTGGATTTCTCATATCATGGGCTAAAATTGACATAAATTTATCTTTTTCTTTATTAGCAATATCTAATTTTTTGTTTAGAGCTTCTAAGGTTTTGTTGTTCATCATTAGCTCTATATTCCTATTTTGTTTTGTTTTGTATTGGTAGAATAAAATTAATAATCCCGCAATAACTAACAATATAATAATAGTATATAATACTAATAATTGGTTGTTTTTTTCTACAATTACCTTTAACTCTCTTGATGATTTGAATTTTTCTAATTCTTTTACAATCATTAATGTTTTTGAAGATATCTTACTCATTTCAAGTTTTTTTGCGAGGAAGAATAATTTGTCTTTATATTCCAAAGCTTTTTCAAAGTTATTTTGTTTTTTATAGAGCTTAGATTTTTGTTCGTATATAGCAGTTAATATTGATTTGTAATTATATTTATTGCAAATCACTTCTGCCGAATCAAGTAGTTCTAAAGACTTATAGTATAATTCTTTATGAGTTAAATATTTTGCATATTTATGATAATTAGAGGACATTTCCCAGTTGAAATTAATCTTTTTTAGCTCATTAATAGATTTATCAAAATATAAAGTTGCAGAATCTTGGACATCAAAATAAGCAAATGCTTCTGCAACTCCTGTTAATGTATTTGCGTATGCTTCTGGTCTTAAGCTCTTATTTATAGTGTAGTCTAAAGTATTATTGTAATAGAACAATGCACTATCTAAGTTTTTATCTGCATAATATTTACCCAAATAAAATAATGCATTATTAATACCTTTATTGTCTTCATTTTTTTTGTTTAATTTAATGTTATTTTGGAGCATTATAAATTGGCTATCAGGCATATTTAAAGCACTATATGTATAAGCAGCGTTTGCGTAAGAATGAGATAATGGATAAATATCTTCTGGGTATTTAATTATATTTTTTTTTGCGTAATCAATTGCTTTTTGATAAAAATCGAGGGCAATCTGTGATTTATCTAATTGAAAATAAACATAGCCAATGTCATTTAGACTAAATGCAGCAGAACCTAAGCGGTCTTGCTCTACTGCTATTTCAAAAGAATGCTGATAATTTTCTAAGGCATTTGGGTACATTCCATTGTCATAATATAAATTTGCTAATTTAGTGTATAATAATTGTTGACCTAATAAATGTTTATTTTCAATAGCATATTCTAAACCAGTTTTTGTTATTTCTAGGGACTTTAGTGGGTCTGAAGTTCTATAATGTTGTGAAAGAGTTTCGAACATTATATATTTTTCATCTTGATAATCTTTATTGATTAGAAATGATTGGTATTCTTTATCAAGACTATCGATTAAGAATTTTTCGTATGAAATTAATTCCTCTTTATTTAATATAATAAGGAAAAAAAGTATTAAAAAATAATTAACTATCATAGATTTTATTTTTAACATGTTTTGTATTATCAATTTAAAAGTTTGACTCGATTTCTTCGATTAGGATTTCAAGAGTATCTTCTAAACCATTATTTTGAATTATATAGTCAGAAACATCAAAATAATGGTCTTGCCTGCTTAGAAATAATTCATATAGTTCTAATTGTGTGAGTTTATTTACTAAAGGCCTATTACTTTCTTCAATCCTATCGTACAATTGGTCAAATGTACTAAATAAATAGATATTAAAAAACTTATTTTTTAAATTTTCTCTGGTTTTATATAATTCGATTGAACCACCGCCGCAGCTAATTATTGTATTTTCTAAATCAATTGATTCCAAAAATTCGTATTCGAGTTCTCTAAATTTTTCTACACCTTTATCTAAGAATATCTCTTCGATAGTTAAGCCTAAACTTTTTTCGATTAGTTCATCTAAGTCTATAAAATGTCTATTAAGTTTTTTGGAAAGTAACTTGCCAATAGTTGTTTTACCTGCCCCCATAAATCCAATCAAGCAAATCATATTGCTTTTATCACGATACAATTCAAGTTGTTTTTCGTTTACTTCAATTCCTTCGAAAAGTTCGAATGTTGGTTTGGCTTGGTTGATTAACCATTGGTCGCCTCCAATAAAATCACAATCATTTTGAATTGCAATTTCTTTCAATTTGGAATATTTATAAACCGCATCAAATAGAACTGCATTCTTTTTAGGTTTTATGATATTGAAAGCTTTTGCTTCTGGATTAATTGTAGAAAGGATTAAGTCAGCTTCGTTAGAAACAACACCTAAGTAACGCTCATCACATACTTGTACTTGAAATTCTGCCGCTAAGGCATAGGCTTTTTCAATAGAGCGATTATAAATTGCTAATCGTTTAATACCAAATATTCTTAGTGCATATATAGCAGCTTTAGCTGAGTCTCCCCCACCAATTACAAGAGCTGATTTGATTTTATGTTTGTATTTTATCAAGGAATGAAAAACACCTTCGATGTCAGAGTTATATGCTTTTAGATATCCGTCTTCGTTTAATATAATATTTGCAATTTCTAAAACACCAGCATTTTCTGATACTTTACTTACCAAATCTAATACATCAGATTTGAAAGGAGCAGTAACATTTGCACCACTTAGTTCTAATTTCTTAAATAGGTGAATGAGTTCGTTTTTATCTCTTGCATAAATCCGAGTGTAATGGCTGTCTAAATTATTATTTTCAGCAAATGAATTAAATAAATTTGGACTATTGCTGTGCATTATTGGGTTACCAAATACGGCATATTTTCTTAGTTCAACCATTAAGTAATTCCAAAATAGTTGAAAGTTTATTGAATTCTAATTGACCCGGAGCAGTTTTTTCAGTTTTATTTTTAATAGAGTTGTCAAGTGCAGCATAAGATATTTTTGCTCCATTAATCGAAGAGAAAATTCTTGTAAATTTTCCTAATTCTCCCATTGAGAAGGCAATTAAATTGTCATAATATTTGTATAATTCCATAATATTTAAAGTATCTTCCAAATTATTTGCGGTACAAACAATTTTTATCAAATTAGCTTCTTCTTCCTCTATTTTCTCAATTATTTTTTTTAAAATAGGAAGAGAAGGAGTATCTTCGAAATTATGATATGAATAAATTAATTTACAGTTATTCAATTTACAAATATTTTTAATATTTTCTCTAATTTTTTGATTTTCTTTAAAATCTATATCGCAATATTTGGCTCCGGATTCAATTGCGATTTTATAAAAATTGAATTTATGTGAGTCTAAATTGCCTCTGAAAGTAACGATAAAGTCTATATCCATAGCAAATAATTCTTTCACCTGGTTCTCATTTAGATGGCACAAATCAAGTCTAATCTCAACATTTTTGTAAGGAGTAATTTGTTTAATTAATTCATTATAGTTTTTATTTCCAGTGCTGAGGAATATCATTTTATATAATCTTTATTTAGGTTGAGATTTTTTTTACAAATATTTATCTTATTTAATAAAAGTTCCAATTCTATTAGTTCTTATATTATTTTTAGTATCTTTGGATAGATATATAAATATTGCTTTTCCAATAATATCTTTTTTACTTTTAGTTCCGAAAAATCTAGAGTCTTTACTTAACTCTAAGAAATCTCCCGCGAAAAAATAATTATCAGAATTGGGTGAAATATATTGTCTTTGGATTTTAGAAGAAGGTACGTATTTATAAAAATCAGATATACTTTTATACTCGTTAAATATCAGCCCTAAGCCATTTACAAAAATATTTCTTTCATTAAATACAATGGAATCACCAGGTTCTGCTATGATTCTTTTAGTAATAGCTAAACCTTCATAATCAATAACTACAACATCACCTTTTTGGGGTTCGGTGTATTGAAATGAAAACAAATTATAAGATAATTTGCTTACAATAATGTAATCTCCTTCAACAAGTTCAGGATACATTGAGTCTGAAGCCACATAAAAAAATCCCAAAACAAAAAATTTCAAGAATAGAACTATTCCTAAAAGGACGATGGAAGTTTCAATTATTGATTTGATATTTTTCATTTTTTCTTATAATTTTGCGACAAATTAAAGAATATTATATATAATTGAAAAAGAAAATTGTAATTATAATAATTAGTTTTACTAATTTTGAAAAAATAAATTTACATATAAAAAAAATATCTTTGATATTTAAGATACTTAATATATTTTTGTAATCCTTTTAGAACGTGAAAAAAAATATTATATTTCAGAGGAATAATGAATTATACCGGACCAAAAGTAAAACTTTCCAGAAAAATTGGTATTGCAATAACACCAAAAGCGGGAAAAGTAACTCAAAAGAAAAATTATCCACCAGGACAACATGGTCCTAATAAAAGACGTGGAAAGCAATCCGATTACGGAAAGCAATTGTTAGAAAAACAAAGATTGAAGCTTCAATATAATCTTTCTGAGAAACACATGAGAAAGTATTATAAAAAAGCAACACATATCACTGGTAATACTGGGGATATATTGATGCAAATTATTGAGCAAAGACTTGATGCATTAGTTTATCGCTCTGGATTAGCTAAAACTATATATGCAGCAAGACAATATGTTGGACATGGTCATATATTAGTTAATGGTAAAAAAGTTGATATCCCATCATATAATGTTAAAGTTAATGATGTGATTTCAATCAAAGAAAAAAGTCAAAAATTAGATTGTTTCCAAGAGTCAATTCGCTCGGCTAATGCTCCTGCATATATGGAATTATCAAAATCTGATTTTTCATTCAAATTCTTGTATGTACCACCAAGAGAAGAAATACAAACAGAATGCGAATTACCACTTGTAGTAGAGTATTATTCTAGATAATCTTTATTCTTTTTTAATAAATAATTAGAATAATTTATACGGAATTAGTATTAAATATTAAAGTCATCTAAAATTTAGATGACTTTTTTTTATTTTTATTACAATAAGTAAAAAACTAATTCGCTCTCGGCATATCTTTGTAACTTATTTGACATTTATCTGTTGATAAGTAAATATTTTTTATATATTTTTTATGGAATAAACAAATATGTTTTGGACACCAGAATTAGCTCAAACTTTAGAAGATGCACCTTGGCCATCAACTAAGGAAGAACTATTGGATTACGCCAACAGGACAGGTACTCCTCAGCAAGTATTAGACAACTTGATGGAGTTGGACGATACTGATGAGTTAATAGAAGGCATTGATGACCTTTGGCCTGAATATGAAGATGTTATTCAAGATGAATATTTTTATAATGATGATGAAGAAGAACAATATTTTTAATAATTCTTTTATCTTATAAATTATTGTTATCTTACTACTTTATTTTTGACATCAAAATATTTTAATGAATTTTTCGGACTTATTATTTGCAAAGCCTCGTACACTTTGTTTAGTATTGTGTTTAATATTATTTAACTCAATATATTTGGCAGTTGCTGATAGTAGGTCCAATCCTACACCATTTATAAAAGACAATACAAAATTTGAAGTTCAGCAGATTATTTTTACTGGGAACAAGTTTTTTAAGTCTAATGACCTTTTGGAAGCGGTTACTTCACGTGCTACAAATAAATCTTTAATACACTCTTTGTTAGAATATCAGTATGAGGGTTGGCAAATTATCGATTCTACAGATAATATGTACAGCTCTGTATATGAATCCACTATATTGCCATTTGCTGGTGAATATAAAATATACAAGAACCAAATAGCTGAGAATGATAGTAGCTCTTTGTGGCATTTTTATAATCTAAATGGTTTTCATAATGTAGAAATCACTAAAGATTTTTATTATGATATAAAAGCTAATAAGAATATCTTAAGTTTTAAGATTAATGAGAACAAATATTATAGAGTAGATACCGTTGTTTATAAAGGACTAGAAAGTATTGAATCTAATCTGCTTAATGATATAGAAAAATTAAGAATTTTAAAGAGAGGTAGCCGGTTTAATGAGATTTCGTTGGCTAATCAAGTTGATAATACTATATTGTTTTTAAAAAATAATGGCTATTACTTTGCCAAACCTTTGGTTAAGCCAATTGTAATGGATACGATGAAGTTAAGAGATAGTATTACTGTGAAGTTTGAAGTTGGTAAGAGGACTAAATTTGGGAGTATTGAATTTAAGGATTTGACAAAGTCTCAGAATTTTATTTCTACTAATTTCAAATATGATTTATTGGAGTTTAAACCTGGTGATTGGTTGTCGAGAGAGAAAATAAAACAATCTGAGTATAATCTACTGTCGTTAGGGGTTTTCGAGTCTATAAAATTTGATACTTTGCGAACAGAGAATGATTATAGGGACTCTTCATTGTCCATTATTATTAATTGTAGATATGCTAAATTTTATGATTCGGGAATAAATGCTTTGTTTAATAAAACTGCAGATATGGAAAACAATTTGGGTTTGGAGGGTTTCCTGTCTTATAAAAATTTATTTGGGAAAGCTCAGTATGGTAAGTTATTTGGCGAAATAAAGATGAAAGACCCGGCAAATGGTTTAGTTAATTTATTTAAGAAAGATAAACAGCCGGAAATGATTTATAAGATTGGTTTTAATTTCTCGCAGCATGCCTTATGGAAAATTAGTGATTTAAAGGTAGGATTGAATGTTGACCCTTATTATTCGAGGCGTAAATTTGAAGAGTTGCTTGATTTGCAAACTATTTCTTTACCGATAAAATTTCCTGTTTTTACTCCGAGGAATTCAGATATATCAAAGGCTTCATTAAATTTATTATTTGAAAGAGAACAGCCTATTAATTTTAATTTGAATGAATTAAGCAATGGAGATGACGAAAATAGTGAGAAACTAAAAGCATTGTTGCTATACTCAGAGCTTGATAAATTTGTGAAGGAAAATAATACTTTGTTTACGTCTAGTATAGTTTCGCTAAATGCCACAAGTGATAAAAGAGATAATCATTTTAATCCGAAAACTGGACGACTTTTTGATGCTTTGCTTGATATTACTCCTGGATATTTTAATGAGAATTTTGGGTTGTCGAAATTTGCTAAAATTCAGGTATCATATTTGGAGTTTATTAAATTTTCTAATTATAATATATTGTCATTGAAATTGAAAGGTGGGATTATATATCTTTTTGATAATATGAATAAATATATTCCATTTGAGAAGCAGTTTTTTTCGGGTGGTTCTAATTCTATTAGAGGTTGGAAAGCGAGGACTCTAAGAGATACAAAGATTAACTATGATAGTTTAGGTGGCGAGAATGCTCTTAATTTTTTAAATTCATTTGTTGGTAATCAGGCTATGATTGAGGGTTCGATTGAGTGGAGATTGAGGGCTAATCCGAATATTTCTACTTCGCTTATACAAGAACAATTGAGTAATTTAGGGATAAATTTATTTTTAGATTTTGGTAATTCATTTGCTTGGTTGATTCCTTCTACTGATGATGAGATTGATTTTAAGTTTAACAAGATTGCGTTTTCTCCGGGAATTGGAATTATATATTACACAGAGAGTTTGCCTATAAGATTTGATTTTGCATTTCCTTTATATGGTCCTAAAACATTTGGTAATTATGATTTTTATACTCCGAAAGAATCTTTATCTAATTTTCAATTTCATTTTGGCTTAGGATTTGCTTTCTAAATAATTATTATTATCAAAATATTTTAGAATATTATGTATTACGCTGGTCATATTTCAGTTGATCCTTCACAACTGACAAAGATAAAAAAAATAGAGCCTTCGGGGACATTTAAGAAGTTACTTTTTCAGATGTCTGCTGGGTTAATTTCGGAAAAAGAGGAACAAGAAACTTTTACTGCTATTTCAATTCTTCAGCAAATTTATGCTTCATTGATTGATTTGAATATCGATAATATGGTAAGGTTATCTCAAGATAATTTGGACTATTATTTGGATAAAGAAGGCAAACAACATGATTTGAAGGAAGCATTTGATTTATATGAATTAAATTCTGATGAAATATTGTCTGAGGTTTTCAGTAAGATTTATTTGGTTTTAGAGCATGGGTATGGTTCTTTCCATTATTTGATAGAGGTTGATATAAATAGGTCTCATGAGGTTGGTAAATATCCTATTGAATTGAAAATCAATGGTATGTTGCAAGATTTCAAAGCCAATTCGGATACTGAAGCTGATGAGATTAAAAAGAAAATGAAGAGCATTTTAAATGACCAGGAAAGTTATAATAAATATGTTACAGAGAAAGAAAATGAGTTTAATAATTTTCTGCAGTCTATAAAGATTTCATTGATGAAATTTATACAATGTGATGATGTGAAGATAGAAACTAAGAAAAAATTAGTTGCACCGAAGGAGAAAATTAAAGGGCGTAAATCTCATTCGATTGATAATTCTCATTACAATTACCATTATGACCCGGTTTATTGTGGTTATTATGGTATTGCTGATTATTTCTATTATTCTATGTTATGGTCTTCGTTTACTCATGATAATAATTACTACATAAATGATTTGGATATATATTCGGATACTGGCGAAGTATTGGGTTCTATTGGTGAAGAGAACGTAGATGCTTCAAATTTGAATTTGTTAGATGAGAGTACTAATTATGATGATGCCGTATCACATGATTCTTCATTTTTTGGTGGTGGTGATGATATGGATATGAACATAGATGACTCTTCATCTTGGTTTGATTCGGATTCGAGTTTTGATGATTTTGGTGATTTTGGAGACTTCGATTTTTGAGTTCATGAATTGATTTTATCTTTTCAAAAATGATTTGTTGATGATTTTGTTTTTGGTTTGGATTTCTATAAAATAATTGCCAGCTGGTAAATCTTCTATATTTATATTTAATTCTTTTGAATGAATGTTCGTTAATTTATTTATTTGCAACTTACCTTTTAAGTTATATATTTTATATTGCTTTATGAATAACTCATTATTCAGTTGAAAGGTTACATTGTTTTTTGCTGGGTTGGGGTAGATTTTTACATTTTCATTTTTTGTGCTTTCAAATACAGATGTGGGAAATTCTAATTTATATACATATTTATCGCTAATTGCCCAACCTGAAGTTGGACTTGAGAAACTTGCTTGAGAAATTGTATAATTGCCAACTCTTTGTTCCGTTTCTATTTCATGTAAAGTTTGGAAATCATCATTTGTATAATATAAAACTCCATCAATACTAATATAGGCTATTTCTTTATCTATATACCATATCCTATGATCAAAAAAATCATCTTTAGAATATAGTAGTTTCCAAGTTTTACATCCATCTTCGGTTTTGTAGATTACATCAGTTCTATCCATATCACTTTCTCTTCTCCATGATAAATATTTTATACCGTATTGGTAACCAGTTTTATCATCAACCATTAATAAATTTGTTGGACCACCTGTGCCAAATTCATTTTTTTTAATTGCTCCACCCCCAGGATAAACTGTCCATGATTTTCCAAAATCTGTGGAGATTATATTTTTAGTTAGTCCCCAATTTATACTTCCCGAGCTTATTATAATAGTATCTCCAAATACAAAATCTCTCATAAAATTCGTAGATGTATCACCTACGCCCATCAAATCAAATGGAATTTTTATTTTTTCAACACTTTTCCAACCATCGAAAGAAATTCCAAGATATTCATTGTCTAAGGGACAAGTCAATATATTTCTTGGATGTTTATTGATATAAGGGTTTGAGTTAGCACCTTCATAGATTAGAGTATCAAAAGTAATTCCACCGTCAGTTGTTTTAATAATATTTCCAAAAGATGTAGAAAAAATAAATTCATTAGCACTTATGAATTGTAATCTTCTTACTTCTCTATTGTCTTTATCTCCATTGCCAACACCATTTACCCACTCATATTTAGATTCCCAAATATCTTTCCATGTAGCACCATCATCTTTTGTAATACGCATTGCTTCTTTGAACCAGAATTCTTTGGGTAAATCATATTGATTGTTTTTATAAGTGCATATAGCAGTCAATGTGTCAAAAGTAAATATTCTATAAGGTTTGACATGTATCGAATCTACTATTCTCATTACACCACTCTCTTTTGCACTTATATTTGCAAAAGCAAATAATAATATAATAATTAACTGTTTCATTTTAAGCCTCTATATTTTTTGCAATTCTTTTTTAATAGATGAATCAAACTGAATAAAGTTACAGTTTAGATTATTTTTTTTCTAAAAAAGGTATTTTCATATTTGCATGGTCAAATTAGTAAATTTTTATTATTCTTGCAAATAAATTATTTTAAAAATATAGTTCAGCCTACCCCTCCCTATTTTTATCAAATATCAAGGGTTTTTATTTTTATAATTGTATTTTTGTTAATAAAGGTATTAATATGTGATTTATATGATTTCTCCGAAGAGGGTTGCGGAGGTGGAACGGTTAATTTTGACGTTTACATAATCGCCGATGTTCATACCTGGTTTATATTCGAAAATGCAGACTTTATTGGTGTCGGAGCGACCTTGCCATTCGTTTTTATTTTTCTTGCTTTCGCCTTCGATTAAGACTTGGTGGGTTTTGCCTATTTCTTTAAGGTTTATTTCTTTTGATATTTGGTTTTGTTGGTCGATTATTTCTTGAAGTCTTCTGGATTTTTCTTCTTCGGGTACATCGTCTTCGTATTTATAAGCGAGTGTATTGTCCCTGACGGAATATTTGAACATGTACGCTCCGTCGTAACGAACTTCTTTCATTAGGTCGAGTGTGTCTTGGTGGTCTTGAAGAGTTTCAGTGCAGAAGCCTGCGATTACGTCTGTGGAAAGGGCGGCATCTGGTATTGCTTTTCTTAGTGCTTCGATTCTTTTTAGGTATTCTTCGGCGGTGTAGTCTCTTCTCATTTTTTTGAGGATTTTATTGGAGCCGGATTGGAATGGTAGGTGGATGTAATTGCAAATATTATCGTAGTTGGCGTGTGCTTCGATTAGTTGGTCGCTGAAGTCGTGTGGGTGTGAGGTTGAGTATCTAATTCTCATGTTTGGTCGCGCTTTTGCACATGCAATTAGGAGGTCGTGAAATTCGATATTTGTGTCTTTGTTTCTATAAGAATTTACGTTTTGTCCGAGTAAGGTTACTTCTTTTATACCATGGTCATATAATGATTTTACTTCATCAACGATGGAGTTTAGGGGTCTTGATTTTTCTCTTCCTCTGGTGTATGGGACTACGCAATATGAGCAGTAATTATTACAGCCACGCATGATAGTAATCCAAGCGCTTATTCCTTCTGTTCTAAGTGGTACTATATCATCATAAGTTTCTACTTTGGATAGTTTTACGGCTATTCCTTGCTCGCCTTCGAAGGCGTTATCGACAAGGGAGGGAATTGAGCGATATTCGTCTGGGCCTACTACTAAACTAACTAGGTCTCTCTCCCCTATTAGGGTATCTTTTAGTCTTTCTGCCATACAGCCAATAATGCCGACAACAAGTTTTCTTTTCTTTTTTTTGTATTGTCTTAGTTGAGTTAATCTATTGAATATTTTTTTTTCGGCATTGTCTCTAACAGAGCAGGTATTTAGAAAAATAACGTCAGAAATGTTGATATCGTTGGTAATTTGATAGCCGGAGCTTGCGAGAATAGACCCAACTATTTCTGAGTCTGAGATATTCATCTGGCAGCCGTAGGTTTCGATATAAACGAATTTGGCATTAGGATTTGCTGAAATTTTATTATCTGTACTCGTTTTAGGAGCCATCAAATCGATATACATTATTTTTCCTTTCTGTAATTATTAAGCGATTACAAATTTAATAGATAAATTTATAATTGGGTGCATTTGCTTTATATTTTTTTTATAATTTATTTGCAGGAAGTACTTTACCAGTAACTTCGCCAAATCCAACTCTTCTGCCGTCTTTTTCTGAATGTCCCTTTATTGTAATTCTATCACCATCTTGGAGGAATACTCGTTTTTCGCCTGAAGGTAGTTCGATTGGGTTATCGCCTTTCCAAGCGATTTCGAGCATTGAACCGTAGGAGTCTTTTGTTGGTCCGGAGATTGTACCTGAAGCCATCAAATCACCTGCTTTTACATTACAACCTGTTACGGTGTGATGAGTAAGATGTTGGAAGATATTCCAGTAGAGGTATTTGTGGTTTGTTTTAGAGATAGTAAAAGGTTTGTCCATTTTTTCGGTTTGAATAGTGAGTTCTAAGTCGATATCGAATGAATTATTTCCTTCTAATTGCAAATATTTTAGTGGTTGGGGTTCTTGTTTAGGGCCTTCAACTCTAAATGGTTCGAGTGCTTCGATGGGAACAACCCAAGGAGAGATTAGCGTGCCCATATTTTTAGAGCCAAACGGACCGAGTGGTTGGTATTCCCATTTTTGAATATCGCGTGCTGACCAATCGTTCATAATAACCATACCGAAGATATGTTTTTCTGCATCTTCGATTTTGATTCTACTTCCGAGTTCATTTCCTTTGCCACCAATGAGGAACGCCATTTCTAATTCGAAATCTACTCTGGAGCTTGGTTCGAATTTAGGTGTAGTCATATCGTTATTGATTTGGCCGTAGGGACGTTTTAGGTCAGTACCTGAGACTACTACAGAGCTTGCTCTGCCGTGGTATGCAATTGGGATATGAAGCCAATTCGGCATTAGTGCATTTTCTTTTCCACGGAACATTATGCCTACGTTAGTGGCGTGTTCGCGTGAGGAGTAGAAATCGGTGTAGTCACCTATTTTTGCTGGTAGGTGCATTTTGACTTCTGATTGGGGAATAAATGCTTTTTCTCTTAGAGATTTGTTATCTTTTAGTTCATCTGAGGTGGTAAGAAGTTCTGTAATTCTTTTTCTGACTTGTTTCCAAATATCTTGTCCTTCTTCCATGAAAAGATTTAGTGAGGAGCTTAAGAAAATATTTGAAATGGAAAAATTTATATTGCTGAAAAGACCTGTTTCTTCTAATCGGAAAAGGTCTAAAACTTCGTTTCCGATAGCTACACCTACTTTTGGTGGTTTATTGCCATGTGAAAATATTCCATAGGGTAAATTATAAATAGTGAAGTCAGTATTTTCTGGGAATTGGTACCATGAGTATAATAACATTTTATTTCCTTTTTTTGAGTTTAATTTTTAGTTAGTCAATTAGATTTAATTGTTTTAGGTCGTCTAAAGGTTCATCAAAAGAGCATGAGCCGTAAGATGAAATGATTTTTTTACTATTTTCGATTTCGGTAGTATGGACTGTAAATTCGTTCCAAGATAATGATTGGTTGTTCCATTTGAAGTTATCTGGGTTTTGGTCGTCGATTAATGTTTTTAATTTTTTGTTATTGATGTCGTATTTATGATTTAAGATTATAGCCGTGAAAACATTTACGAAGCCGTGCATTATACCACCTAAACTGTCATTGTAGTGATTGAATGGGTGGTGTAGTCCGGCAGTTGCTTTTAATGATATTTTATGTTTTGCTGTTGAATGGATAGCGGAAACGATATAATCTGTTGGTGGGGTCATTTCTGGTTTTACTCCGCCGCATCTAATTTTGAAAGAACTTGGAAATTTATAATTTTTTTCATTATTGTTTTGGCTGAGTATTGAAGATAGGTTTTCGACTGCGAGTTCCCAATCTGGGGCGTAAGGTACTTCAAAAAATGGGGGTAAATTGTAGTCTGAGATTAATTCGATAGCTTGGTATATTATATCTTTTTTGATTTGTTGGTTATTTGAGAATGCTAAATCGGCAGGTAAGGCTAATTCGAGTGCTTTAGCAGAGAAATTACTATTGCTATTTAGGAAATTATTGATTTGTTCTAAATCTGATTTTAGAGTATCAATGAAATCATTTGTGTTTGATGCTCTGGTTGCAACAAATGAGTAGGCTATGTTTTTGTATTCTTTTCCAATATTATTTAAAGTAGGCATAACATTATCGAGTTGGGTTATTGGAATGACGAAACTTGACAGTAGGTCATATTTATTTTCTTTGATGTAGGTTACATAGTTTGAGAGGGCATCTTTGAGATTAAGTTTTGCAGGTGGGAAAAGACCTGCGTAGTCAATTATGCCGTAAATAAATTTTTGAATTGTTGTTGTATTTTTTGGATTTTTTGGCATAAAATATTGTTTTTCATTAATTTAATATTATTGGATTACAAAGTTAATAAAAGTTGAATTGAATATCAATTATTTGTGATTGATTGTATTTTTTTTGGTTACTATTGGTTACTTATTTAATGTTTTTTCTTACTGGATTCTTTGTTTTGCTTTGGATGATTGGGGGTGTTCTTGTCAATATTCTATAGGTAACATAAGGTGTCATAATTTAGGTATATTTTTGGGTTTCATCGTTGATTTTTGGAGTTTTTAGAGGAAAGGTTACACTTGGTTGCATATTTTACTTTATTTTAATTTTTGGGTTTGGGGGTGGTATTGAGATTGCCACGCTATCGCTCGCAATGACGGTTTTTTTTTAGGTTACACTTGGTTACTATTTATTTGGAATTTTATTGTTAGGATATGGGCATTTTCTTTCACCCATAGCCTTAGGAACTTCCTTCAATGGGAGACAATTTTTGATTGGATTTTTTGTTTTGCTCTGAATGACGAGAGATTTTCTTGCCGACAAACGGAGGTTACATAAGGTGTCTTATTTTAGATATTTTTTGTATTTCATCGTTGATTTTTGGAGTTTTTTCAGGAAAGGTTACACTTGGTTGCATTTTTTTACTTTATTTTAATTTTTGGGTTTGGGGGTGGTATTGAGATTGCCACGCTATCGCTCGCAATGACGGTTTTTTTAGGTTACACTTGGTTGCATATTATACTTCATTTTATTTCATCTATCGCCTTTGGGATTTTCCTCAAGGGAAGACAGGTTTTGTTCTTTTTTGGTTTGAGGGCAAAGATATGAGTTTGTGTTGAAATGGTTAAGAAAACTAATTTAAAAGGGTTTTGAATTTATTTTAAATTAATGGGGATACATTTTATTTTTGTGTGGTGTTCATAATTTGTAATTTGGAATTATTGTGGTACAAATTATTAGAAATATTTGATGAATTTATTGTTGCTTATAAATGGTAGAGCAGATGTAATGCTGCGTGAGAATGGGATTGATATAAATAATACTGAGGTTGTGAAGATAGATGACAAGGTATTTGCAGATTATGGAGCGATGATGAAGATATTGAAAGGTGTACAATATGAGGCAATTTATTATGGAGCCATTGATAAGGATTTGCAACGTTTTCAAACTTTTATGGGTGTTTATACTTTTATTTCTGGTGTTGGTAAGGGCGGAGTGATTGATGAGAGTGGTAGTAGGAATAATTACTCTTTTTTTAGGTTGATTTTTAAGGAATTGCCTTTGTTTGTTGTAGAGATTGTTTTTTCTGGGTTTGTATTGGCTTATTCATATTTAAAGTATCCTGTTGCGAAGTGGAATATGGTTAGGAGGGGTGAATAAAATGAATAATGGGATAGTAAATCAAAGAGAAAAGAAATTGAAAGTATTGTTTTGGAGGACTGAGTTTTATGGTGCTGTAACTGAGGGCGGAACAGCATCATTACACAACGGCAAGATTAGAGGATTTCATAAATTAGGACATAAAGTAGCTTATGCTTCATCTGGACCGATGATATTAGAAGATGGTGTTAATTATCATTATATACCTTATTCGAAATTGTTTAGGAATTTGCCTGAGGTGTTGAATATGCCTTATATGAGTAAATCTGTAAGGGAGTTTAAAAAAATAATTAAAATTGAGAAGCCTGATTTTATTTATCAGCACCATCATGATTTTCATTATGGTGGTTCTGTGATAAAAAGGGATTTAGGGATACCGTTCATATTGCATATAGATGGGATTGCATATTGGACAAAGGGCAACTGGGGTAAGTTATATAATAAGAAGTTATTGAAGTGGGCGGAGGAAATCCAGGTTCATAATGCAGATGCGATAGTAGTTCCATCGCAGAATTTGAAGAACCAGATTGTGGAATGGTTTAATGTTAATCCGGATAAGATATATCCAGCTCCTAATGGGGTTGATCCTGATTTATTCACTCCTGAAGTTGATGGTGGAGAATTTAGAGCTAAGTATGGGATTGAAGATAAGTTTGTAGTAGGTTTTACTGGAACTTTTGGAGATTGGCATGGGTTGGAGACTTTGGCAGAATCTATAAAATATGTTATTGAAGAAATACCGGAGGCTGTATTTTTCTTTGTAGGTGATGGCAATTTAAGACCAAACATTGAGAGGATAATTAAGAGGGACAAGGTTGAAAAACATGCTATAATCACAGGGTTTGTTCCATATAAGGATATTCCAAAGTATTTGGCTGCGAGTGATGTTTTGTTATCGCCGTGTGTGAATAATGCGGATTCTCCATTTTTCAATTCTCCTGTTAAGTTGTTTGAGTATATGGCAATGGAAAAGCCTATAGTTGTAACGAAGGTTGGGCAACAGAATGATATTTTTGAGCATGGGGTCAATGGTTTGATGTGTGAGGAAAAGCAACCTAAGGAATTAGCTGAACAGATAATTGAATCTTATAAGAATAAAGAATTATCTCAGAAAATTGCAAAACAAGCGAGGGAAGATGCTATTGAGAAGTATGACTGGTCAGTAAATTCACAAATAATTATAGATGCATATTATGATATTATTAATAAAAAGATATAGATTTTTAGTAGCTTTAATTTTGTTTGTTAATTTGAATTATTTTGAATTAAGGGCAGATTTGATGCATGTATATGAGAATAATGAGACTTTGACTTATGAGGAAACTATAAATTCGTATAAAGAGTTGGCTGATGAGTTTGCGGTGGCTAAGTTGATGGAGTATGGACTAAGTGATTTTGGCGAGCCTGTTCATTTGTTTGTGATTGATTTTGATGGGGAGTTTAGTGCGGATACTAAAAAGGTTAAGATATTGATTAATAATGGGATTCATGCTGGGGAGCCTTGTGGGATTGATGCAAGTTTGAAGTTTGCTGAAGATGTATTGAGAGATGTTAATGGTATCAGGGAAAAACTAAAAAATACTGTTATTTGTATTGTGCCGATATATAATATTGGTGGAGCGATGAATAGGTCTCCGTATAGCAGGGCAAATCAGAATGGACCCAAGGAATATGGATTTAGAGGGAATGCTAACAATTTAGATTTGAATAGGGATTTTATAAAGACGGATTCGAGAAATACGGGGGCATTTGTGGAGATATTTCATTTTTGGAATCCGGAGATATTTGTAGATACACATTCAAGTAATGGTGCAGATTATCAGCATATAATGACATTGATTACTACTCAACATGATAAGTTAAATCCCGTATTGGGAGGGTATTTGAAAAATAGATTTACTCCGAGTTTGTATAAAAGAATGGAGCCATTTTACAAGATGATTCCTTATGTTTATTCTTATGGTGGGTATGGCAATGTGCCTGATGATGGGATTAAGTCTTATTTGGAGATACCGAGATTTGCGAGTGGTTATACTGCTTTGTTTAATTGTTTTGGGTTTATAACTGAGACATTGAAGTATAAACCTTATGTTGATAGGGTAAATTCTACGATTAAGTTTTTGGAAATAATTAGTAGTTATGGGAGTGAAAATTTTGAAATGATAAAGGAATTGGTGAGGGAAGCTAATTATCAGGATAGGATTGCTGATAGTTTTGAGTTTAATTATGTGCTTGATACGACGGAGTTCGAGATGGTAGAGTTTATGGGGTATGAGGCGAAGTATAAGAAGAGTGGTTTTGCTGGCAAGGAAAAACTATTTTATGATAAAGATTCTCCTTTTACTAAATCTATCAGATTTTATGATAGTTACAAACCGAGTTTAAAGATTGAGAAACCTAAATACTATTATTTGTCAAAATCTGAGTACAGGGTGTTGGATTTGCTTCTTATGAATGGGGTCAAAATGGAGGAATTGAACGTGGATACAGTGATTGGAGCAGAGGTTTATTATATTGATGATTATAAAACTACAAAGAAACCTTATGAGGGGCATTATTTGCATTATAATGTTAAGATTAGGAAGGAGACTCAAGAGATTAAGATTTATAGGGGTGATTTTAGGATAGAAATGAATCAGGATAAGAATAGGTTTGTTATGAATGTATTGGAACCGGAAAATGTTGATTCATATTTTGCATGGAATTACTTTGACAATATTTTACAACAGAAGGAGTGGTTTTCCTCTTATGTTTTTGATGATTTGGCAGTTGAGATTTTAGATGGTGATGAGAAATTGAGGAAGGATTTTGAGAGTAAGATGGAGAGTGATAGTTTATTTAGTGTTAGTATGGATAGTCAGTTGCGTTATATTTATAAGAGGTCTGTTTATTATGAAAAGTCGCATAATAGGTATCCGGTGTTTAGGGTAGTTGAATAGGTTGATGTTTATTGGTGATTTGGTGATGGAGCAGTTGAATTAAAAATTAAAATGATTTTTTGAACAATCAGTTTTATTTTATAAACAATATTAAGAATAGAATATAATTTTAATTATATTGTGTGTGTTTTTTAGATTTTTATATAATAAGAGTTAGAATTTTCGATGACTTATTTTGATATTAAAGAAGAAGAGCTGAAGGGCAGGGTTGAAAAGGATATATTTTGGCAGTTTGACTGTACAAGAATTATAGGTAACATAGATTTTTGTGTGAGTTTGCCGAGTGATGGAGGAGAATTATTTGAAGAACAATCATTATTATGGGCTGAGGCAAAATCGAATAAATCAGATATTTATAATTCGATATCGCAATTAGTGCTTACGATAGGTAAAGGTAGAATATTTGATAGTCATTTACCGCCTGCATTTATAGGTGCTTTTGATGCTGAAAAAATTGCATTTTTACATTATAATGAAATAGCAGATATATTTTATTTGAATGATTTTAATTGGAATGTAAAACCATCGGATTATAATACAAAAGAGTTTAAACTAATTAGAAATAAAGTAGAGAGTATATTAAATCAAAAGATATTGATTTATGACTTTAATAGAGATAGAAATGAGTTATTGAGATTTATACGAAAGAATTTATTAGAGGGTAAGTTTGGAGTATCAAAAATAAAAATAGATAAAAATAATTTTACGGTTATCTATAATAAATGGTTAATAGAGGTAAAAGACACAATTTTGTTAGATTGGGAATTGGCAAAGAAGAGCGATATTATTGATGGAGATTTTTATTTAGCGGATTTATTGTCAGAAGAGAATAAAACCCTAAAAGATAAATTGAATGTATTGTTGCGTTCTGACCATTATGAACTAGAAAGACATATTGATGATTTAGGATTGTTGAATATAAAATCAGTAAATTTTCGAGACAATCAGAAGGCACATACGCAATTTTGGAACAGATATAAGCGGCCACCAATAAGAGAATATTGGGACTTTATAGTAAGGCGTAGAGATTTGCTTGTTCCTCAGGATATTAGAGAACGTAGAGGTAGTTTTTTTACTCCGAGGATTTGGGTAGAATTATCACAACAGTATTTGGCTGAAGCATTTGGTGAGAATTGGCAGGAAGAGTATTATATATGGGACTGTGCTGCAGGCACAGGAAATTTGTTAGCAGGTTTGACTAATAAATACAGGATATGGGCATCGACTTTGGACAAACAAGATGTTGATGTAATGTATGATAGAATCAATAATGGTGCTAATTTATTAGAATCGCATGTATTTCAATTCGACTTTTTGAATGATGATTTTAGCAAATTGCCTGCAAGTTTACTTAAAATTATAAATAACCCCGAAGAACGAAAAAAACTTATAATCTATATTAATCCGCCTTATGCAGAAGCTGGAAATACTAAACAAAGGACTGGAACAGGTAAAAACAAGGAAAAAACAACAACTCAGAATGCAACTTATAAGAAATATAAAAATCAAATTGGCAAAGCTTCAAATGAATTATTCACTCAGTTTTTAATTAGGATGTATTTTGAGATTCCGGATTGTAAGATTGCGAATTTTTCAAAAATAAAGTATATACAAGGTCAAAACTTTAAAATATTTAGAGATATATTTTTTGCGAAGTGTTTAAATGGCTTTTTAGTTCAATCTAATACTTTTGATAATGTGAGTGGAAAATTTCCTGTAGGGTTTCATATATGGGATACATCAATAAAGGAAAAATTTTTTGAGATAGATACAGATATTTTTAATAAAAATAGAAAGTATATAGGGGTTAAAAAATTATATAGTTTTGATAGGGATATTGCTTTGACTTCTTTTACTCATAATGGGGTAAGCGGGGAGCAAATAGTTATTGGTCATTTTGCTTCGAGAGGAAATAATTTTCAGGGGCAAAATGCAGTATTTGTAGATAATATAGAAAAGGAGAGAAAAGGCGGTGGTTTGCATGTTTCAATAGCAAAAAAGAATTTAATAAAGGTTGCTATATCATTTACAGTACGACTTGTGATAAAAGCAACTTGGTTAAATGATAGAGATATGTTTTTATATCCAAATGATAACTGGAAGAAAGATTCTGAATTTCAGAGTGATTGTTTGACTTATTTATTATTTAGCAGCCAAAATAAAATTACTTCTAAATTAGGAGTAAACCATTGGATACCATTCAGGGAAGGTCAAGTTGATTCGACGGAGCGTTTTGAAAGCAGTTATATGGCAGACTATATAGAAGGTAGATTGAGAAGGGAGGCGAAAGATGAGATGTTTGAAGAAGAACAATCATATAATAGAATTAGATTTAGTGACGTTGCTTTGGAAGTGTTTGAAGCTGGCTTAGAGCTGTGGAAATATTATCATAATCAATCTGAGAAGGATAATAAAGTAAATGTAAATGCTTCATTATTTGACATAAGGGAGTATTTTCAGGGTAGGAATGATGCTGGAAGAATGAATATTAAGAGCGATGACGAACATTATATGAAATTAATCAATAAACTTAGAGATAAATTAAAAATATTAGCTTTTAAAATTGAGCCTAAGGTTTATGAGTTTGGTTTTTTGAAAAAGTAATTTTGGATTGTAGTTTATTATAAATTTAAAATTTGAATATTGTTTTATAAATAGGTTACAAAAGGTTTTTTAGGGCGAGTCCTATTTTTTTAACGATTATGTCTGATTGGTTGCTTTTGTGGATGTAATCTGTGATTTTTAGTTGTGCTAATTTTACTATTAGTTCTTTTGAGGTCAATGAGGTACATGGGATCACAGGTATAGAGCTTGTATGTGGCTCGGAGCGTATTTTTTTTAGTGTGCTGTATCCATCAAGACCTGGCATTTCCATGTCGAGAATTATTAGACTGGGAGTGTTTGACCTTAGCCAATCGAGTGCTTTTATTGGGTTTTCATATACTTGTGCTTTTGCTTTGAGTACTTTTGTAACGATGGATTCGAGGTAGGTTCTGTAAACTTGGTCGTCATCTACTATTAAAATTGAGAGGTTTGAGAAATCCATTTTATTTGTCTCTGATGATATTTAAAATTAATTCTTGCATAATGAAAAGGTTTGAACCTGAACTTGTCTTTAGTTTCTCATCTGCGTTGCATAAATATATAAAATTATTTTCAATGTTGGAAGGAGAAAAATAATTTAATGCAATTTTATAGTCGTCGATGAAGTAAGGGTTAACTCCGATTTCTCTAGCAATATCAAATTTGTTTGTACTATTTCTAAGTGCTTCGATTAGTAGCCAAAGTGTTTTGAAATATATGGTTAGCATTGTTATAATATAGACTTCTTGGCGATTATTTTTAAGCATATTTTCGAGAATAAAAAGGGAATTATTTATATCTTTTTTTGCTATTGATTTTTGGAGTTCGAAGATGTTGAAATCTTTGTTTTGTCCTGTGATTTGGTTTACGTCATCTATTGTGATGTTGTTTTTACCGATTGTAAATAAATCGAGTTTTTCGAGTTCGTTATTTAGATGGCGTAATGATTCGGGAGAGATACTTATGATTTGGTTTATTGCTTCTTGGGTAATAGTTTTATTTTTTTCTGCTAATTTTGCTTTTATCCATTCTGGGTATTTGTTAGGGTAAACTTTTTCAAATTCTACTGAGTTATGATTTGCTAATATGGGACCATAGGGAAACTTTTTAGCTTTTAGTTTTTTATATTTTTCTTCGGGTGAGCGTAATTTTTTAATTGCTGCAGAAGTTTTGAATAGTTTTTTATCGGCAGAGTGGATAATTAGTTTAGTAGTTGGTGAAGGATTTTCTATGTATTGTTTTAGATTGGGGTAGTTATCTGCTTTTATAGAGGTAGAAGTGAAAAATTTCTCGAAGTTTTTTATAGCAATTACTCTTTGGTCTGCCATCATAGGGAAAGAGTTAGCGAGGGAGAGAATATCATCGAGATTGGATTCGCCGGCATTGAAGAGTTCGAAATTAAAATTATTTTTTCTGTCTGGGACGAGGTAGTTGATTAAAGTCTGGAAAGAATCGTCTAAGAAATAATCTTCTTCTCCGAAAAGTAGTGTTATTTCGTTGATATTGTTATTTAGGAGTTGTTTGAAACTGATTAGCATTTAAGCGAGCATGAGAATCTTGTGTGGGATTTCGTTATTTTCAGCAAAACTTACTAAAGGTTTAATCATTTCTTCAGAAACTTTTTCACCTTTTGAGGCGATAAGGAGACCGAAAGAAGAGTGGTAATCTTGTGCGAAAATCATACCTGTTTCAACTTTATTAACTGGAACACGTACAATTTGTTTGTCAGATAGGTCTGTACGTTCAAGTTCCATCATAACTATGAAAGCATCGACTAAGTTTGGTTCGAACCAAATTTTTCGCTTTGATTCGAGGAATTTGCATGCAGACTTATGTCTGTCTTTTGAGGCTTCGAGTAGTGCGTGTGTATTTGTATAAGTAACGTTTCTGTTAGCGTGTTCACGAACCTTTTTGAAAACGAGGTTGTGGTATGTATCAACAACTGTGATAATTCTTGCACCAGGGTGAATTTCATCGCCTTTTAGTCCTCTTGGGAAGCCTGAGCCATCGAGTTTTTCATTATGTTGGAGCACAATATCAAGAATTTTACTGAAACCGCGATGGTTTTTAAGGATTTCGACACCAATTTTAGGATAAAGAATAAACTGGTTGTATTCTTGTTTGGTCATTTCATGAGGATATTTGAAGAGGTTGGAATCTTTGAAGCTGATTTTACCTATTGCATGAAACATACCTGCTAATTTAATTTCATATTGAGTGTTTTGCCTTAGCCCCATTAGTTTAGCCATAGCTTCGGATTTCTCTGAAACAAAACGAGCGTGGCTACCATCATATCCCCTTTCAGTGAAGGAGAGTACGGAGGTAAGTAATTCGATAGTTTGATAAAAGTTTTCGGCGAGTTCGGAGCCAACTTCGTTTAAAGTTTTTTCGAGTTCGTAGATTCTTTTATCTTTTTCTTTTAAAATATTTTTTACGTTTTCGTCCATAATAACAATTTTCTTATTTTCTATTTAATATCGGTATAAAGTATAAATACCTTAAATGTTGTAATAATAATTAATTTTTATCGGAATTAAATATTTCAAATTCTGATAGAAAATTAGGGAGAGTATTACTAAATTTTCCATGAATGATATAATCTGCGATATCAGAGAATATTGTTTCATCTGTGCTGAATTCAATAATAAAAGTATCGGTACTTTTTGCGAGTTCTACAAATTCTTTAGTAGGGTACATATCATTATATAATCCAATGAGGATTAGGACATCAGAATTAATTATATTTTTCTTTGAATCTGAAATTAATTTCAAGTCGATTTTTTCGTTGAACCAAACTACGTTTGGTCTGATATATCCTTCGCAATGTTTACAAATTGGAATTTTTTTTGAATTCAAATCATATTCGAGATATGGTCTTTTACAGTCATTGCAAAGACATTGGAAGAAGTTTCCACGCAGTTCGGATATGGATTTACTTCCAGCGATTTGATGTTGGCAATCTACATTTTGAGTTATAATTGAGGCATTATTTAATTTTTTTTGAAGTAATGAAATAATTTCATAGGATTCGTTCACCCCAATATTTGCTACGCTTTGTCTGCGATTTTGGTACCAATCCCAAACTAATTGAGGATTTTTTTCGAAGCCTTCTAAGGAAGAGAGTTCGTTTGTATCATAATAATGCCAAATATCGTGTGGCTCTCTTAATGTAGAAATTCCGGCATCAGAGGAAATTTCTGCACCAGTATAAAATATAATATTATTTGCATTATTTAACTTTTTAAAAACTTCTTTTTGGGTGCTTTTCATTTTAATTACTTAAATTGCTAATTATTAATTTGAATCAAATTTATAATAAATCAATATAGAACTTGATAGAAATTATTTTGGATAATACTTTTTAAATCCGAGTTATATAGGTCGGTCAAATTACTATTTATTACTTATATTTCAAAATATATTTTAATTAAAATAAATTCAATTTTAATCAATTGAAATCATTAAATACTACAAGCTTTAGATTGTGGTTTCAACTGATTGTTTCTTCTAAAAAACAAGTGTTGATAATTCCCTTACCTTTTATATTTACTTGTTGTAACTCGGAGGTTTTGAATTTATCTTGAATTTCTAATTTAAAGTTTTCGGATATTTGGATTTTGCCTATTTTACCAAATGATTCTAAGCGAGAAGCAGTATTTACTGTGTCTCCCCATATATCATAAGCCATTTTGTTTTTACCAATTACACCTGCTACAATCTTACCACAATCTATTCCAATTCGAACTTGAATAGTTTCGCCATTAGCGGTTTTATATTCATTTATCATATTTAGGACTTCTAATGCAAAAAAAGCAGCGTTAGTTGCATGGTTTTTATTTTCAACTGGAACACCGGATGCTGCCATATAGGAATCACCAATAGTTTTAATCTTTTCAAGTCCATATTTATCTGCAATTTTGTCTGTTTTATAATAAATTTCATTTAGCATTTCTACAATTTCTTTTGGATTTTTATTATTTGAATATTCTGTGAAATTAGAAATATCTAAAAACAAAATAGATGCAGATTGGATTTCGTCAGCAATATTTTTTTCGTTTGATTTTAGTCTTTTGGCAATACTTTTTGGTAGAATATTAAGTAATAATTTTTCAGATTTTTTATGTTGTTTTATTATTATAATTATGAAGATAATAAAAAATATAGATGCAAGTATTAATACAAATAATTTGAAATTTATTTCTGCGATTTCTCTATCTTTTAGTATATTTTCTCTTTTGATGTCCATTGCTTCAATTTTTTTCTTTACTTCATTTTTATTTAAAGTATCCTTGATATCGGAGTGTTTTTTAAAATAATTTAGAGCAAGTTCGAAACTATCTAAATAAGCATAATTTTTAGATAATAATTCATAACAGACTGCAGTAATTTGTATATTATTAATACTTTTGAAGTAACTCAATGATAGTTTTGTGTAATGAATACTGTTTAAAATATTTTGAGTGTTATTTATTTTTGGAATTAATCGATTGCTGTTTTCATTAGTCTTTGAAATAGAATCGTTTTTTAGTGCTATGTCTGAGTATAAAGAGGCAAGATTTATTTGATTTATCGCAAGACCATATACTCTTGATAATTTTTTATTTAATGTAGCCGCATTTTCTAAATATTCTATTGCTTTTTCGTATTGCCCCAAAGAAGTAAATGCGAGTCCTAAATTACCATATTGGCGTGCCATTCCATTTTCATCATTTGCTTCCAAATGTATATTGAGAGCATACTGTAAATATTTGATTGCTTTTTGAAATTCACCAGTGTTTATATAAACATTTCCCATGTTTCCGTAAATATTAACTGAATTTTTTTTATAAAAATCTGAATTTTTATCACCAGAATTATCGAAGTACGATAAGGCTTGCTGGTAGTATTTGATAGCTTTAGGGAAGTCTTGTTGTTTTTCGTAAACCATTCCAATATTTGATAAGACCATTGCTGCATTTTTATAATTTTTAATACTCTCAAAGATTTCATTTGATTGGAAAAAATATTCTAAAGCTTTTACGTTGTTTGATTTTGCCCAATAATTCAGACCTAAACAAGTATATGAATGTGCTAACAAATAATTTGATTTGATTTTTTTTGCTTTTTCAAGTGCTTCATTACCATATTTAATTCCTAATTCTTGATTATTATCATAATAGTAAAATGCAATGTTAGCTAAGTTTTGTACTTTAACTGAATCTGAAATATCAGTTTTGTTTATTTGTAATAATGAATCTATTTTGTCTTTATTAGCGAAGACGAAAACAGAAGACAATAAGAATACAAATATTAATACATATTTCATTTTAAATCTATTTTGTAATACATGTGGTGTTGTACAAAATTACAATAATTTTTATAATATTAGGAGAAATAAAAAAATCGAAAAAATATAAGATATTAACATTTATATACTTAGATTTTTATTATGTTTATTTGCGTTCATATATGTAAATTTGCATACAATTGAAATGATTTGATACTATCTTACGTATCTTTTATTGAAGCAATTAGATGAAGTATCATTTTTTTAATAAATTAGAAATAATAGGATATTAAAAAGTTAAATGACATATAAAGATTATTATAAAATATTAGGTGTATCGAAGACTGCGACGGAGTCTGAGATAAAATCTGCGTTTAGGAGTAAGGCGAGGGAGTTTCACCCGGATAAAAATAAAGGGAACAAAGTAGCTGAGGAGAAGTTTAAGGAAATTAGTGAAGCATACGAAGTATTAAAAGATAAGGACAAGAGGTCTAAATATGACAATTTGGGTTCTTCTTATAATAGATTTAAGCAGAATGGTGGTAGTGAAAATGAATTTGATTGGAGCAATTGGGCAAATCAGCAACGCAGTTCGAGGAAAGGGAAAACTGTAGGTGATTTTTTCAATACTGGCGGTAATATGTCGGATTTTTTCGAGAAGATATTTGGTTCGACTTATAAGTCTAATCCGTTTACGGGGACACATAAAGAACCTGAGAAAGGGAAGGACCATAAGACAGAGCTGACAATTAGTTTAGCAGATGCTTATAGTGGAGTAAAAAGAAGATTAAAAGTTAATAATGAGTCTATAGAGATAAATATAAAGCCTGGAGTTGAAGACAATCAGACTTTGAAATTGAGTCAGAAGGGTCATGTATCTTTAGATGGGGGTCCGAATGGGGATTTGATAATTAGTATTAGGGTTCAAGATGACAAAGTATTTAATAGGGTTGGTGATAATTTGGAAGTGAGTGTCGATGTACCTTTATATACTGCGGTGTTGGGTGGAGAACTCAATTTAAAAACTTTAAGTGGTCAAGTGAAACTGAATATTCCACCGGAGTCTCAACAGGGAAAAAAGTTGAAACTTAAGGGTTTGGGTATGCCAATTTATAAATCTCCTAAGAAATTTGGCGATTTGTATGCAATATTGAATATTAAATTACCGACGAAACTAAGTGATGAGGAGAAGGAGTTATTTAAAAAGTTAAGTACTTTTAGGAATTGATATTTGGTATTATGGTTAATAAATTTAATATTAGGGAAATAATTCTTATATTGGATATGTTGTGTATTAAATAAATTTTAAAGATTTATAGAATAAAAAGATATGGCAAATTTTAAAGAGACATTATTTCAGAAGTTAAAATCGGAAACTGATAAGTCTGAGTCGGATAATGAGCAAAAAACAGGCAAGACGTTTAGGTTTGTTGTTTTTATGATGTCAATTTTGATTTGTTCTACTTTTTTTTCATTGAAATTAGACCAAGATGATTTGGGTTCTAATTATTCGATACATGAGGGCGGGATATGGCATCAAAAATCTGTGATAGCGGACTATTCTTTCCCTATTAGGAAGGAAAGGTCGGAATATTTGCAGGAGGTTGAGAATGCAAAGAAAAATTCATTATTTGTATTTAAAAGGGCGGAATCTAATGCTGATTTGTTTGCAAAGAAGTTGGACGTGGTATTAGTACCGCATGAATTGACAAACGAAAACAATCCAGATGAGAAACAGGAAGTTAAGAATTATAATAGTGCATTAAATCTGTTGAGTAGTATTATCAAATCGTTAATTGATAAGGCTTATAGGAGTGGATTTATCAATTTGGAATTAGATAATATTCCGCATAATGAAATAATTAGTGAGTGGGAGAATGTGAGGGAGATTATTCCTAAATCAAATTTATATGATCAGATTAGGTTGAGAAATGAGTTTAAGTCTTTATTGGAAGTGGAAATACCGAGTAAATACAGAGATGAGTTTGAGCAGTTATTTAACCAATTGATAATACCAAATTTATTATTTGATGAGGTATTAACAGGGCTTAATAAAGAGCAGGAAGCGAGTAAGGTTTCTAAGACTAATGGGATAGTAAGAAAGGGCGAGATTATTATTCATAAGGGAGAGACGATTACTGAGACGCATATTGCCAAAGTGTCTTCTTATGAGCTTACTAAGTATATGACTACGGAGAAGGACACTATAATATTTAGGTATTTGGGTTCGATTGGTCATGTTAGTTTGATAATTTCATTTATAATTATATTTATTTATAGGATTAGAAAGAAGATATATTTTGATAATTTGAAATTTAGTTTGGTAAATTTATTTTTGATATTGCCGGCATTTTTTGCTTGGATATCAATGGATATTGTAACCCCCTACCCTATTGAATATTTAATATTTTTACCTGCAATATCTATGTTATCGGCGATAATTTTTGATATGCGGACTGCGTTTTATCTAACTATTTCGATGTCATTGCTTGTGGCTGGTGTGAGAAATAATGATTATATGTTGTCAGTTATAATGTTATTTGCTGGCTTTTTCTCGTTGTATTCTGTTGGTCAGATTCAGAATAGGTCTCAGGTATATAAATCTATTTTATATGTTTTTGGTGGTTTTGCTATTCCGATATTGATATTTGGTTTTGAGCGTTCTTTTGGGATTGAATTGATAATTGAATCAATTGTAGTATCTTCTATTAATGCAGCTATGTCGCCTGTTATAACGTTTGGTTTGTTGTTTATTATAGAAAAAACTACTTCGATTACTACTGATTTGAGTTTAATGGAATTTGATAATTTAAACCATCCGATGTTGTTGAAATTGAATGAATTAGCTCCGGGAACTTATCAGCATACTTTGGGTGTAGCAACATTAGCGGAAAGATGTGCTGGCGAAATAGGTGCTAATGCTTTATTTTGCAAGGTATCTACATATTATCATGATTTGGGTAAGATGAAAAGACCAGAGTATTTTGCGGAAAACCAAATGAACGAGGAGATGGAGAACAAGCATAATTTAATATCACCATTTAAGTCTGCTCAGATTATTAGAAATCATGTTATTGAGGGGATTAATATTGCAAAGGAGATAAAATTGCCGGCGGCAATGATTGATATAATACCAATGCATCATGGGACAAGTGTTATTAAACATTTTTATGCGAAAGAAGTAGAGAATAAGGGTATAGAAAATGTTAATATAGAAGATTTTTCTTACCCTGGTCCTAAGCCAAACTCTAGGGAGGCGGCTATAATTATGATTTGTGATTCGGCTGAGGCTGTTTCGAGATTGGAAGGGCAAACTAAGGAAGAGTTAGAAAGGATGATTAATGATATTATATTAAATTTTACTCGGCAAGGGCAGTTTGATGAGTGTGAGATTAGTGTTAAGGAGCTTGCTACAATAAGGAAGGTATTGGGTGCAACTTTGATGGCTAAAGGGCATAAAAGAGTGAAATACAAGAAGATAGAAGATGATGATGAGAGTAGTAATTAGAATTATATTATTCTCATTGAGTTATTGAATTAATTTAATTTTAGTCTGAATTGATGTGTTTTTGTGCTTTTTCTAAGCCTTTTTTTATTACATCTTCCGAGAGCATTATATCGAATCCACTTTGTGGGACTTTTGATTTGTTTTGTAGTTTTAATAGAGATTTTTGGAATGTATTTTCAGCTTCTTTGAATTTATTTAAATGTAAGAGTGAGTAGGCTTTGAGGACTAAACCATAAACTTGTTCTGGTGCTTTTTCAAGGGATATTTCTGCCCATTTCAGTGATTGTTGGTAGTCTTTTCTATTTCCTGTCATTTGGGAGAGAGTTGAGGCGGCACTTGCATGAATTGAGTCGGAGAGGTTACCACAATCTATTGCGAATTTTATTGCATTTTCTGCTTCTTCGGTGATTTGCATTTGAGCTAATGTTTGCCCAAGTTGGAACCATGCGTATCCGTTAACTGGTTCTTCTTTTACGTGCTGGAGTAGTAGTTTATAGTTGCGATTTACTTTGGCTTCCATTACTTCGCGCGGTTGGTCATATCCGAGGTGTTCGATAACTATATCGGACATTGACATACCGTAACCGTGTTTTTTTAGTGAGGGTGAGATTTGCTCGTGTACCCTGCCTGTAAATTGAATTTTTGGATAACCTAAGTTTTTGAAAATTCGAGGGTATCCTCCTCTGTGGACTTCGCTTGAGCCGTCGAGTGCTTTATGTGTTGACTCGATTGTGCATACTAACATACCTAAGTTTGATTCGACGTTTTTGAGCATATATCTTAATTTTTGGAAGTCTATGTTTTTAATTCTTTCGTCGGCATCGAGGTAGAGAATCCATTCTCCGTTGCAATGCTTTAGGGATTCGTTTCGTGCTGCTGCGAAGTTGTCAATCCAATCGAAATGGTATATTTTTGCGTTATATTTTTTTGCTATTTCTACTGTTTTATCTTCGGAACCTGTATCAACTATTATTATTTCATCAACTAAGTTTTGTACGCTGTTGAGACAGCCGGGCAGGTCTTTTTCTTCGTTTTTGACAATCATGCTAAGTGAAATGAATGGTTTTTCATTCTCTATTTTATGGGGTTCATTTTCTTGTTGATTGGGCTTTGCGTTGTTTCTTAATATTTGTTTCAATTGGTCAACAGAATTTAACTGATTTGAATTTTTTATGATTGGGTTATCAGAGCTGTTTGGCATAGTTTCGTTGTTGGTGTTTGGGTTATTATCGTTAGATTTTTGGTTATTTTTTTGGTCGTTTATTTGGTTTATAAATTCATCAATTTCTTTTCTTTCTGGTGCGATTTTTTTTGCTTGATTGAGATAGTTTAGAGCTATTATATAATCTTTTTTGACGAAATAGACGTTACCCATACCGATAAGACATGAGGTTTCATAGGGGTTAATTTTTAGTCCTTTTTCAAATTGGATTTGTGCTTTTTCGTATTGCTTCAAGCCGATGTAGGATTTACCGAGTTTGAAATAAATTAACTCGGGGCTTATGCTATAGTCCCCTATTACTTGGGTGATAGTATCTGGGTTTTCGAGGGCAATTAACATTTTCTTATAGGCATCAATTGCATTTTCATAGTCTAAATTATCGCTGTAAACTTCTGCTTGGACGTAGTTTGCGAAGGATTGGTTTTTGATGATTTTTAGTGATTGTTCGGCTTTTTGGAATGCTTGGTCTTTGTTGCCCATTTGGTAGGAAAGTATGGCTGAGTAGTTGAGTGCTTGCGGTTTGATTGAGCTGTTTTCTGTGCAGTTTTCAAGGCAAATATTGAAGTATTTATTTGCTTGTTCTTTTTGGTTGAGTGCCATGTATGTTTTTGCAATTTGATAGAGGTAGTAGGTGTCGTTGGGGTGAGTTTCTATGGCTTTTAATAATAAATTTAGGTTTCGTTCTTGTTTTTTAAGCATTTCTTGTTTGCTTAGGTTATAGCCTATGTGTTCTATTTTGATGTTGGTATTTTCTAATTTATAGTTGTTTTTTGTTATTGATTCGATGATTTGTTCGTGAATTATTCCTTTGAATTTTATTTTTGGGTGGTTTCTGAATAGTCTTAAGAGGTTGGTTACGTAGGTGTCTTTTGTTTTGTCGCTTCTTTCGGCGAATGACGTTAGATTGATAAGCCAGCCACCGACTTCGTCTTTTGCATTTTTGATGACTGCGAGTAGTTCTTTGGGGTTTAGGAGTCTTTCGTCTGCATCGATTGAGAGAATGAATGGGAATGTTGCTTTTGAGAGTGCGAAATTACGGGCTGAGGCGAAGTCATCGTGCCATTTGTAATGATAAATTTTGGTATTATATTTATTTGCGATTTGGACTGTATTATCAGTGGAACCTGTATCAACGATGATTATTTCGTCTGCAACTTCGGAGATGGAGTTTAGGCAATCATCTAAGTTATTTTCTTCGTTTTTTACGATTAAGCAGGCTGATATTTTACTAATTTTGATTAACATTAGTTTTTAATGATTTATGTTGGAGTTATATTTTAAAAAACATTTGACTAATTAAAATAATTAGTATTATATTATGTTTTTAGGGATACTTACAATTTAATAATGTTGTGGGCAAAATGCAACTTTTATTAAATTAGTTTTTGTGTTTTTTGGAAATTGTAGGTAAATCAGAGCGTATTATCACATTTGGGGAGCAGTATGTTTATGGTTCTTCGGCACAAAACCGGGCGGCGACAATTAAACCGAAGGGCTTAACTTATAATAATAATTTGTATAATACAAGTACTTTTAGTAAGTTTACAAGAGCATTAGGACAAAAACAATATGAGATACAGGACCATTTGGGGAATGTTAAGGTTGTTTTTAATGACTATAAGGAGCCGGTTTCTGGTGGTTCGGGTTCTGAGAAGTATGATTTGAATGTTCTTTCACTTTTAAATTATTATCCGTTTGGTATGTCGATGCCGGGGATGGGGTATGAGGCTGGTGGTTCGAGGTATGGGTTTGGTGGACACGAGCAAGATGATGAGGTTTCTGGTGTTGGGAATCATGTTAGTTTTGGTAATCAAGGATACAGCCCAAGGCTAGGGAAACGTTGGAATCAAGATAAAGTAGAACATATAGATTTTTCTCCTTATGTTACTTTTGCTAATGACCCTGTTAATAAAGCAGACTTAGATGGTAACCAAGAAACCAGAGCTGGGATAATGCTCCGCCAAGCTGAGGAAAGTTACCTGAAAACTGGTGATCGAAAACAGATAGATGACCTGTACACTGGCAATGCAGTTGGTGCTGTTATGGGTGTTATCGCAATAGCGTTGCCGGAAACAATTCCATTAATGCTTCGCAATCCTGTAAGAACAGTAAATACAGCAGTTGGAGTTGGGAGCTTCGCTATTGGTCTTGTTGATGAAGGTAATCAAATCAATTTACCGGGTAAGATAGATGATGCGGGGAGGGTAACTACGGGTGTTGTTAAAAAAATAGTTAAAAAGGTTAGTGATAAATGGCTAAAATCAACTAAAAAAATTACAAAAGCTAATACTACAAAAGGTTGGAAAGTCGGGGACCCAATAAATAATTTAACAAAAAAAGGCAATGTCCCTAAATGGTCAACAGTCAGACAGAGATATTGGAAAAATAGAGCTCTAAATTCAAAAAAAGGAGAATTTAGTGAGGATAATTTAAAATTAATGAAAAAAGGAAATGCACCATTAGTCAAAAATCCAAAAACGGGAAAAATGGAAAGTGTTGAACTACACCATGATCCATCTCAAAAAGAAGGTGGTCTTTTCGACGTTATAGAGGTTACACCTGAACAGCACAGTAAAATTGATAAACATAGAAAATTAAAAAAAGGAAATTAAAGTAAATGTCTCAAAATGAAATCGAAATTATAAAATCATATGTCGAAGGAAATATTAATTTTGGAGATTTTCTTTTAGAATTGAATAGAAATGATGTTTTGAGAGATTTATTATTAGACAAAAATAGAAATTGGTCAAATACATATATTAAAACAAACCCATTAGAATATATCCAAAATATGGATGAAAACTCCTTAAGCAATAAATTAAATTTGCAAGGTGTATTAGAACTAGTTCTTGAATTAAATAAAATTGGGTATGAAGCTTCTCAAGAATATTCAGATAAATTTGATTTAATTTTAGATTCGCAACCAAGATATATTAATACTGATATTGGATTTATAGAAAAATATATTACTCCAAAGGAGTCAAGTATGACAAAAAAAGAAATCAAAACTTATATGAGGATGAAATTTAAAGAATATTTTCAGTTTGATAAAAAACCACCAAAATGGATACAAAATCCTGAATGGCCTATTATTGATGATAAACCATTATTTTTTGTTGGTCAATTTGAGATAAAAGATTCTAATATTTACCATGACAATGGATCAATATACTTGTTTATAGACTTAGATACTGAAAAAATTACTACCATAACTCAACTTTATTAATTTAATATATACCTTATTCAATTTCCTAAACTTCAACAGTAATTATACATTTACTTCTATAATTGATTTTATTATATTTCCTTGCACAACTCATCTAATTTCAGTAATTTCAGCTGAGTACTCGGACAAAAACAATATGAAATACAGGACCATTTGGGGAATGTAAAGGTTGTTTTTAATGACTATAAGGAGCCGGTTTCTGGTGGTTCGGGTTCTGAGAAGTATGATTTGAATGTTCTTTCACTTTTAAATTATTATCCGTTTGGTATGTCGATGCCGGGCATGGGGTATGAGGCTGGTGGTTCGAGGTATGGGTTTAATGGGATGGAGAAAGATGATGAGGTTACTGGTGTGGGGAACGAATATACAGCTTTATTTTGGGAATATTCACCAAGAGAAGTACAAAGATGGAATCAAGACCCAAAACCAAATCCGACAACTAGCCCATATGTTACATTTTCAAGGAATCCTATTTGGTATACAGACCATTTAGGTGATTCAGCTGTTGTGGATAACAAAGGGTTTATACTGTTCAATGATGAAAAAGATGATAATGTATATTTAGATGATGGAAAAAATATTACTAAAATAGGAGAAATAGGCGGTCAAATTGATATAAATAATATTTTTCCTAATTTACTAAAAGATAATGCCGAAGAAGCTGAATCCATGAATATTTTGGACTATAAAGAAAAGGTACAAACAGATGGAGATTGGGATTTAAAAAATAACAGAAATACTATTTTTGGATTAGCTTGGCAAAAAGATGAAGAAAAAAATAAAACTAAAAAAAATATAAATAAATCCTTTACACAATTCTCATTTAAAAATTATAAATTAAATGCTGCTGATATAGGAAATTACAATGCTGGCTATACAGGTAAATTCACTTATGGTGAGAAAGGTATGCCAAATATATTATTATGGTATGGTGCAGGTGCAGCAGAAACCTTGAAAGATTTTAAAGATATCAAATTAATGGATTTTGCAAAACAACTTAAACAAATGATTTATTTCCAACCACCATTTGGTGATGAAGTTGATGATTTTCTCTGGAATACAAAAGGAATGTACGATGCAAAAAAGATTAAAGAAAAGGTAAATAATGATAAGTAAAATATGTATATTAATTAGTTTATTTTTCTTTTTAAGCTGTAATAATTATGAAAATAATAGAGAAGATTTTAAATTTTCCTATAATGTTTGTGAAAATTACTTTATTGAAGTTTTTAGAGCAGAAGGTTTTGGTGTATTTGGAGGGGAACTCGATAGCCATTTTATAACAGATTCTATAAATTTTCGAAAATATTTAGGTGTTGCTGATGAATATGGTTCAACTGATATTTATTGTAATAATGATACTATATTTATAAAAATTTATACTGGAAAAAAAGACTACCTAAAATATGATAAAATATTTCTTAAAAAAGAACTAGTTGGATTAAATAATTATAAATTGGATAATAAAATTAGCAATTGAAATTAGCAATTCATTTTTAATACTCAAATACATTTATATCTTTTAAAAAATTATTAAGACTGAACTTACACAAAAATCTTTGCACAACTCAAGTACTTTTATTAAGTTTATAGAACAAAGTAAATTGTTCAACACTACGAAAAAATAAGAAAAAAGGATTTTTATATTAAGGCAGCTGAAAAAGAATTTAAGAAAAAATAAAAAATGAAAAGACAACAACGAACACCCGGAGCTTTTTTAAAAATTCCAATAGATGATGTATATCATACGTACGCAAGAATTCTACAAGAAGGCATAGCATTTTATGATTGCAGGACTACTGAAAAGATAGATGAAATGCAAAGAATAGCATCCTGTCCAGTACTGTTTATTACCGGAGTATACAATGATGTAATAACGCAAGGACATTGGCTAAAAGTTGGCAAACTTCCATTAGAAGAAAAATTTTCTATTTTGCCTTTGATGTTCATCTATGATGCTCATGCAAATGAATTTGAGGTTTATGATCCTAATACAGGTACGATCAGGTCATCTACCAAGCATGAGTGCTATGGTCTTGAGTGCTGTGCTGTCTGGGAAGCGTTTGCAATAGAAGAAAGGTTAAGAGATCACTATGCAGGTAGAGAATGTATATGGCTTAAAGATGAGAAAGAACTGTTCGCAAACTAATCATTTTCTTTTATGATATTTTTGTAATTTCTTTATCAGTAATATTTTCAATTATTTCTTTTTCCTATTAGAAAACTTCAACGGAAAGGAATTTCATGAAAAAATAAACATTAAGAGGCTAACTACAGAAGGATTTAAAATATAATAATAATTTGGATAATTCGGGAACAATTAGTAAGTTTACTAGGGTACTCGGACAAAAACAATATGAAATACAGGACCATTTAGGTAATGTAAAGGTTGTTTTTGATGATTATAAGGAGCCGGTTTCAGGTGGATCGGGTTCTGAGAAGTATGATTTGAACGTTCTTTCACTTTTAAATTATTATCCGTTTGGTATGTCGATGCCGGGTATGGGGTATGAGGCTGGAGGGAGTCGGTATGGTTTTAATGGGATGGAGAAAGATGATGTTATTAAAGGAGTTGGGAATTCTTATGATTTTGGTGGTAGGAATTTATATTCTTCTAGATTAGGTAGATTTGGTTCACCTGATCCCCTAGACTTTAAATTTCCATTCTTTAGTCCTTATGCTTACGCATGGAATAATCCAATTTTCTTTATCGATTCAGAGGGTGAAGTTGGCTTACAAAGCATCTATCAAACTTCAGCCGCTTCCAGTAAAAACGATATAAAGTTAAAAGCTTACATGGACGAGCATTACAAGCTGACTTTTGATAAAATCGTAGCTACTGCTAAGTTCATAGCTGAAATATCGGATATAAATGACATTCATATAGCAAATCAACTTATTGATGGCGTTGAAGATGTTACTACTATAACAGGACAGCCTGCAGGTACAGTAGATAAAATTATGACTGCCGTACCAATTGCAAGTGGCGGTGCAGTAAATAAGGTATTTAAGGGATTCAAATTTAAAAAAGCATTTTTAAAATTTAATTTCAGTGAAAAAATATCAAATGCTTGGGCAAATGGTGGCAAATTAAGAGATAAACTTATCAAAAGTGGAGAGGGTTTAAAGGACGAAAAATGGCAAGCTCATCATATTATACCAAGAGAATTAATTGGTGAAAATAAAGTAGTAAATGATGCAATAGAAGCTGGTTTTGATTTCAATGGTATTAATAATGGGATAGCACTTCCTGAGACAGTGCATAAAGGTAGTCACGCTAAATATACTGCTCAAGTAAGGGAGCAAATAAAAAAATGGGAGATTCAAAATCCGAATCATTCTCAAGAAGAAGCAAAAAATTTTATTCAAAATTTGTCAGAACAGTTGAAAGAACAAATTAATAAAGAAATAAAAAAAAGTGAAAAAAAAATTAATGAAGCTAAAGTCAAAAATTAATGTATTATGAAATAAAAAATAGAACAGATTCTGAAGTTGGAAATGTTTACCCTCAAATTAGTTTTTTAAACGATTCAATTCATGATGTTCATAAATTTAACTCGAATTTTAATCCTGATAAAATAGGTGAATTGAAAGCTGATTTAAACAATCGTTCAATATTAACAGATATACTTTCTGAAGTAGCTTTTAGTTCGACAGGTTTTGTTTTGAATGCCAAAGTAAAAAATATTTTTTCTAACTATAATCTAATCAATCATACATACTACCCAATATTTTTAACTAAAGATACTAAAATATTTAATTATTATAGATTACATATATTCAATGAAGATTTTAATGATAATATTAACTATAGTGAAAGTAAATTTAATGTAACTCATTATGGCTTTAAAGAAGATACTATGAATTTGCAAAGTATTGATGATTACATTAATTTCAAAACTAAATATAAAACTACAAAAGATATAGAAAGTGAATTCATATATTTAAGTTCTAAAATGAAGGAATATGATATGTTTACAATATATCCTTATGATAATAATATCTATATATCAGAAAAACTAAAAAAAGATTTAGAAAAAAATAATATTACTGGTGTAGAGTTTAAAGAAGCTACTAAAATAAATTTATAAAATGAAGTAGATATAAATCAAATTATAGAACAAACTGTAACCTAGTGTAACTTAAATATAAATCCCAAGAATGAAAAATCTGAAAAACTAATATTCAGAGATGCCAATGGAAAAGTCCTTTCAATCTATAATAAAGATGAAATAAGTCTTCAGAAATATCAATTGTATAAGGTAGATTATGACTTTTGGCAGACGATGTATCTTATTGTAAAATATGTAATTGAAGAGAAGGCAAATGGAGTTTGGGTAGCAGTTGGTGGGGCTGTGATAGATAATGACAATATAGCCCAGAGGGACTATGTTTATGATGAACAGAATGGGACATTGGCTATAAAAATAGAGGGTTTTCCTTGTACATCTAACACGATGACACTTGATATAAATAATCACACTCCTCCGTTTTATTCAGATGTGAAAACATGTAACGGCAGCCAAGGACCAAGTACAGAGTATAGGATTAAAGCAGATTATTGGTTTGTTCCAATTCCTGAGGCTTTGCCGATTATTAAGGTTGGGGAGCAGTATGTTTATGGTT
>Ga0209475_10001019_pt1 | contig 40277 bp, 38 predicted proteins | sample tdDd471_FD_187128 | JGI IMG/M metagenome (GOLD analysis project Ga0209475, IMG submission 187128) | Marine sediment microbial communities from the Atlantic coast under amendment with organic carbon and nitrate - tdDd47.1 (SPAdes)... | ecosystem: Environmental > Aquatic > Marine > Coastal >... | reverse complement strand
CTACGGCCAGACCCGGAGCGAGGCGTTCCTGGCGCTGTGCCCGGCGCACGCGACCCCGCTGCTCGAGGATGCCGGGGTCTACAAGGGGGCGTTGTGGGAGAGCTGCGCGATCATGCAGTACCTCTGCAACCGGCACGGCCTCGACAGGTTCTACCCGACAGACCCGGCGGCGCGCGCTAGGCAGGACAGCGCCATGCTGTACGTGATCGGCAGCCTGTACCCGCTGGTCGCCCGGGCCGCCTATCCGCGGCTCGGGTTCCCGTCCTATCCCGGCGAGGTCGCGGCCAGCGATGCCGACCCGGCCGCCAAGGAAGCCGCCCGCAAGGCGGCGGAAGCGGCGATCCCGGAGATCCTCGAGGTCTTCCACCGCTTCTTCCTCGGCGGGCAGACGTTCATCGGCGGCGCCGCGCCGTCGATCGCCGACATCCGGCTGGCGGCCACGGTGGAGTTCCTGCGCATCACCGACCTGAAGTTCCCCGGCTGGCTCGATGACTACATGGCAGCGGTCGCCGGGGCCCTGGGCGACGCCTATGCCGGGCCGGCGGCCGACGTGCGCGGCTATATCGACTACGTCCGCTCGCGCTGATCCGGCTCGAGGCGACGCCGTCATCCTTCCGTCTTCGTGCCATCCCGGCACCGCAATCCGCCTCCAGCGTTGATGCCTGCAGGAAGGCAGCCAACGGAGGCAGCGATGAAGGCGGTAAGGCGCGGGGGCGCCCGGTGGATGGGGCCGGTGATGGTGGTGGTGGCCGGCATGGCGGCAGGTACCGCGCCGGCCGTCGCCGACGAGATCGAGATCCCGGAGTGGCGCAACGCGTTCGTCGAGCAGGGCGTCGCCGGCAGCGTGGTGGTGCGGCGACTCGGCGAAAGCCGGAGCTATGTGTCCGATCTCGACCACGGCACCCGGGGCTACGTGCCGGCGTCGACCTTCAAGATCCCGCATCTGCTGATCGCGCTCGAGACCGGCGTGGTGCAGGACCTGCACCAAGAGTTCCCATGGGACGGCCAGCGGCGCCGGATCGCGGTCTGGAACCGCGATCAGAGCGTGCAGCAGGCGGTTGCGGTGTCGTCCGTCCCGGTGTTCCAGACCATCGCCCGCTCGATCGGCGAGAACCGGATGTCGGCCTGGCTGCGGCGCCTCGGCTACGGCAATGCCGAGGTGTCCGGCGGCGTCGACCGGTTCTGGCTGGACGGCGGCCTGCGGGTGTCCCCGCTCCAGCAGGTCGACTTCGTCGAGCGCCTGTTGCTCGGAACCCTGCCGGCCAGCACCCGGTCGCAGATCGCCGCGCGCGACGCGGTGCCCGGCGAGCAGCTGGCGTGCGACGTGGCGATCCGCGGCAAGACCGGTTGGGCCCACAGGCCCGGCGACGACGGCCCGGACACCGGCTGGTGGGTCGGCTGGGTCGAGCGTCCGCATGACGTCTGGCTTTTCGCGACGGTCGTCGAGGGCTACCCGGAGCGCATTCGCGAGGCCCGCCGCGAGGTCACCCTGAACGTGCTCGAAAGGGCAGGCATCCTGCCGGGCCGTGGCTCGAGCGCAGGTTGCGCGGAGCGGGTCGCGCGGGTATCCACGGCGGCGCTTCCGGCGGCGGCGCCCGAGTAGTCGGTCGACGCGACTCGCGAGGCCGGCGCGAGTCGCGGGAAGCCTCTGTTCTTGTGTTATCCACAACAAAGTGCGCGAGATGTTGTGGTGCAGCTTGCCGGCCCGCTCCATATCCCGTAGCCTCTTGCCATCCGAACACAAGATGTGGGTGACAACGAGTCGGTCGCCCACCGAACCGGATCGATGGAGGCAACCATGTCGGACAACGTGCCGAGCGTTTGGACGGAAGAACGTCTGTCAGACCTGACCAGGCTGTGGGGCGAGGGACTCTCGATCACCCAGATCGGCCTGGCGCTCGGCGTATCGCGTAACGCCGTCGTGGGCAAGGTCCATCGGATGGGTCTGCCGAAGCGGCAGTCGCCGATCGTCAAGTCGGACAAGCCGCGGGCACCGAAGGCGCCGATCCAGCGCCGCCGCGCCGTTCCGCTGACCCTGGAGCAGTGGGACCGCAACACCTGCAGCTGGCCGATCGGCGACCCGAAGACGGACAACTTCAGCTTCTGCGGCGAGACCGTGGAGCCGGGCCGTCCGTACTGCACCACGCACTGCGCGAAGGCCTACACGACGTCGCGCGAGAACGCCGCCTGAGCGGCTGTCGCACGTGCGTCTCAAGGATCGGACCGCGGTCGTCACCGGCGCCGCATCGGGCATCGGCAAGGCGATCGCGGTCCGCCTCGCGGCCGAGGGCGCATTCGTCGTCCTGGCCGATCTCGGCGAGACCCCGCGCGAAGGCGGGGCGACGACCCGGGAAACCATCACGGCCGGCGGCGGAACCTGCGAGTTCCGGCGTTGCGACGTTGCCCGTGCCGAGGACCTGTCGGCGGCGATCGGCGTTGCCGTCGCCCGCACCGGCCGGCTCGACGTCATGGTCAACAACGCGGCGATCGGAACCGACACCGCGCTGCTGGAGACCACCGAGGCCGACTGGGACCGGGTGATGGCGGTCAACGCCAAAGGCGTGTTCCTCGGCTGCCGCGAGGCGGTCCGGCAGATGCTCGGGCAGGAGCCGGTCGGCGAGGTCCGCGGACGGATCGTCAACATCTCGTCCCAGCACGGCATGATCCGCGCGCCGAACGACTTCGCCTACGGGGTCGGCAAGGCGACCGTGGTCTACATGACCCGGCAGATCGCCGGCGACTACGCGGCCGACGGCATCGTCTGCAACGCGGTGGCGCCGGGCAAGATCCTGACCGGCAAGTCCGGCCGCGCGGTCGCTCCGGAGATGCTGGAGTATTCCCGCTCCCGTACGCCCTGGCCGCGTCTCGGCCGGCCCGAGGACGTGGCGAACGCAGTCCTGTTTCTCGCCAGCGACGAGGCGAGCTATATCACGGGGGAGAACCTGATGGTGGACGGCGGCTGGATGGCCAGCTGACACCACCCGACCCGCGATGTGGAAAGGACGTCTTCGATGGACCGCGCCGCGCACGAGACCTCGCCGGAGCCCGTCCGCCTGCAGGACTACGCCCCGCCGCCCCACCTGATCGACACCGTCGAGCTGACGGTCGAGCTCGGTGACGACTGGACCAGGGTCACCGCGATCCTGACCGGCCGGCGCAATCCCGCGGGCGGCACCGGACCGGCGCCGATCGTCCTCGACGGCCAGGACCAGCAGCTCCAGGCGGTGACGCTGGACGGCCGGCGGCTTGCCGAGTCGGAGTACGAGGTCGGGGCGGAGAAGCTCACGTTGCCGGCGGTCGACGGCGCGTTCGAGCTGATGATCGAGGGCCGCATCCGACCGCAGGACAACACCGCCCTGGAGGGCCTGTACCGCTCCGGCGGGCTGTACTGCACCCAGTGCGAGGCCGAGGGCTTTCGGCGGATCACCTACTACCCGGACCGGCCCGACGTCATGGCGGTGTTCACCGTCCGGATCGAGGCCGACAAGGAGCGCTTCCCGGTGCTCCTGGCCAACGGCAACTGCGTCGAGACCGGCGAGCTGCCGTTCGGCCGGCACTTCGCCGTCTGGCACGACCCGTTCCGCAAGCCCGCCTACCTGTTCGCCATGGTCGCCGGCGATCTCGGCTGCGTGGAGGACCGCTTCGTCACCCGCTCGGGCCGCGAGGTGACGCTGCGGATCTACGTCGACCCGGGCAACGAGGGCCGGACCGGCCACGCCATGGAGTCCCTGAAGCGCTCGATGCGCTGGGACGAGGAGGTCTACGGTTTCGAGTACGACCTCGACATCTTCATGATCGTCGCGGTGTCGGCGTTCAACATGGGCGCCATGGAGAACAAGGGCCTCAACATCTTCAACGACAAGTTCATCCTGGCCGACCCGGACACCGCCACCGACGCCGACTTCCAGCGCATCGAGGGGATCGTCGCGCATGAGTACTTCCACAACTGGACCGGCAACCGCATCACCTGCCGCGACTGGTTCCAGCTCTCGCTGAAGGAAGGCCTGACGGTGTTCCGCGACCAGGAGTTCTCGGCCGACACCCACGACCGCGGCGTCAAGCGGGTGTCGGACGTCCGGCTGCTGCGGACCGTGCAGTTCCCCGAGGACGCCGGCCCGACCGCGCACCCGGTGCGGCCCGATACCTACATCGAGATCAACAACTTCTACACCGTCACGGTGTACGAGAAGGGTTCCGAGGTGGTGCGGATGATCCACACCCTGCTCGGGCCCGACGGGTTCCGGAAGGGCATGGACCTGTACGTCGAGCGTCATGACGGCCAGGCCGTGACCTGCGACGACTTCGTCGCCGCCATGGAGGACGCCACCGGGGTCGACCTGTCGCGCTTCCGACTCTGGTACTCACAGGCCGGCACGCCGACGGTGACCGCCCGCTGGGAGCATGACCCGGCGACCCGGCGCCTCGACCTGACCCTCAGCCAGTCGACCCCGTCGACGCCGGGGCAGCCGACCAAGCAGGCGATGCCGATCCCGTTGCGCACCGCCCTGATCGGCCGCAACGGGGCGCCGCTGCCGCTGCGCCTGGACGGCGAGCCGGACGGCGGCAACGTCACCGAGCGGGTGCTGGTGCTCGACGAGGCCGCGACCACGGTCTCGTTCGTCGACGTGCCGCCGGGAACGGTGCCGTCGCTGCTGCGCGGCTTCAGCGCCCCGGTGAAGCTCGACGCCGGCTGGTCCGAGGAGGACCTGGCGTTCCTCGCCGGCTCCGACGACGACCCGTTCGGCCGCTGGGAAGCGTTGCAGTCGCTGTCGACCCGGGCGCTGCTGGCGATGGTCCGGGCGCTCCGTGCCGGCAAGCCGGCCGTCCTGGACCAGCGGGTGGTCGAGGCGTTCCGCGCCAGCCTGGCCGACGACCGGCTGGAGCCGGCCTTCCTGGCCGAGCTGCTGGCGCTGCCCGGCGAGTCGCTGCTCGGCCAGGCACTCGACGTCTGGTACGTCGACGAGGTCCATGCGGCCCGGGCCGAGGCGCGCCGGGTACTCGGCGAGACCCTGTTCGACGCCTGGTCCGCGCTGTACCAGCGGCTGTCGGCGGCCGAGCCCGCCGGCGGGGTCGATCTCTCCACCGCGGCGATGGGGCGCCGCGCGCTGGCCAACGCCGCGCTGGCCTACATGGTGGCGAGCGGCCGCGAGGAGGGGATCCGGCACGCCGTCGCGCAGGCTCGTCCGGACGGCACCATGACCCGGGTAATGGGGGCGCTGATCGCCGTCAACGACTTGGAGCGGCCGGAGCGCGACGCGGCGCTGGCGGCGTTCCACGACCGCTGGCAGCACGATCCGCTGGTGCTCGACAAGTGGTTCGCCCTGAAGGCCGGCTCGGCGCGGGCCGACACCCTGGACCAGGTCAAGGCGCTGCTGGAGCATCCGGGCTTCAGCATCCGCATCCCGAACCGGGTGCGGGCGCTGATCGGCGGCTTCACCGCCGGCAACCCGATCCGTTTCCACGCGGCCGACGGCTCCGGCTACGACTTCCTCGCCGAACAGGTGCTGGCGCTCGACGCCATCAACCCGCAGGTCGCCGCGCGCATGACCCAGCCGCTGGTGCGCTGGCGCAAGTTCGACGAGCGCCGCGGCAAGGCGATGACGGACGCCTTGCGCCGCATCATCCACAGTCCCACTCTGTCGAAGGACGTCTACGAGATCGCCTCGAAGGCGTTGGCCTAATACCATCTGCTCGCCGGGGAGGCCGCGTTGACCGATCGCATCGTCGTCATCAATCCGAACTCGACCGAGGCGGTGACCGCCGCCATGGACCGGGCGCTGGACCCGTTGCGGATCGCCGGCGGCCCGGAAATCCTCAGCGTGACCAACCCGGACGGCCCGCCGGGGATCGAGTGCCAGGCGCATGTCGACGACGTGTCGCGCGACATCCGCTCGATCGTCCGGGCGCACGAGGCCGAGGCGTCGGCGTTCGTGATCGCCTGCTTCTCGGACCCCGGCATCCACGCCGCCCGCGAGAGCACGACCCGGCCGGTGTTCGGGATCGCCGAGAGCGGCCTGCTGACCGCGCTGGCGCTCGGCAACAAGGCCGGGATCGTGGCGATCCTCAGCCGCTCGGTCCCCCGCCACATGCGCTATGTCCGGGCACTCGGCCTGGAGAACCGGCTGGCCGGCGACCGGGCGATCGAGCTCGGCGTGGTCGCGCTGTCCGACGAGGCGAAGACGTTCGGCCGGATGGTCGAGGTCGGCGAGGCGCTGCGCGACCGTGACGGCGCCGACGTGCTGGTGCTGGGTTGCGCCGGCATGGCGCGCTACCGCGAACGGCTGGCCGAGGCGGTCGGCATCCCGGTGGTCGACCCCACCCAGGCGGCGGTCGGTATGGCGATCACCGCGATCCGGCTCGGCCGCTCGACCAGCGGCGTCGCCGTCGCGGCGGAGTGACGCGGTGAGCCTGCCGGGGCACGGCCGGTACCGCTACGATCCGATCGAAGGACGCCGGACCGTCGAGTGGCCCGGCGGGAAGGGGCTCGCGGTCTATGTCGCGCTGAACATCGAGGTGTTCGCGTTCGGCGAGGGGCTTGGGGCCGAGCTGACGCCCGGCGGGCCGCAGCCGGACGTGCTGAACTACGCGTGGCGCGACTACGGCAACCGCGTCGGGGTCTGGCGCCTGCTCGACGAGTTCTACCGGCTGGAACTGCCCGTCACCGTCCTGGCAAATGCCGAGACCTATGCCGAGTGCCCGGCGGTCATGGAGGCGTTCCGCCGTCGCGGCGACGAGGTGGTCGCCCACGGGCGCACCAACTCGGAACGCCAGGGCGTGCTCGACGAGGCCGGCGAGCGGGCGTTGATCGCCGACACCACCGAAGCCATTCGGCACGCCGAGGGGCACCGGCCGTTCGGCTGGCTCGGGCCGTGGATCTCGCAGAGCCGGACCACGCCGGACCTGCTGGCCGAGGCCGGGTACAGCTATCTGCTGGACTGGTGCCACGACGACCAGCCGGTCCCGATGGCCACCCGCAACGGCGGCAGCATCCTGTCGGTGCCGTATCCCCAGGAGCTGAACGACATCCCGGCCGTGGTCGCGCGCAAGGTCGAGGGCCGGGAATTCGCCGAGATGATCGTCGACGGCTTCGACGAACAGCTCGAGCAGTCGGCCAAGCAGCCGCTGGTGTTCGGCATCGCGCTGCACCCGTACATCGTCGGCCAGCCGCATCGCCTGCGTCCGCTGCGCAGGGCTCTCGAACACATCGCCGCACATCGCGACCGGGTCTGGCTCTGCCATGCCGGCGAGATCGCCCGGCACTGGGAGAGCGCCGAGGCTTAACCGTTCGTTAAGCGCCCGACTCTACGGTTCCGGTCGCGGCATGGTATCGCGGGTATCCCAATCTGCCTGACCGCTTCCGTGTTGAACTCGGTCGGCGCAGGCGATGAACAGTGAGCCGGAATCAAACCTGGTCAGCCGACTGGCCGACAGCCTGATCGACGGTGAGTTCGATCCGGTCGATCGGTTCTTCCAGGCCAACGGCGTCGCCGCGCCGGTCGTCGTCTGGGAGCCGACGGACGCCGATACCGGCACGAACTCGCTGGGCTTCCTGACCGAGTTCTGGCGCCGAGGCCGAAACGGGCGGGCCTGGCCGCCGGAATCCGCGATCGATCCGGTCGACCTGCGGCCGGCGCTTGGCAGCTTGCTGGTATGCGAGCCGCTCGAGGATCTCAGCGACTTCCGGATCCGGCTGTACGGCAGCCGACTGGCCCTCGACATGGGGCGGGACCTGACCGGGTCGCACATCTCGGACATCGATCCCGGATCGTATATCTCGTCGTTCTATCTCGCCTGCTACCGTGCGGTCGCCTTGCGCGGGGTCGCACTGTTCACGCGCCACATTCCGTCCAAGACGTCCTTCGCGTCGGAAATCAGCCGGTTGATGCTGCCGTTCGGGCCCGCCGAGCGGGTGACCCGGATCCTGGTCGGCGTCGAATCGGTTCCCCGCCGCCCGCTGGGACGACCCACCTGGACCCGGCAACGCTAAACGGCGGTTCCGTCGCGCTTGCCTTTGGTTTCAAGTGAAACTAATTTCCTTCCCAAGCTGGAACCGGGAGGAAGCAACATGGCGAAGGCCTTCGCGGCGAGCCGCACCCTTCGGACGTCGGAAGGGTCCTGAGATGGCCGGCGGCCTCGCGGACCGTCCGCGCTACCTGTATACCGCCCCGCCCGAGCTGGGGCAGGAGACCGTCCGCCGGGTGCCGGTCGTCATCGTCGGCGCCGGCCCTGTCGGCCTGACGGCTGCCGCCGAGCTGGCGACGCTCGGCCGCGACACGCTCCTACTCGACGAGGACGACACGGTCTCGGTCGGCAGCCGGGCGATCTGCTGGGCGAAACGCACGCTGGAGATCTTCGACCGGATCGGCGCCGGCGACCGCATGGTCGACAAGGGCGTGGTGTGGAACCGCGGCCGGCTGTTCCACCGCGACCGCGAGGTCTACAGCTTCGACCTGCTGCCGGAGCCGGGCCACCAGCGGCCGGCCTTCATCAACCTCCAGCAGTACTACGTCGAGGAATACCTAGTCGACCGGGTCCGGGAACTGGGACGGACCGACATCCGCTGGCGCAACAAGGTGGTCGGGCTCGAGCAGTTGCCGGACGGCGGCGCCCGCCTGACCGTCGAGACGCCGGACGGCAGCTATCGGCTCGACGCCGACTACGTGCTGGCGGCCGACGGGGTGCGCAGCCCGATCCGCCAGATGATGGGGCTCGACTTCAAGGGCAAGGTCTTCGAGGACCGGTTCCTGATCGCCGACGTGATCATGAAGGCCGACTTCCCGAGCGAGCGCTGGTTCTGGTTCGAGCCCCCGTTCCATTCCGGCCAGTCGGTGCTGCTGCACCGGCAGCCCGACGACGTGTTCCGCATCGATTTCCAGCTCGACCCGTCGGCCGACCCTGACGAGGAGCGCAAGCCCGAGAACGTGGTCCCGCGCCTCCAGCAGATGCTGGGGCCGGACAAGCCGTTCGATCTGGAGTGGGTGAGCGTCTACACCTTCACCTGCCGCCGGATGGAACGGTTTCGGCACGGGCCGGTGTTCTTCGTCGGCGACAGCGCCCACGTGGTCAGCCCGTTCGGCGCGCGCGGCGGCAACGGCGGCGTACAGGACATCGACGCATTGTGCTGGAAGCTGGCGGCGGTTCTAGACGGCAAGGCGCCGGCGTCGCTGCTGGACAGCTACGACGCCGAGCGCATTCCGGCGGCCGACGAGAACCTGCTGAACTCGACCCGGTCCACCGACTTCATGACTCCGAAGAACGAGGCCAGCATCGCGTTCCGCGAGGCGGCGCTCGAGATGGCCGAGGACCTGCCGTTCGCGCGCCGGATCGTCAATTCCGGCCGGCTGTCGCTGCCGCACACCTACGTCGCGACTCCGCTGTCGACGCCGGATGCGGAAGCCTGGGGAGGGGGCGTTCCGCCGGGGGCGCCGGCGCCCGACGCGCCGGTCGAGGTCGCGGAAGGCCAGCCATGGCTGCTGCGCCGGCTGGGCGGGCGCTTCACGCTGCTGCGCTTCGCCGACGACGCCGCGTCCGCTCCGGTCGAGGTACCGGCCGGCGTGACCGTCCTCACGGTCGCGCGCAACGGCCGGCCGGACGCCGGGACGGTGATCGACCGGGACGGCACGGCGTTCGCCCGTTGGGGCGCCGCCGACGGCACCACCTACCTGATCAGGCCGGACCAGCACGTGGCGGCGCGTTGGCGCAAACCGGCGCCGGGCGGGATCGCCGCCGCCCTGGATCGCGCGCTCGGGCGCGGCGTGGCCGAAGCCCGGCGTGCAGCGGGAGGATGAACCGGTGACAGTCCTGAAGACCGACCTGAACCTGGGCGATGCCGACGGGTTCTACGAACGGCTCATGGAGGCCCACCGCGGCCTCGACGGCGCCGCCAGCCGGCGCCTCAACGCCAAGCTGGTGCTCCTGCTCGCCAACCACGTCGGCGACAGCGAGGTGCTGGACGAGGCGTTGCGGATCGCGCGAGGCGAAGGGTAGCGGAGGCTCCGCTACCCGAATTCCCGGCTACCCGAATGCCTTGAAGGTGATGAGCGTGAAGGTGTCCTTCACCCCGGGCAGGGTCTGCACCCGGTCGGTCACGAAGTGGCCGATGTCGGCGGCATCCGGCAGGTAGCACTTCATCATCAGGTCGTACTGCCCGGACGTCGAGTAGACCTCGGAAACCTCCTCGACCTCCTGGACGGCCTGATCGGCCACCTGATAGGCCTTTCCGAGATCGCATTTGACCTGGATGAAGATCGTCTGCATGGCCTCACCGGGCATGTCTTGAGGACGCCGGCATGGTCCCGCACGGGACCACGGAAATCAACCGGTAGCCTTCTTCGGCACCGGACGCAGCAGGAAGGCGGGAACCTCGTCGCCGAAACCGGTCACCCGCGGCCCGTCGTCGTCGCGATCGCGGCGACCACGGCCCCGGCGACCGCCGTCCCGGTCAGGGAAGCGCTCGACGACGCCACCGCCGGTCAGCGACGGCTCGCGCTGCGGCGCCTCGGCGACGGCCTCCGGCTCAGCAGCCGGCTTCTCCGAACGCCGGCGATCGCCGCGCTTCTTGGGCTGCTCGGCGGGAGCGGCGGCTTCCTCGGCCTGGACCACCGGCTTGTCGGCCGGCTTGTCGTCCGACTTGCGGGAGCGGTCGCGTCCGCCGCGGCGGCGCTTGTCGCCGGTCTCCTCGACCTCTTCCTCGGCGGCCGACGAAGTTGCGAGCCCGTCCAGGTTCAGCACCGGGATCTTCTTGCCGATCAGCCGCTCGACGGCGGCCAGCAGCTTGGAATCCTCCGGCGTCGCCAGGGTGAAGGCGCGCCCGCTCATGCCGGCGCGGCCGGTACGGCCGATCCGGTGAACGTAGTCCTCGGCGTGCGACGGGACGTCGAAGTTGAAGACGTGGCTGAGGCCCTTGATGTCGAGCCCGCGGGCGGCGACGTCGCTGCACACGACCATCCGCGCCTCGCCGTTCTTGAACTTCTGCAGGGTCTCCATCCGCGCAGGCTGCGACATGTCGCCATGGAGCTGCACGGCGTCGTAGCCGTGGCGCTGCAGCGACCGGTGCAGCACGCCGATGTCGCGCTTGCGGTTGCAGAAGATCAGGGCGCTGTCGACGGTCTCGCTGGCCAGCAGCGACCGCAGGGCGGCCCGCTTGTCCTTGATCGAGCAGCGGATCAGGTGCTGGGCGACGGTCTCGGCCGGGGAGGCCGGCGGCGCCACCGACACCTCCTTCGGGTTCATCAGGAACTTGTCGGCCAGCCGCTTGATCTCCGGCGCCATGGTCGCCGAGAAGAACAGGGTCTGGCGGATGGTCGGCAGCAGCGACACGATGCGCTCGACGTCGGGGATGAACCCCATGTCCAGCATCCGGTCGGCTTCGTCGATCACCAGGATCTTGACGTCGTTCAGCAGCACCTTGCCGCGCTCGAAATGGTCGAGCAACCGACCCGGCGTTGCGATCAGCACGTCGACGCCGCGGTCCAGCTTGGTTTCCTGGTCGTCGAACGACACGCCGCCGATCAGCAGCGCCATCGTCAACCGGGTGTTCTGGCCGTACTTGACGAAGTTGTCGGCGACCTGGGCGGCGAGCTCGCGCGTCGGCGCGATGATCAGCGACCGCGGCATGCGCGCCTTGGCGCGGCCGGCCGACAGCACGTCGATCATCGGCAGCGTGAAGGACGCCGTCTTGCCGGTTCCGGTCTGGGCGCAACCGAGAACGTCGCGCCCCATCAGAACGTAGGGGATCGCCTTTTCCTGAATCGGCGTCGGCTTTTCGTAGCCGGCGGAGGCGACGGCGGAAACGACCTCGTCGGAAAGACCGAGGTCTCTGAATGTTACTTGTGTGTCGGCCATGTCGTCTTGAGTTGTCAGCCCTCGCGGTCGGCGACCGCCAAGTGGCGCGCGGACTATAGGCGTTCATTCCCGACTGTCAATCATAGACGCATGGAAAGCCCGGAAAACACTTGTGTTTCGTGCCTACAAGGTGATTTCGGAGCAATTGACGGTCGAGCTCTGGTCACATCCGCTCGGACCGGCCCCCGACAAGGTTACAGTCGGGCTACGCCCTCAGTCGTTCCAGCCCGTTCCAGTCGAGCACGACGCCGTGTCCAGGGCGGTCCGGCGCGGTCACCTTGCCGTCGACGATCGACAACGGTGTCTCGATGAACGCATCGAGGCCGAAGCCGTGCCATTCCAGGAAAGACGCGTTCGGGACGGACGCCAGCAGGTGGACGTGCAGGTCGTGCACGCCATGGGACGTGACCGGCAGGTGATGGGCCTCGGCCAGCCGGGCGATCTTCATCCACGGGGTGATGCCGCCGCAGCAGGCCAGGTCGGGCTCCGGGAACTGGACGCCGCCGGCCTCGATCAGCGGCTTGAACTCGGCCGGGTTGTGGAAGTTCTCGCCGGCGGCGATCGGGATGCCTTCGGCCGCCACCAGGGCGTGGCCGTCGACATCCTCCGGTTCCAGCGGTTCCTCGAGCCAGCCGAGGTCGTAGGGCGCCAGCGCCCGGGCCGCGGCGACCGCCCGGTGGCGGTTCCAGCCCATGTTGGCGTCGACCATCAGCGGGAAGCCGGCGCCGAGGAACTTCCGCATGGCGGCCACCCGGGCCACGTCCTCCTCGAGCGAGGCGCGGCCGATCTTCATCTTGATCGCCCGGAACCCGCGGTCGAGGTTGCCGCGGGTCTGCTCCAGCAACTCGTCCAGGGTGAAGTACAGGTCGATGCCGCCGGCGTAGACCGGAACATGCGGGTCGGCGCCGCCGAGCAGGCGCCACAGCGGCAGTCCGGCCCGCTTGCCCTGGATGTCCCACAGCGCCACGTCGATCGCCGCCATCGCGAAGGCGACGGCACCGCCGCGCCCGACCCAGTGCAGGGCCCACCACATGCGTCGCCAGCAATCCTCGATCCGGCCCTCGTCGGTACCCGCCAGGACCTCGGCCAGTTCCTCGATCAGAGCCACGATGGCCCGGCCGCCGCGGCCGACCGTATAGGTGTAGCCGAGGCCGACGGCGCCGTCGGCCGTGGTGACGCGTACGGTGATCAGCTCGAAGCCTGGAATCTCATGGTGCGTCGAGTCCGACAGGGGGCGCGGCAATGGGATCCTGTAGTGGTCGGCCTGGATACGGTCGATGGTCATGGCGTCCTCTTCCCCCGGTTCATCGATCATTGTAGAGCATGCCCGACCTTGCCCCTATCCGCACCGCGCGTCAGCCGCGGAGGAGAGCGAATTGCCCGAGACTCTGGTCCTGCTGCCGGGACTGCTGAACGATGCGGCCCTATGGTCCAGCCAGATCGACGGCCTCTCGGATCTGGTCGACCGCATCGACGTTCCCGATCTGACCCGACACGACACGCTGGCAGGCCTGGCCGAGGCGGTGCTCGCGGAGGTTCCCGAGCGGTTCGCCCTGGCCGGCCTCTCGATGGGCGGCTACGTCGCGCTGGAGGTGTTCCGGCGGGCACCGGAACGGGTCGAGCGGCTGGCGCTGCTGGACACGTCAGCGCGGCCCGACAGCGACGAGCAGCGACGCCGGCGGACCGGCCTGATCCAGCTCGCCGACATGGGCCGCTTCAAGGGCGTGACGCCCCGGCTGTTGCCGATGCTGGTGCATCCGGACCGGCTCGACGATCCCGCCGTCACCGGGCCGATCTTCGAGATGGCGGCGCGCGTCGGGCGCGACGGCTTCATCCGCCAACAGAAGGCGATCCTGTCCCGCAGCGACAGCCGGGACCTGCTCGCGACGGTCGACTGCCCGACCCTGGTGGTCTGCGGCCGGCAGGACCAGCTCACGCCGCTGCATCTTTCCGAGGAAATGGCGGCCGGCATCCGCGGCGCGCGTCTCGAGGTCGTCGAGGATTGCGGCCATCTGCCGGCGCTCGAGCGACCGGATACCACGACCGACCTGATGCGCCAGTGGCTGGAGGCGTGAGCGTGGCACGTGTGCTGTTCGGAATGATCGACAACAACACCCGGCCGATCGGCGGGGTCAAGGTCATCTACCAGGCGGTCGGCGCGCTGCGGCGGCGCGGCATCGACGCCTACGTGGCGAGCGGCGTCAACATGCCGCAATGGCTGGCCGGCAGCCGGGCCATCCGGGACGTGAAGATCGTCGACATGTCCAGGCCGCAGCGACTCGATGCCGACGATCTGTACGTCGCGACCGACGCCATCGGCCCGCACCGGATGGACTTCATGCTGGCCCGGCCGGAGCGCCGGGTGCTGTTCGTGCAGAACCACAACGCCATGCCGACCAACAAGGCGGTCGACTGGAGCCGCCTGACCCACATCCGCTGCCTGGCGGTGTCGGAGTACTCCCGGCGGTACCTGCTGGAGGAGGTCGGGTTCCGGCAGGTCGACGTGGTGTCGCCCGGCGTCGACCTCGAGGTCTTCCGGCCAGGCCCCGAGCGCCGCCATCGGGTCGCCTACATGCCGCGCAAGTGGCCCGGCCTGGCCGAGAAGTTCCAGCAGCATGCCCCGGGATCGGTCGAGTGGTGTCCGATCGAGAAGGCATCCGAGCAGGAAACGGCAAATATTCTAGGTAGTTCGACGGTTTTTCTGAACCTCGGTCGCAACGAGGGCTTCGGCCTGCCGCCGCTGGAAGCGATGGCGGCCGGCTGCATCGTCTGCGGGTTCGCCGGGGAAGGGACCACCGATTTCGCGACGCCCGAGAACGGGTTCTGGGCGCCGGAGGGCGACATGCGGGCTTGCTTCCAGGCTGTCGCCGGTGCGATGGCGGCGGCCGAGGACCCGACCCGGGCCGCAACGTTCGTCGCCAGGGGCCGGGAGACCGCCGAGCGCTACTCGCTGACCGCTTTCGAGGACGCTCTGGAGGCGTATATCCGCCGGGTGCTCTGAAGGCTGGCGGGCGACTACACGTCGACGTCGCGCACGAACCGGGCGTTCTCCTGGATGTAGGCGAAGCGCAGTTCCGGCTTCTTGCCCATCAGCGTCTCGACGGTCTCGCGGGTGCGCCGGGTCTCGGCCTCAAGCTCGGGCTCGACCATCAGCTCCGGCCCGCCGGCCGGCGGGATCTTGACCCGCAGCAACTGGCGGGTCGCGCGGTTCATGGTCGTCTCCTTGAGCTGCATCGGCGGCATCTCGCCCAGGCCCTTGAAACGGCTGATCTCGACCTTGCCCTTGCCGCCGAAGCCGCCGTCGAGCAGTTCGTCCTTGTGGGCGTCGTCGCGAGCGTAGACGGTCTTGCCGCCTTGCGTCAGTCGGTACAGCGGCGGCATCGCCAGGAACAGGTGGCCGTCCTCGATCAGCCTCGGCATTTCCCGGTAGAAGAAGGTCATCAGCAGCGACGCGATGTGGGCGCCGTCCACGTCGGCGTCGGTCATGATCACGACCTTCTCGTAGCGCAGCTGGTCACCCTTGTAGGACGAGCCGGTGCCGCAGCCGAGCGCCTGCACCAGGTCGGTGAGCTCCTGGTTCTGCCGCAGCTTGTCGGCCGACGCGCTGGCGACGTTCAGGATCTTGCCGCGCAGCGGCAGGACGGCCTGGGTCGCGCGCTCGCGCGCCTGCTTGGCGGATCCGCCGGCGCTGTCGCCCTCGACCAGGAAGATCTCGGTGCCCTCGGCATCCGAGCGCGAGCAGTCGGCCAGCTTGCCCGGCAGCCGCAGCTTGCGGGTCGCGGTCTTGCGGCTGACCTCCTTCTGCTGGCGCCGGCGCAGCCGGTCCTCGGCCCGCTCGATCAGGCGTTCCAGCAGCAGGTTCGCGGTCTCCGGGGCGCCCGAGAGCCAATGGTCGAAGTGGTCCTTCACCGCCTGCTCGACCATGCGGGTGGCGTGCGGGCTGACCAGGCGCTCCTTGGTCTGGCCCTGGAACTGCGGGTCGCGGATGAACACCGACAGCATCACGCAGGCGCCGCCCATCAGGTCGTCGGCGGTGATCTGCGCGGCCTTCTTGTTGCCGACCATCTCGCCGTAGGCCTTCACGCCGCGCAGCAGGGCGGTGCGCAGCCCGGCCTCGTGGGTGCCGCCGTGCGGCGTCGGGATGGTGTTGCAGTAGGCGTGCAGGAAACCGTCGTCCTGGTCGTCCGGCCAGGTCACGGCCCATTCCACCCGGCCCTGGCCCTCCGGCACCTCGACGTCGCCGGTGAACGGGCGCGGGGCCACGGTCCGCCGGCCCTCGATGGCGCTCGCCAGGAAGTCGGCGAGCCCGCCCGGGTAATGCAGGACCGCCTCCGCCGGGGTGTCGTCGCCGTCGCGCAGCAGCTCGGGATCGACCTTCCAGCGGATCTCCACGCCCTTGAACAGATAGGCCTTGGAGCGCGCCATCCGGTACAGCGTGGCCGGCCGGAAGCGGGCGTTCGGGCCGAAGATCTCGGCGTCCGGGTGGAACCGCACGGTGGTGCCGCGGCGGTTCGGGGCGGCCCCGACGGTCTCGACCGGGCCCTGCGGCGCGCCGCGGGAGTAATGCTGGGCGTACAGCCGGCGATCGCGGGCGACCTCGACCTCGAGGCGGTCGGACAGCGCGTTGACCACCGAGACGCCGACGCCGTGCAGGCCGCCGGCGGTCGCGTAGACCTTGTCGGAGAACTTGCCGCCGGCGTGCAGGGTGGTGAGGATAACCTCGAGCGCCGACTTGTTCGGGAACTTCGGGTGCGGGTCGATCGGGATGCCGCGGCCGTTGTCGCGCACTGTCACCGTGTGATCGGCGGCCAGCTCGATCTCGATCCGGCTGGCGTGCCCGGCCACCGCCTCGTCCATGGAGTTGTCCAGGACCTCGGCGACGAGGTGGTGCAGGGCGCGCTCGTCGACGCCGCCGATGTACATGCCGGGGCGCCGGCGTACCGGCTCGAGGCCCTCGAGGACCTCGATGTCCTTGGCGGAGTAGTCGTCGGCGCGCGCGGCGGAACTTGCGAAGAGGTCGGACATATCCGGTCGTCTGCAGGTCTGGGAAGGGCTATCGGCCCGTGGACGTCGAGTTTATCCTGTGGGTGCGCTCAGCGCGAGTGCAAGATATGGTGTGAAAATGGCGACAACAGGACGAGACGATTCCGGGCGCCAGCCGCGCGGAGAGATGGAGATCCGGACGATCGCGATGCCGGCGGACACCAATCCGAACGGCGACATCTTCGGCGGCTGGGTGCTCAGCCAGATGGACATCGCCGGCGGGCTGACGGCGGCCCGGCGCGCGCAGGGCAGGGTCGCGACCGTCGGGATCGACGCCATGACCTTCGTCCGGCCGGTCGGCGTGGGCGACGTGATGTGCTGCTACGGGCATGTCGAGAAGGTCGGCACCACCTCGATCACGGTGGCGATCGAGGCCTGGAAGGTCCTGTGGTTCGAGCGTCGCGAGGTCCGCACGCTGGTCACGGAGGGGCGTTTCACCTACGTGGCGATCGACGACAACGGCCGCAAGCGCCCGGTCGACGGGTAACGCTCCGACACGATCCCGTGCGGAGCGATCCACCGGCGGCCGCGACGGCCTAGACTGCCCGTCAGCGTCCGAGTGCAACGGCGTGAGGCTGTCCATGCGCGTCCATCTGGTTGCGGCGATCCTGCCGGTCATGGCCGCCGGCATCTGCTGGGACGTCGGTCCGGCGGTCGCCGGGGAAGCCGACGTGGTCGGGGTCGAAGTCCGCCAGGATGGCCCGGGTCTCTGGCGTTTCGACGTCGCCGTGCGACACGACGACACGGGCTGGGACCACTACGCCGACAAGTGGGAGGTGGTCGGACCCGACGGCAAGGTTCTGGGCACCCGGGTGCTGCTGCACCCGCACGAGACCGAGCAGCCGTTCACGCGGAGCCTGCCGGGCGTGGCCGTCCCCGCCGGCCTGACCGAGGTGACCGTCCGGGCACACGACAAGGTGCACGGCTACGGCGGCCGGGAGATGACGGTCAGCCTGCCGCGCTGACCGCCCCGCCGGGCGCCGGGGCCGTCGACCGCCAGCGCAGCCATTCATTGACGGCGTCCTGCTTCAGCCGCTCGTTCTCCGGCGTGAACCCGGCGCACACGGCGTCCGGCAGGCGCTCGGCGATGCCGGGGCCGGTGACATCGAAGTACAGATGGATGCGCTCTTCGGTCGAGAGATTGAAGACCCGGTGCGGGAACCCGTACTCGCCGTAGTACAGGCCACCGACCGGCCAGTGGACGCGCTCGTGGCAGAAGTCGGTCACCGCCAGCGGGCTCGATCGAATTGGCATGTGAAAGCGATAGCTGAGGGTCGACGGCGGCACCGGGTCGTAGTGCCAGTCGAGCAGGTCGCCGGGGGCCAGCCGGGCGATCACCACCGGTCCGACAATTCCTCCGATTTCCTCGAACAGCGCGGAGAGCGCGGGCAGCCGCGAGAGCGCCGGGCAGGGGCGGCCTGGCCGGCCCGGTTCGGTCGCCGGGTACGAGACCCAGACCGACGACCAGGAGCCGTCCCAGCAGTTGTACTGCCGCTCGGATTCCGGGGTCTCGTCGATCAGGGCCAGGACCTGCTCGACGATCGGGGCGAGCCTCGTGTCGACCCTGACCGGGCCGGAAAGGGCGAGAGCCGCGGCCCGGGTGAGCGCCTGGAAGCGGGTTTCAGGAGTGGCGACGGCGGTTGCCGCGGGGGTGCTGGGCTGGTCTGGCATGTCACGACCGTAGCACGAAAAAGCAACGGGCCGTCCCGAAGGACGGCCCGCGCCGAAGCCGATCCGGAGAGGGATCAGCTGGAGTAGTACATCTGGAACTCGATCGGATGCGGGGTGTGCTCGAACGCGTACACCTCCTCCATCTTCAGCTCGATGTAGCCGTCGATCTGGTCGTCGGTGAACACGCCGCCCTGGGTCAGGAACGCGCGGTCCTTGTCCAGGTTGTCGAGCGCGTCACGCAGCGAGCCGCAGACGGTCGGGATGTCGGCCAGCTCTTCCGGCGGCAGGTCGTACAGGTTCTTGTCCATCGGGTCGCCCGGATGGATCTTGTTCTGGATGCCGTCCAGACCGGCCATCAGCATGGCCGAGAAGCCCAGGTACGGGTTGCCGGCCGGATCCGGGAACCGCACCTCGACGCGCTTGCCCTTCGGGCTGTTGACGTGCGGGATACGGCACGAGGCCGAACGGTTGCGCGACGAGTAGGCCAGGAGCACCGGCGCCTCGAAGCCCGGGATCAGCCGCTTGTAGCTGTTGGTCGTCGAGTTGGTGAAGGCGTTGATCGCGCGGGCGTGCTTGATGATGCCGCCGATGTAGTACAGCGCCATGTCCGACAGGTCGGCGTAGCCCGAACCCGCGAACAGCGGCTTGCCGTCCTTCCAGATCGACTGGTGCACGTGCATGCCCGAGCCGTTGTCGCCGGAGATCGGCTTCGGCATGAAGGTCGCGGTCTTGCCGTAGGCGGCCGCGACCTGATGGATCACGTACTTGTAGAGCTGCAGGTGGTCGGCGGTCTGGATCAGCGTGCCGAACTCCATGCCGAGCTCATGCTGCGAGGGCGCCACCTCGTGGTGGTGCTTCTCGACCTTCACGCCCATCTCGCCCATGACCGACAGCATCTCGCCGCGGATGTCCTGGCCGGAGTCGACCGGCGGGACCGGGAAGTAGCCGCCCTTGACGCCCGGGCGGTGACCCAGGTTGCCCTCTTCGTAGGCGCGGGCGGTGTTGTACGGGCCTTCCTCGCTGTCCAGCTCGTAGTAGCCCTTGTTGCCCTTGACGTCGTACTTGACGTCGTCGAACACGAAGAACTCGGCTTCCGGGCCGAAGTAGGCGGTGTCGCCGACGCCCAGGCTCTGCATGTACTTCAGCGCAGCCTTGGAGGTCGACCGCGGGTCGCGCTCGTAGGGCTGGCCGGTGGAGGGCTCCACGATGTCGCAGATGATCGCCAGGGTCGGCTGGGCGAAGAACGGATCCATGACCGCGGTCGACAGATCCAGCTTCAGACCCATGTCCGACTCGTTGATCGCCTTCCAACCGGCGATGGACGACCCGTCGAACATGAAGCCCTCAACGAGCGAGTCCTCGTCGATCGTGCGCACGTGCTGGGTCACGTGCTGCATCTTGCCCCGCGGGTCGGTGAACCGGAGATCGACGTAGCTGACGTCGTTCTCCTCGATCATTTCCATTACGCGCTTAACGTCGTCGGACATGGTTTCCTTCCTGTCTCCAAGTTGCCGGAGCGGGCCCGTTCGCGGGTCCCGTCCCATGCGCCTCATCCCGGGGTGTCCGGGAAACTCTCACAGCCGGGCCGGTGCCCCGCCGCTTCCTCAGATCGCGTCCGAGCCGGTCTCGCCGGTCCGGATGCGGATGATTTCGTCCACGGTGGACACGAAGATCTTGCCGTCACCGATGCGGCCGGTATGCGCAGCCGTCTGGATCGCTTCGACCGCGCGGGCGACCTGCGAATCCTCCATGACGATCTCGACCTTCACCTTGGGCAGGAAGTCCACGACGTACTCGGCGCCGCGATACAGTTCCGTGTGCCCCTTCTGCCGGCCGAAGCCCTTCGCCTCGGTGACCGTGATCCCCTGGATCCCGACCTCGTGCAGCGCTTCCTTCACCTCGTCCAGCTTGAACGGCTTGATGATCGCTTCGACCTTCTTCATTGGGCCCGTGCCTTCGGATTGCGTACGGATGGATGGCCGCGCGGCCTGTTCCATAGGCGCCTTAGCACGCGATATGCCAACCGCCAGAAACGCCGCTCAGCCGCGGAAACCCTCGGTTCTGCCAAAGCGCCACCGAGACATGCCTCGACCAGAATGCCCACTTCGTGGGCTGGTGATCAAGATTTGTGCAATGTTTCGCCTTCAGGACAGGCAGGCCTTGATGCGCCGGATCGCCTCCCGGATGTTCTCGGTCGAGTTGGCGTAGGAGAACCGCAGGTAGCCTTCGCCGTAGGCGCCGAAGCTGGTGCCGGAGATCACGGCGACGCCGGCCTCCTCCAGCAGCTTGGTCTGCAGCGCCTTCGACGACATGCCGGTGCCCTCGATGTTCGGGAACGCATAGAACGCGCCGCCCGGCTCGACGCACCGGAAGCCCGGGATCTGGTTCAGCTCGCTCACGATCACCCGGCGCCGCTCGTCGAACGCCTCGACCATCGAGTGCACCGCGTCCTGCGGGCCGGTGAGGGCGGCCAGGCCGGCGAACTGGGTCGGGGCGTTGACGCAGGAGTGGCAGTTCACCGCCAGCTTCTCGACGTGCGGGAACACCTCCTTCGGCCACAGCGAGTAGCCGAGGCGCCAGCCGGTCATCGCGTAGGTCTTCGACCAGCCGTCCAGCAGGATCAGCCGGTCGCGGATCTCCGGATACGACAGCAGGGTGACGTGCTGGCGGCCGTCGTACAGCATCTGGCCGTAGATCTCGTCGGACATCACCATGACGTCCGGCCAGTTCGCCAGGCCGGCGACCAGGGCGTCGAACTCCTCCTTCGGGACCGCGCCGCCGGTCGGGTTGGCCGGGCTGTTCAGGATGATCAGCCGGGTCCGCGGGGTGATCTTGGCGAGCAGGTCCCGGGCCGAGAACGCGAAGCCGTTCTCCTCGCTCAGCCGGTACGGCACCGGGGTGGCGCCGGAGAACTTCACCGAGCTCTCGTAGATCGGGAAGCCGGGGTTCGGGTACATGATCTCGGTGCCCGACTGCCCGAACATCAGGCAGGCGAAGAACATCGTCGGCTTGCCGCCCGGCATGATCATGATCAGGCCCGGGTCGACCTCGACGCCGTGGCGCTTCTTCAGGTCGGCGGCCACACCCTCGCGCAGCTGCGGGATGCCGGCGGCCGGGGTGTAGCCGTGATGCCCGTCGCGCATCGCCTTGATGCCGGCCTCGACGATGTGGTCCGGCGTCTTGAAGTCCGGCTGGCCGATGCCGAGGTTGATGATGCTCTTGCCGGCGGCCGCCAGGGCGTTGGCGCGGGCCAGCACCTCGAACGCGGTCTCGGTGCCGAGTTGGGACATCCGGTCGGCCAGGATGGGCATGGGTCGTTTCCTCTCGCGTGACGCGGCGGCGCTACCGGGGCGCCTTGTTGAAGCGGCGGCATTCTAGCGACGTGGCCGACGGGGGGAAGGGCGACTTGCCGAGCGTGGCCTCCAACTACGCCGAAAGCTCCGACCGGCTCTCCGGGCACGATCTCGACGATAAGAAGGGTACCGCGACCGGAACTGTTCGGCCGCAGCCCTGACAACAGAAACCGAAGCGATCCGGGAAGAGGTCCGAGGAAAAGGCGGACATTCCCAAAATGCTCAAGCGCAACTCCCGGACAAATCCCTTCCTGCAACTGCCTTCAGGATACCCAGTGTGGATGGCTCGCTCGATCACCGAGCGGATGATATAAAGGGCCTGCCATGAACAAGATGATCGCGATCACCGACGAGACGGCGAGGATCGTCGCCGAACGGAGCGCCGAAGCCGGTGTGAGCGAGTCCGAGCTCATCGCGAGATGGGCCGACGCGAGCGAGCAGCGACGGGCCAAGATCGAAGACCTGCAGCGCCGCGTGACCGAGGGGATCGACAGCGGTCCGTCGCAACGATCGCCGCAAGAACTGCGGGACGCGGCGCGGGCGCGTGCCGGCGTCGGTCGGCAGTCCTGAGGAATGACATATCGTCTGAGCCGACAGGCCGACGAGGACTACATCGAAATCTACATGCAGGGCGTCGAACGCTTTGGGGTCCTCCAGGCGGAGCAATATCTCGATCGCTTGGAGTGGACATTTCGGTTTCTTTCCGATGTTCCCCAGGCGGCGCGCGAGCGACCGGAACTGAACCCACCGATGCGGGTGCATCCCTGTGGATCGCATATAATCATTTATCGAATCGATCCGGCAGGCGATGTGTTCATCGTCCGAATTCGCCACCGAAGAGAAGACTGGCTGGCCGACCACCTGTAGTACGTCGTCGGGTCGATGCTTGCGTACGGTCGAACGCCGCGCTAATCGAGCCGTCCCCAGGTCCCCGCGTCGAGGGGCCGGGCCGGGAGAAACGGCCATGAAGCCAGCGAATTCCCTGCTGTCCAGCTACGGCACCACGGTGTTCGAGGTGATGTCGCGGCTGGCGATCCAGCATCAGGCGATCAACCTCGGGCAGGGGTTCCCCGACGACCGCGGCCCGGACCCGGTGCTCGACGCCGCCTCGAAGGCGCTCTACGACCCGCCGAACCAGTACCCGCCGATGCTGGGAGTGCCGGAGCTGCGCCAGGCCGTGGCCGCCCACAACAAGCGGTTCTACGGGATCGACGTCGACTGGCAGACCGAGACCATGGTCTCGACCGGCGCCACCGAGGGGCTGGCGGCCTGCTTCCTGGCGCTGATCGAGCCGGGCGACGAGGTCGTGCTGATCGAGCCGCTATACGACTGCTACCTGCCGATGATCCGGCGCGCCGGCGGCATTCCGCGGCCGGTCCGGCTGACCCCGCCGGAATGGAAGCTCGACCTCGGCGCGCTGGAGGCGGCGTTCAGCGAGCGCACCAAGCTGATCGTGCTGAACAACCCGCAGAACCCGGCGTCCAAGGTGTTCGAGCGCGCCGAGCTGGAGGCGATCGCCGAGCTGGTGCAGCGCTACGACGCCTATGCGGTGTGCGACGAGGTGTACGAGCACCTGGCGTTCGACGGCCGCAGGCACGTGCCCCTGATGACGCTGCCGGGCATGCGCGAGCGCTGCGTGCGCATCGGCTCGGCCGGCAAGACCTTCTCGCTGACCGGCTGGAAGGTCGGCTACCTGACCGGCCCCGAGCACCTGCTGCAGCCGATCGCCAAGGCGCACCAGTTCCTGGTGTTCACCACTGCGCCGAACCTGCAGCGCGCGGTCGCCTTCGGGCTCGGCCAGGACGATTCGTACTTCGACGGCCTGCGCGACTCCATGCAGGCCAAGCGCGACCGGCTGTCGACGGCGCTGGCCGGCATCGGCCTCGAGCCGGCGGTCTGCCAGGGGACCTACTTCCTGTTCGTCGACGCCAAGCGCTTCCTGAAGCCGGGCGAGGACGACGAGGCGTTCTGCCGCAGGCTGGTCACCGAGGCCGGCGTGGCGGCGGTGCCGGTGTCGGCGTTCTTCCTGGACCGGGCGTCGGCGCCGACCGACTTCATCCGGTTCTGCTTCGCCAAGCGCGACGAGGTGCTGGACGGCGCGGTCGAGCGACTGGCGGGTTACCTCGGGTGACCCCATTTGGGTCGGCGAGGCCATTTCAGTTGACGAGACCGGGGCGCTGCGATAGCAAACCGGCCTCGCGCGGCGGTCGTCGCGCCGAGGGTATGGCGGGTGTAGCTCAGTAGGTTAGAGCGCCAGATTGTGGCTCTGGAGGTCGCCGGTTCGAAACCGGTCACTCGCCCCATCCCTCCCCAAGCATTCCCCCCGAAGGCTTTCCCGATCGCCCGCAGCCGGCTAGCGTCGCCGTGAGCTGACGAGGCGCGCGATGGAAGCATTCCCGAACGATACCGAGCATCTGCTGACCTGCGCCGAGATGGCGCGGGCCGACGCGTACGCCGTCGAGCACGGCGTGCCGGGCACCACGCTGATGGCCCATGCCGGCGCCGCCGTGGCCACGGCCATCCGCCGGCGCTACCGGCCGCGCCCGGTGCTGGTGCTGGCCGGCCCCGGCAACAACGGCGGCGACGGCTGGGTGGTCGCGCGCGATCTCGCCGATCACGGCTGGGAGGTCCGGATAGCGGCGCTCGGCGATCCGGCCGCCTTGAAGGGCGACGCCGCCTGGGCGCGCACCTTGTGGACCGGCCCGGTCGAGACCGTCAGGCCGACGGTCCTGGACGGTGCCGGGATCGTGGTCGACGCGCTGTTCGGTGCCGGGCTGACCCGCGACCTGGACGGGGTGGCCGCCGACACGGTGACGGCATTGGCCGGACGGGTCGAAAGCGGCAGCCTGGTGTCGGTGGCGGTCGACGTTCCGAGCGGGGTCGACGGCGACACCGGCGTGGTGCGGGGCGTCGCGGCCCCCGCCGACCTGACGGTGACGTTCTTTCGCCGCAAACCGGGGCACCTGCTGCTGCCGGGGCGGGCGCTGTGCGGGACCGTCCGGGTCGCCGACATCGGCATCCCCGAGTCCGTGCTCGGACGGATCCGGCCTTCGACGGCGGTCAACGGCCCGGCGGTCTGGCGGGCGGCACTCGGCGAACGCCTGTCGTCCGACCACAAGTACCGGCGCGGCCATGTGGTGGTCGTGGGCGGGCCGATGAGCGGGGCCGCCCGGCTGGCGATCGGCTCGGCCCGTCGCGCCGGCGTCGGGCTGGCGACCGCGGCGGTGCCGCACGGCGCGACGGCGCTGTTCGCCGGCGACGCCCCCGGCGTCATCGTGCGCGAGACCGACGGGCCCCAGGCGCTGGCCCGGCTGCTGACCGACAAGCGCTACTCGGCGATCGTGATCGGGCCCGGTCTCGGCGGCGGCGACCGGCCGCACGCGCTGACCGCCGTCGCCCTGCATGCCAAGCGACCGCTGGTGCTGGATGCCGACGGGCTCAACACCTTCGACGGCCGGGTCGGAGACCTTGCCGCGGCGATCGCCGCCCCGACGGTCCTGACCCCGCACGAGGGCGAGTTCCGCCGGCTGTTCCCGGCCGTCCACCCGGGTGTCGCCGGCAAGCTGGCGGCGGCCAGGCTGTCGGCCCACGAGACCGGCGCGGTCACGCTGCTGAAGGGGGCGGACACGGTGATCGCCGCACCCGACGGCCGCGCCGTCATCGTCGAGAACGCCCCGCCGACCCTGGCGACCGCCGGCTCCGGCGACGTCCTGGCGGGCCTGATCGGCGGGTTGCTGGCGCGCGGCGTGCCGGCGTTCGAGGCGGCGGCGGCCGGCGCCTGGATCCACGGCGAGGCGGCGAGGGCGGCGGGATCCAGCGTGCTGGCCGAGGACCTGATCGCCCGGATCGGACCGATCGCCGAGGCGGTGTGACCTAAGCTGCGACCCCGTCGAGAGCGGTGCGGATCTGCGCGACGCAGTCCTCCGGCGTGTCGCGGACGTCGACGACGATCGGATGCTCCTCGGCGGTCGGAGACTCCAGGGTGGCGAGCTGGCTGATCAGCAGGGTGGCCGGCATGTACTCGTGCTTGCGGGCGGCGATCCGGGCACGGATCAGGGCTTCCTCGCCGGTCAGCTGCACCAGCCGGACGTCCGGGCGGTCGCCGATCAGGATGTCGCGATAGGCCCGCTTGAGGGCCGAGCAGGCCAGCACCATGCCCTTGCCCTCGGCCCGCCAGCGGTCGATGTCGGCGGCCATGGCGCGCAGCCACGGCCAGCGGTCGGCGTCCTCGAGCGGGGTGCCGGAGCGCATCTTCTCGACGTTGGCCGCCGGGTGGTAGCTGTCGCCCTCGGCGTAGCCCCAGCCGAGGGCCTCGGCCAGCCCGCGGCCGATCGTGGTCTTGCCGACCCCGGAAACCCCCATCATTACGACGACGGTCACGAGCCGCTCCAGTCGGCGTGGAAACTGCCGGCGCGGTCGATGCGCTCGAACCGGTGGGCGCCGAACCGGTCGCGCAGGCCCTGCAGGAAGTCGGCCGGCACCCGCGCCCGGGTCATGCCGTCGACCCAGGCGAGCGCCGAGCCCATCGCCGGCACCGCATAGCCGGCCAGCGCCGCGGCGGCGACCGTCCGACGCAGTCCCGGCAGGGCCTCGCGCATCTCGGCGGCGAGAGCGGGGGCCTGCAGCAGCAGGGCGTCCGAGGGAACCCGGCGGGCGGCGTCGGCCAGCCGGTCCAGCAGCGAGGCGCGCAGGATGCAGCCGGCCCGCCAGACCTGGGCGACCGCGATCCGGTCGACCGACCAGCCCTCGGCGGCATCGGCCGCGGCGATCAGGTCGAAGCCCTGGACGAACGCCGCGACCGTCGCGGCGCGCACGGCGGCCTCCAGGTCGGCGACGTCCAGGCTGCTGACTGCGGCGCGGTCGGTCGCCAGGACCTGGCGCTCGTCGCCGCGCGCCGACACCGCGCGGGCGAACACCGCCTCGGCGATGGTCGCCGCCGGCACGCCGTAGTCCAGCGCCGCCAGCGACGCCCAGCGTCCGGTGCCCTTCTGGCCGGCCCGGTCCACCACCTTGTCCAGCAGCGGGGCACCGTCGTCGTCGCGGGTCCGCACCACGTCGGCGGCGATCTCCACCAGGTAGCTTTCCAGCGGGCCGCCGTTCCAGCGCTCGAACACCTCGCCGATGGCGTCCGGCGCCATGCCGAGGCCGTGGCGCATCAGGTCGTAGGCCTCGGCCAGCGCCTGCATCACGGCGTACTCGATGCCGTTGTGCACGGTCTTCACGAAGTGCCCGGCGGCGCCGGCGCCCAGGCGGGCGCAGCATGGCGAGCCGTCGGGCGTGCGGGCGGCGATCGCGGTCAGGGCCGGAGCCACCCGGTCCCAGGCAGCGGCGTCGCCGCCGGCCATCAGCGCCGGGCCGAAGCGCGCACCTTCCTCGCCGCCGGAGACGCCGAGGCCGATCAGCTCGACCCCGGTACCGGCGAGCGCGGCCTGACGGCGGGCGGTGTCGCGGGCGTCGGCGTTGCCGCCGTCGATGATCGCGTCGCCCGGCGACAGGGCGGGCAGCAGCGCGTCGATCACCGCGTCGACGGCCGGTCCGGCGGTGACCATCAGCAGGACGGCGCGCGGCGCGGGCAGGGCGGCGGCCACGGCGGCTGCACCGTCGGCCCAGACCGTCGACGCCGGCAACGCCGCGCGCGCCGTCTCGGCCAGGGCCGGGTCGCGTTCCCAGACCACCAGCGCGGTGCCGTGGTCGACCAGGTTGAGCGCCAGGTTGCGGCCCATGGTCCCGAGGCCGATCAGGCCGATCGGCGCGGTCCTGTCAGACGACGTCACGGTCGATCTCGTCTTCCCAGTCGAAGGAGGCCACGGGTGTACCGTGCTCGCGCGCTTCCAGGCAAGACCGCACCCGGAACCTCGATGCGTCGGCGGTGACGGTCTGGCGCGTAATGGTCTCGACCGCGGGACCGCCGTCCCACGCCATGGCGATGCGCCAGCTGGATTCGTAGCTGGCCGACGCCGGATCGCCGGCCGAGAGGCGCCAGGTCTCGTCGCTCACCACATGCTTGACCAGGCCGACCGCCGGCAGACGGATGCGGCCGTGGTCGTCGTGAACCGAGACCGTTTCGCGGCCGTCCCGGCCGACGTCGGCCGACCGCACGGATGCCGGCGTCGACAGCAGCGACCGTGCGACCGGGGGCGAGACCTCGGGCTCATCGAAGGCGCACTCCTCGCCGTGCGGCGCGGTCGGCAGCGCGAGCCGGCAACGGTCCAGGCGCACGGTCAGCCGGACCGGCTCCGGCGATGGCCAGATCAGCGGCCAGTAGGACGAGGACAGCACCAGCCGCAGCCGCTCGCCGACCCCGACGGTCTCGCCCAAGCCGTCCAGCCTGATCGTCACGTCGTACAGCCGGCCGGGCTCGAGCCGCTGGGGGGCGCCGGGGTCGTCGCGGTGGGCCAGGTTGAGGCAGCCCCAGGACAGCCGCCGGACCGCGCCGTCGGGCGCCACCGCACACAGTCGGGCGACGAGCTGGGCGAGCGGCCGGTCGGAGGCGACGGCGACCCGCAACTCCGGCCGGCCGAGCAGCGTCATCGGCTCGATCATCGCCCGGGATTCGAAGTGGAGCTGGCCGGAATCGTCGGACGCCTGATCGAGCGGCAGCTCCGGGCCGTCGCCGAACGCCAGCCAGCGCCCGGCGGCGAAGGCGGTGCGGACCGGCTGGTCGAGCACCGCGGTCTCGTCGGCCGGCCCTGGATCGGGCGCCAGGCGGCCGTCGGTCGGATACAGCACCCGGGTGACGGTGCCGGGTGCCGGCCAGGTCGGGACCGCCAGCCAGCGTCCGGCGCGGCGAGCGACCGAGGGCGACGGGACGTACGGGTCCTGGATGTAGGTCCGCAGCGCCGGGTCGTGCTCGACGCCGGTCGGCCGGTCCTTCAGCCAGCGGTCCCACCAGCGCAGGACCTCCTGCAGGAACCCGATCGCCGGGCCGGGACTGCCGATATGCGGATAGCGATGCCCCCACGGGCCCAGCAGGGCCTTCACCGGCGCCCGGGCGTTCTCCAGCAACTCGAACACCGGGTTCACGTAGCCGTCGACCCAACCGCTGACCGACAGCACCGGCACCTGCACCGCGCTCCAGTCCTCGCAGATCGAGCCGTGCCGCCAGTAGGCGTCGCGGGCCTGATGGGTCATCCAGGGTACGGTCAGCGGCTTGCGCGCCATCCGCTCCAGCCAGATCGAGTGCCAGCGCTCTCCGACGATCGCCGGGTCCGGCGAGCGGGCCTGGTAGGCGAACATCCAGGACGCCCAGGACGGGTTCTCGGTCAGCAGGCAGCCACCCTTGTAGTGGACGTCCTCGGCGAACCGGTCGTGGGTGTGGCCGACGGCGACCACCGCACCCAGGCTGGGCGGGCGCAGGGCGGCGATCTGCAGCCCGGCGAAACCGCCCCAGGAGATGCCGTAGATCCCGGTGCGGCCGCTGCACCAGGGCTGCGCCGCCGCCCATTCCAGCACCGCGAGGCCGTCGGCTTGCTCCTGCGCCAGGTACTCGTCCTCCATCACCCCGTCGCTGTCGCCGCTGCCGCGCAGGTCGACCCGGATCACCGCGTAGCCGTGCCCGGCCATCCACGGGTGGGCGAGCGCGTCGCGCTCGACGGTGAAGTCGCGGCGACGGTACGGGATCGGCTCCAGGATCGCCGGCACCGGATCGGCCGCGGCATCGGCCGGCATCCAGATCCTGGCGGCCAGCCGGGCGCCGTCGGGCATCGAAATCCAGACCGGGTCGTGCTCGACGACGGCGCGCGGAAACCGGTCGACGACACGCATCAGCCGGTCCCCTGGCGCCACAGGTTCCAGGCGTCGCGGGCCTGGTAGCTCCAGTACACCGCCTGGGCGTACCAGGTGCCGAGCCGGCCGCCGGCAGGGATCAGGCCGAACGGCGCGAACAGCTTGTAGCGCTCGTCGCCCTCGGCGATCGCCGACGCCACCAGCTCGCCGCCGAGCGTGGTGGTCGCCATGCCGTGGCCGCCGTAGGCCTGGCTGTACCAGACGCCCGGGTACAGCTGGCCGATCTGCGGCATCTTGTGGACCGCGTAGCCCATGGTGCCGGGCCAGGCGACCGCCGCCTTCAGGTCGGACAACTGCGGGTACACCCGGCGCAGGTCGCCCATCATGGTGTCGACCAGCCCCTGCGGGTCGGTCCAGCGGCTGATCCGGCCGCCCCACAGCAGCCGGGTGTCCGGCAGCGGGCGGTAGTAGTCGTTGGCGAAGCGGTCGTCGGACACGCCGTTCGGGGCGCCGACGATGTCCTGCAGGCGCTCGCCGACTGGCTCGGTCAGGACGACGTAGGTGCCGATCGGCAGGATGGCGCGCGACAGCGGCCCGACCAGCCCCTCGATATAGCCGGAGCAGCAGAACACCACCTGGTCGGCGGTCAGGGTGCCGTGGGCGGTTCGCAGGCGCTTCGGCTCGGCCTTCAGGTCGACCTCGACGACCGGCGAACCCTCGTGGACGATGCCACCGAGCGCCTCGAACATCGCCGCGTTGCCGCGGCTGAAGTTGAGCGAGTGGAAGCTGAAGGCATCGGGGTTGTAGACCGCGTCGTAGTAGCGCGGGCTGCGCCAGATCGAACGGACCTTCTCGCGGTCCCAGACCTCGCGGCGCTCGCCGAAGGTCTCGTTCATGAAGCCCGCGCGCCGCTCGACCGCCGCCCGGTCGTCGAACCAGGAGCAGCCGGCGATGCCGTCGACGATCGGCGCGACCCCGCCGGCGATGGCGTCCGCCCGCTTGCGCACCAGCGCCACGCCCTCCTTGCTGAGGGCGTACAGCTCCTGCGCCCGGGGCTTGCCGAGCTTGCGGATCAGGTCGTCGGGACCGAGCGCGAACCCGGCGGAGACGAAGCCGCCGTTGCGGCCGGAGGCGCCCCAGCCGACGCGCCGGGCCTCCAGCAGGGTCACCTTGCGGCCGCGCTCGGCCAGTCCCAGGGCGGCGGCCAGCCCGGCCATGCCGCCGCCGACGACCGCGACCTCGGTAGCGGCGGAGCCTTCAAGCGGCGGGCGGCGGAGGTCGTCGGCGCGGGTGCGGGCGTAGTAGCTGTCGACGTAGTCGGTCATGGATGTTCTTTCGGTCAGTCGGCGGCGCCGGGCATCGCCCCGGCGGGCGGGCGCAACCGCGCCACGTCCTCGATGGAGAGCTCCGGCTCGTCGAAGGCCTGCAGCAGGCCCTCGTGATAGGCCAGCTCCTCGCGGAACTCGGCCGCGGCGATCGCATCGGCCAACCGGTTGGCGCCGTCGCTCACCGCCGGGATGTCGCCCGACACGTTGCCGTGGCTCATGGCCGCCGCGAAGGTGAAGGCGTGGATCCGCCGCAGCCACGGCAGCTCGCCCTCGACCTTCGGCTGCAACTCGAATCCGGGCCCGAGGTCGGGGAAGTCGAGGAACTCGTGGTCGGACTGGTGAGGTGGCGGGACAACCAGCCGCCGCCAGGTCGCGACCCGGTCGGCGACCGACGCCAGCAGCCCGGAACCCGCGAGATCGATTCGGAAGCCGGTGCCGAGGATGACGTGATCGACGTCGAAGCGGCCGGCGCCGGTTTCGAGACGGATGCGTCCGGCTTCCAGGGCGGCGGCGGTGACGTCGGCCCCGGTGGCCGCCGCGAACCGCGGATCGTCGCAGACCCGCAGCACGGCGGCGCGCGGCGGCGCTACGCGCTCGTCGAACAGGTAGGTCAGCAGCCGCCAGCGATCCTGCGGGGCGAGCATCGGGAAGCCGAGCGTGAACCCCGGATAGACCACACCCTTGAACTTGTTGACCCTGGGCATCTCCCGGCGGCGCGCCAGCAGGACGACCGAGGCGGCACCCGCCTCCAGGGCCTCCGCCGCGTTGTCGAACGCCGAGGCTCCGTAGCCGACCACCGCGACGGACCTGCCGGCGAGTGCGGCGAAGTCGATGGCGTCCGAGGTATGCGACAGCCGGTCCGCCGGCAGCCCGTCGGCCCAGGCCGGCAGGCGCGGCACCGCTATGCCCTCGCGGCCGGTGGCGAGGACCAGCCGGCGGGTATGGACGGTCTCGCTGCCGCCCGGACCGTCAAGTCTTACGGCCAGCCCGCCGGCCACCGGGTCGACCGCGGCTGCCTCGGTCCGGTTCTCGACGGGCAGCTCCAGGACCTTCCGATACCAGCGGAGATAGTCCATCCACTGGGTCCGCGGAATCCGGTCCAGGGTCTCCCAGGCATCCTCGCCCCATTGCGCCTCGAACCAGGCCCGGAAAGTGAGGGAGGGGATGCCCAGCGCAGGACCGGCCAGATGCTTGGGTGACCGCAGCGTCCGCATCCGCGCGTAGGTCACCCAGGGTCCTTCGCGGCCTTCGTCGCTGCGGTCGACGATCCTCAGACGGGTCAGCCCGCGCCGGCGCAGCGCGGCGGCCGCCACCAGGCCGCACATGCCGCTGCCGACGACCAGGGCGTCCAGCATCGGGAGCCCGTCGGGCCCGTTCACGGGTCGGCTCCAGCGGGCCGGTGGCTCGTTGAGGCAGGCGAGGTCGTAGCCGAGGCGCCGTTCCAGGTCGGCCAAACTGCGGGACGGAGATTGCATTGTCGGAGGGCAAGCTGTTGGATTTGCCGCAGCTTAGCCGCGCCGGATCGATACGGCCAGGGACCGACTGCCGGTCGGCCTCCCGGTCGCTGAATTAAGAAGGTCGTTTTCGCTTTCCGTTCTGGATTTAGAGTCTCGTATTTACCTTAAGTTCCTTGATCAATAGGCCGATTGTTCATAGCATTTCGATGGGAGGGCATCTTGTTCGTGGAGATGCAGCCATGTCGCCGGCAACGCGGCAGGAGCGCAGGCTAAAGAGGCTTGGGCAGACCGAACTGGACGGCATTCTCAAACGCCATGCTCTCTACCGGAAAGGCCGGATCGGCGGAGCCAGGGCGGTCCTGTCCTTCCTCGATCTCGGGTGGCTCGACTTTCACGGGAGTGACCTCACCGACGCCGACCTGACAGGGGCGGTACTCGCGCGGGCACGCCTGGACCAGGCGGTGCTGAACCACGCATCGCTGTTCGCCGCAGACCTGACAGGGGCCAGCCTGAACGGCGCCCGCCTGATCAAGAGCGACGTCCGCGGCGCCTGCCTGCGCGGCGCGAGCCTGATCGAGGCCACCCTGACCGACGCCGACATGCGCGAGAGCGCGCTTGCCGAACGTGGCGAGCTCGACCGCGACCTGCATTGGCTCGAGGTCGGATCGGCCCCGTCGGAGCTCCAGCAGGCGGACTTCTCCGGCGCGAACCTCGCGCGGGCGCGCTGTTCCGGCGCGGTCTGCGTCAACGCGAACTTCTCCGATGCGATCCTCACGGACGCGGAACTCGTCCGATGCAACCTGCGCGGCGCGAACTTCACCGGGGCCAACCTGCACGGCGCCGACCTGAGCTGGTCCAGGATGGAGAACGTCAACCTGCGCAACGCCCTGCTGACCGGCGTGACGCTGAGGCTGACCGAGCTCAGCGGCGCGGACACCCGCGGCGTCCTGACGGACCGCCCGGCCGCGCGCGCCCTGGAGGAGCTCGACAGCCCGCTGAACGTCCTGCTGGTGCAGCATGCCGACTGGATCGAAAGCGCGAGCGGAGCCGGACGCCGCCTGGACATCGCCGGGTATGACATGCGGGCAGCCGGCGGCCTGGGGCGGGTCGACATGACCGCGGTGCTGGCAGCGGGGACGATCTGGTGCGGCCTCGACCTCAGCGGGGCACGATTCGCGGCGGGCCGCCTGATCGACAGCGACTTCAGGTTCGCGGTGCTGCGGGACGCGGACATGCGCGGGGCGGACCTCAGGCAGGCCCGGCTCCGAAACGCCTGCCTGGCCGGCGCCGACCTGCGTCCGCTGGTGCTGGGCGAGGGCCGGACGCTCCGGGCCCGCCTGTCCGGTTGCGATCTGCGGTACGCCGACCTCACCGGCGCGAAGCTGCGTGACGCCGACCTGCGCGATGCCGATCTGTCGAACGCCAGGTTGGACGGCGCCGACCTGCGCGGGGCCGACCTCGCCGGCGCCTCGCTGCCGGACGACCTGACGACAATGGCCCGCACTTAGCAGAACAACTCACGGAATAGGGCCTGAAAGAGAAAGGGCCGGCTTGGCGGGCCGGCCCGGGAGTTTGCTGCAGGGAGCTCGGGAGGTTTTCCCGGCGAACCGGGCTTTCGCCGTCGGGCGCTGTCAGGGGTCGCGGCCGACGGTATTCGGTTGAGCGATGACGGTGCCTGGCACCGTGGTATCCGCGTTCAGGGCCAGGGTCACGGTCCCGGACGTCTCCGGGCTTTCGGTCGGCGCCTCGGCCAGGGTCCGCGACAGCTCGAGATTGGCCAGGACCTCGGGGTCGTCCGGAACGACGGCGAGGGCGGTCTTGAAGGCGGCCTGGGCCTCGTCGTGCCGGCCGGCGAGATCAAGCGCCAGTCCCTTGCCGTTCCAGGCGCGGCCGTCGCCCGCGTCCTGCGAGATCAGGACGTCGTACACAGCCAGGGCGTCGTCGGCCCGGTCGAGGTCGACGAAGGCGTCGGCGAGGCCGCGGCGGGCGTCGCGATTGTCGCGTTCGATCGCCAGCGCCGCCTGGAAGAACTCGGCAGCCTCCTCGGCCGCGCCGATGCGCAGGGACAGCCGCCCGAGGGCCAGCAACGGGGTGAGGTCGAAGGGATCCAGCGCGTGCGCCTGGTGAAGCAGCTCCGCCGCCTGATCGTCGCGTCGCGCCGATTCGGCCTGAAGTGCTTGAATCAACAAAGATTCCTTCGTGCCGGCATCGGCGAATGCCGCATCGGCCGACAGGAAGCCGGCGGTTACGCCTGCGAGCAGGCACATCGTGACTAGTGCGTTCCGGACCATTTGGCGCCCCGTCCATGAAGGTCAACAGCGCAATACACACGTGACTCTGAAAGTGAATATAGCATCTGAGTTACAGTTCGGTAAATTCGTTTCCGATTCGCACGAAGAATCGCCCGACGTCCTCCGAGCGATCGCCGGGGCCTCCGTCTTGGCGCTCCCCGGCCGGTCGCCTAACGTGCCGGCGACGTGGAGCGGAAGGGGATCGCCATGCGGATCGTGGTCATGGGCGCCGGCGGCGTCGGGGGATATTTCGGGGCGTATCTGGCCCGGGCCGGGCACCGGGTCACCTTCGTCGCCCGCGGCGCGCACCTTGATGCGATCCGGCGCAACGGTTTCCGGCTGGAAGGATCGCGCGGGAACATCGTCCTGGAGGACGTGGGCGCTACCGACGACCCGGCGACCATCGGGGAACCGGCCGACGTCGTGCTGTTCGCGGTCAAGCTCTACGACACCGAGGCGGCCGGGCGGACGATCCAACCCGTGGTCGGCCCGGACACGATGGTCGTCAACCTGCAGAACGGCGTCGATGGGCCGGACCGGCTGGCCGGCGTTCTCGGTGCGGGCGCGGTGCTCGGCGGTGCGGCCTACGTCTCGGCACTGATCGCGGAGCCGGGCGTGGTGCGCTACACCTCGGACATGTCGCGCATCGTGTTCGGCGAGCTCGACGGCCGGGTCTCCGACCGTGCCGTCGCCTTCCGCGACGCCTGCCGGGAAGCCGGGTTCGAGGCCGAGGTCTCGCCGGACATCCGGGCGACCCTGTGGGACAAGTTCGTGCTGCTGGCGACCAATGCCGGCCTGACGACGCTGCTGCGCAAGCCGGCCGGCGAGGTCTACACCGATCCGGAGATCCTCGAGCTCGCCGCGGCGATGATGCGGGAGGTCGTTGCGGTCGCAACCGCCGAAGGGGTACGGACGTCGCCCGACATCGTCGACCGCTCGATTGCGCTGTCGAAGAGCTTCCCGCCGGGCATGTACGCGTCGATGTACCACGACCTTGCGCGCGGCCGCCGGCTGGAGGTCGCCAGCCTGTCGGGACTGGTGGCCCGGCGAGGGAAGGCGCTGGGGGTACCGGCGCCGCACCACACCACGGTCTGGTGCGCCCTCAAGCCGCACGCGGAGGGCGCCTGACAATCGCCGTCGGTCCACTGGCGCGAGTCTTGCTTCGGCATTGGTGGAAGCCAACTGTCGACAAGGAGGCGGCGATGAACGCAAACACTGCAGGCGTGGTCGAGCGCGAGGCGAGGATCTCGGCGGCCGTGTTGAAGGCGCGGGCGGCCGGCGCCGACCCCTATGCCCCGATCTTCATGGGATCCGGCAGAAGGGCCGGGTTGGTCGACCCGGTGGAGCGCGAGTACCCCGCCTGGACGCTGTTCGCCGACCCGGCAACGCTCAGGTAGGGCCGGAACCGCTCATCCTGATTCCGAGCCCTGTGGCTCCCTGACCGTCACCGAGGGTCTCGGCAGCAACCGGCCGACGTCGAGAGGAAACCGCCGCAGGCGGCGACGCGGCATGTCCAGCGGTGCCGGCTCGGGAACGCCGATCGGCGGGTCGAGCCGAAGCGCCTCGGGCGGCAGTCGATCGTCGGGCATGCCAATCTCCTTTGCGAACCGTCTGGAGCGTTGAACCCGTCGGGCTTGCGGACGGTTCCCCCGATGGCGGCGATTGCGCCGGGCGCGATCCGCGGAACCGCCGACCCCGGCGGCGGTTTCGGCACCGGATCGGCGGCGGTTGCGCCCCGATCGCGATCACCGGCCGCGACGGGGAACGGAAATGCCTCGATCCGAGTTTCCGGCGGCTCGCCGGACCGATGCGAAAGCCCAGGTCGCGATCCGTCTCGTGTTCACCGGACTGGTTCTGGCGACGACGGGAGGGGCCGCGCGCGAGTTCCACAGGCTGCTCGCGTTCGGCCGGCCGGATCCCCTCGACATCCCGCTGCTCGCGTTGTTCGCGGTTCTGGTCGCGTGGCTGGCCGCGAACTTCTGGATCGCCGCGCTCGGGGCGGCGGCCATGGCATGGCGGCGGGCGACGAACGGCGCGGAATGCAAGGCCGACCTCGGCCATCCGATCGGCCGCCGGCTCGTCGTGCTCATGCCGATCTGCGGCGAGGACGTCGGGCGGGTGTTCGCCGGGCTGCAGGCGATGTACCGGTCGCTGGAGGCCGAGCCCCGTCTGTCGGGCTTTCATCTGTTCGTGCTGAGCGACACCCGCGACGTGGCCGTGGCCCGCCGCGAGGAGCTGGCCTGCAGCGCGCTCATCGCCGGGCTCGACGGGGCAGGGCGGATATTCTACCGCCGCCGCAGCCACAACGGCGGCCGCAAGGCGGGGAACATCCAGGATTTCTGCGAGCGCTGGGGCGGGCACTACGACTACATGCTGGTGCTCGACGCCGACAGCCTGATGGACGGCCCGACCGTTCTGCGCATGGCCGACCGCATGGAGGCCGACCCGCTGCTGGCGCTGCTGCAAAGCTGGCCGCGCCCGGTGCGGGCGCGATCGCTGTTCGGCCGCCTCCAGCAGTTCGCGGCCTCGGTGCAGGGGCGGGTCTCGGCCGAAGGGCTGGGCGTTCTGATGGGCGATTCCTGCAGCTACTGGGGGCACAATGCCCTGATCCGGGTGCGCGCCTTCGCCGGCAGCTGCGGTCTGCCGGTTCTGCCCGGCCGGCCGCCGATCGGCGGCGAGATCCTGAGCCACGACTTCGTGGAGGCGGCGCTGCTGGTCGCCGACGGCTGGAAGGTCCGGATGATGGCCGACCGCGCCGGCAGCTTCGAGGAGCCGCCGCCGAGCCTGATCGCCAGCGCCAGGCGCGACCGCCGCTGGTGCCAGGGCAACCTGCAGCACCTGCAGCTGGTGGCGGCGCCCGGGCTCGCCGGGATCAGCCGCTTCCACTTCCTGATGGGCGTGATGGCCTACCTGTCGTCGCCGCTCTGGCTGCTGTTCCTGGCGCTCGGCGTCGGCCGGATGGCCGCCGGCGGATGGCCGGTCGACGCCGGGTCCGGGTCCGGCGCCGCCGATCCGTGGATCCTGGTCGGCCTGCCGCTGCTGCTCCTGCTGCTGCCGCGGGCGTTCGGGCTGATCGCGACCCTGGCCGATCCGCAGCTTCGGCGCGGGCACGGCGGCGTGCTCGGCCTGACCGCCGGCACCGTGCTCGAGATCGGGCTCACCACCCTGATGGCGCCGGTGATGATGTTGCTGCACAGCCGTTTCGTGGCCGAGGTGCTGCTGGGACGCAGTTCCGGCTGGGGGCCGCAGCGCCGCGCCGGCGACGGTGAGCCATTCGTCGACGTGCTGCGGGTGCACTTGGGCCACACGCTCGTCGGCATAGTCGCGGCGGGCGTCGTCGGCTGGACCTCGCCGACCGCCCTGCAGTGGTTGGCGCCGGTGGTCCTCGGCCTGGTTCTTGCGGCGCCGCTGTCGTGGCTCGGCGGCCGGGTGGCCGCCGGTGAAGTGCTCCGGCGTCTCGGTCTGTTCCGGGTGCCGGAGGAGGCGGCCCCGCCGGCCGTGGTGGTGGAAGCGGAACGTTCGGATCTGCCCGCGCCATCCTCGTCGCGATCGCGGTCACCGGCTTCACCGGTCCGTTGACTCGCGACGACCGGTGGCCGGCTAGGTCAGGTGCCTCCCGAAGAACTCCAGGGTCCGGCTCCATGCCAGTTCCGCCGCCGCCTGGTCGTAGCGCGGCGTGGTGTCGTTGTGGAAGCCGTGGTTCACGCCCGGGTAGACGTAGGCGGTGTAGGTCTTGCCGTTGGCCTTCAGGGCCGCCTCGTAGGCCGGCCAGCCGGCGTTGATGCGGTCGTCGAGCGCGGCGTAGTGGAGCAGCAGCGGGGCCTGGATCGCCGGCACTTCCTCGGCCCTGGGCTGGCGGCCGTAGAACGGCACCGAGGCGGCCAGGTTCGGATACGCCACGGCCAGCGCGTTGCACACCCCGCCGCCGTAGCAGAAGCCGACGCAGCCGACCTTGCCGGTACCGTCGGCATGCCCGACCAGGAACTCGAAGCCGGCGAAGAAGTCCTCCATCAGCTTCGCCGGGTCCAGCTTGCGCTGCATGGTCCGGCCGTCGTCGTCGTTGCCCGGGTAGCCGCCGAGCGAGGTCAGCCCGTCGGGGCCGAGCGCCAGGTAGCCGGCCTTGGCGACCCGCCGGACCACGTCCTCGATGTACGGGTTCAGGCCGCGGTTCTCGTGCACGACCAGCACCGCCGGCAGCTTGCCGGCGGCGCTCGCCGGCCGGGCCATCAGGCCGCGGACCGTGCCGTTGCCCCTGGGCGAGGCGTACTCGACGGTCTCGGTGCGGATGGCCGGGTCGTCGGGGGCCACCTGGGCGGCCAGCGCGTAGTTCGGTTGCAGGGCCTCCAGGGCGGCGACCGCGGCGGCGGTGCCCACGGTGAACTGGGCGGCCCGGTCGACGAACTGCCGCCGCGACAGCGTGCCGTGCACGTAGCCGTCGTACAGTTCCAGCAGGCGCGGATCGAAATCGCTGGCTCGCTTGCGTTGCATGGTCCAACACCTCCCTCGTCGTTGAGGGCGGACAGCTGCCGCCGATCCCAGAATGCTAGAGCAAGCGGTACGGGCCGGCGTCCTACGATTTCGTGATCGAAGCCGGCCGAGGCGGCGGCTCAGCGGGTATCGAGCGACTCCAGCCGTTCCTCGAGGATCAGGCCGAGCAGCATGTCGACCGTCACGCCGTCCGACGCCAGCGGCAGCACCAGCCGCCGGGTCGCGGCGTACTCGTTGCTCTCGACCATCATCGGCCGGCGCCAGAAATGCGGCCGGCCCTCGATCGTGCAGCTCCGCAGGGCGTGCTCGATGTCGGCCAGGGTGCCGGGGGCGGCGATGTCCTCGAGCCAGCAGCCGGTGTGGTCGTGGCCGAAGATGCCGCGGATCCGGCTGCCCCACAGCCGGAACCGGAAACGCAGATGCTCGTCCTGGCGCACCACCTCGACCAGGTAGATCCGGCCGAGCAGATGCGGGAAGTCGATCGGGTCGATGTCCTCGCGCGCCGGCAGCAGGCCGTCGTGGTGGCGGTCGCGCCAGTAGCCGAACAGCCAACGGAACCGATCGTCGTCGAGATCGGCCGGCACCGGGTACAAGGGTCCGAGACGGTCGGACGGCACGAGCGCTCCGCTCCCCTGGTCGGTCGGCGCCGTGTCGATCACTGAACGCCCCACATGACGACGGACCCTCGGTCCACCGCTCCCCGAGGGAAAGGATAGACCGAGGAGCGGTCGTCGGGAAAGCCGCAGGGGAGAAAGCCGCAGGGGAGCCGGTCGGCTGTCGGTGCGACGATCCGGTGAGGCCGGGTCAGTTCGGCGCCTCGTACCGCTTGATCAGCGGCCTCAATCTGGGGGGCCACAGCAGCACGTCCCAGTGGTTGGCGTCCCGGTTGGCAACAGCCAGATCGTAGATCCTCGACAGGATCTCGTAATCCACCATCGAGCAGCCGACCCCGGTGTGCCCCTTGAACAGGTATGGCGTGTAGCCGAGCCGCCTCACCGCGGAAAAGATCTCGGCCGGCTTGGTCGCGTCGAGCGTCGCTATGGCGCTCGGCTGGAACTCGAAGATGATGATCGGCTG
>Ga0209475_10001014_pt1 | contig 40538 bp, 42 predicted proteins | sample tdDd471_FD_187128 | JGI IMG/M metagenome (GOLD analysis project Ga0209475, IMG submission 187128) | Marine sediment microbial communities from the Atlantic coast under amendment with organic carbon and nitrate - tdDd47.1 (SPAdes)... | ecosystem: Environmental > Aquatic > Marine > Coastal >... | reverse complement strand
TGGAAACTCTGCCTCCCATGGCGGCGGCCTCTTCCCCTCCCCTTCTAGGGGAGGCCGGGTGGGGTACCCCCTCCAACTCCCCCTAAAAGGGGGAGGGGAAACTCTACGGCCCGGTGCCTTTGGCCCAATCGAAGTAAAGGTCGTAGGCCCGTTTGAACAGCGGTCCCGGCGCCAATTCCTTGTCTTCGATTTTGGTGCAGGGCTGGACCTTGGCGTAGTTGGCCGTCGAGAAGATTTCGTCGGCGTCGAGCAATTCGTCGAAATCGATGGAGCGTTCGACCACTTCGACCCCGTCGCCGCGCAGCAGCTTGATGACCCGCTGGCGGGTGATGCCGTTCAAGAAGGTGCCGTTGATCGCCGGAGTGTGGACCACGCCGTCCTTGACCATGAACAGATTGGTATGGGCGAACTCGGCGACGTTGCCCACCGGGTCCATGACCACCGCCGTATCGAACCCCTTCTCGCCCGCCTCGCGGCCGATGCGCGCCACGTTGGGATACAAACACGAGGCTTTCGCTTCGGTCGGCGCCATGTCGCGGGCCGGGCGGCGGTAGCTCGATTTGCAGGCCGAAAAGCCCACCGGCTCGGGCACCGGGGTTTCGTAGATGCTCAGCACGAACCGGGTGCTGTCCGGCTCGGGCATGACGAAGCCCTCTTCGGCGTAGAACATCGGGCAGATATAAAGATGCGTGCCGCGCGGAAACCGGCGGATGCCTTCCCAGGCCAGCTCCTCGATTTCGCCCGCGGTGATCGGCACGTCCATGCCCAGCAGCCGGGCCGAATTGACGGCCCGCGCGCAATGGCGGTCGAGATCGGGGGCGTAACCGTTGAACGCCCGCGCCCCGTCGAACACCACCGAGGCCAGCCACATGGCGTGGTGGCGCGGCCCGACAATCATCGGGTTGCCGTCGTGCCAGGTGCCGTTGATATAGGTGATCGTCTTACCCGTCGGAATTTTTCCCATGGGCATGTCTCCCTGTTCGCACTGCGCTTTTCCTGTGCTTGAAAAAAAAGGATAGCCGGAAGTGGGAGATGTGGGAAGAGACTAGAAGCGGATTACTGGCTATGCAGTATCACATGATACCAAGTGTGCCGCTGGTCACATTTTTGCCTCAGTTATTGATTTATAGTAGTTCTACACCACCTTAACAGGATGGTAATCGCTATCTGAAAAACTATTTGGCGAGTACCTGACTAGATGCTACAACCTCGCCCCAAGAATTAAGGGGCGCGGAATGGGCAAGAAGGCAAGCGGTGATCTTGATTGGCTGGAAGAGCCGGTCACCAAGCTAGTTGAGAAGCTGGAAGAGCCGCATCTTTTCTGGTTGATCGTTGGCATTGTATTGCTTTCCGCGGGAGCTTATGTACTGCCCCATTTTCTGGCGTTCCTGAACGCCAGACTTGAAATAAAGCGGAAATGGGAGCATAAAAACACGAAGCTCCAGAGCGACTACAAGCATAAGATGGAACGGCGTCGCAACAAAAAGGCCAAAGAATTGGCAAAACAGAGCAAGACAGGTAAGGGAGATACCCAATGATGGTGCTTAGCGCTATTGTGCTGATCGCTTTCATTCTATTCGCAGGGTGGTTTGCTAAAGCCCGCACCGCTCAATTGAAAGCGAAAAGCGAATTTCTGGACAAGTTTTACCACAGCGCAGAAGCCCTTATGAAAGAGGGCGATACTCCTGATGCTGTGTTGGCACTTGTTTCCCGCATGTCAGATTGTTTAGATAGCCGTCGGTTGGTTTGGTCTGTTTTCAGCGACTTGCTAAGAGGACGGACGAGAGCGTTCTACCAGGAGCACCAAGGCGATCTATTCAAGTCGCTTCATGAGCAAATTTCGGTGATGCGCCCAGAAATGCAGAAGCATTTTTATGTAACGCTCATAGCTTCCTTAATGGCAATCACCTACAATAATTTGTTCTTAGGTGCCGTTTTAAGAAGGGTGATGTTCTTTGATCTCATCGTGGCTGAAAGAAGCCGCGACCAACAGCCGAGTAGCAGAACCGAACATCTTGTAGTGCGCTTCTTTGGCCCAGGTAACAATGGGGACAATGGGAATGGTTGCTGTACTGCCGCCGCCTGAGCATTCTATCTGCTTTCATGATCAAGCCGCCTTCGGGCGGCTTTTTTACTGGGAAAGCCCATAAAAATGATAGCGCACCCTATTGAAACGCCGGTTATCTCTGGTGTTTTTGAAAAATAACAAAAACAGGCTTTAGGTGTTCAACCATTTTAAGACGGCTGAGCCCCCTTACTGGCTGGCCCAGACGATGCGGGCGATCCACTCGACTTTGTCCATGTCGAGGGCGCGCTCCGGATGGGCCGGGTTGATCGATTCCAGCTCGACGGTGCGCGCGGTCTTGCGTTTTAGCACCTTGGCCATGATCTCGCCGTCCTTGGTCTTGACCACCACCCGGTCGCCGCGCCGCACGCTGGCGTCGGGCGAGATGACGATGGCGTCGCCGTCCCGGTAGGCCGGTTCCATGCTGTCGCCGCTGACTTCCAGGGCGTAGGCGTGGGGATCGCCGACGTCGGGGAAGGGAATTTCCTCCCAACCGGCCCCGGCGGGGAAGCCGCCGTCGTCGAAAAACCCGTTGGCCCCGGCCTGGGCGAAACCGATCACCGGTATATTGCGGTAGACCCCGTTGCCGCCCGGCGCGTTGCTGATGTAGGCGACGAACTCGCCGAGGCTGGTGCCGGTGGCCTCAAGGATTTTCGAAACGCTCTCGGTGCTCGGCCAGCGCAGCTTGCCCTCGCGGGTCGTCCGCTTGCTTTTGTTGAACGTGGTCGGGTCGAGACCGGCGCGGCGCGCCAGGCCGGACGGCGAAAAGCCTTTCTCGCGGGCCAGGGTGTCGATTGCGTGCCAGATGTCGGAATGTTTTAGCATGGGAACATTGTCTTATAGGTTCCTTCTCATTGCACTAGGAATAAAAGCCTTGACGGCCGGTTTCCGTCTCTGCTATTCGTTTGTTTAAAATGTTCATGTTTTGTTCTAGAGGAGACGCCCTATGGTCCGCGCCCCAATGACCGCCCCCACCTTCGCCTCCGAGCCCCCGGCCACCCCGTTCGCCAAGTCCGAAGACGTTTGGTTCTGGTACGTCCGTTGTCAGATCGCCCGCGACGCCGGGGCCCGGTTCGTCGCCGGATTGAGCGAGACGCCGCGGCCTTGCGAGCCGGACGATATCTACCGGGCCGTGCGCAGCCTGTGGTTGGCCGGAGCCTTGACCCGCCGTCACGTCCAGACCCTGTTCGACTACGGCTTCCGCGAAACCCCTCCCGACCCCCGCTGCCGCGAAGAAGCCAAGGCCCGGCGAAGCTGGGAAGAGGCGCTGGACCGGCTGGCTACGCCGCTGAAGGCAAAAGGCATTCTCGACGAGGCGACCGGCCAATGACCCAAGCGCTTCTCCCGCCGCCGGACCCGGCCAACGCCGCCCTCCCGGCCCTGGCGGTGTTTAGCGGCGAGACGGAATTTTGGTGGCTCAAGGGCCTCAAGCCGGGGTTCCGCCACTGCTTTTTGGTGTTGGAGATCGACGGCGTTTGGGTGGTCTTCGATCCGCTGTCGCACCAGACCCGCTTCGGGCTGTTTCCGGCGGGCGACGCCGCCACCCTCGCCGCCGGGTACGAGGCCAGCGGCTGCACGGTCGCGCCCTGTCTGGCCCGCCCCGCGCCGCCGAAGCGCGCCCCGCTGTTGCCCCATACCTGCGTCGAAGCGGTCAAACGGGTGTTGGGACTGCACGCTAGGGGCGTTTTGACCCCCTGGCAGCTCTACAAAAAGCTCAAGCAGGATTTTTTTCCTTAAAACTATCCCCAGGTTCGGCGGCCCGGTTTCGCCGTCTCACCTTTCTCTCATCCCCTCCGCCGGACAACCGCTTTCCCCTCGCGGCCCGGCGGCCTTTTCGAGCGCCCCACTCTGCGGCGGCTCTCCGACTTCGTGCGCACCGGAGAGCCATAACCGCGGTTTGGCGGGCGCTCTTTTTTTTCGCCAACATAAGGAGACTGCCATCATGTCTACGGGAATCGTGGACGGGTTCACCAAGCATTTCCAAGCCGAGGTGCATACCCAATACCAACAGATGGGTTCCAAGCTGCGCAACACCGTGCGCTCGAAGAACGACATCAAGGGTGCGACCACCACCTTCCAAAAAGTCGGCAAAGGCACCGCCAGCACCAAGGCCCGTCACGGCAAGGTGCCGGTGATGACCATCGATCACGAACCGGTCGAATGTCCGCTCTACGACTACTACGCGGGCGACTGGGTCGACAGCCTCGACGAGCTCAAGACCAACATCGACGAAATGGCCGTCGCCGCCAAGGCGGGCGCTTACGCGCTGGGCCGCAAGACCGACGAGATGATTATCTCCCAACTCGACGGTTCGACCAATTTCGCCGGTGCGGGCACCGACGGGCTGACCAAGGCCAAGGTGCTGGCGGCGTTCGAAATGCTCGGCGAGGCCGACGTGCCCGACGACGGCCAACGCTTCGCCATCGTCGGCTGGAAACAGTGGAGCGACCTGCTCGGCATCGAGGAGTTCGCCAACGCCGACTACGTGGGCGGCGAGGCCCTGCCGTGGAAAGGCAGCCAGGCCAAGAACTGGCTCGGCACGCTGTGGATGCCGCATTCGGGTCTGACCAAGGACGGCGACGATATCCGCTATTGCTACTGGTACCACAAAACGGCCCTCGGCCATGCGGTGGGCCAGGACGTCAAAACCGACGTCACCTGGCACGGCGACCGCGCCGCCCATTTCGTCAACAACATGATGAGCATGGGCGCCAAGCTGATCGACCCGACCGGCGTGGTGTCGCTGCGCTGCCTCGAAAGCTAGCGCCCGCGCCCGTACCCCTCCCAGCCTCCCCTAGAAGGGGAGGGGCCACTTTTTCCCTCCCCCTCTTAGGGGGAGCCGGAGGGGGTACTCCTCAAACCGACACTTCATACCCTTCCGACTTTCTAGGAGACCTTCATGGCCTACCAATCCAAGAACTTAAGCGTGCTGGCCTACGCCAACGGCTTCACGCTGTGGCACTACACCACCGCCGACACGGCGGCCGAGGCCGATACGTCCGGCTACTTCAACGAGGCGTCCGACCTGTTGCGCAGCGGCGACATGATCCTCGCCAACACCGACACCGACGGCACCCCGGCAGCAGGGATCTTCCTCGTCGCCTCCAACAGCGGCGGCACGGTCGACCTCGCCGATATGACCACGGTGGGCGGCACCGATACGGACTAGCAAACCCGTACCCCTCTGATCCCCATCATTCCGGGGCCGCAGAGCGGAACCCGGAATCCAGACAAAACGCCCGTTGCAAGGCTCCTGGATTCCGGGTTCGCGACGCGCCCCGGAATGACGACGAAAATCCATCCCCCCCAACCTCCAAGGAGTTCCCGCCATGGCCTTAAGCGCCATTGCGCTCTGTTCGCGCGCCCTGTTGAAACTGGGGGCCGACGGCATCGCCTCGTTCGACGAAGGGACAGCCGAAGCGGAAGTGTCGGCCAACCTCTACCCGTCGATCCGCGACGCGCTGTTGTCGTCCCACCCCTGGTCGTTCGCCACCGGTCAGGCGGCCTTGCCCAAGCTGGCCGCCGCGCCGGTCGCCGACTTCGCCAACGCCTTTCAACTGCCCGCCGATTTCCTCCGCGCTCTATCGGCGGGGACCGGCGTGCGGGGCCGGGGCATCGACTACCGGCTCCACGAACAGCGCCTGCATACCGACGCCGATCCGGTGGTCTTGAGCTACATCTTCCGCCCCGCCGAAAGCGCCTTTCCGCCGTTTTTCGATCAGGCGGTGATCGCCCGCCTGGCCGCCGAGTTCTGCCTGCCGTTGACCGAAAGCACCAGCCGGGCCGAAGTATTGTTCAAGCTGGCCGAGCAGGAATTCCGCCGCGCCAAGACCATCGACTCGCAGCAGGACACCACCGGCGGGTTCGATGGCTTCAGCCTGACGGAGGCCCGCGCCTGATGCCCCTGCCCCGTCACCAGAAAAACAGCTTCACCGCCGGAGAGATCACCCCCCGCCTGTTTGGGCGCGGCGATCTCAAGGCTTATGAGAACGGCGCGGCCCAATTGCGCAACGTCGTCATCCACCCGACCGGCGGGGTCAGCCGCCGGCCCGGCCTGCGGTTTCTCGACACGCTGGCGGGCAAAAGCCGTCTCGTCGCCTTCGAATTCAACACCGAGCAGACCTATCTGCTGGCGTTTTCCGATCAGGCGGTGCGCGTCTATAAGGATGACGTTCTCACCGCGATCCTCGACGCCCCCTGGACGGCGGACCAGCTGGCCCAGCTCAACTGGACCCAAAGCGCCGACACGCTGCTGGTGGTCCATCCCGACGTGCCGCCGAAAAAGATCACCCGCACCAGCCACGCCGACTGGACGGTCACCGACTGGAGCTTCGCCAGCGACAACGAAGCGGTCCATCAGCCCTACCACAAGTTCGCCGAGCCCGAAGTAACGATGGCCGCGAGCGGCACGTCGGGGACCGTCACCATCACCGCCTCGGCCGATCATTTCGAGGCGGACCACGTCGGCGTCCGGTTGCGCATCGAGCAAAAACAGCTGGAAATCACCGCCGTCGCCTCGCCCACTTCGGCCACCGCCCTGGTCAAAGAAAGCCTCTCCGGCACCTCGGCCACCGAGGACTGGGAAGAGCAGGCGTTTTCCGACGCGCGGGGTTGGCCGGTGTCGGTGTGTTTTCATCAAGACCGCTTGGTCGTCGGCGGGTCGCGCGACCTGCCCAACCGGCTGTGGCTGTCCAAGTCCTCCGAGCTGTTCAACTTCGACCTCGGCGAGGGCCTCGATGACGAGGCTATTGAATTTTCCATCTTAAGCGACTCGGTCAACGCCATCCGGGCGGTATTTTCCGGGCGGCATCTGCAGGTGTTTACCTCGGGAGCCGAATGGATGGTCACCGGCGTCCCGCTGACGCCGGAGAACGTTCAGCTCAACCGCCAGACCCGGATCGGCGCGCCGGTCGACAGGACGGTGCCGCCGCGCGACGTGGACGGAGCGACCCTGTTCGTCTCGCGCCACGGCGACGAGCTGCGCGAGTTTCTGTTCGCCGACGTGGAACAGGCCTATCAGGCCGCCGATCTGGCGCTGCTCGCTCAACACCTGCTGCGCTCACCGCTCGATCAGGACTACGACACCGCCCGGCGGCTGTTTCATCTGGTCAACGCCGACGGCACCCTGGCCACCGTCACCGTCTACCGTTCCGAACAGGTCACCGCTTGGTCTTTGAGCGAAACCGTCGGCGCGATCCTCTCCCTCGCCGTGGTCGACGGAACGGTCTACTTGGCCATCGACCGCGACGGCGCTTATCTGCTGGAGAAATTCGACGCGGCGCTCAATGTGGATAGCGGCCTGACCGGCGCTTCGGCCAGCCCCAAGACCACCTGGTCGGGGCTCGATCATTTGGAAGGCCGCACGGTCAAGGTGATCGCCGACGGGGCGCTGCGCAACGACGCCATCGTTTCCGGCGGCGCGGTGACGCTCGATCAACCGGCCTCGGCGGTCGAAATCGGCCTGGCCTACGCCCACCGGGTCGAGCCTTTGCCGCCCGCCGCGGGCGGCACCACCGGGGCGCGCCCCGGCTCCAAGGTGCGGCTGGTCGCCTTGACGCTGCGCTTGATGGAGACAGCCGCCTTGCGCATCGATTTGGGCAAAGGGTTCAAGGACCAGCCGTTCAAGAAAATCGCCACCGGCGGCATTCTCGACACCCCACCGGTTCCGTTTTCCGGCGACAAGACGCTCCGGGCGCTCGGCTGGAAGCAGGACGGCACCCAGCCGCTGTGGGTGATCGAGCAGGACCGCCCGCTCCCCTTCACCCTGCTTTCGGCCACCGCCGACATCAAGGTGACCGGCTAACCTAGCCTTCTCCTCCCCCAAACATAAGGAAAGCTCTCATGGGCAATATTGCCGCACAGGTCGCCATGACCGTGGCGTCCAAAGCCTTGGCCGGGCAGGCGCAAAAGAAACAGGCCAAACGGCTGGCCGCCTATCAGGCGGCGCAGACCGAACAGACCCGCCGCCAATTTGAGATGACTGAGCGGCGGCGCAAGGAACAACTCAAACGCAGCCTCGCCGCCCAACGGGCCCGCCTCGGCGCGTCCGGCACCGGCTTGAACGGCGGCTCCAACCGGGCGTTGCTCGACGGGCTGGCCAAGCTGGCCGAAACGGAATCGGCCGAAGCGCGCGAACGCCTGGGCTGGCAACTGGGCGCGCTTAACCGGCGCAACCTTTTGCAACAGGAAAGACTGTCCGCAGGCAGCGGGTTCGACGTCGGCAGCCTTTTGCAAAAAACCCTCCCCACCGCCATTGATATCTTTCGAGGCTCCAAATGACCGAACACATTCAAATCGGCGACGTTACGCCGCGCGTCCAATACACCGCCGACGGAGCGCTCACGGTCTTCACCTACGCATTCCCAATCTTCCAGCCAGCCGATCTGGCGGTCTACCTCGGCGAGGCGCTTCAGGAAACCGGCTACACGGTGGCGGGCGCCGGCGACAGCGGCGGCGGCACCGTGACCTTCGACGCCGCCCCCACCGAGGGGACCGTCGTCACCCTGCGCCGCGCCCTCGCCATCCAGCGGACCACCGACTTTCAGGAAGGCGGCGAGTTCCGCGCCAAGGTGATTAACGACGAACTCGACTATCAGACGGCGGCGCTGCAACAGGTGGAAGCCGAAGCCCAGAGGGGCATTAAGTTGTCGCCGACCGACACCGCCACATCGATGGAAATTCCCTCTCAAACGGACAGGGCCGATAAGCAGCTAGGCTTCGACGGCAACGGCGATTTGATCGCTACCGACGGCGTCCCCGGCCCGCAAGGGGACCCCGGCGCCGCTGGCGCAGACGGTATGGACGGGGCGGACGGGATTTTCACCGGGGCCGAGGCAACCGTCGCAATCGCCGACGCCGATTTAATTGCGCTTCTTGACGACAGCGACGCAAACGCCCCGAAATTCGCCCTGTGGTCGGCGATGAAGGCCGATGCGCAACACCAAACCGCCTCGCAAGCCGAAATGGAGGCGGGCACCGAAGCGGCCTTGCGAGCCATGTCGCCGTTGCGCGTCGCTCAAGCGATTGCGGCCTTGGCAGGCGGTGGAGGAGGACTGCCCATCGGCGCGGTAATCGATTGGGCCAGTTCCTCCACTCTGCCAACGGAAGGAACTTGGGCGGACTGCAACGGGCAGAACATCAGCCGCACGACTTATTCCGAACTCTTCGCAATTGTCGGCACCGAATGGGGCGTCGGCGACGGGTCGACGACGTTCGGTCTGCCCGACCTTCGAGGGCGTATGACCATTCATGCGGGGCAAGGTTCGGGACTGACGAACCGCACATTCGCCGACACGGGCGGCGACGAAGACCCCCAAAGCCACAATCACAGCGTTTCGGTCAACAAGGCGACGGGCTCATTCGGCTACGGAAACTTCGGGCTCGCAAACTATGAGACCCACGGCGGCTACTCCAGCTTCAACAGTTCCAGTTCGGGTTCGGGCTCGGGCGGAAACATGCCGCCGTTCGTCGTGGTGCGCAAAATTATGAGGATTCAGTAAATGACTGTAACAATCGCAAGCAGCCTATGGAGCGGCACCCGCGCCGAACTTCAATCCGCCGTTGACGCCTTCGCCGCCGAAATGGAAGCCCACAAACTGACGGTCGGCGTCCCGGCTCCCTTGGCACCGTCCAAGGCGGTCGATCAGGCCTACCGGCACGGTTCTTTCGTTCTGGAAAGCGAACAGGTTGAGGCCGCCCCGGACCCGGATACGGAAGAGGCCGCGCAATGGCGAACCTCCGACCTTGAGTTTATCCGGGTGATCGAGGACTTAACCGAAACTCTGATCGCCAAAGGCGTCATTGCCGAAGCCGACTTGCCCGCCCAAGCGCAAGCGAAAATCCAATCGCGCCGCGCCTTGCGGCAGGCGGAGTAACGGCGCAATGCACGAGGTCGGCCTCGACGATTTCATTCGGGCCTGGAACGACCGGCAGAACTTGACCACACCGGCCCTTCACCTGCGGATCGCCGGATGGCTTTCCAGCTCCTGGGCGGCGGGCGAGCGGCAATTGCTGTTGATGGCGTTCCGTAGCAGCGGCAAGTCGACCCTGGTCGGACTGTTCTGCGCCTGGCGGCTGCTGTGCGATCCCTCGACCCGCATTCTGGTGATGGCCGCCGATCACGCCTTGGCCCGCAAGATGGTCCGCAACGTCAAACGGATCATCGAGCGGCATCCGCAAACCGCATTGCTGGTTCCCAAACGAAAGGATCAGTGGGCGGGCGATCAGTTCACCGTGGCGCGCGATCAGGAGCTGCGCGACCCCTCCATGCTGGCCAAGGGCATCGGCGCCAACGTCACCGGGTCGCGGGCCGATTTGGTGATCTGCGACGACGTCGAGGTGCCCAACACCTGCGATACGCCGGGCAAGCGCGAAGACCTACGCGAGCGGCTGGCCGAAATCGACTACGTTCTGGTTCCGGGCGGCTTGCAGCTCTATGTGGGAACCCCGCATTCGTTCTATTCGATCTACGCCAAAGAGCCGCGCAGCGAGAGCGGCGAGACCGAGCCTTTCCTCACCGGGTTTCACCGCCTTGAAGTCCCGTTGACCGACCGCCGGGGCCGTTCCGCCTGGCCGGAGCGCTTTCCGCCCGCCAAGATCGAAACCCTCAAACGGCGCAGCGGTCCGGCCAAGTTCTTGAGCCAGATGATGCTGACACCGACCAACACCGCCGAGGGCCGCCTCGACCCCGACCGCTTGCTCACTTATGACGACGCCATTGCGCTGCGCCGCGCCAACGGCGAGACGATTTTGGAAATCGGCGGCAAGCGGATGCTCTCGGCGTCGTGCTGGTGGGATCCGTCCTACGGCAAACCGCACTCGGGCGACGCCAGCGTCATCGCCGCGATCTTTACCGGAGAAGACGGCGCGAGCCATCTCCACGGCGTCGCCTATCTGACCCACAATCCGAAACGGGCCAGCGAGGAAGACGAAGCAACCCAGCTTTGCCGGGCGGCGGTGCGTTTTCTCAGCGCCCACTACCTGCCGTCGGTCACGGTGGAGACCAACGGCATCGGTAAGTTTCTCCCCGGCCTGTTGCGCCGCGAGTTGGCCCGCGCCGGGGTCGGCTGCGCGGTGTTGGAAAAAGCCAGCCGCCTACCGAAAGACAAACGCATCCTCGAAGCCTTCGACGCCCGGCTGGCCGCCGGGGCGATCCGGGTCCACCGTTCGGTGTTGGAAACGCCGTTTATCCGGGAAATGCGCGAATGGCGGCCCGGCGGCAAAAGCGCCGACGACGGTCTCGACGCCGTGGCCGGAGCCTTATCGTCCGAACCGGTCCGCCTGCCCCGTTTCGCCGCCCGTGAAACCCAATCGCCGGTCTGGGCGCAGGGCGTCAAATCGTTAACCGCGCCCCACGATTTCACCGCCTAAACAAGCGCCACGGCCCCTTCAGCCACCCCGGAACGCCGCTTAACCCTCTAAGAAACATAAGAAATCCGACCTCGGCGCAGGTGATCTCACAATTCGGTGAAATATACGTCAGGATAAACGGTTTGGCTGGAAAACGGTGGTAAAATACCCATATCGACTCGTAAGAGGCTCAGTTTCCACACAAAGCGACAAGCAAGAAAAATTGCTTTTATGTCTTCAAAGAAACTGAGGGTCGGGACCTACAAAAAGGGAGATGGCGGGAAGGAAAGGAACCTTTTACTGAAAGGATCGTGCCATGTTGCGGATTGCTACTTTCGTTATCGGACTTCTCATGCTAGCGGGATATTCGGTTACTGCGTTCGCAATGCCGGCTACCTTCTGCGGCAACCGGGCCGAAGTCGCCCAAACCCTCGAAAAATCCTACGCCGAGCACCCTAGTGCAATGGGCCTCTCGGCGGGCGGCGGAATGGTCGAAGTCTTCTCCTCGAAAAACGGGACCTGGACCATCGTCATCACCCAACCGACGGGATTGAGTTGCATCATCGCCGCCGGTGAAAATTGGGAGTCCCTCCCACAAATGACTGCAGGCAACCGCATTTAAAGTGCCAAGCCTCACATAAATAAACATTCGGCAACAACAAACCGCCGAGATGCCCCCGTGCAAAAAGCGGGGGCTTTTTTTATCTCCCCCTCACCCCATAGCCTTTGGAGAAAGTCATGAACCTGTCAGGACAGATCGACCTGGTCTGGTGGATCACGGTCGTCGAATTGCCCGCCCTCGGCGGGCTTTTTTTATTGGTCTGGCGCAACCGCAAAGACGCCGAGGAACGCAGCGTGCAAAACCACGGCGACATCGATAGCGGTCTGGCCCGGCTGCGCGAAACCCTTTCCGCCTACAAATTGGAGGTGGCCCAGACCTACGCGTCGCTCACCGCGGTCAAGGACTTGGAGCGCCGCCTCACCCGTCAATTGACCCGCATCGAGAACAAGCTGGACGGCCTCGCCCCGCTTCACCGGAGCCTCGAGCCATGAGTTCGCCCCGCATCGAGGCGGTGGATATTTTGGCCCGCACGCTCTACGGCGAAGCGCGCGGCGAGCCGGTGCGCGGCATCGAGGCGGTGGCCGCCGTGGTGCTCAACCGGGTGGCGCGGGCCGAAAGCCGCAGCGCTTATTGGTGGGGCGCAACCATTTCACAGGTCTGCACCAAGCCCTGGCAATTTTCCTGCTGGAACCCGGGCGACCCCAACCGCGAAAAAATCCTCGCCGTCAAACCGGGGGCCAAGGCCTTCAACTGCTGCCGCCGCATCGCCCGGCGCGCCGTGGCGGGCACATTGAAAGACCCGACCGGCGGGGCGACCCACTACCACCACATCGCCGCCGCCCCGGCCTGGGCGCGGGGCCGCGCGCCGTCGGCCGAAATCGGCAACCATCTGTTTTACAACGACGTGGAGTAAGCCATGCTGACCCTGATCGCCCCGCTGATTTCGGGCCTGTTCGGCCTGATCGACAAAACGGTCGAAGACAAAGACCAGGCCGCCAAGATCAAAGCCCGCCTGCAGGAAATGGTGCTGACCGGCCAGATCAAGGAGATCGAAGCCGCCGCCAACGTGCTGGTCGCCGAAGCGAAAGGAGAGAGCTGGCTGCAACGCAACTGGCGGCCCCTGCTTATGGTGCTGTTCGGCCTGATCGTCGCCAACAACTACCTGCTCGCCCCTTACGGCCTCGGCCAAACCCTGGAGCTGCCGCCCGACATGTGGGACCTGCTCAAAATCGGCGTCGGCGGCTACGTGGTCGGCCGTAGCGTCGAGAAGGGTGTCCGGGTGTGGAAGGGGGGCGGGTGACTTGGTATCACGTGATACCACAAGCTCAAACGCACAATGAAAAATTGTAGCAGCTCGAAAAAAACTACTCCATAATGCCCACATGGATATTGAATACCTGTACGATGATCCGCCAATGATTGAAAAAATAGAGAGCGATGGAGAGATCGCCCTCTTAGTGCCTGTTGCTGTTGACCATGACGAGGGGTATATTTATTTCGTTTGGGTGGCTTTTTCCCCATACGAGGAAGGAGTACTTGAATATTCATTCTGCATCATTCGGCGGAACCCAACACGCGATGAAGAAATTCCGTACTGGAGCGGCCTTGAAACAAAAGACGTTTTCACCTGCCCCAAAGGTAGGGAGTTTATCCGAATGGTTATCCATGCCTTAACCAATTCGCTGATTGAAGCTGTTGCCCCTGATCGAGTATATCGCTGCACCTTCGACATACACCCGCCAGATAAGGCACTAGATAAACATCACATGATTTCGTGGTTATTTCGGTCAAAGGGGTACTCGGTTATGACAACCGACCCATGGCAAGGGCATCGAACCTGGATCATGGAAAAGATTGATTCTGGAACCAATCAAGCCTAAGTTAGGTCTTGGAGGATAGTAAAATGAAACGCATTACGCAGATTGAGTTTATGAAGAACGCACAAAAGCGGTCTTCTAATCAATTCAAAAAACTTTCGGCCAAGCCGGAAGTCAAAAAAGTATTGCGCAAGTATGACTACCTTCTTGACAGGCATCAGCCGCAGGCTGCTAACGGGCATTAAGTTGCGCATTCACTTGTCTTTTGAAGAACTAAAGGCTTCTGAATTCAGGAGCCTTTTTTAATTCACCAACTTTTCATTAAGCCCCATCTTTTTTATCTTGAAAGCCTCCACCACATCTGGACAGCGGGGCCTGTGCGGGTGCATTCTCCAAACCATGGAATCATTCGAAGAATATACCGACGATATCGACTGCGAGGTGATGATCGTCGGCGGCGGCATGGTCGGCATGAGTCTGGCCATCGCCTTGGCCGGTGCGGGCATCGAGGTGGCCGTGATCGAGCGTTTCGAGCCGGGCTTCGATCAGGAGCCGGATTTCGACGGCCGGACCAGCGCCATCGCCCACGGCTCGGTCAAGATTTTCGAGGGCATCGGCGCCTGGCCTTACATGGCGGCGGAGACCGGTCCCATGTGGGATATCCGGGTCGCCGACGGAAACCTAAGCGACGGCGTCTCGCCGCTGTTTCTTCACTACGACCATCAGGACGTCGGCGACGACCCCTTCGGCTACATCGTCGAAAACCGGGTCATCCGGGCCGCCCTGGCGCGCCGCGCCGCCAAGTTAAGAAACCTCGAACTGATCGCGCCCAGCGAAATCGTCGAGTTGACCCGCAACGCATCGGGCGTCACGGCGGTGATGGCCGACGGCGGCACGGTCACCGCCCGTTTGGCGGTGGCCGCCGAAGGCAAGTTTTCGCCGACCCGCGACGCCGCCGGGATCAAGGTGCGGCGGTTCGACTACAAACAATCGGGCATCGTCTGTTCGCTGGGTCATGAACGGCGGCACGAGGGCGTCGCGGTCGAGTTGTTTTTGCCCAGCGGCCCGTTCGCCATGCTGCCGATGAGCGGCAACCGCACCAACATCGTCTGGACGGAGAAAACCGCGTTGGTCCAAGGCTTCCTCGACCTCGACGACGAAGCGTTCTTGGCCGAGGTGTCCAAGCGCTTCGGCGATTGGCTGGGGCCGCTCACCCTGATCGGCCCGCGCTTCGCCTATCCCCTGATGCTGCAGCTTTCCGAACGCTACACCGACGATCGCTTGGCCCTGGTCGGCGACGCGGCCCATGTGGTCCATCCCATCGCCGGGCAAGGGCTGAATTTGGGCCTGCGCGACGTCGCCGCCCTGGCCGAAGTGATCGTCGACGCCCGCCGCCTCGGGCTTGATATCGGCGGCGGCGCGGTGCTCGAGCAATACGCCGACTGGCGGCAGTTCGACACCCTGACCCTGGCCGGGGTGACCGATTTCTTGAACCGCCTGTTCTCCAACGATCTGCCCATGCTGCGCATGGTCCGCGATCTGGGACTGGCGGCGGTCAATCATACCCCGCCGCTCAAGAAATTTTTCATGCAGCACGCCATGGGAACGGTCGGCGACCTGCCCCGCCTGATCGCCGGGGAGCCGCTTTAGACATGGCAGAGGAGGGCCATCGCAGCCCCTTAAACCCCGGTTTTCTCGCCGGATGGCTGTTCTTCGCCCTCGCCTTCGTCGGGGCAGCTGCCGAAACCAGCCTCGGCAGGCTGGGCCTCACCTCGGCCCACGACCTGTGGTACGCGCTCGATCCCGGCTCGCTGGTCGTCGCCAAAATCCGCCTCGACGAAACGCTCGGGCCTGGAACCTGGGACGGCATCGTCCGCACCGCGCTCGCCCCGCCCGCCTGGGCGCTGTTCGGCGTTCCGGCAGGTGTGCTGATCTGGCTGTTCCGCCCACACCGCGCCTCCGACGTCGCCGAAGTGGAAGAGGCGATCAAGTACTACGACATGCTGGTCAAAGCAGCCCGCGAAGAAGGCGCGGTCGACGACCCGCCGCGCTGGCAGGAACTCAAGGAACCGGAGGCCGACGAACGGCCCGATCCGGTGGAGCTGGGCCGCGACCCGATCGATCACTATATGGAACAATGGGTACCGCCCAAACCGGACGAGGACATCGAGGCCCCCAAACGCCTGCGGTCGGAAAACGACCTTGAGGAAATCGGCGATCATGGCTCGGTCGATCCCGGCCTGGACGAAGAAGACAGCGTTCCCGGCACCGAGGAAGAAAACGAGGAAAAGGAAAAAACGAAATGAAAAAACTCACGGCCGCTCTTTTCGGCATTGCTCTTTTGACCCTCACCGCCCACGGCCCGGCCCAAGCGCTCGACCAATATCCGGCCGAGCAGCAACAACAATTCATCAACTGGTGCACCGGGTCGAAAAGCATGTCCGAGTCGGTTTGTTCCTGCACGGTCAAACGGTTGGCCCAGACCGTCGCGCCGACGGCGCTCGCCGTGTTTCTCTCCAACAACGGTATGCCGTCCATGTCGCAAAGCGCCATCGCCACCACGGCGGCGGTCACCGAAGCCCTGACCGCCTGCAGCCGATAGGCCGCCACCGGGAATTTCACGAACGCCTTTTGTTGGCCTTTGGCGGCATTTTGGGATATCTTGACCGCCAAAGAACAATAAAACAGTGTAACAGGGCCCTTTGACGGGACAAAAAGACGGGAGCGAGCGGCTGTCGCCGCGCCGAGACACGGTGGGTGGAACCAGGAAAGACCATATTCCGGACGAGATGAACCGGGCGCCAATCGACGCGCCGGACGTCGGTTTTTTGGTTATCGACGCCGACGACGCCATCGAGTACGCCAGCAACGAAATTCTCAACTTCTACCAGTCGCTCGACAGCACCAACCAAATCACCGGCATGCGGTTTAAGGACTTCCTGTCCTTGCTGCTTGAAAACGGCGAGTTCGCCGGCAAAATCGCCGCCGACCAGCCGGGCGAGTGGATCGAGGCGCGCCTACGCCAACACCGAACCGACGACGCCGCCTGCGAAGAACACCTCTCCGACGGTCGGGTCATCCAGGTTAAGGAACAGGCGCTGGGCGACGGCCGGTTCGTCGCTCAATGGACCGAGGTCACGGAGTTCATGCGGCTCCGCGAGCAGGTCGAAGACATCATGGAAAGTTCCCAGGACGGCTTCGCCCTGTGGGACCAAAAGAACTGTCTGGTCGCTTTCAACAAAGTGTTTCAAACCTTGTTCGACGGCAGCGCCCAAACCGTCCAGCGCGGCGATAGCTTCCTCGACGTTCTGACCACTTTGATCAACGGCCAGCATGTGGAGCTCGACTGCGAAGCCGAACAGTGGGTCCGCGACTATCTCGCCGACCGCCGCCTGCCCTCGTTCAGCCGGACGCTCGCCTTCAAGGACGGACGGCACTTCCTGGTTCGCGAACGGCGCATCCGCAACGGCGGGATTACCTCCCTGTTCATCGACATTACCGACTTGAAGCATAAAGAGAACGCCCTGCTGGAGCGCACCGAAATGCTCGAACGGATGAACTACGAGCTTGAAACTTCACGCATGGCGTTCGAGGAACAGGGGCGGCAACTGGCCGGGCTGGCGGAAAAACTCGATGAGTCGCACTTGGAAACCCTGAAGGCCAAGCGCGAGCTGCAAAGGGCCAACGACGAGTTGGAACAGAAGGTCGAAGAACGGACCGCCGACCTTAAAACGGAGATCGAAAAGCGCGAGGCCGTCGCCCAGGAGCTGCGCAAGGCCAACCTGCTGGCCAAAACCGCCAGCGAAATGAAAACCGGTTTCCTCGCCTCCATGAGCCATGAGCTGCGCACGCCGTTGAACGCCATCGTCGGCTTTTCCGAGGTGATGGACGCCCAGATCATGGGCGAGATCGACAGCGAGATTTACCGCGACTACGTGTCCAACATCGTAGGGTCGGCCCGCCAACTTATGGAAACCATCGAACACGTCCTCGATATCTCGGCGATCTCGTCCGACAAGCTGTCGCTCGACGAAGGGGTGTTCGATATCCGCGACGCGCTGGAGGTGGCGCTGCGCCTGCTCCGCTCACGGGCCGAAGCGCACCGCATGGAGATCAAGGAAACCATCGCCCCCGACGTCGCCATGATCCGCGGCGACGAGCGGCGGATCAAACAGATCCTGCTAAACTTGGTCGCCAACGCCATCAAGTTTTCCAAGGCCAAGAGCGAGGTGCTAATCGACATCTACCGCGCCCCGAAAGACGGCCTGAAAATCGAAGTGACCGACCACGGCATCGGCATGACGGCGGAAGAGGTCAGATACTCGCAGATGGCCTTCGGTCAGGTCGACCCGATGGTCTCCCGCGATCACGACGGCTCCGGCCTCGGCCTACCGCTCGCCCGCGCCCTGGTCGAACTGCACGGCGGCCGCCTCGACATCCAATCGGAAGTCGACAAAGGCACCACGGTCACGGTTACTTTGCCCGAACGCCGGATCATCGGGTAGGCGGGGAACCCTGCAATCTCACCGGGACGCGAGAACCGGCTTTTCGATCAGACAGTCCGCAGGAATCCGCCAAATGTCATGCACACGGCGGATTTGATTGAGCGACAACCCCCGTTTTCGTTTGAGGATTTCCGAAGCGCGCGGCGCACTGCCGATCACCTTACCGAAGTCCTTTGCCTGGAGCCCATGCTGTTCCAGATAAAACTCAATGGCGGCAATCGGATCGGGAGGGCCTACCGGGGCGGTTTCCATCTCGTAATTCTCGATCAGCATACCAATCAGCTCAAGCCGGTCGAAAGCCTCGCTACCCGGCGCGGGAGACAGACCCCACAGCTCCCGAAGCGCCGCCAGGGCCGCATCGTAATCTTCCGGTGTCCGGATCGGTTTTGGTTTATAGCTCATGGTCAAAAATCCTCTACGGTCAGGGCATCAATCCGGTCGTACTGCTCATGAGTTCCGACAAACTTGATCCAGGCCATCCCGGCGGGGAAAAAGAAGGCGACCACCAGCCGGTAGTTTCCACCGCAAATTTCAAACCGGACCCGCTCACCGTTCAGTACCTTGGCCTTGGGAAAAGCCTGCTGGACATCGTTCATACAGGTCCAGTCGGCGGCTTTGGTCATGGCGTACCAAGTTTTCAGCGGCTGCTCTGTCTCCGCATGCGCCGACCAAAAGGCCACAAGGGTCGAATGCTTGATAACCCGCATAACAAACGCTAGCACATTCCCAAAAACGGAACAACAAAAATTCCCAAAAATGGAATTCACAAAACGCATAGGCTATGTCTTTTATAAAACACAGGGGGATCAGAAATGAGCACATTGAATTTTGATAATGAGCGCGCAGAAGTAGCAGCTGTCCGGTCGAAACTTGAACATGCCAACACGCAAAGCAAGCAAGCCCTCCTCAAGAAGCTGGTCCACCTTTGGCATCTTGCGCAAAAGCACCAAACCCTTGATGACGGCAAAAATGATCGACTCGGCGGCTATACAAACAATGAGCTCGTCCGAAAAATTCATGATTTCTTTGGTTGGATGGCGAAAGACAACAAGAACGTAAAAGGCCGCTGCAAAGGAGCCCTTTATCGCAGTAGAGGCTTCATTGAGATCATTGAAAACGACCGTGACGGCCGAAAAAAAACACAGACCATTCACATTGAGCACGTCGTTCCAGTAAAGGTCGTCAATCGGCTCATTTTTGAATATGCAAAACGTATCAAGCGGGAAAACTTCAACGATTTTATTTTGTTCGTTATGGCCTTATCTGTTTGCACCGCCGTTACCTATAGAGACGAAAAAGAAAAAATTGAGCGTGACAAACCAGAACGCTCCCTTTCCAGACTCACGAGTAGCCACCCAGAGTTCATGGAACCGGCATTGCTATCCATCAAAGCACTTAAAAAGAAACATCCGTTCGCACGCTATGCTGGATCGGAAATTGAAGTCTATAAAGTCAGCGATGGCTCTCTAATTAATCCTGGTGACTATACGTTTAGAGACCATCTTAAAGAGCTGGAAGCTAACCGTTTTAACATTTTCTCTTGGCTCGATTTAGAAGACCAGCTTGAAAATATTTTGACTAGCCGTGGCTACTGTTGACCAAAGCGGAAGTTACAAAAGACCCCCGGCACAAATTTCTGAATAGTGCCTTTTTTGGCTTTTGGATATCGCAAATCGTCGTTGCGTCCCTTCCGGGACGCTGAAGTTCATCTTGTGGGTCATGCGTTCAATTGATATTCAGCAACCAAGACATCTGTGGGAAGGCCAAGGCCGTCGTGTAGCTTTCGGATCATATGAAGCGACAAGGCGCGCTTTTTGTTCAGTATCTCCGAGACGCGATTTCGCGCGCCGATCATTGGCCGCAAGTCCTCGCGGTCGAGCCCTTGTTGCTCCATGACGAACTTAATCAACTCAATCGGGTCTGGCGCTTCAATTGGATGATGGCGGCGTTCGTAGGCTTCGACGAGCGTTACAAGCACGTCCAGGCGGTCGCCTTCCGGCGTCCCGGCCTGCGCGGTCATGAGGCCGTCTATTTCAGACAATGCCGCTTCATATTCCTGTTCGGTTCGGACCGGATTTACATTTACCATGTCAGACCTCTTCCACGTTGATCGCATCGTATTCCTTATGCGTTCCGACAAACCGGATATAGACGATGCGATAAGGGTAGTTGATATACGTCACAAGCCGGTATTTGTTCCCGGCAATATTGAAAACCACCCTATCACCGACGAAACTGGCGCTTCTGAATTGAGCCTTAACCTCTCCAGGCTCTTTCCAGTCCGAGGCGAGAGCAAGCGCGTACCATGACTTTAACGGTTGCTCGCTATCCCTGCGGCTCCGTCGCTCCCAATGCTCACGGAGGTTTTTTAGGGCAATGATCCTCATCTATTGATTATAGGCCGGTCCCGTTTTGGGATCAAGCGCAAATCCCGAAATGGGACCGCCTATTTAATCGGTTCACCTTGTGGTTTTTGTTAGTGGCGTTAAGAGGCCGCAAATCGTCGTCGCGGCCCTCTCGGGACGCTCGGGATTTGGCTTTTGGGGCCGCAAATCGTCGTCGCGGCCCTCTCGGGACGCTCGGGATTGGGTTTGCGCAGCCGCAAATCGTCGTCGCGGCCCTCTCGGGCCGCTCGGGATTTGCTAGTCGTCGCCGACCTTGAGCGCTGAGATGAAGGCGGATTGGGGGATTTCGACTTTGCCGAACTGGCGCATCTTCTTTTTCCCCTTTTTCTGCTTCTCGAGCAGCTTGCGTTTACGGGTCACGTCGCCGCCGTAGCATTTGGCGGTGACGTCCTTGCGCATGGCGCTGATGGTTTCCCGCGCGATCACGTTGCCGCCGATCGCCGCCTGAATGGGGATTTTGAACAGTTGCCGCGGGATCAGGTCTTTCAAGCGCTTACAGACCGCCCGGCCCCGGTATTCGGCCTGGCTGCGGTGGGCGATGAAGGAGAGCGCATCGACCGGCTCGGCGTTGACCAGGATCGCCACCTTAACCAGATCGCCTTCAGTGTAGCCGTCCATCTGGTAATCGAAGCTGGCATAGCCGCGGGTGCAGGATTTCAAGCGGTCGTAAAAGTCGAACACCACTTCGTTGAGCGGCAGACGGTAGACCGCCATGGCCCTCGTTCCGTGATAGGTCAGCTCGATCTGCTGGCCGCGCCGTTCGGTGCAGAGCGACAGCACCGCGCCGAGATATTCGTCGGGCACCATGATGGTCGCCTTGATCCAGGGCTCCTCGACGGCGGCGATCTTCACCGGGTCGGGCATGTCGGCCGGGTTGTGCAGCTCCTTGACCGATCCGTCGTTCATCTGGATGTGATAGGACACGCTGGGCGCGGTGGTGATCAGATCGAGATCGAACTCGCGCTCCAGCCGTTCCTGAACGATTTCCAGGTGCAGCAACCCTAAGAACCCGCAACGGAAGCCCTGACCAAGAGCGGCTGAATTTTCCGGCTCGAAGTGGAAGCTCGAGTCGTTCAAGCGCAACTTGCCCAGGCTGTCGCGCAGGTCTTCATACTCAGCCGCGTCGGTCGGGAACAGCGAACAGAACACCACCGGCACGGAGGGCTGGAAGCCGGGCAGCGGCTTGGCGCAGGGTTTCTTCTCTTCGGTGATGGTGTCGCCGACGTTGGTATCGGCCACGGTCTTGATCGAGGCGGTGATGAAGCCGATTTCGCCCGGACCGAGTTCGTCGACCTTCAAGGGCTTCGGCGTAAACACCCCGACCTGGTCGATCTGGTGCAGCGCGCCGTTGGACATCATCTTGATTTTCATGCCGCGCCGGAGCTTGCCGTCGTGCACCCGCACCAGGATCATCACGCCGAGGTAGGAATCGTACCAACTATCGACCAGCAAGGCCTTGAGCGGCGCGTCTGCCTCGCCTTGCGGCGCGGGCAGTTTTTTGACAATGGCTTCCAGCACGTCGGTCATCCCGACGCCGGTTTTGGCCGACACCAAATGGGCTTCCGACGCGTCGATGCCGATCACGTCTTCGATCTGTTCCTTGACCCGCTCGGGCTCGGAAGCCGGCAGGTCGATCTTGTTGAGCACCGGAATGATTTCCAGATCGTTCTCCATGGCCAGGTAAACGTTGGCCAGGGTCTGGGCTTCCACCCCTTGCGTCGAGTCGACCACCAGCAGCGCCCCTTCGCAGGCGGCGAGCGAACGGCTGACCTCATAGGAGAAGTCGACGTGACCCGGCGTGTCCATCAGGTTGATCTGGTAGGTCTCGCCGTCCTGGGCCTTGTAGTTGAGCCGGGTGGTCTGGGCCTTGATCGTAATGCCGCGCTCGCGCTCGATGTCCATGGAATCGAGTACCTGCTCCTGCATCTCGCGGTCGGTCAGCCCGCCGCACATGTGGATCAGCCGGTCGGCCAGCGTCGATTTGCCATGGTCGATGTGGGCGACGATGGAAAAGTTGCGGATGTGCTTCAAATCGCTCATTCGCTTGAGAATCCTGCCAAAAAGGGTCACGTGAAAAATCGGGCGGAAGATACGGGTTTGCCGCGTCGAGTGCAATGGATTTGCGAATTCATTCTCGGAAAAACGCCTATCGGTACTTTGCGTGAATCGCTTCGTAAACCCCACTCTCGCGCAGTTCCTTCAGCGCCGCGTTGAAACGCGAAACGATCCCTTCCACGCCGGGCCATTTTTTGCTGAAGCAAATGTGATAGGGCACGGTCGCCGCATCCGCCACCGGAATAAACCTCAGGTGACCGGCCAGCCCCAACTGCTTCGCCAGATATTGAGTGTTCTCAAGGCTATTGTACAGCACATCGAGATGCCGGCGAACCAGCACCAGCAACGCCCGTTCGATAGTGTCGACCTTGGTGTTGTCGATCCCCAAATCGTCAAGCTGTTGGGTGGTGGCATAACCGCGGACAGCAACGACATCCAGCCCTATTAAGTCGTCTAAGGTTTGGGGGACCGCTCCAGCAAAGTGATTATCCATTACAAAAGCATAGGTTGCTTCGCTGATTGGTTCAGATATCACCGCCCAATCCAAGCGCGGACCATAGTCCCGACAGGTGAGGGCCCCCAGTCCCTCACCGGTTCGCACCATCATCAGCACCCGTTTCCAGGGACGGAATTCGATCCGGATCGCCATGCCGATCCGGCGAAACGCTTCACTAACCACCTCGACATCGAAGCCAGACAATCCGTTGGTCGGGTTTTCGATTTCGTAGGGAGGGAAATTGACCGCATAAAGGGTTACCGGCTTCTGTTCCGCCCCAACAGGCGCAGCGCCAAAGCCAATCAACAGACCAAGAAGAAGGACGGCCGTGATAGGCCTCATCTCATCCCTCCCGAGCAAACAGACTTGGTTTTCCCGTCTTTGGAAACAAGTTTACCCCTTCCCACAAGGTCGGGGTAGTTTTTATGACGATAAAGACAATGGAGAGGGCTTTTTCACACGGCGCACTAAAACCGCACCAATCAGAACAACCCCGCTGGCCGCTTCCAGCCAGAACGGCAGCATGCCGTGGACCGAGGCGGTCTGGGCGGCGACGTCGACGCCGAAAGCCTGGATCGCCCAATCGGTGGCGAGCCCGGCGACCAGGGCCCCACCGGCCACACCCGTTAGATAGCCAACCGTCGCCTTGACGCCCATTTCCTTGGCGATCAAAACAATCCCCGCGAAGTTGGTCGCCGGACCGACCAACAAGAACACCAAGGCCGTGCCGGGCGACACGCCCGCCAAAATCATCGCCGCGGCAATGGGCGTCGAGGCCGAAGCGCAAACGTAAAGCGGCACGCCGACCACCAGCATGACCAACATGGCGGACAGGCCGGAGCCGAATTGAGACAAGGTTCCCGGCGGCACCAAGGTCACGGCGGCCCCGGCAACCAGGAAGCCGACGATCATCCAACCGGCGATGTCGTCGAGCATGTCGCCGAAGGCGAAGCGCAGACCGGTCACCGTGCGGGCCGGTAAAGACTCATTTTGGGTGATGTTTTGCGAACTGCAGCTTTTTTCCTTGGCGCAGCAGGAGGGTACAGGCGCGTTGACGACCTTCTTCTCTTCCGGCGCTAACGCGGCCAAGAAGCCTGCGGAAACGGCACTAAACACCGCCGCAACGGGACGAACCACCGCCATGAACGGGCCGAGCAGCGCGTAGGATACGGCGATGGAGTCGGGGCCGGTTTCGGGCGTGGCGACCAGGAACGACGCCGTCGCCCCGTTGGAGGCCCCTTCCCGTTTCAAGCCGATGGCGGCGGGCAGCACCCCGCAGGAACAAAGCGGCAAAGGCGCGCCGATGACGGCGGCCTTCAAGACCGGCCAAAGGCCCCGTCCGCCCAACCAGCGCAACAAAGCCCCTTCCGGCAGCCAAGCCTTGATCAGTCCGGCAAAAGCCAGCCCAAGCACCAGCCAGGGGGCCGCTTCCAAAAACAGGTCGAGAGTGTTTTCCAGGAATGTCATGCCCTTAGAATGGCCCCGAAAAGTCACGCTTTCAACGGTAATAACATAACAAAATCAATATGTTATGTTATAACATTTGGCCTACTCTAAAAACGCCGCCACGCCGAACAGGATCGGATGGGAAAACAGGATGGCGAAATACAGCCCCAAGCCCGCCAGCACCGGCACCCAGGAAATTTCGCTCCACCGGAGCGTCGTCCGGCGCATCAGCAAAGCGACGAACGGCAGCGCCGAGGTTTGAGCGGCGAAGGCCTGCCAGGTTTCCTCCCCCCATTTCTCGCGCTTTTTGGCGTCGATGATCGGCATTCCGGCCAGGGCGAGCAAAGCGTTGGTCCCGAAGACGATCAAAGAGGCCGCATCGCCGTTGACCGCCATATGGGTCAAGGCGAGGATCGCTACCGCCGACATCACCGGATGGCGGGAGATGCGGGTGATCCAGGGCAATTCCTGGTCGAGATCAAAATGACGCCCCAGCAGGGAGGCCGGGCTCGGGCTGTAATAGCCGCAGATCAGCAGGACCATCGCCAGCGGATTGAGCACCAGCGACAGATTGCGCGCCCAATCGGTGGTCGGCCAGATTTCAACCTCCGGCGCTTCGATATAGGCCCAGACCATCCAAACGAAAAGAACGACGGAGAGCAGCGAATAGAGGAGAAAGAACGGTTTCTTGCCGACGATATCGACCAGCGGGACTTTGACGAACCGCCGCGCCATAAGGAAATGGTGGCCGAGAAACACCGCCGTGGCGATGACGAGATCCAGCATCGTTCCGCTCATACGTCTCCCCTTCCCGAAAAACTACGGAAGCGGAGTTTACCAGATGATCGGCGCGACGCCGATAACCCATTCGTGCCCGAAGAGAATGATCAGATAGACCACAACCCCGAGAGCGATCCGCCCCCAGCCGATGCCGCGCAACGAAACCGGGGCGGCCTTAGCCTTGTCGGTCAGACGGGTCCATTCGGCCTCGCCCAGACGGTGGCGCTTTTTCATGTTGAGGCTGATCGGTCCATAGGCCGACAGCAGAGCCAAAAGAGCGAACATCAGCACCGCCGCCCAGTCGCCGTTGGGCGGGATATGGCTGATCGCCCAAAGAAACAGCCCCCAGATGGCCGGATGGCGGGTCAGGGCGACGATCCCCGGATTATCCGGGTCGTACCGGTCCGCCGGGATAAAACTGATCGACAACGGGTTGGGCGACAGCAACCCGGCGACGGCCAGGATGGACGCGATGGGCATGGTCACAACCGGGACCCAGCGGGTCCAGTCGACCAGCCCCCAAAGCTCCACATAGGGCGCGTCGAAAAACGCCCAGAACAGCCAGATCAGCAGGACCGTGCTCAAGCTGCCGTAGGCGGCCAAAAACACTTTCTCGCCCAGCAGCCGCGCCAACCCATTGCGCAACGGCTTATAGGCCGGGATCACGTGCGAGAGCAAAAAAGCGGCGATGGCGGCGATCAGGTTGGTCATGAAAGCGAAGTATCACGGCCCGGGATCAAATGCCATTGACGATTATCAACAGCGGGGCCTCGAAATGAGGGCTATGTGCCACGTTACGCGCGGACATGACGTGGATTGGGCGCTACCCGAAGGGCTGGAAAACCAACCGTTGAAAACTTATGGACAGCTCATTCACCCTTTTGGCCTTTGGCGAAAGACATGTATGCTTTTGTTCGTCATCTGAAATAGATACTGACTGACAGCCTAGTCTAAGGCTTTATAATTGCTACATATATTATCGAAAGTCGAGCGGCTTTTGACAAAAGGAAAGAGGTACGGATGTCTATTCGTCATTTTATTACTTCCATGCTGTTAGCTGGCATCCTAGCTGCTGTTCCAGCACACGCCAACGAACCTACCGGTCTTAGCGACGGACAGACCATTTATGCACCGGTTTATTCCCATGTGTACCACGGCAACTTGAATCAGGCTCACTCAAGCAGTCAGATACAGCTATCGGCTATGCTGAGCATCCGAAACACTGACCTTGCCAAGGCGATCACTATCCTCTCCGTGGATTACTACGGCACTGACGGCAAAATAATCCGGCACTTTCTGACCAAGCCACGCAAGTTAGCCCCTTTGGCTTCCATGGACACTCTTATACAGGGCAAGGACAAGAGCGGCGGTGCTGGAGCTAATTTTCTCGTGACTTGGGAAGCCCATGAACCAGTCAATCCGCCACTAGTTGAGACGGTTCACGCATACTTTTTTGGTACGACGACACTAGCCTTTGTTACCCGTGGTGTTTCCGTGGCTAGATCCAATCACTAAGATCGTCATCCGGTTAATTTGCATGATATAGGTTTTGATCAGTCGTTATGGACCTTCACCACTTTCTTCCTGCCGCAGTTTTCCTGCTTTCGGTAACCGCCATATGTGTCGCCATCTTCAAAAGGCTCGGCCTTGGAGCGGTGCTCGGCCTTCTGATAGCTGGGATCATCGTCGGCCCTTATACACCCGGCCCCGTGGCGACAAACGAAGTGGCGGGCGTTCGCGAGTTCACCCATATCGGAGTTGTGCTTTTGCTTTTTTTAATCGGGTTGGAAATGGAACCATCCCGACTTTGGCGAATGCGAAAGGAGGTTTTCGGACTGGGGCTGTTGCAAGTGTTGGTAACTGGGGGAGTTCTTGCGGTCTACGAACATTTTTTCGTCACCCGATCACTGGAATGGGAAGTTGCACTCGGCTTAGGGTTCACATTCGCCTTATCGTCTACTGCTTTCGCCCTGCAGATGCTGGAAGAACGCGGTGAAACGGCGACGCGCCATGGACGAACCGCCTTGGCGGTTCTCCTAATGCAAGATATGGCGGTGGTACCCCTCCTGGCACTTGTACCGCTGTTGGCTGCTGTCTCAGGGGTGAGCGGCAAAGAAATGGGAGAAATGCCATCGGCTGAGGAAATAATGCTCGGCGTCGGTGTCGTTACCTGCGTTTTGGTCTGCGGGCGGTATATCATTCCTTGGGCACTTGATACGGTTGTTCGCCAGAGGAATATCGATGCGTTCCTCCTGGTTGCTTTATTGGCCGTTCTTGGCGCCGCTTGGGCTATGACCTACGTCGGTCTATCGATGGAGCTGGGTGCCTTCGCTATGGGCATGCTACTTTCCCGCACAGTCCATCACCATCAGTTAATTGCACAGATTCAGCCCTTTAAGGGCATGATGATGAGCCTATTTTTTATTTCGGTGGGGATGTCCATCGATGTCGAGCTTTTTGTCCATGATTTTAGTTCCATCTTGCTAGACGTTGTTGTCATCATGGTCATTAAGACCGGACTCTTGTTCCTACTCTGCTTGGCCTTTGGGATTTCCCGATCAACGGCCATCCGGACAAGCTTCATCCTCGCCCAATGCGGTGAATTCGGTTTCGTACTGCTGGGGCTTGGCTATGAACTCGGAGTGTTGACAGAGCGCGCATTCCTAAGCGGGCTGGTCTTAATTGCGGCCTCAATGCTTGCCACCCCTTTCTTTGCCAAGGCGGGAGACATCGTTGCCGGGAGCCTTCGCAAGCAGAAACAAATATCCGTTGAGACTCCAGAAGACAGCGATGTTCACGAACGCCATGTTGTAATTGCTGGTTATGGTCGGATAGGCCGCATCCTTTGCAGCCTCCTAGAGGCCTGCGGCATACCCTATATTGCCATCGAAACAGACCACGCCAAGGTGTCAGAAGGCAAGCGCTCGGGACATGTCGTCTATGTTGGCGACATTAGAGACAATAACATACTGGCGACCATTGGGACTGGACGTGCGGCGCTGGTCGTTATCACCGTGGACCAGTCTGAGGCTATGCTCGGTGGTCTATCTCACCTTCGCCAATTCTTCCCGGACATTCCTGTCATGGTACGTGTCACAGATATCGGAATGGCTGATCGCATGATCCGAATGGGAGCAACCTGGGCGATCCCCGAGGCGGTCGAAGCGAGCCTACAATTCAGCCAGACGGCCTTGTCCCACGTTGGTATCCCCGGAGCGGCAATCGACGACCTCCTCACGGCATTACGCACAGACGATTATGACCTTCTGCGGGTTCAAACACGTGATCTCCACAATAGGCTTTCAGAAAAATGGGCGCGCTACCAAGAGCTTTCAGAATTAGAGGACGAAGAGAACAAATCAAGCGGTGACGTTCCGGGCGCATATAGGTAGCTCTTCCATTTAAAGGCGCTATTCAGAAAGTTGGGAACCGTTCCAGACCCAATCAAATCACCTCAACCGGCCCCCTTACACATCAACGTGTCAAGCGCCCAGCAGCCGCGCCAACCCATTATTGCGCAACGGCTTATAGGCCGGGATCACGTGCGAAAGCAAAAAAGCGGCGATGGCGGCGATCTGGTTGGTCATGAAAGCGAAGTATCACGGGCGGGCGGCAAATGCCATTGACGATTGTCAACAGCGGGGGGGGTTCAAAAAAGGGGGGATTGCTTCCTTGATGACCCGTCATGTGTGGACGGCGAAAATTTATCGTGTACCCCCTCCGACTCCCCCTAAAAAAGGGGGAGGGAAAATGAACGAAACCCTCGTCCCTCCCCTTCTAGGGGAAGTTAGGTGGGGTATGGAGCCGCACCCGAACACCATCAACATTAATCGATAGACCAAAGTCGATTTCATCTACCTGCAACAATTCCGTCACACGGGAGTCTGCACCCCGGCGGTTTTATGCGGCGCAATGAAATCCGCCAGCAAGTCGAGGGAATTGATGCCGAGCGCGCCCAACAAACCGCGCCGCCCGTTTGGGGCGGCAACCGTCTTTTCAAACCTTTCCATCGGGTTCCGGGTCGGGCTGCTGACCGGCTTGGCGGTCCTCGCCTTCGCCGTCCTCGGCGGCGTTTACTGGCTCGGCAAAACCAACGTCGATACGGCAGTCGCCCAGCAAAAAACCTTCGAAAAACTGTTCTCCGGGGTCTCGAAAATCGAGGTCGACCTGCAACGCATGCGGATCACCGAGCGGGATTTTCTCGCCGAGCGCAAACCAGAAGCGGCAGCGGCTTACAAGGAAAGCCTGAGCAACGTTCAAACCGCGCTGGAAGGCCTATCCGTCGGCGAAAGCGGCTGGGCGTTTGATATCAAGGAAAGCCTTTTCGCCACGACCCAGGCGCTGTCCAAACAGTTTTCAACCGTCGAGAAGACCCGCCGCACCCTCGGCCTCACCCCGGACGAAGGGCTGTGGGGGAAACTAATCGCTTCGACCGAGGCGGTGGAGAACGAACTCAAGCAATGGCCCAACGTCGACAAACTCAAGGGCAAGCTCGAAACCATGCGCAAGCACGAGCTCAGCTTCATGCTCGACAAAAACCCCAACGCGCTCAACTTCCACCGCAAGGCGTTCGGCGAGTTCGATTTCGGGCTTTACGAAGTGTCGCTCGACAACGACACCGTCAAACTGCTGACCAAGCTGGCGACCCAATACCGTAACGATTTGAAAGCCTACGCCGATGCGATCCTGGCGCTCGAAATTCAAGTCGCAACCCTCGATCAGTCTTTCAAATCGACCCTGCCCCTGTTCAACCAATTGAAAACACTGGCCCGCGACAACATGGCCGAGGCGGCGGCGCTGCAGGAAACCACCCGCAGCCAAACCGCCACCTTACTGGCCATCGCCGCCGCCATTGCGCTGACCGTCTATCTGATCCTCGCCACGGTGCTCAACCGGTCGATCACCGCCCCGGTCAAGCGCATCGAAGCCGCTGCCCGGGCGGTGGCCGGGGGCGACAGCGATATCGAAATTTCCGACACCGGCGGCAAAGACGAAATCGGCGCCATGGCCCGGGCGCTCGATACCCTGAAAGACGTCAGCGTCGAGTCCATGAAGATCAAAAGCGCGCTCGACGACGCCTCGGTCAGCATGACCATGACCGATCCGTTGGGCGTCATCGTCTATGCCAACACATCGGCCAGGACACTGTTTGAAACCCACGAAGCGACCGTCGCCTCGGTGCTCGACGGCTTTACCGCCAAGAACCTAGATGGCATGACCCTCGACCGGTTGTTCGGCGCGGCGGAAAACGGCGCGGCCAAGGCGGTCGATCTTGTTCACGGTTTCACCACCAAGGCAACCATCGGCGGCGCGACCTTCCAGGTCACCGGCAGTCCGGTCGCCAACCGCAACGGCGAGCATCTGGGCGCGGCCATCGAGTGGCGCGATATGACCCAGGAGCTGGCCTTACAGGAAGAAGTCGCCCGGTCGGTCGAGGCGGCGGCCCAGGGCGATTTCAGCGGACGGATCGAGCTGGCCGGAGTCAGTGGTTTCATGGAAAGAATGGGCGGCGGCATCAACCACCTGCTCGACGCGGTGGACGCGGGCCTCGCCGATGTCATTCAGGTGATGGACGCCCTGTCCAAGGGCCAACTGGATGCCCGGATGACCGGCCATCACCAAGGGGCCTTCCTCAAGCTCAAGGAAGATTCCAACCGCATGGCCGAAACCCTCAACCAGACGGTCATCGGCATCAACCGCTCTTCCGACATTATCGGCAACGCCTCCGCCGAGGTGGCCAACGGCATGGACGCCCTGGCCCAACGCACGGTCAATCAGGCAGCCCGGTTGGAAGAAACCGCCGCGGCCATGGAAGAGATTTCGGAGAACGTCAACAACAACGCCGCCAATGCCTTGAACGTGGATCAACGTTCGCGCTCGGCGCTCGGTCAGGCCCAATCGGGCCGCGACGTGGCGGATAAAGCAGTGAGCGCGATCAACCGGGTCGAGGCCTCGTCCAAGGAAATCGCCGGGTTTATCGACACCATCGACGGCATCGCCTTCCAGACCAACCTTCTGGCCTTGAACGCCGCCGTCGAGGCGGCCCGCGCCGGAGACGCGGGGGCCGGGTTCTCGGTGGTCGCCGCCGAAGTCCGTTCCCTGGCCGCCGAAAGCGCCGAAGCGGCCCGCCAGATCAAGGAACTGGTCGGGCGCAACAGCAACGAGATCGCCTCAGGCGTTTCTTTGGTCCGCAAAACCGGCGAGGCCCTACAGGAAATTTCCGCCTCCATCGACGCGGTCTGCCTGAGCGCCGCCGAGATCGCCGCGGCCAGCCAGCAACAGGCCGATACGGTCGCCCAGGTGTCGGAATCGGTCACCGAAATGGACGAATCCACCCAGCGCAATTCGGCCTTGGTCGAAGAGTTCCATGCCGCGTCCTCGTCGCTCAAGGAACAGGCCGATCAACTGCTCGAATTGGTCGGCTTCTTCACGGTCGACGAAAACAGCACTCCGGCGGCCTTCGCCGCCGACTGGACCGAGGCGCTGGAGGGCGGGGCCTATGCGATCAATTAGAGCGCGATCCTAGTGGTTTGAGTCTGACGAATGGTTCCCATTCGTCAGGGGTCAAAAACCACGAGATTTATAAGAGTCGTGGGGCGCAAGACACAAAACGGAAAGGACTCTTCCGTTTTGTTCGCACCACTAGGGCGTTTCCCCATATTCTCCTGGTGTTGGGTTCAATCCCGCGCCACGGCACCAGGAGCGGTGGCGAGGCATCCCCACCGGTTCCTGGTGTATTTGAACTTCGGCGTTGGGGTAAACCTCGAGCAAGCTGTCGATCACTTCTTCGGCGAATTGGTGAGCATCTCTTAAAGGGATGGCCGGAGCCATCTCCACATGAAGCTGGATGAACAATTGGTCTCCTGAGGAGCGCGTGCGCAGGTCGTGGACGTCATGGACTTCAGGGTGGGACAGGGCAATAGCACGGATGTGATGCCGCTCCTCGTCGGATAGCTCACGGTCCATAAGGACATCTAAAGCCTCCATCAGGATGCTTTTTGCGTTCCATGCCAAATAAACGGCGATGACAAGCGCAATCGCAGAATCTACCCAGGCGACACCGCCAACGCCGGCAATCAGCAGCGAAACGATGATCCCTATGTGCATCATCACGTCTGCTTTGTAGTGCAGCGAATCCGCCCGCACGACCAGCGAGCCCGTCAACCGGATCACATATTGCTGGTAGAGGACCAACCCGCCCATCAGAGCGACGACACCGACCATCGCGGCGACACCCCAAGCAGCATTGTCTATGGGGAAAGGGTGGGTGAAACGGTCAATCGCCTCGAAAGAGATCACGATAGCCACGCCAATAATGAAGGCCGACTGGGCCAGGGAAGCCACAGGTTCCGCTTTGCCATAGCCGAAACGGTGCTCCCTATCAGCCGGGCGCAAAGCCTGGCGCACCGCTAGAAAATTAATCAGCCCCATGGCGCTATCGAGTATCGAATCCATCAAGGCGCTCAGCACACTGACCGAACTGGTCGCGGCCCAGGCGCCAAACTTCATGCCGAGCATAATAACGCCAACGGCGAGAGACATGGCTGTGGCCGTTCTTTTCAACTGGGCGATCTTTTCTGGAGGCAGGTTTTCACCGTACTCCGTCATCGGCCGTGTTCCTTTCATCCCAGGCCGCCAGAGCGGTCTTCAATCACGCCCAATGATAGCCGGACAAAACAAATAAGAGTATTGCTGAATATTAGCAGCCGTCGTTCCGGGACCGCAAAACGGATACCGGAATAGCCGACAAAAGAATGTCATAAGTCAAAGGGGGAGCGTCTCGGCTAGCCTTTCCAGACCACTGCCCCGGTTTTGGGGAATATTGGTTTTAGGGCTTACCGAATAACGCCTTCCTCGTAGAGCTTGTCGACCCGGTTGAGCAGCTTACGGATGAAATATTTGGTCGCCTTATGGCTCAACTCAGGGGTGCCGAAGCTTTCGAATTGACTTTTCCCCATGGTGTTGCGTTGAGAATTGCAGTCGACCTCTAAGGCGTACCCACGATAGAAGACCTCAACCTTCTCCCATGGGAACGTGCCCGTCGTGTCTTTTTCAGCTTGGCCGGGCAACCCCTGGCGTCCTTCGACACTCACCTTGCCGGGATGCATCTGGGGAATGGGCTTGCCGGTATAAACCGCATCGAGATTGCAATTCACCTGATGGTAAGTCATGCCCGGCGTGGCTTTGCGCCGATCCGTCACGAACGAATGGGGGTAAGGTTTGTCGAGGAAGCTGATAAGCGTATAGCACCCCCATTTGCAATAGTACTGCTGAGGCGGCGGGCCGTTGAATTTTGAGTTTTCCTGTATCCAGGCATTCCCCGGCAAATCCTTGGGGAATTTGAGAAGAATTTGCTTCAGCACATCCGGGTAGCCGCGCCGCAGGCGGTTCTCGATAAGCTCCGCTTCGGCCTCCAATTCAGCCTTAATCTTCGGCCAGTTTTGCTGGAACACCTCTCTTTGATAGCGCTTCTCCAGGCGATGCATCCAAAAATCGTCGAGCTGTTTTTTCAAATCATTGAGCTGTTTGTCGCCCATCACCGACTTGTTGTAGTCCTTTGCCTTGATGAGCTGATCGAGCATCTTGTCTCGAAGCGCGAAGTAGGTGACGCCGGTCCAGTTGCCGAAAGTGCCGTAAGCCAATTGATCGAAAGCTTCTTTGGGCAGGTTGGTCGTCCCGCCGCCGTGAGAGCGCAGGTCCGAATAGGCCTTGTAAACCCGCGCATCCAATTCCGGCACCAGCACATAGTCTTTGATCAACTGCAAAGCGTCCCAATAGAGCTTCAAGGCGGCAAGCACGGTTTGAGCCGAATTGGTCAGAATTTTTTCTAAGATCTTGCCCTTGGCCTTGCTGATCGCCGTATCCAACAGGGTTTCAAAGGCCTCCTGGTCTTGCGCATTATAGAGCTTGTTCAAAACATCGAGCGCCACCAGATAGTCCTGGGCCTTACCCAATCCGTCCTGATCGGCCTCGAAGAACAGCTCCAGGGAATCCTGGGTAAAGCCCGTTCCCGTGGCGAAATGCTGGATCACTTCTTCGAGGCTCGGCGTATCCAATTCATCGGCCTGAACCGAAGGAACCCAAAACAGCAAACCGCAAACGAGAAAGAGGGGAAGGATGGTTTTTCGGCGCATCGGTTCAGTCCCATATAAAACCGGGGGCGGTATCGTTTGTCGGCGCAGAGCGTCCCGGGGCTTTAACCGGCGGCTTGGCGCTGCCGACAGACGACGGAGCGGGCGGTTCTGTGGATTGGGGAGGCGCTTTCGGAACGTCCTTGCCGAAGACTCGGATGGACCCAACAAAATTGCCGTATAGGTCCATCACCTGATCCCGGCTCCCCGGACACTCCAGCAACACCAAAAGAATCTGGTGCGGCAAACGCATGAAGACGATTTCCAGAGGGCCGTTTTTCCCCATGTATTGCGCGAGTATGCTGGGATATTCGTTGATGGTCAGCTCTTCAATTGCCGTGCGCCGTTCAAGGGTCGTGCCCGGCTTCAAGGCGCGGGGCTCCCACATTTTGACATAGGCCTCGGGCGTCATCTGGTTGCGCCGACCGGCTGGAAAAATAACCATATGGCAGCCAGCGCCCCGCTGAAACACCATTTCCTTGTTGGCCCCCGGCCCGACGATCTTCCAGCCGGTGGGAGACGTGACGGAATAGCCCTCGTCCTGATTGATATAAAGCTGCGACGCAAGGGTTGGCGTTGCGGCGAAAACAGCCGCCAAAGCTATAACGAAGAACCAACCCCTCTTGAACAACGCCATAAGAGCCCACCACCGTCGCTTATTTGATTGTCAATTGTACTCCAAAACCACGTTAAATAAACCCATGATAGCAAGAAACGTTTTGTTGGCGTGGTTGACGATAAGCCACAGAAAGAGATGGATTCCCGCCTGCGCGGAAATTACGCGATAAATAAGGTACGAAAAGGGTACCCCACCTAACCTCCCCTAAAAGGGGAGGAACCTAAAAACGGTTAATCTTTCCCTCCCCCTTTTAGGGGGAGCCGGAGGGGGTACCGCCTTAATTAGTCTTTGCGGACCATGGCCCCAGCCTTGGGCGTTAGCTAGTGCCGACCACCCGGTTTCTCCCCTGGGCCTTTGCTTCGTAGAGGGCCTTATCGGCCTCAGCAATGAGCGTACTTTCTTCCATTTCCGGCGTTGGGAAAAGTGAGGCGGCACCCAGGCTGATTGTTACGAAGTCACTGATTTCTGACTTGATATGCGGGATTTCCAAATCCAGCACAGCTTGCCTGAATCGCTCTCCGATCAACTTCGTTCCCTCAAGGTCGGTTTCAGGCAGCAGGCAAACGAACTCTTCCCCACCGTAGCGGGCCAGAAGATCAGTGCCGCGCACCAAGCAGGCCTGCATGGCCAAGGCAACGTCGCGCAAACATCGGTCCCCCTCCTGGTGCCCATACGTATCGTTGAACTGTTTAAAGTAATCGATATCGATCATGATCAACGAAATCTGGGTTTCGCCACGGACAACCAACCGCCATTCTTTGGCCACCTCGTCGTCAAAGCGCCGCCTGTTGGGGATGCCCGTCAGACCGTCGGTCTGCGACTGCTCGGCCAGGAAATCTCGATACCGTTTCAATTCCAGTTGGTTCTTGACCCTTAACTTGGTGATCACAGGATTGATTGGCTTGGTCAGATAGTCGATGGCTCCTAATTCCAAGGCCATCTCTTCGTTTTCTATCTGATCCATCGCAGTGACAAAAATAACAGGAATACGCTCAGTTATCGGACTTGCGCGGAGGCATCTGAAAACCTCATAACCGTCCATGTCGGGCATCATGATATCCAGCAGAATGATGTCTGGATGTTCTTCTTCCGCAACCTTGAGGGCGCTATCTCCATTGGTTGCCACGAGAATCCGGTAATCACTACCCAAAACCTTGCCAAGCAGCCGAATATTGTCGGGGACGTCATCAACGATCAGAATGGAGGCGCTTTTCCTATCGGGCTGCACCATCAGTCGCTTTCCATTTCCAACAATTCGACAATTTCTTTTAAGCTTGCCCGTGCTTTCGCATAGTCAAAGACTTCCAGCGCATTTTCCATTGCCGCCCTTTGCTCTTGTCCAATCACCTTCGGTAGGCGCCGCTTTAACTCTGCCCAAACCTCGGCAGCTTTAAAGTCGTTGGCCTCGAGATATTTGGTAAAAGCCTCTAGGGCAGCAGCTCGTTCTTGATCATCGGCAAACGCTACTGAAACAGTCACTTCATCTTGGTTTTCCGTCTCCCCCGCCTCAACAAACGGACGGATAGTTGTCAAAACCGACGTCATTTCATTTTCAAGTTGCCTGGTTGCGTCATCGAGATGAGATGTTTCTCCCTCGGCCAATTTCTTTTCCAACTCGGCGGCCAGTTCCATTAGATCGATGGCTCCAATGCTCCCGGCAAGTCCTTTTAGGGTATGGGCGATCTCTCGGGCTTCTTTGGGAGTATTTGCTTTCAGAGCCGCCCGAATTTTTCCAGGGGCATCGGCCTGTTGACGAGCGAAGTTTGTCAGAACCTTATGGTAGAGCTCGTGATCGCCGCCCATCCGCCTTAAAGCGCCAGAAGCATCAATACCCAACATGCTCTCTGGCAGATGGGTAACGCGTTGCTTGTCGGCCCCTTTGGCCTGACCGCCGTTTTCGGCTTTTGGCTTGATCCAACGCACCAAGGTTCTGAATAGCTGATCAACGTCGATTGGCTTGGCCACATGGTCGTTCATTCCGCATGCCTTGCATTTTTCCACATCGCCAACCATCGCGTTGGCCGTCATGGCGATAATCGGAAGACCGCTCAGCTTGGGCGACGCCCGCATGGCGCGGGTCGCCTCGTAGCCGTCCATAATCGGCATATGTATGTCCATCAGAACGGCGTCAAAATCCTTAGGCCGCTTCAGCATTGTTTCGAGGGCCTCTTTACCGTTTTCCGCCACCTCAATGATGAAGCCTCTCTTTTCGAGAATTGTCTGAGCAACTTCCTGATTGGCCTTGAAATCCTCTACCAGGAGCAACCGGGCGCCACGAATCCCTTCCAGGCCCTCGACAATCGCATTGCTTTCATCGGCCACCAGTTGGATGCGGTAGTCCTCATATCCAAAAACATCCATCATAGTGTTGAACAGGTCGGATGCCGAAACGGGTTTGTGGAGGAAAGCTTTCGCCCCGGCTTTGACGGCCTGTCGGGTCACCTCGTCATTTCCGAAGGCCGAAACCATGATGACATGGGGGTCTGCTGCGAGGTCCTTTCTCTTTTTAATCTCTTTTGCCGTTTCTACGCCGTCCATCTCAGGCATCCGCCAGTCGGTCAGAACCGCCTTATAGGCGGATTTAGCATCCCCGCCGGCCCGCTTTAATTCTTGCAAAGCATGAAGGCCAGAATCCACCGAGGAGGCATCAAATTCAAACGACGAGAGAAGACTCTCAAAAACCTCGCGCGAGGATGGGTTGTCATCAACTACCAGCACTTTCGTCCCGACCAAATCGTCTGGCGTACCAAAGTGCTTGGCTTGTTCATCGGGCCTAAAACCGAAAACTGCGGTAAACTTGAAAGTCGTTCCGACACCGGGTTGGCTTTCGACCTCAATCTCCCCTCCCATGAGCTTGACCAATTGATTGCAAATGCTCAAGCCCAAGCCGGTTCCGCCATATTTCCGCGTTGTACTGGTATCGGCCTGTAGGAAAGCCTCAAAAATATGTTTTGTCTGCTCGGGCTCCATACCGATACCGGTATCTTTGACGGAGAATTCGAGCGTCAGCTTTTCATCGGTTTGGCCGACTTTCCGCGCGCCAACGACGATTTCGCCCTGTTCGGTAAACTTCGCTGCGTTATCGCAAAGGTTCCCCAAGACTTGACCCAACCGGGTCGAATCCCCGATCAATCGGCGGGGGATGGTTGCCGGAACATCGAAAAGGACCTCCACTCCCTTTGCCATCGCCTGGGCCAGTTTGGTGTTGCTCAGGTTGCCCAAGACATAATCGAGGTCGAAGGGGGCGCTCTCAACTTCCAGGCGCCCCGCTTCAATCTTCGAGAAATCAAGAATGTCGTTGATGATGCGAAGCAGTGAACGAGCAGACGTATTGATCTTAGAGAGGTACCCTTGCTGCTCGGGGGACAACTCGGTTTCCATGGCCAAATAGCCCATCCCGATGATCGTGTTCATCGGAGTGCGGATTTCATGACTCATATTGGCGATGAATTCGGATTTATACTGATTGGCTTGGATCAGTTCTTGATTATATCGCTGCAATTCCTCGGCTTGGTCGGCCAAAGCCTGCTCTTGGCGGAGGTTCTGATCGCGGAGAAGCCGCTCCGTCCTCTCCGATTGCATTAAATTTTCCAACGCCAAGCCGACAGAGGTAACCTGTTCGTCGATAAAAAGTTCTTCCATCGGAGTCAGCTCACGGAACAGTCCGAGCTCGATAACGGCCAAGACTTTTTCGCGGAAAACCAGCGGTATGGCGACAACGACCTTGGGCGGAGCGCTGCCCATCGCCGAGATAATCTTGGTAAAATCTTCCGGCACATCAGTCAGCACCTCACGCCGAGCGCTTTGAGCGCAAGCACCGCTCAGGCCATCACCCGGCGCAAAGGTTTCAGCGCCATGGCTTTGTTCAGAAATCCGATAGGCCCCTTTCAACTCATAGAGGCCATATTCATCATTCAGCAGAAAGAAAGCGCCATAGCCGCAATTTAAGGACCGCCCGACCAGTTCGACCAGTTTTTCTCCCAGCTCAGTGGGCCGCGTCGTATTGCGCAAAATGGCCGAAATACGGTTTGCGTTGTGCTTCAGCCAGGCTTCCCGGGCGGCATTTTGCGCCATCTCGCCAAAAATACCCTCAAGGCGATTGATGTCTTCGATGCCTTTCTCATTCTCCTGGCGTCTCCGCCCATCGCCATCGATCAGCCAGCGCGTCAAATCATCACTACGCGCCATCTCGGTCATCTCGGCGGCAAGGCTTGACAGAGGCCGGGTCACCGAACGGCTCACAATGATCATCACAAAGCCGCCAAAAACCAAAGCCATCGCCCCCCCGGCGATAGAAATCATGAAGGCCTGGTTTGCCTCCGCGTTCGACGTATTGATACGTTGATCGACCAAACGCTTTTCAACCGATATAAACTCATCGATTTCCTCTCGAAGCGTATCCATGGTGTTTTTACCAAGCCGCGATGCCACCATGGAAACAACTTCCCCCATGCCCTCCCCGGTCCTGGTGACGTCTTTTCGTTTTTCAATTTCCGGGATTGCAACGGACAATTGCCAACGTCGGGCCAAATCCTCAATTTTCTCCAGGCGTTTCACTTGCTTAGAGAAACCAGAAATCTGTTCTTTCATAAATCTTATATCGTCAAATAACCGCTCGGCGCTGAAGAAATAAGGCTCGAGAAAGTCTTCTTGACCAACGATAATGAAGCCCCGGACACCGGTTTCCATATCGACCAATTGTTTATTGAGTTCACGCGCCCGGCCGATCACATCATAGTTGTGGTTGACCCACCGGGCCGTTTCCATCTGCTCGCGCATAGAGAAAAAAGTGGAGAAGGCATAGACGGTGAAGGCCAAGACGATGAAGACATAGCCCAGCAAAATTCTCGTCTGGAAGTTCGCTCTGCCGAACAGCTTTTCAATCATCGCATCCCTCGACCGTTTTTTGTTTTGTTTTTGGCGTTTTCTTACCCATCCATATTGGCATGCCGCAACGGCACCCCCAACAACTTTAGTCGATCGCCCCCTGCTGTGGATAGACTCTAGGCCTCACAGATTTGAAAACTGCTCACACCCTAAAAAAGGAGGCCGAAGCCTCCTTTTTGGACCTAGAGCAGGTCGTATTTATATTGAACCACTTGGTGGTGAAATATGAAAGCGTGAATCTGCTCGTTTTCAATAGGTTAGAGGGCGATTCAGATTAAGTCGATCGCGCTCTAGGTGTGATGTCTCACGAGGTTGTTCATTCGATCCCAGCCTGAGAAGCTGATGTTTGCGAGAACAGAAGCTAATCGGGGAGGACCGAATGAACATGCATAAGAATGCCCGTCTAACGCCCAAAGGTCGAG
>Ga0209475_10001011_pt1 | contig 40542 bp, 33 predicted proteins | sample tdDd471_FD_187128 | JGI IMG/M metagenome (GOLD analysis project Ga0209475, IMG submission 187128) | Marine sediment microbial communities from the Atlantic coast under amendment with organic carbon and nitrate - tdDd47.1 (SPAdes)... | ecosystem: Environmental > Aquatic > Marine > Coastal >... | reverse complement strand
ATTGCGCTTGTCGAATGGACTGGAAAACATATTATTCATCCAGACAGGGCCGCTATTCCAAAACACCTTGCGCCTATCTTTGACCGTTTTAACCTTAATAGACAGCAATGGCTGAGTCAGGTGAAGGTGTATGGTTCAAATTATTATCGTGCAGTTGGTGCACTTGATTTGCTCATGAATAAAGCGAAAGCGTTAAACCAGCAATGGATGCAGGGGGTTAGCGCTATTAAAGACTTATATCTTCAGCCGAGCTAACACATTATTCCGCGATTAAAGTCATCATTCAGATCTGCTGAAGGCTTTTGCACGTCTTGAATTGCTAAATATATCTAAAGCCAGGCGAAATTAATAAAAACACCCAAGAAAATTTTCACGCCCTGAACTGAAATTTGTGCTTTGCAGATATTGGCTCGTTGGGTTGTGCGTTATTTCTTATTTGTGCCTGTCTGATTTATTTTTTTTTCATTGCCTAGTTAACCTTTGATTGCATGTACAAATTGATCGATATTCTTCATCTTCAAAACAATACTGCGTGCCCCTTTGTCATTACTAAATACAACCTCAACCTCTTTCCCTTCTGGAGTGATTTCAACTATATCACTAAGTTTGATTCGAAGGGTTAGGTCATAAAATAAACCTATCACACTGAAAGGAAGAAAAATGCCTTTTATGCATAAGTCAGTGTCAGTAACAATTATATCTAGTGCATTGCGAGCCCCTCCGATACGAGTAATGACGGATTTTTTCGAATAACCCGACGCTCGCTTTTCTCTAAATATTTCCTTGGAAATTTCTATGCCTTGAAATATCGAGTCGACTCTTTTTTTCCCCCAGAACATAAAGCCGCCCACCCACACAACAGCAAATGCAAAGAAAGCAAAAAAGTAGGACGGGTTGCTTTGTAACTCGTGAAGCATAAATGTTGGTTCTCTTGTATGGTTAACAGTTTAGTCTTGAGCATTAGTCTTACTTTGCTATTTACTCAAAATTTTAAAGTAGCTGATAATCTACCTAAAAGCCCTTTTAAGAACAACAGGTTGATTTAAGTTAGTTTCCTATCAGCCCAAATTATTTAAAAACTCGCCAAGAAATCAAGCTCATATATCATATTTTAATTTTATGAACATGTTAATAATCAATAACATAGGATGACTAAAATATGAAAAATGAGCATTGGTCCGGATAAAAACAGGATTACATGAGATAAAGACGCAGGAAGTTCTGCTGAAATTCGATTAAAGTCTGCTATAAGATAACCTAAGACCTTTCCAATGCCACTCTCGGGTTTCCAATTTAGATAAAAAAACAGTCGCCCACCTACCAAAAAAACACGAGAAAAACTTTAAATACCTGCCCGCACTAGCCCACCAAGACCACGTTCTTCCATCATTTTAAGCAAGTAATCTTTAATTTTGGCTTCGGTTTCAAATTGTGAAATGGTGTCGACCATTTGCTGCATTTCTACCAAGGTAAAGCGTGATAAGGCGCGTTTGACACGCGCCAGGCAACTTACGTTCATGCTCAGTTCGGTATAACCCATTCCCACTAGCACTAAAGCAGCTAATGGATCTGCCGCCATTTCACCGCAAATTTGCAGCGGTATCTGAGCTTTTTCACACTCGCTGGCCACCTGTCTAAGCACGTTTAACACCGCTGGCTGAAAATGGCTATAGAGATTTTTTACTCGCATATTATTGCGATCGACCGCCATGAGATACTGGATGAGATCATTAGTGCCCACGGAAATAAAGTCGACTCTTTTGGCAAATATTCCTAGTTGAAATAATGTCGCTGGCACTTCCAGAATAAGACCCACTTTCGGTTTCGCCAGATGGAGTCCTTGTTCGTGAACTTCTTCATCGACTTCATCAAATGCCTGGTGGATCAGACGGAAACTTTCATCCAGTTCTTCGAGCGTTGTCACCATCGGCAATGCCAGTTTAATTTCGCCCAAACCGGCGCTGGCTTTAAAAATAGCGCGTAATTGGACCAGAAAAATCTCCGGATGATCGAGGGTGACCCTAACCCCACGCCAGCCCAGAAAAGGGTTTTCTTCTTCGATTGGAAAATAGCTCAGCTGCTTGTCTCCACCAATATCCAAAGTACGAATAGTTACCGGATAACCTTTAAACGCTTGCAGCAATTGTCGATAGATTTTCATCTGTCGATTTTCCGATGGAAACTGTTCCAGTTGCATAAAGGGGATTTCTGTTCGATAAAGCCCGATGCCGTCTGCGCCTTGCGCTTTGGCGTGCTGAGTTTCTATTCCCTGGCTAGAATTGACCATCAGTTTAATGGCTACACCATCCCGGGTGGCATTGGGTAACGAATTGTCGCTGGCCAACTCACTGGCCAGCTGTTTTTCTTCGGCGATAAGTGCCTGATATTGATTAAGCAGTGATTGGTTTGGCGAAATAAACAACTGACCATTGTAACCATCGACGATCAGCGACTTGCCTTCCATGCGATTAATCGGGCAGGATTCTAGTCCCATAATCGCAGGAATTTCCAAAGCTTTTGCGAGAATCGCGGCGTGTGAAGTTGATGATCCTTTGGCAGAAACAATGCCCGCAATATGGTTCACGGGCAATTCGGCCAGCATGGCAGCGGTGACCGTTTCGGCCACGATGACTGTTCCCGGTTGCAGCGACTGGACCGGACTGTTGCCTTTTAACAATTGACCTAATACACGATTAGCCAAATCCTCAATGTCGTTGGCTCTTTCGCGTAAATAGGGATCTTGCATGGAGCGAAAAGCATTGAGATGTCGCCTCACTACATTTCTGAGCGCGGTCGCCGCCCAAAAGCCTTGGCGAACTTCTTTTTCGACTTCTTCACTGAGCCCGCGCGACCCGAGTATTTGTTGGTAAACATCGAACAGCGAGAGTTCTTGCTCAGAAACCAGCCCGGTCATGCGACGAGACATGCGCTCGAGTTGTAAATGGGTTTCTTTGACCGCTTGCCGCAGTTTACGCAATTCTGTTTCGACATCATCGGTGCGTCGATCGGGTATGCTATGAATATCGCCATGAGGGAAAACTACCCGCGCATGGCCGCAGGCGATCCCTGAGGAAGCAGGTACGCCACGGAGCATTCGGACAAAGAGGTCACTGTCTTTTTGCTCAAATAGCTCGTCGACTTCGCTATGTGACAAAATCGCAGAAAGTTGCGCCGCCAGGGTAATTAAAAAGGTCTCTTCATCCAGCTCAAACTGGCGTGGCTCTTTTTGCTGGATGACCAGCACCCCTAGTACTTTGCGCTGATGAATTATCGGCACGCCCAGAAACGCTTTGTATTCATCTTCACCGGCTTCAGGGATGTAGGCAAATGCCGGGTGTTGGGCGGCATTGTTCAGGTGGATAGGTTCTTCCCGTTGACCGATCAGGCCTACAATGCCTTCATTAAAATTGAGCTTAATCTGGCCGATACTGTTGGGATTAAGGCCGCGGTTGGCCATCAGGACAAATTGATTGAGCTGGTAATCGGCAAGATAAACCGAACAAACTTCAACGCCGAGCACCTGACAGATTTCCGATACAATCACATCTAGCGTATTTTGTTTCCCCTCCGCTAAACTGACTGCCTGAGTCACTCGCCGCAGCTGCTCCAGCAATTTGCTCCTCCTAAACTAATGCCAATTATTGTTCTTGTACTTTACCTTTCCGATGTCGGCGTCCGCGCGATTTGCGCTGGCGCATTTGTTGTTCCATGACAAAAGGCATCAGTTCGCTTAGCGCTTGCCGATACACTTGTTGTTTAAATGAGATCACCTGACGTAACGGGTACCAGTAGTTGACCCACATAAAATGGTCAAATTCCGGGTGTCCGGTTTCATCAAAATGGATGCGCGACTCATGGCTGGTCAGGCGCAACATAAACCACTTCTGCTTTTGACCGACGCACAAAGGAAAACTATCCTGGCGGATATAGCGATTAGGCAAACGGTACTTCAACCAGTTTTTTGTCGATCCAAGAATCTTTACGTCTTGTTTATCTAACCCAATCTCTTCTTTTAGTTCTCTAAACAACGCCTGTTCGGCGGTTTCACCGGCGTCCACACCACCTTGGGGGAACTGCCAGGAGTTTTGTCCTATGCGTCTGGTCCAGAGCAGATTGCCAAAATCGTTACATACAATGATGCCGATATTGGCTCGAAATCCCTCTGAATCAATCACTTATCGATACCAATTAAAACTTTTTATAAACTAATTCAAACACACAATTGACCATTCAGCAAATTTCTTTGAAGATAGGGATCTCTTATCTCTTTCGACAATAAAAAACGGTTAAAAAACCGCCTGTTATGACTTTGACCTTTTCTCCGCCCGAAACGACTGACGAATTAATGGCGCGTGCCGGCCAGCTCGCCGGAAAAACGATTGGTGAAATAGCCGCCGACATGGGTTATCAGGTTCCAGAGACGTTAAAACGCAAAAAAGGCTGGCAGGGACAATTTATTGAGCAGTGTCTCGGGGCTAATTCCGGCAACCTCTCACAGCCCGATTTTGCCCACCTGGGAATTGAGCTCAAAACTTTGCCGATTGACTATAATGGTCGGGTGCAAGAGTCCACATATGTCTGTGTGCTTAACTTGGCTGGGCAGCAATTATTGCACTGGCAGGATAGCCCGGTGTTCCATAAGTTACGCTGCGTGCTATGGGTACCAGTAGCGCGACAGGGGAATGATGCCACCATACAATCCCGAGTGGCGTCGCCTTTTCTTTGGCAACCTGCCCCAGAAGATTTTGACGTTATCCGTCAGGATTGGGAAAATGCCGTTGAACTGGTTAATCTTGGTCAGGTAGATAAGCTCAATGCCCGGCTCGGCGAGATTTTACAGGTCCGCCCAAAAGCCGCCCATTCGAGAGTACTCACCCAGGCCACCGATCGAGACGGAAGCGCTATTGAGACGCTCCCGAGAGGGTTTTATTTACGCTCCGCTTTCACCCAGCGGATTTTGTTGGAAAACCTGTTGGTGTGAACAGTCTGGGTTCTCTTAAATCACGAGTCTCTAAAATCAGGATTCTCTTAAACCGGAAACACCTGGAGCCAGTCCAAGTGTAAGTCTCTTCAATTATCGCGATTTATCTTCAAATTCACCTTCAATCACGCGATTTTCTCGGTTCCTTTGGGATTCACCTGTCGATTCAAAAGGCCCATTTTCGGGTCGTTGAGATGAGTAATAAAAACTGGAGCTCGATACCACGCTGGCCTTTTTCGTCCAGTGGTTCATTAAGTAACGCGCCAGAACAATTCGCATTGCCGGCACCATCAGGGCAAACCCCACCGCGTCGGTGACAAACCCCGGGGTCAATAATAACCCGCCAGCAAATAGCAGCTGCGCGGCAGACGCCATTTCAAGGGCGGGCACTCGGCCTTGCGCCATGCTGTTTTGGATATCTGCCCAGGCCCTTAGTCCCTGACGCTTTAACAAATTGACGCCAATTATGGCGGTAATAAAAACGATCAGCAGGGTTAAACCGAGTCCCAGCAGGTCACCTACCTGGATAAAAACCCCAATCTCAATGATGGGCACCAGAATGAACAGTAATAAAAGAATTGGCAATGGTTTGTCCGATATTGAAGTTAGCGGCGAGCGAATTTGCTCTGGATGAACTTCTATAATGGTATCAAAAAATCCAGATTCAATGTGTTTTGCTTGGATCTTGCAAACTAATTCGCCAAAATGGTTTAAAAATCCATGCTATTATTAGTTAATAAATAATAACTTAGAACGATATCGAAGCTGTCGGCCTGCTAGATTTATATCTCCGGTTTTAGCCACCTGTGCCGATATAAGACTCAACCAAAGAAATTAACCTTATTCAATATGTCAGATAGCCAAATCACGAATGAAGTGAATCAACAATTTTTGCGTCGAACACCGGTCAAGCTGCGTCAGTTTTCGCGCCTGCTCAATGACATGACTACGCAAGAAATCGAACCACTGCGAGTCAAAGCGTTATTTTCTCAGGTCAATAAAACCCGCGAAGCCTGTCTGGCACAAGAGTTTGAAACGACCGCCAAACTGCTGAATCAGTTATTAAAGCAGCTATCACTCAGCGAAGAAGCTCTGGAAACACAAAAGCCTTTATTAAAGCGTCTTTCCAATAAATTGAAAGAGCACTCCGAGAAACTTGAGCTAGGGGTGCGGCCGGCCAAACAAGCCGTGGCGGAAGCGGGCGTCGAGGCCAAAGCCGATCCTGAAGTGACAGAACCAGAAGCGGTTGAATTGGAAACGGCCGAAGCGGATGAAGCTGGCGACGCGCAAGATAGTATTGATTCTAGCCTCGAAGAACAGGGAATTTATCTTGATAAAGGGGTCATTATTTTCGCCAGTCAAAATGGCGAAAGATACCAAACGCTCCAGCAACAAATCGAATCGCTTGGAATTGAAGTCTATACCACAACCGAAATGGCCGACGCGCGCCAATACGCTCTCGATCACCAGGGTAGCGTGATTGTAGCGCCCATGCGGTTTGCCGATAATAATGAACAGCTGAACGACGAAGATACCGAAAATAAACGCATGCCGCTTATTTTTACCGCCGAAGAAGATACCCAGGAAGAGCGATTGCAAGCGCTGCGAAGCGGCGGTACCGGATTTATGGTGGAGCCGATTTCACTGACATCGCTGCTCGAATTAATTGAGCGCCAATACGATATTCATGCAGACTCGCCCTATCGGGTGTTGGTCATGGAAGATTCCAAAGCACAGGCGCGTTATTACGAAAAAGTCCTCTCGAAAGGTCATTTTGATGTGCGAATCGTTAATGATCCTCGAGTGCTGATGGAAGCGCTGCGCGGTTTTGAACCAGAAACTATTTTAATGGATATGCAAATGCCGACTTGCTCGGGCATTGAATTGACGCGTGTGATTCGACAAATGCCGCGTTTTACTCACCTGCCGATTATTTTTCTCTCTGCAGAAGAAAATACCCGCAAACAAAACCAGGCGTTGCTGTCGGGCGGGACCTCTTTTATTGTGAAACCGGTCGAAAAACAGCAATTAATGTTTATGGCTGAACTTTACACTCGTCGTTATCGTGAGTTGAATCCCCAGATTGGCGAAAACCCTGATACCGGATTGATGTACTCCACCGCCTTCAAACAACGAATTTCGGTAGAGGCTGCGAGAATGTCCCGAGGCGGTCACTCGTTAGCACTGGGCATTATTCAAATTGATCAAACGGCCGAGTTGATAAAAGGCATCAATTTCTCGGCAGTTAATGTGGCCATTCAGCAGTTGGCGCTATTGCTCAAAAAACGGCTGCGTAAAACGGATATTATTGGTCATCTGGAAACCGGCCAGTTAGGAATTATTCTGACCACCGGTAAACAGCAGGACTGGGTATCAATTGTCGATGAAATCCGTCTCCAGTTCGCCGAACTGCCGTTTCATCTAAAACACCATGATAATCCGTTATCGGTCAGTATTGGTCTCGGCGCCCTGTCGACCGATTGGGATGCCCATCGTTGGTTTGAATCGACCCTGGGTGCCCTTAATCAGGCCACCGAAGCAGGTGGTGACCAGGTTCAGACTAACGGTGCTCTGGCCGATTAACTCGCAAACCGCGTCTTATGTCACAGAATCCGGGAAGTGAGTATAAACTTTGTTTGACTACGGTCGATAAAGAAGCGGCAGCGCGGGATTTAGCGAAATCATTGCTGCAACAAAAGCTGGTGGCTTGCGTCAATATACACAGCCAGGGCACTTCTTTGTACCATTGGCAGGGTGAAATCGTCGAAGATCAAGAATATTTGCTGCTTTTGAAAACTCATTCGCAGAAAATTAACGCACTTCGCGATACATTACTTCGTTTGCACCCTTACGATGTGCCAGAATTTATCGTGCTGGATATCGAGCAGGGGTCGACAGACTATTTACACTGGATTGAGACGTCATTGAAGTAATTGGCGAATGATCCGGTCTTTAATCATTAACTAGATGTGCAATAGATGAAATTGATGAGTAAGATGTTTAAATCATTGTTGACGGCTGTGGCCTTTGGTCTATTTGCCAGTATCACAAGTGTGTCGGCGCAAGATGCCGATCTTTCCAAGCTATTTGCGACCGAATCCGAATTCTTAAAAGTCGACGAGGCCTTTCAGCTGCAAACTGAAATTGTCGATGATGAAATTATCGCGCGTTTTGAAATTGCCGATGATTACTATATGTACCGCAGTCGCTTTGTATTTTCAGCGGAAAATGCCACCTTAGGCGAAGCTTATATTCCAGCCGGTAAGAAAAAAGTTGATGAGTATCTGGGCAATGTTGAGGTTTATTACAAACACCTGGAAATCAGCATTCCGGTAGCCGCCCATCAGGAGCAATTTGCTTTTATTATTGAATTCCAGGGGTGTGCTGAAGCGGGACTGTGTTACCCACCTGAAGAAAAACGCGTTGTGATGTTTGCCGATAATGTGGTGGCGGAATCGACTGCTGCCGGCGGTAATAATTCGGGCGGCGGTTCGAGTGCTGGCGGTGGAAATGGCACCGCAACTGGTGATTCGTCAATCAATGTCTCTAGTCAATTAACTCAAGCAAACACATCAACGACAGAAACCTTTGTTCCCGAACAGCAAAAAGTGGTTAGCCTGCTTACCAATAAAAGCCTGGCAGAAATTATCCTTTACTTTTTACTCGGCGGCATAGCATTAGCATTTACCCCTTGTGTACTGCCCATGGTACCGATTCTATCGAGTATTATTGTCGGCCAAAAAGGCAAAGTTACTACAGGTAAAGCCTTTGGATTATCGCTCGCATACACTCAGGCAATGACTATTCCATACACCATTATTGGCATTATAGTCGGCACGGCGGGCGGCGCTTTGACAAATACTTTGCAGGAACCACTATTTATTGGGATCACTGCCGCAATCTTTGTTCTACTTTCTTTGTCGATGTTTGGTTTTTACGAATTGCAATTACCGCAAGGATTGCAAAATCGATTAAATAATATCTCCAATTCGCAAGAAGGTGGTTCTTACCTTGGTGCAGGCATTATGGGGGCAATTTCGGCTTTAGTCGTTTCGCCGTGCGTTACTGTACCATTGGCTGGCGTACTGATTTATATCGCTCAAACTGGTGACCAGTTGATAGGCGGCGTTGCGCTGTATTCTTTAGCGGTGGGTATGGGAATTCCGTTAATGATTGTTGGCGTTGGCGGCAGTCGATTCTTACCAAAAGCCGGCGGCTGGATGAACGCCGTGAAAGGCGCTTTCGGTGTCATTATGCTGGGTATGGCATTGTATATTTCAAAACACCTGATCCCAGGTCCACTTTATTTATTTGCCTGGTCTGTATTGCTCATTGTTACGGCTATCTATATGGGGGCGCTGTCGCAGGTAGAAACGAATAGTCAAAAACTTTGGAAAGGCACCGGCCTGGTCATGTTTGTGTATGGGATAATTTTAATTCTGGGAGCGAGCCTGGGTAATGAGCGTCTCTTTTCTCCCTTGGCCAACATGTCGCAGTTAGTGGCGCATCAAGGGGAGCAAAAAACAGCACCGGTTGATATTCACGGTAACTTTGAACTGGTGAAGTCAGTAGAAGATGTTGAAGCGCGTATTCGAAAAGCGAATGCCGAAGGCAAAAGCGTGATGTTCGACTTTTTTGCAGAAAGTTGTACCGCTTGTTACGAGTTCGCCGATTACACTTTTCCAGATCCAAAAGTTCAAGCCGCGCTAAAAAACACGGTGTTAATACAGGCAGATGTTACCGCCAATGATGAGATTGATAAAGCATTGATGGCACACTACGATGTCCGTGGATTACCCAGTATTTTATTCTTTGACGCCAGAGGCAATGAAGACAAACGCTTAAGAGCGATTGGCTTTGAAGGTGCCGATATATTTGTTCAACGCATTAACGCGGCCTTTAAAACCAATCAAATGTAATTTTTCATTCTTGTTGATTTTGTAGGGCGCGTCAGCGCCCTTTTTTGTGCCTGTAGTTTGACAAAGCTGGATTAAATCGATTGAATGATTCCATCGAGAAAAAGGGAGTAACAATGTTAACTTACCACGGTCAGTGTCAGTGTGGCCAAATTCGCTTTCAAATTGAGTTACCGAAGCGACTCAACCATTATCAACCACGTGCTTGTGATTGTGATTTTTGTGTTACCCGGAATGTTCAGTATTTGTCGGATTCGAAAGGCAAAATATTTCTGAGCAAGCAAGATATGGCATTCGCGCAACAGCAAGGCGATTATCAAGCTCAATTTGTCACCTGCGAAAATTGCGGCAGTATTGTGGCGGCGACCTATCATCAAAAAAATGAAGTTAAGGGCGCAGTCAATGCGCAATTATTAGCGGATCGTTCACTATTAGCTGAGCCATTAAAGGTTTCACCCAAATTGCTTTCGGCAGAAGAAAAAGTTAATCGCTGGCGGGAGTTATGGATGATTGTGGTGAATAGTTGATGTTTCTTTGTAGGGGCTTGTTGGGCAAGCCCTTTCGCGCCAGGAAGAGTGAAACTTTTAGCATCGCTGGGTGCACGCAATGCGCCCCTACAACGACACATAAAAAATTTGGAATAACGGGATCATGAAAGCCATCGTCTACGAAAAATTTCAACAAACACCGACCTTAGAGAATGTCGCCGAGCCAACGCCGTCTGCCCATGGAGCGGTAATTGAAGTGAAAGCCTCGGGGGTGTGTCGCAGTGATTGGCACGGTTGGATGGGACACGACCCGGAGATAAAATTGCCACATGTTCCTGGGCACGAATTGGCCGGCGTTATCGCAGCAGTCGGTAACAATGTCACTCGCTGGAAAGCCGGTGACCGCGTGACAGTACCCTTTATAGCCGGATGCGGTCGCTGCATTGAGTGTGCGAGCGGTAATCATCAGGTTTGTGGCTATCAAACCCAACCGGGATTTACCCATTGGGGATCTTTTGCAGAGCTTGTCGCGATTGATCAAGTCGATGTCAATTTGGTCGCGTTGCCTGAGTCGATTAACTTTGTCACTGCGGCGAGCCTTGGCTGCCGCTTTGCGACTTCATTTCGCGCTGTGGCCCAACAAGGAAAAATTTCTGGTGGTGAATGGATCGCCATACATGGTTGCGGTGGTGTTGGGCTTTCCGCGGTCATGATTGCTAGCGCTATGGGGGCGCGTGTTATCGCTATTGATATTGATGAAAATAAATTAACATTTGCGAAAAAATTAGGCGCGTTAGCAACAGTCAACGCAACCAAAGTCAATGTGGTTGAGGCAGTAAGAGACATGACCCTGGGCGGTGCTCAGGTTTCTCTTGATGCTCTGGGCAGCGCGCAAACCTGTTTTAATTCTGTCGCCTGCTTAAAGCCGCGCGGTAAACATGTTCAGGTAGGATTGATGGTCGGCGGTGAAAATCACGCGCGAGTGCCAATGGATTTGGTGTTAGCCAAAGAGTTAGAAATTATCGGCTCACATGGTATGCCTGCCCATGCGTATCCCGTGATGATGGCGATGATCGCAAGCCAAAAGCTCAAGCCGGAATTATTGGTAAGTGAAACAATCTCTCTGTCCCAATCAATTTCGGCGCTGACTCAAATGGGTGAGTTTAAATCGCTCGGCGTAACGGTTATCGACCAATTTCACCGGGCATAAAAACATCTCAATGCTACCTCGCCGACGCATTTAAAAACCACCAAAGCGTTCGCTTGCGATCGTTTTATTGACTATCTTTGGCTACTTAGTGATGGCGTCAACAATATCACTCACTAGAGTCGTATAGCCAGAGCCCCGAGTATTTCCCCCTAAAGCGATAACCAGATCGGTATCGGGATAAATGCGGATGTAATTTCGGCCACCAGTTTGATCGCCAGCTTTGGCATACCACTCGACTGGCGCGCCATCGGTACTGGGGAAAATTGCCCAGCCTTCGGCATATCGCTTTGAACTTCTTAACTGGCCATCTGGTGGTGTTATCATCGCGAGTTTTTCACTGTTACTGAGAAGCTTATTTTTTTCCAATGCGACGCCCAGTTTTGCAATATCATAAACGCTGGCCTCCATACCACCACCGCCACACTTCCAGGCGATACTTTTCGCTTTAGCCGTTTTGAGCTTGTCATCAAACTGAAAAACATCAGAGCGCTCGTTGCGTTTCTGTTTTAAATCTTCGCAGACGATATCAATATCTAACGGATTGCCGATATAGGTTTTAAGTAAACTATTAAACGATTTTTTAGTTTTTCGCTCATAGGCATTGGCCGCGATGGTATACCCATGGGTGGAGTAATAAATGTCGCCGATATCAGCGCTGAGCTTTTTTTTATAGAATTTTTTTACGCCTTTCCACATACTATTTTTGTCGCTCAAATCGATCTTAGTGCCGTCGTAACCATCACAATTATCATCGTAGTGACAAACGCCGGACCGTATGGATAATAGCTGGTTGAGACGATATTTATGCCGATTAGGTAAACTCGAAATAATATCGCGAATTTTCGAATCCAATTTCAGTTTTTTCTTTTTCTCTAGCACATGGCCCAATACAGAAGTCACCGCTTTGCTCACTGAAGCCAGCCGATAAATTGTGGTCGAGTGGGCTTGCTTATTATTTTTTGAGTCGATAGTTCCCCAGCCTTTACGAAAACGATACTGACCGTTTTGATAAATGACCAACGAAAATCCTTGTGAGGGATTGTTTTCCAGATATTCTTCGACCAGTTCGTTGACCGTGTTTTTATGTTTCCAGTCGAGTCGGTTTTTATTATTTTCTATCCAAATTCCGGCATAACGCTTCCCTTTCTTGGTGCTGTAAACTTCGATATCCTCTAATCGATAGCCTGCGTCGCGGTATCTTGCCCAATAATTATGAAACCAGTCACTGTCCATATCCCGTCTGGCTTTCCAGCGCCTTGATTGTTTTTCTTTAACCCAGATCACGGCGTAATATTGTGTGCCTTTAAACAGGTAGGAATTAGTGTCATACAATCGATAACCTTTATCGGTCATATCTTGAAAATGATTGCCAAAATCGGATTGTTTAATATTGCGTTTGATACTCCATTTTACTTTATCGACATTTTTAACAAAGATCCCCGAGAACTTTAACTTATTACCATCAACATAAGCATCAACGTCAATTGGCATTCGCCCCTTGTCTTTATTTTCTTTAAATTTTTTATTGAATTCATCAGATGAGTAGTTGCGATAGCTGGCCCAGGAGGAAATACCGTCTTTGATCCAGATCCCGGCATAGAAACGTTTGCTTTTTAATTTATAGCTTTCCAGGTCAATCGGTCGGTAGCCTTTGCTTTTGTAGTCATTCCATTTTTTCTTAAAGGCCTTATCGCTGAGTCTGGTATGAATGGCCCAGGGGGGATTGTTTTTGTCTTTACGCATAATTAATGAATAACTGCGTTTCGAGCCATCAGCAATTTCTACATCGACAGGCCGGAATCCTTGTTTTTTGTAAGTGGCTAATTTTTTATCGTAAGCATCCTCAGACAGGTTTCGCCAAGATTTCCAGCTGAGCGATTGATTGGGTTGATCGAGTAAACTGGCGTTGATCGATTGTGGCCATACAAACAGTTGAATGCCAATGACTATTAAAATTTTCTTAACAAGTGAAACAGGCATAAGCCCTCCTCCCGTCTTTTTTGAGTTCGACTTCAGAGGTATCGATTGTTCCTCACGAACAAATGCGAATGAAATTTAAATTTCAATCAGCCAATAATGACTGGTCATCGCAAAAATGCGATATTTGATGGCTGGGGCGCAATGAATGAATATTAAAGTATAGATCAGCCTGAATTTTTTACATCGACTGATCGACATTCGTGACTAACAATCACAACAACAAGGTGTGAAAAGCGTTTAGACACCTAACATTTCTTTAGCGTGTGAACGGGTTTTATCGGAGATGACCAAGCCGCCTAACATGCGGGCAATTTCTTCGATCCGCTGTGCCTGATTGAGTTCTTCTACCCGTGTCGTTGTCGAGTTGACCTGTTTGGATTTACTGGCGACCAGATGCTGGTCACCACAGGAAGCTACTTGTGGCTGGTGCGTGACGCAAATGACCTGACGTTGTTTGGCCAATTGATTGAGCAGTTTGCCAACCGTTTCAGCGGTGCCGCCACCAATGCCGACGTCGACTTCATCAAAAATAATGGCCGGTACGAGTTGCTGCTCTGCTGTGGTGACTGCAATCGCTAAACTGATGCGAGATAGTTCACCCCCTGAGGCAACTTTATTGAGTGGCTGCAAAGGTTGTCCCGGATTAGCGGACACTAAAAATTCAACTGTTTCGGCGCCACTTGGCATAAACTGATTGTCTATCTTTGAGAGGGCTATTTCAAACTGACCACCTTCCATCGCCAGACCCTGAATTTTTTCAGTGATCAGTTTTTGTAGATCCTTAGCGGTTTTTTGACGACTTAAAGTCAGCTTGTTGGCTTTTTTCTGATAGTCAGCGACGGCTTTTTGATAATCTGCTTGAATTTGTTGCAGCTCACTTTCATCGGCGTCTAGTTGCTCGAGCTCGTGTTGCAACGCTTGAAAGTGTTGTGGCAGTTGCTTTAGCGAAACATGGTGTTTTCGTGCAAGGTCGTGAAAAGTCGCTAATTGTTCGTCGAGTTGTTGCAGGGTTTCAGGGTCACAATCAAGATTGTCGCGATAATGAGCGAGGTCGCGTTTTGCCTCCTGCAATAAACTTTCGCTTTGTAACAAGGTATCGTGAATGTCGTTAACAGTGTTATCCAGAGCGCTTAGCGCGCTTAACTGTTCAATGGCTTTTGCCAGCGCCGACATCGCCGCGTTGTGTTCGTCGTCACTTAACCATTGCAGACAATTTTCGGCCAAAAGCAAGCGGTCCTGACTGGTCGCAGCTTGTTTATGTTCTGCTTCAAGCGTATCAAGTACGGATTGTTGTGGATTTGCCTGGATTAGTTCTTCGACTTGATAAGAGAGTAGATCACGTTTTGCATCGCGAGCCTGTTTTTCATCTTCGAGTTCTGTTTGACGTTTTTCAATTTTTTTAATTTGTTTGGCACTGTCTCTGACCGCAACGAGCAAATCATTATGGTTGGCATAGCGGTCGAGCAGGTTAAGTTGTTCTTTGGTTTTTAACAAGGTCTGGTGCGCGTGCTGGCCATGAATATCGACCAATAAACTACCGAGCGACTTTAATTGTGACTGGGTGACACTGCGGCCATTGATAAAGCATTTGGTTCTCCCTTCTCTTATCACCACGCGCCGCAAAATACATTCGTTCTCTTCGTCAAGCTCTTGCTCTTGCAACCAGGACGTCGCCGCGCTGTCATCGGCCAGGTCGAAAATGGCGGTGACTTCTGCTTGTTTGGCATTTGGGTAAATCACGCTTTGCTCAGCACGCTCGCCGAGCGTTAAACCGAGTGCGTCAATGACAATGGATTTACCGGCGCCCGTTTCTCCAGTAATTACCGTCATACCATCGGACCAATCAAGGTCGAGAGATTGAATAATGGCAAAATTGCGGATTTCGATTCGGCTTAACATCTATTTGTACAAGTAGTTATAGGTAATGCAAAGCATTGTATATGAGTTAATCGGCTTTTTGTAGAGGAGGAATTGCATTTTCGCCCTGTCGCCAGAGCCAGTTTGGCTCTCTTTGCCAGCCACATGGCGATGAACGTGCGCGCCATTACCGGACAGTTAAAAGTGATCGCCGCTATAGCTTTTGGCCCCAGTTTAGTTTACTTCGAAGCACCTCAAAATAATCATAATCGAGCGGATGCACTAGCCGCATTTCGATAGGGTACTGCTTGATGCGAATCCGATCGCCTGGCATCAGCGAGATGATTTCCTGGCCGTCACAACTCAGCTGTGGTGTGTGAGGATTGGTCTCGGAAATGACCAGATCAATGATACGCCGGCGATTGACTGCGATTGGCCGGCTAGTCAGCGTGTGCGGGCACATGGGCACTAACACCATAGAATCGGTTTCGGGCGCCATAATCGGACCGCCGCCTGACAAGGCGTAAGCGGTTGAACCGGTTGGCGTGGATACTATTAAGCCATCCGAACGTTGACTGTAAACAAATTGATTATCCATATAGAGCTCAAAAGAGAGCATCCGCGCGATTTCACCGGGATATAGCACCACATCATTCACGGCGCGCGACGAGCCGATCATTTGATCTTGCCGGTAAACTTCGGCAAAGAGCAAAAAGCGGTGCTCCAGGGTATAGTCGCCTGCCAGAATGGGGGGCACGCGAGTTTCGATTTCAGTCGGACGGATATCTGTTAAAAATCCTAGATGACCCCGGTTTATTCCCAACAAGGGGACGCGGCTGTCGACGAGTTCGCGGGCAGTTTTTAACATGCTTCCGTCGCCACCGACGACGATCACCAGGTCACACGTATCTCCAAGTTCTTCAAATACCACTTCCTGCACGCCGGCAACTTTCACTTCTTCGTGATGGCGGCGGGGAATAAAGACATCCTTACCATCGGCGATCAACTGATCACCAAGTGCAGCAACGGTTTCCATGGCAGCTTTGCTACCCGGTTTACCCGTTAATCCAATTTTCTGAAATGAATGGGATTTCGACATCTTTTTGGTCCAGAGACTTGAAATTGGGGTTTCAAGGTCGCATATTAATTTTATTCGTCTAGTGAGCCTTATCATCGATGGTTTTTCGTTTATTTTCAAGGCTCTAATTTAGATTAGATTGATATTGGCAATTTCCCGTCAGCGAACCTGCGTTGCGGGCAAAGAGATTGCGAAATTTTTCCTGGGCTGGTTTGTGAAAAGCCTGGCAATAATAAGAATGAGATGTCGATGAAAGATCGTGACCTGATATTAATGAAATCGCTGATTGAGTCCTATGTACAGGAAGGTCATCCAGTTGGGTCCAAGGCGCTCCTCAAGAGCTCGCATTTGTCGGTGAGCCCGGCGACAATCCGCAATATCATGGCGGATCTGGAACGCCAGGGATTATTATTATCGCCCCATACCTCTGCGGGCCGAATTCCAACCACCCAAGGCTTGCGTATTTTTGTCGACCGGCTAGTGCAAATCAGAGATCCGCGGCGGGAAATGATCGAGAAGGTCAAACGAACACTCAATCCTAGCCATGAAGTACCCACGCTCCTCAGTAGCGCATCCAGCCTGCTTTCGGATATGACTAAAATGGCCAGTCTGGTGCAGATCCCGAGTAAACCTTTCCAACGTATTCAGCATATCGATTTTGTCCCGTTATCGGACAATCGAATTCTAGTGGTGTTAGTTCTGCACGATGATGAAATTCAAAACCGTGTTATTCAGGTCGACCGGGGATTTAGCCGTGATGAACTGGCGATCATGGCGAATTTTCTCAATCAACACGTTGCCGGCAAAGATCTCAATAGCGCCCGAGAAGATTTGCTTAAACAGATGATCAATGAGAAACAACAGCTCGACGAACTCACCTGTCAGGCGATTCTGTTGGCGGAACGGGGTATTGAACCGAAAAATCCATTAGATAAAGAAGGCACTGGATTCCACCTTTCGGGGCAGACTAACCTGGTTTCCATGGCATCGCACGGCCAGCTTGAGAATCTCGAAAGAATTTTTCAGGCCTTTAAGCAAAAGCAACAGATCCTCAACATTCTTGAGCGTTCCCTGGTGGCTGATGGCGTCAAAATCTTCATTGGCGAAGAGAGCGGCAATCAGAACCTGCATGACTGTAGTATTGTGACCGCACCGTACAAAATAGAGGGCGAACCGGTTGGCGTCCTTGCGGTGGTGGGTCCCACGCGCATGCATTATGAACGCGTCATTCCGATAGTTGATGTAACCGCCAAACTGCTATCCTCGGCTATCACTCAAAAGTCATTGTCGGAATAATCGCTTGGCCATTTATATCAGAGAGGTCGGCGTTTATTTCCAGAAATGCCAGCAGGCGCTTTTTAGATAAGCGGTTTTGAAGCGCGGAGCCCTTGTCTGCAGGCAGCATCAAATATCGAAAATCCGCCTTGAATGTTCGACTAAAAAACGTCCAATATTTTTGTAATTTCTCGGTTTTTTTGCTTGAAACAGCTAAACTCATCCCCATATTGTCCCCTATTCGAGTCGGATCGCGAAAGAATTCGGCCATTTAACGATTAAACAAGGCGATAGTAAGCGTCATTTTTAGGCTTAGGAGCGGTAGTAATGAGTAACAATGAGGAACTTCAAAATCCTGAAGAAATCCAGGAAGAAGCGCAAACGGAAACCCCTGAAACAGTAGAAGAGACCGTTGAAGCGGCTGACCAGTCATTTGAAGCGCAGGTTGAACAGCTGACTGCCGAATTGAAAAAAGCGCTGGACGAAGCCGAGTCTCATAAAGATATTGCTATTCGGGCCAAAGCTGAGTCGGAAAATATCCGCCGCCGAAGTGAACGTGAAATCACCAATGCAAGCAAGTTTGCGCTGGAGCGTTTTGCGCGCGAAATCCTGGCGGTTGTCGATAGCTTGGAAAAAGCGCTCGAGCTGCCTGTAGAGCACGAATCACAAAAATCGATGCGGGAAGGTATTGAGCTGACCTACAAGCTGTTAGTCGATACCCTGAATAAATTTAACATTGAGCAAATCGCGCCGCTGGGCGATGTTTTTGACCCCGGGTTGCACGAAGCGATGGTGATGCAGGAAAGCGATGAGCATGAACCTAACAGCGTGATGCATGTGATTCAGATGGGCTACAGTTTGAATGGTCGTTTGATCCGTCCCGCACGAGTAATCGTGGCAAAGGGAAAATCCCCGGAAATTGATCAAAAAGCGTAATAATTGCTTACAAAGTCCTTGAATTCGTAATTAGCGCCCCCAGATAAAGGGCATCTGAAGATTTAAATTGAAGTTTGTTTTAGGTTCTGCAGTCAACCACGCGAATCAAAACAAAAATTGTGGAGAGAGAAATGGGTAAAATTATTGGTATCGATTTAGGAACAACCAACTCGTGTGTTGCGGTTCTTGATGGTAAAGATACTCGCGTTATCGAAAACGCAGAAGGTGCGCGTACGACGCCATCAATTGTTGCTTACACTGAAGAAGGTGAAATTCTGGTTGGACAGTCTGCAAAACGTCAGGCGGTAACTAACCCAGACAACACATTGTTCGCAATCAAACGATTAATTGGCCGCCAATTCAAAGATGATGTCGTGCAAAAAGACATTAAAATGGTGCCCTATAAAATTTCAGCTGCCGATAACGGCGATGCCTGGGTTGAAGTGAAAGGTGAAAAAATCGCACCGCCTCAAGTCAGTGCCGAAGTGCTGAAGAAAATGAAGAAAACCGCAGAAGATTTTCTTGGTGAGAAGATTACCGAAGCGGTTATCACTGTGCCTGCCTACTTTAACGATTCTCAGCGTCAAGCAACCAAAGACGCTGGCCGCATCGCCGGACTAGACGTTAAGCGTATCATCAATGAGCCGACTGCGGCGGCGCTGGCTTATGGTATGGATAAAGGTAAAGGCGACAAAACTATCGCAGTCTATGACTTAGGTGGTGGTACGTTCGATATCTCTGTCATTGAAATTGCCGAAGTCGAAGGCGAGCACACTTTTGAAGTACTAGCGACCAATGGGGATACATTCCTTGGTGGTGAAGATTTCGATATGCGCGTCATCGAATACTTGGCTGACGAGTTCAAGAAAGAAAGTGGCATCGACCTGCATAACGATCCGCTTGCGTTGCAACGCCTAAAAGAAGCGGGTGAAAAAGCGAAAGTAGAATTATCTTCCAGTCAGCAAACGGATGTTAACCTGCCTTACATTACGGCAGATGCGACCGGTCCAAAGCATTTAAATGTTAAGTTGACTCGCGCCAAATTAGAAGCCCTGGTTGAGGATTTAGTCGAGCGTTCGATGGAGCCAGTTAAAATGGCCATCAAAGATGCGGGATTAAATGTTTCAGATATCGACGATGTAATCCTGGTTGGTGGCCAGACGCGTATGCCGAAGGTTCAAGCTGCGGTTACTGAGTTTTTTGGTAAAGAGCCACGTAAAGACGTCAACCCTGATGAAGCGGTTGCAATGGGCGCGGCCATCCAGGGTGCGGTACTAGCAGGTGATGTAACAGACGTATTATTATTAGACGTTACGCCTTTGTCTTTGGGTATTGAGACCATGGGCGGTGTGATGACTAACCTCATCGACAAAAACACCACCATTCCGACTAAAGCGAACCAGGTGTTTTCTACGGCTGAAGATAACCAGACTGCGGTTACCGTTCACGTACTGCAAGGTGAGCGCAAAATGGCAACGCAGAATAAATCATTAGGTAAATTTGACCTGCAGGACATTCCACCAGCAGCGCGCGGCATGCCACAAATCGAAGTGACTTTTGATATTGACGCTAACGGTATTTTGAATGTTTCAGCCAAAGATAAAGCGACCGGTAAAGAACAATCTATCGTGATTAAAGCTTCCTCTGGTTTATCCGATGATGAAATCGAGCAAATGGTACGTGACGCAGAAGCGCATGCGGAAGAAGACAAAAAATTCCAGGAGCTGATTGAAGCACGCAACCAGGCCGATGGTTTAGTCCACGCGACTAAGAAAACCATGGAAGAAGAGAACGTCACTTTCGAAGACGGTGAAAAAGAAGCGATTGAAGCAGCGATTAAAGATTTGGAAGAAGCCATCAAAGGCGACGACAAAGAAGCGATTACTGCTAAAACTGAAGCGCTAACCAAAGCGTCACAGAAAATGGCCGAGCGGATGTACGCAGCGGCGCAAGCGCAAGCTCAACCGGAAGCCGGTCCAGCGGGCGCTGAACAGGCTGACGCGGGTGATGCTAGCGCAGATGATGTGGTCGACGCTGAATTCGAAGAAGTTAAAGACGACAAGAAGTAAAAGGTTCGGGCAATCTTTGTCCCGGATTTTTCGCGAGCTAGCTACGCGGGGGCCTACCCCGCGTAGCTATTTATAAGATAACCAGTGGTATTGTTAGTATGTCGAAGAGAGACTATTACGAGGTTCTAGGGGTCGATAAAGGCGCGACTGAGCAAGATTTAAAAAAAGCTTACCGACGTCTGGCGATGAAATACCATCCCGATCGAAACCCTGACTCGAAAGAGGCTGAAGAAAAATTTAAAGAAGCCAAAGAAGCTTACGAAGTCTTAAATAACGAGCAAAAGCGGCAGGCTTACGACCAATTTGGCCATGCCGGTGTTGACCCAAGCCAAGGTGGTTTCCATGGCGGTCATGGTGGTGAAAGCTTCAGTGACATTTTTGGCGATGTTTTCGGTGATATTTTTGGCGGTGGTCGTCGCGGTGGCGGTCGACAACGTCAGCGCCGTGGTGCAGATCTGCAATACAACCTTGAACTTACCCTGGAAGAAGCGGTTAAAGGTGTCAAGAAGACCATCAAGATCCCAACGTATGTGGATTGTGATACCTGTGACGGTAGCGGTGCCAAACAGGGTTCTAAAGCGACCACTTGTAATACCTGTAACGGAGCGGGCCAGGTTCGCATGCAACAAGGCTTTTTCTCGGTTCAACAAACTTGCCCCAGTTGTCAGGGACAAGGTACGGTTATTCAAGATCCCTGCGGCAGTTGTTCCGGCCAAGGTCGCGTTCGAAAAGAGAAAACATTATCGGTTAAAATTCCTGCGGGCGTTGATACCGGTGATCGCATTCGACTGACCGGGGAAGGTGAAGCCGGCGGCCCAGGAGCGGTTCCGGGCGATCTTTATGTACAGGCGCACGTCAAGCAACACCCCATTTTTGACCGCGATGGCGATAACCTCTACTGTGAAATGCCGATCAGTTTTGCGACCGCCTGTCTCGGCGGTGAGTTGGAAGTGCCAACGCTGGAAGGGCGCGTCAAATTAAAAATACCCGAAGAGACTCAAACAGGCCGAATGTTCCGCTTACGCGGTAAAGGCATCACCCCAATGCGTGGTGGAATGCGCGGCGATCTCTTGTGTCGAATCGTTGTGGAAACACCGGTAAACCTCAATAAAGAGCAGAAAAAAATGCTACGTGATTTTGACGATTTCCTGCAAGGCAGCAAGAAACAGCACTCGCCGAAATCTTCAAACTGGTGGGACGGCGTAAAAAATTTCTGGGATGAAATGACCAACTAACAATTTACTGGTACCCAATTGGAAAGGCAGCCGATGGCTGTCTTTTTTTTGAATAAAACAGATAAGGTCTAAACGTCGCTACTTGCCGGAAGTTTCTGGCTTGTTGACACGTTTGGTGGCGGCTCATTATTTAACGCGACAATCTCAACGCGATTGCGACCGTTCGCTTTAGCCTGATAGAGACCATTATCGGCGCAGGCTAGTAATGATTCCGCTTCGCCTTCTGTTGCGCGGCTTTCTGCATTGACTGAAGAAACACCGAAACTGCAGGTTACATGGATCTCTATATCCTGAATGCTAAAGGTGTGTTGGTCCAGACCACGACGAATACGTTCGGCGACCAAAGAGCCGTTTTCTGCGCTGGAGTTTGGCAACACGATAACAAACTCTTCGCCCCCAAAACGCGCTATCCAGTCGACATCATCTCGAAAACAATGACGCGCCAGATTCACAAATTGTCGGAGAATTTCATCACCTGCGGCATGACCGTATTGATCGTTAATTGACTTAAAATGGTCCAGATCAGCAAATATAAGCGTGAGTGGATATTTGAGACGGTGGCATCGATGAATTTCTTTCGTCAGGTTCTGGTCGAGGAAGAGTCGATTATAAGCGCCGGTCAGCGTGTCCGTTAGTGAAAGCGATTGTACCTGTTTATTGAGCTGAATCATTTGCCGCGTCAGATAATATCCTATCGCTCCAAAGCTACTAAAATAGGTCACTAAAAATACCGTACTTACTCCTTCAGACAAGCGACTGAGTTCGAGAAATCCCGCTGGCTGTAAAAACCAGTAGGCGACCATCAAACTGATCGCAAAAACCGACAGCGTACCGAGTAATAAACGATAAAAACCAATAAACAACGCATTGGCACACAAAATGGCCAGGGTGACAGAAATAAAATAAAACGCCGGAGAAACCAGGCAGAACAGCGCGGAGAATAATGCATCTAGGTGCATATTCAGGATTTCCTGACGCTTGCCTTGCTGTGCACGCCCTGAAATATAACGAGCAATGTGAGGCCACAACAATCCAAGAGCGATCATCCAACCGAATTGCAAGGTCAATATCGCGCTCCCCCAGATACTCCAAGTCATTAGCAGGTAAAAGGAAAACGCAATTATTCTCGGGACGTAATTGATCCTCACGACGGGATGCAATTGCTCGTCATCGTCTGAATGGGGGGGATCGCACCAAGGCGTTGCTATTATTGTCATTGTTGTCTGTGTCCGCGTCTGTGGCGATATTATAATCTCGAAGAGAGATTGAGCAATGAAATTGATTAAAAAATAAACAGAAACGTGCGCCAAGTCACAGATAGCGCTCGTACAGGACCGGTTTGAGCTAACAATGTTAGAAAAATTGATTCAGAGTAATCGTTGATATTCGCCGGCGTCCAACCAGTGTCCATTTACCTGTGCAACACGTAAATGAACCGCGGTTTTGGTAAAGCCCGCTTTTTGCAGGACCTTTTGGGAGGCAGGGTTGTTGTGTAAGACCCGAGCCGTTATCTGATTCAGGCCAAGCAGATCTCTGGCGATTTTGATGAGTTCGAGAACCGCAAAAGTAGCGACGCCTTGCCCAATGGCTGATTGTGCCACGCGATAGCCGATTTCCGCGTGCCCTTGTTGTTGCTCGATGTGTCGAAGATTAGCCCGGCCAATAATGTCATCTTGTCGGTTTTTAATTAAAGCGGGCCACATCACGCCTCTGGCATATTCAGCCAAACAATCGTTAAGATGCGCGTTAATTTGCGACGGGCTATAGAAGGACTCATCCCGTCCGACGATAAAACGTTCAAACCAGCTGCGATTTAAGGTTTCAAATGCAAGTAAGTCGTCACTATCATTTACGCTGAGCAGTTGGATCTTCATTTCATCTGACTGTTTGTTGGTTGCCATCTGAGCGTGTAAACGCCGCTGAACGGTTTTCAATTGACCTGTGCGACATATGACCATAAACTAGTTAGTTAGTCCAGCTAACTAACTGTCCTGATTGTCGTGAATCTTGTCTCACAACTTGCTCGATTAAATCGCTATTTAAATATTCTGTCGCAGGAGTCTCCAATTTCGGTCTCGCGACTGGAAGTATTGCGGTTAATCAAAAGCAAAAATCCCATTACCTTAAGGCAACTGTGCGATATCCAGCAGGTCACCATGCCGACTATGTCGAAATTGGTCGATGAACTGCAAAATCAATCGCTGGTCATTCGCGCGCAATCAAAAGATGATGCACGGCAGCGCTGGATTGTGCCTACGCAAAAAGGGATCCTGGCGCTCGAACATGCTGAAACTGAAAATTTAAAATTCTGGCAGGACAAACTAGATTGTCTTACTGAGCGCGAGATCGCCCTAATAGAAAAATCGTTGGCTCAGTTGACCCAGGCGCTAAAGCCAGATTAAGGCTTATCGCTGTGGGCCAATTTTATAGGCGCAACGTCGAGCGCCGTCAAGAATATAATCCGTTCGTTCAACCTCGCAGCCTAACACTGCCCGAAAAATTTCAAGTTCCGATCGACAAAACTGTTGGCATTGTTGAGCGGCGGCACAAATGGGACAATGATTTTCCACCAGGTAGTAGGTCTCATCGATAGTGAGAACTTCTGCCATATAACCTTCGTCACTACGAATGGTCGCCAGTTTATTCAGACGCGCTTTTACATCGGAGATACCTTGTAGCTTTGCAGAATAGGTTTGTAACATCTCTTTCTCACGTGACTGGATTAACTGATCCAGGGCCGATTCACCCACCTGGGCTTTTAAATGATCGAGCAGGTTGACGATTAACGCCGAATGACCGTCTGGAAATAATGCTGCGGCTTTGTCGGTCAAGCGCCATTGCTTTTTCGGCCGTCCTTTTCCCTGAGTGACAAATTGGTGGACCAGATACCCTTTCTCTTCCAGCTGCTCTAAATGTTGGCGTGCCCCCATTGAGGTGATCTTGAGCTGCGCCGCTGTTTCTCCGGCGCCTAAGGCACCGCGCCTTTTTATCAGGAAAAGGAGTTTTTGTTGACTGGCGTTAATAGAATGTTGGTCAATATCAGCCATGCTCTGCATCTCGTTTTTGTTCGTTGTCTTTGGCAAGCGCTTCGTCCGCTGGCGCTGCCGGCGTAACAAAAGTCAAAACCGACAGGATAATCAAAAGCGCGGATAGCCACAATGTTGTTTCGGCGCTAATAAGCGCGACCAGACTACCGATAATGGCGATAATAACATTGGTCAGATAAAAAACGCTCACTTGCAGTCCCATCACTTTGCCTTCGCCGTAGTGACCAAAATATTTCGATAGCATGGCGGGAAAAACCAGGTTAATCACGGCGATCACTGCGCCCGTTAAAGCGATCGGTAAATAGGCCAGGGGCATTGCGATAAAAGTCGCGACAATTATTAAACCGCTAAAGAGTATATTTCCACCTAGCAACGCATTTTTATCGCCGGTGTACTCGGGGATTTTACTCGCTACCGTCGAGCTGACCAGCACCATCAGGGTGGTAATCGCTACGGTGATCCAGCCTATTTCTTTGCTGTCGAATTGATGGGCTTCTACTAGCCACAGTGGATAAAATTCATAGTAAGCATTGATACCCAGGGTATAAATAAAGTAATAGATGAAAAACTGACGGATAGCAGGAATTTTCAGTAATGTGAATGAGTTGTTCTGCGATAACTCCCGACGGAATTTTTGCTGCGAAGTTTTTTGTGGTGGCTGAGGTTCAAGGGTAAAAATGACCAACACCAGTGACACCAGCATAGCCACGGCGGCGATGTAGAAAGTTGTATCGATTCCGTAGGGAGCCAGGTATCCACCCGCTAAAGGGCCCACTAGCCAGCCGGCGTATACGGTGGCGTAGAGCAAAGACAAGGCTCTACCGCGGTCAATATGCGGATGTAGCTCAACTGCAATTGCTCGCGCGATTGCAATATTACCTTCACAAAAGCCTGTCAGTAATCTTGCGATAATAAAACCGACAAAAGTGCCTGCTTGAAAAGTGAACGCGGTGAGCAAATAGCCAAGGATGCTGCCGACGAGAGTAATGACAAGCACTTTTTTACGCCCGTATCGATCCGACAATGAGCCGATTACACTACTACCAAATAAGGTACCCAGTGGATAAGACGCCAGCGTGATGCCTAACAATAATTTGGGATCTAACCCCATAAATTGAATGATTGGATCGTCGACACCACTGACAAAATATGGCGACAGGATTGGATAGGGCAAAGCAATTCCGGCGGTTCCCAATAAAGAGACCAGCATAATGGTGACCAGAATTGCACGCGCTTTTACTGTTTCCATGATTGTCGGTAAGTTCAAAATTAATAAAGTTTTTACTTTATATAACGTTTGGCGGTCAAAGTCACCGACTATAGGTGGTGCTTATCTCCAGGATTCATTTTCACTATGCCAATTTTGCGTTGATTTTTCAGCGGCTTAGCGGGCTGGCATTGAAAAAATTGACCCGCGTCAGATTTTTAATGAATATAAGTCGAGCTTCGCTCTCTTTTTGTACAAAAAATCGGTACAAAGCTTGAAATTTCAGTATAATCCTCGCTCACTTTTAATAAAATAATCTATGCTGGAAAGAGTGATAAACCTTATTAGCTAAAAGTTGTATATACGCTATGTAGATCAATGTATTAGATTGTTTTTATAGTACCGCCTGTTACGTGGGTACTTTTAATTTCTTCACGAAGACTGATGGGGATTTGGTGTGAAGCCGACAGATATAAAGAATCCGGAATATTTCCACAAGGTAGTCGATTGTCAGTACGCATGCCCTGCTCATACGCCGGTGCCGGAGTACATCCGATTAATTGCCGCGGGTCGTTATGACGACGCTTATATGATTAATTGGGAATCCAATGTTTTTCCCGGTATTTTAGGGCGGGTATGTGACCGTCCTTGCGAACCTGCGTGCCGACGTGGGCGAGTGGAAGAAGAGCCGGTTGCGATATGTCGCTTAAAACGAGTCGCCGCGGATAATAAGCAAGATATCACCGACCGATTGCCAGAAATCGCCCCTAAAAATGGTAAGAAGATTGCGTTGGTTGGCGCAGGCCCTGCTTCATTAACCGTCGCACGCGATCTTGCACCACTAGGTTACGAAATCGAAGTGTTCGATGAGCAAGATATTGGTGGCGGATTTATGCGCAGTCAGATCCCGTCATTCCGACTCCCGCTTGAAGTGTTAAATGAAGAAGTGAATTATATTCTCGATATGGGAGTGGTTGCGCATTTTAAACACTATGTCGATAGTTTGAAAAAACTGGTCGACAATAAAGACTACGACGCCATATTTGTCGGTTCTGGTGCGCCTAATGGTCGCGACTTACCGAAACTGCCTGGCCGCCAGGAAGGTGACGCCAACATTGAGCTGGGTATCAACTGGCTTGACAGCGTAGCGTTTGGACATACCGAATCGATCGGAAAGAAAGTGCTTGTGTTAGGTGGTGGTAATACCGCCATGGATTGTTGCCGAACTGCTCGCCGTTTGGGTGGTACCGATGTGAAAGTTGTGGTCCGCTCACCCAAAGCCACCATGAAAGCTTCTCCATGGGAAATCGAAGACGCTGAAAACGAAGATATACCAATTTACGAAAACCACGTTCCCCATGAATTCGTGATCGAAAATGGCAAACTGGTCGGCATGAGATTTGAAAAAGTGCGTGCTGAATTCGATGAGAATGGTAAGCGGAGCTTGATCCCAACCGGCGAAGATCTGGTTTATATGGAAGCCGATCATGTCTTGATTGCCATTGGGCAAGACAACGCTTTCCCTTGGATTGAAAGAGATATTGGTATTGAGTTTGGAAAGTGGGATATGCCGGTCGTTGATCAGGATACTTTCCAGTCGACTAACGAGCGCGTCTTTTTTGGTGGCGATGCGGCTTTTGGCCCGTCAAATATTATTACTGCTGTCGCCCATGGTCATCAGGCAGCCATTTCGATCCATAATTTCTGTATGGGTAAAAGTGTCACTGACCGTCCAGCACCTGCAACCAATTTATTGTCACAAAAAATGGGCTTCCATGAGTGGACGTACGACAACGAAATTGACCATGACAAACGGCATCTCGTACCTCACGTTGATAAAGAAATTGCGCTTAACAATCTCAAACTCGAAGTTGAGAAAGGTTACGATAAAGACCTGGGCTTTGAAGAAGCGATGCGCTGTTTAAACTGTGATGTACAAACTGTTTTTACCGACAACCTATGCATTGAGTGTGACGCTTGCACCGATATTTGCCCGACGAATTGTATTAACTTTGTCGACAACGGTGATGAAGATGATTTGAGAACGCGCCTCCTCGAACCGGCAGATGATCGTGACCAGGATCTGTACGTCTCGGGCGAATTAAAAACCAGTCGAATCATGGTGAAAGATGAAAACGTTTGTCTTCATTGTGGTCTTTGTGCCGAGCGTTGCCCTACCGCCGCTTGGGACATGCAAAAATTCACATATTCTGTAACTAAGGCGGGCAAAGAATGCGCATAGAAGCCGTAAATGATTTTGTAATTCGCTTCGCGAACGTCAATGGTACTGGCTCGGCCAGTGCCAATAATATGTTTTCCAAAGCCGTTTTTCGCATGGGTGTGCCAGTCAGCCCTAAAAATATATTTCCATCAAATATCCAAGGCTTACCGACCTGGTTTGAAGTGCGGGTCACGGAAAAAGGCTATCTGGGCAGTCGTGGCGATGTCGATTTTGTGGTGGCGATTAATGGCCAGACAATGAAAAAAGATTACGACACCTTGATGCCTGGTGGTTATTTCTTATTTGATTCGACCAAAGCGCTGCCGCGCGATTTTCAACGAGATGACATTATCGAAATTGGTATCCCGCTCACCCAAATGTGTATCGATAATTACTCGAATCCACGGCAACGCCAACTGTTTAAAAATATTATCTATGTTGGTGCCCTAGCTTATCTGTTTGATATGGAACTTGAAGTATTAACAGGTATGGTGAAAGATCAGTTTGCCAAAAAAGAAAAACTGATCGCTCCCAACATCGGTGCATTAGAGCTTGGCTATAACTACGCCAAAGAACACTACCCCGACACCTGCGGTTTAAAAGTGCAACGTCGCGACAACGTCGGTGAATCGATTATCATCGACGGTAATAGTGCCGCCGGGCTTGGCGCGATTTATGGAGGCGCGACTTTTGTCGGTTGGTACCCAATTACGCCGTCCACGTCTGTCGTTGAAGCGTTTGAAAAGTACGCCAAAAAATATCGCGTTGACGCAGAAACCGGCCAAAATAATTTTGCGATCTTACAAGCTGAAGATGAGCTTTCTGCTATCGGTATGGCCATCGGTGCCAACTGGAACGGCGCGCGGGCATTTACTGCGACATCTGGTCCAGGTGTTTCGCTGATGAGCGAATTTTTAGGTCTGGCATATTTTGCTGAAATTCCGGTGGTACTGATGGATATTCAGCGCAGCGGGCCAAGTACCGGCATGCCGACACGAACCCAGCAGTCAGATATTATTTCAGCGGCGTATGCCTCACACGGTGATACCAAACAGGTGTTACTGATCCCTTGTGACCCGGCAGAGTGTTTTGAAATGTCGGCTCAGGCTTTTGACCTGGCTGACCGTTTACAAACCCCGGTGATTTTGATGTCAGATCTGGATCTGGGCATGAACGATCATATGAGCCGACCCTTTAAATGGGACGATGAGCGCAAGTATGATCGCGGTAAGGTCCTGACGGCAGATGATCTCGATAAAATGACTGAGCGTTGGGGTCGATACAAAGATGTCGACGGAGACGGGATCGGTTATCGAACGTATCCAGGTACCCACCCTACCAAAGGATCTTATTTTACTCGTGGCTCGTCGCATGATGAATACGCTGCCTACACCGAGGACAGTAGTGTTTATGAAGACAATATGCAGCGCCTGGTATTAAAGTGGGAGACTGCTAAAGGGGTTGTTCCTAAACCACAGATTAAATACCGCGACAAAAACTCTAAAGTCGCCGCAATTTTTTATGGCACCAGTGCTCAGGCCAGTTATGAAGCGCTTGATGGACTTGAAGCAGAAGGTACTAAAATTAATACTTGTCGGATTAAATCATTCCCCTTCCATGAAGACATTAAGTCTTTCATTGAAGAGCACGACACCATTTTTGTTATTGAACAAAATCGAGACGCACAAATGCGTACGCTTTTGTTGAACGAATTTAACACTGGCACAGAAAAGCTGCGTTCGATTTTAAATATCGATGGCATGCCGATTCGTGCGCGTCGTATTAAACGCAAAATTGAAAGAATGTTAAGTGGTGAAAAGGTAAATCCCTTTACCACGGCGCGGAGCGCGCAGGAGGAGGTAGAAGCATGAGTTATTTAAGATCCAGTTTTCGTCATCCTCAGGCGAAGAAAAATAAACTCGGTTATACCCAGGCCAATTATGAAGGGGCTTTGTCGACTTTGTGTGCCGGTTGCGGTCATGACTCGATAAGTAACTCGATTATTAATGCCTGCTTTGAATTATCATTAGAGCCGCACAAAATCGCTAAAATGTCGGGTATCGGCTGTTCGTCTAAAACGCCAGCTTATTTCCTGTCAAATTCCCATGGTTTTAACTCGGTGCATGGACGGATGCCATCGGTCACCACGGGAGCCAATATGGCCAATCGTGACCTCACTTACATTGGCGTATCGGGCGATGGTGATACCGCGTCAATCGGCATGGGCCAGTTTATGCATCTGGTGCGTCGTAACCTGAATATGGTTTACATCGTAATGAATAACGGCGTATATGGCCTCACCAAAGGCCAGGACAGCGCCACCGCTGACCTCGGCAGTGCGAGTAAAAAAGGCGTACCAAATATGTACGAACCCATGGACCTGTGTGAGCTGGCAATCTCCTTAGGCTCGGGGTATGTTGCGCGCAGCTTTTCTGGTGATAAAGATCAGCTGGTACCTTTGATCCAGGGTGCCATTAAACACAACGGCTTTGCGTTGATTGACTGTATTTCTCCCTGTGTGACGTTTAATAATAACCCTCAATCGACCAAAAGTTACGAGTGGGTTCGGGATCATAAAGAAGCGACGGGAACTTTTGACCTGGTACCTTTTGAGCAAGAAATTCAAGTGCAATCGCCTGATGCGAATAAAGAGACAATCACGCTGCATGATGGCTCGGTGATTAATTTACATCGCCAACCTGAGTCGCTCGATATCACCTGCCGCGAGTCAGTCTTGTCGGCACTTGAAGAAGCCAAGCAAAACAAGCACGTACTCACGGGATTGTTACATTTAAATACGGATTCCAAAAATACTCACGAGATAATCAATACTTCGCAACGGCCTTTAAATAGTATGAAGGAAGAGGACTTATGTCCGGGCAGTGATCTACTCGAAGCGCTCAACCAAAGTTTGCGTTAATCGCGTGAGCGGCCGAGCGAGTATGCGGCAATAAATAAAACAAAAAAACGCGCAAAATATTGCGCGTTTTTCTTCTCTATCGTCTAAAAATAAAAAGATGACGAATAGTATTTTTAACCCAACCTGAAAAGACTGTGGATATGAAAACCAAAATCGCTGTTAATGCCGCCTCTGGAAAAATGGGGCAACAGGTCATTCGGCAGGTGACCACTCACCCAAGTGCCCAGTTGACCGCCGCTTTTTGTCGATCTAACCACCGTCTGTTAGGGCGGCAGGTGGACCTCAATGACATTAATTACTCGAGTGACTTACCAGCGGGGTTAGCAAACAGTGATGTGGTGATTGATTTCAGTTTACCGCAAGGCACCTTTGGTCTGTTGCAACAAGCTTTATTGAGTAAAACGCCGGCAATTATCGGCACTACCGGATTTAACACCGAGCAGATCACGCAGATCAAAAAAGTCGCCGAAACGATTCCAGTTCTACTAGCGCCGAATACTTCGATTGGCGTGAACTCCATGTTTGCCCTGCTCACCCAGGCGGCCAAACTGCTGGGCAAACAGGCGGACATTGAAATTATTGAAGCCCACCATAAACACAAAGTCGACGCCCCGTCGGGCACGGCTATTCGTATGGGTGAAACCATCGCTGCGGCATTGGGAGAAGATTTTGACGCGCTCAAAACCACCGCCAGTCGTTTTGAAAAGCGTAGCCGCAATAAGGGGGAAATTGGAATGTCCGTGATTCGAGCCGGTGAAATTATTGGCGAGCACAAAGTGTTATTTGCCCTGGATAATGAAATTATTGCGATAGAACATAAAGCCCAAAATCGTTACTGTTTTGCCGAAGGAGCCGTTGAAGCTGCCATTTGGTTGGCTCGACAACCTGCAGGGTACTATTCGATGCAGGACTTTTTAGCAGCGCGTTAAAAACAATTTAACCATAGCCAGACTCGTCACCCCTTGTTTGTTCGGGGTTTTAACGCCACCCAAAATCCCGTTAAAACCCCATAGTTAGAAACAATCTTGATAATCGATAATAATAATTGTACAAAAACTAACCGTTTGTCTAGGCTATAAGAACAGCGCTGCTGTCCCTTTGATGTCTTTGGGGAGTGTTGACACCATTTCTTATTCATACTGACGAGGTGAATAACTATGTCTCTCAAAGGATCTAAAACCGAACAAAACCTGAAAGACGCCTTTGCTGGCGAATCACAAGCCAACCGCCGATATCTCTATTTTGCCGCCAAAGCCGACGTTGAAGGCTATAACGATGTGTCCGCGGTTTTCCGCTCGACCGCCGAAGGTGAAACCGGTCATGCCCATGGACACCTTGAATATCTCGAAGAAGTGGGCGATCCGGCAACCGGTTTGCCTATCGGAAGTACGGCGAATAATCTTAAAGCGGCTATTGCCGGCGAAACTCACGAATATACCGATATGTATCCCGGCATGGCCAAAACCGCCCGTGATGAAGGTCACGAAGAAATTGCTGACTGGTTTGAAACGCTAGCCAAAGCCGAGCGTAGCCATGCCAACCGTTTCCAGAAAGCGCTCGACAACCTGGACGAGTAATTTAATCTCAGGGGAAATTATGCCCCCTGGCGGTTATTTTGCGGAAATTGATGATGTCTCAACGAGAAGGTAGTCTCGAAGCGCCTACGCGTCACCCAATTGACTGGCAATCGGATGATTTTTATGACCGGCAAAGCCTCAATAAAGAGCTAGAGCGGGTCTATGATATTTGTCACGGCTGTCGCCGATGCGTGAGCTTGTGCGATGCGTTTCCAACGCTGTTTGACCTGGTCGATGAATCGGACACCATGGAAGTTGATGGTGTTGATGAAGCAGACTATCAGAAAGTGGTTGACCAATGTTACCTCTGTGATATGTGTTACATGACCAAGTGTCCGTATGTACCACCGCATGAGTGGAATGTTGATTTTCCGCATCTGATGTTACGAGCCAAGGCGGTCAAGTTTAAACAACAGGGAGCGAGTTTTCGCGATCGGGTTTTAACCAGTACCGACAAAGTTGCCGCCATGGCTTCAATCCCCGTGATTGATGTGACCGTGAATCGGTTAAACAAAAGCCCGGCATTTCGCGCTTTGCTGGATAAAAATTTTGGCGTCCACCGTGAGGCGCCGCTGCCTGAATATCATCACCAGACGCTGCGTAAAAGTGCAGCGGCTTTCAGCCAAAGTATAACGCCGGAAGCGACCGATAAAACCCGCGGAAAAGTTGCGCTGTTTGCCACCTGTTATGGCAATTACAACAGTCCCCATTTAGGCGAAGACTTTTTTAAAGTATTTCAACATAACCAGATCCAGATTGAAATGGTCGAGCAAGAGGTGTGTTGCGGCATGCCCAAGTTAGAACTGGGTGACCTAGATAGCGTGGCGGAATTAATGGAAACCAATATTCCTATCTTGGCCGAGCTGGTGGATAAAGGCTATGATCTGATCGCGCCGGTGCCGTCTTGTGTATTGATGTTTAAACAGGAATTGCCGTTAATGTTTCCCAATCATCCTGACATTGCCAAAGTGCAAGCGGCGTTTTTCGATCCATTTGAATATCTATATTTGCGCTACAAAGCCGACCGCTTTAACACGGACTTTAAGCAGCCGCTTGGCGATATCAGCTATCAGGTGGCTTGTCACCTGCGAGTACAAAATATCGGTTTAAAAACGCGCGATATTTTATCTATGGTTCCCGATACTCAGGTTCATGCGATTGAGCGTTGTTCTGGCCACGATGGTACCTATGCGGTCAAAACTGAAACCCGTGATAAGTCAGTAAAAATTGCCCGGCCTGTGGTTCGCAAAGTGAATCAGGCTAATGCCGATCACCTGGCGAGTGATTGTCCGATGGCGGCTAAGCATATCGCCCACCTGGCAGACGCAGACCACGCTGCAGAGCATCCCATGACGTTATTGCGTCAGGCCTACGGATTGTAGGTTGATAAGGATTTGATTAAAAAGTATTTGGTTGATAAGTTTTCGGTTTATGAGCATACGGTTGATGGATTTTAAGCGGATCGATTTTAGGAGTGAGAATGGCCATTCTGTCGCGAAATGACTTAATGTCGTTAGAAGAGTACGCGAGTCTGCGCGAGCAATTACGCGATCGCTTTATCCGATACAAGCAGCAACGCCAGTTTCAAATGGATGATCAGATACGATTTTACTTCGAAGACAAAGTCACAGTTCAATACCAGATTCAGGAAATGCTGCGGGTGGAAAAAATTTTTGAAGCCGAGGCTATTCAAGAAGAGCTCGATGCATACAACCCCTTGGTGTCACAACCGAATAGCTGGAAAGCGACCATGATGCTAGAGTATCCAGATCCCGACGAACGAAAACTCAAACTGAGTCAGCGAATTGGCATCGAAGATACCGTTTGGCTGCAAGTTGGTGAGGGTGAAAAAGTCTACGCGATAGCGAATGAAGATCTGGATCGTTCTAATCAGGAAAAAACCTCATCCGTGCATTTTCTTCGGTTTGAATTAACCGATGATATGGTGGTTAATTGTTTGCAGGGCGCTGGCGTTGAAATGGGGATTGAGCATCCTGCGCATTCGTGTGGGCCGATTCCATTGCCTGATTTAGTTGTCGCTTCATTAAGGCAGGATTTAAATATGCAAGGGGGTAAGCCGTCGCTACGGAGTTTGGTAGAACATTAGGATTATTTTTCCCAAAAAAAAAGGGAGGAAACATGGTTCCTCCCCTACAAGTTTTGGCTTTAATTGCAGTTGCTTTATAAACCCAACAACAAACGTTCTGGCTCTTCTAACAATTCTTTGATTTTCACCAGGAATCCGACGGCTTCTTTGCCGTCGATCAAACGATGGTCATAAGAAAGCGCCAGGTACATCATCGGCAGAATCACCACTTCGCCATTAACCGCCATGGGGCGATCCTGAATTTTATGCATGCCTAAAATCGCAGTCTGGGGTGGGTTAACGATCGGCGTAGAAACCAGCGAGCCAAACACGCCGCCGTTAGACACGGTGAAAGTGCCGCCGGTCATCTCATCGATTGAGAGTTTTCCGTCACGCGCTTTCACGCCATATTCGCGAATACCGCCTTCAATTTGTGCCAGCGACATATCGTCCACATTGCGCAGCACTGGGACCACCAGACCGCGGGGTGAAGAAACCGCGACACCGACATCTTGATAGCTGTGATAAATAATATCATTGCCATCGATCGACGCATTGACCGCTGGAAATTGTTTCAAAGCTTCAACCGCAGCGCGAACGAAAAATGACATAAAGCCTAATCGGACATCGTGGCGTTTTTCGAAGTCATCTTTGTATTTGGACCGCAGCTCCATGATTGGCTTCATGTTCACTTCGTTAAAAGTCGTTAACATGGCCATCGTTTGTTGCGCTTCGACAAGCCGGTCAGCAATTTTTGCGCGCAGACGAGTCATTGGCTCGCGGCGCTCAATGCGCTCGCCCTGCTTGTCGGTTGCGGCAGGTGTCGGCGCAGCAACAGGCGTTGCTTTTTGATTTCGGTTTTCAATATAGGCCTGAACGTCTTCTTTTAAAATGCGACCATTCTTGCCAGTCCCTTCGATAAGTTCGGCGTTAATACCGTATTCATTCACCAATTTTCGAACTGCAGGACTGAGTACCGCGGTCCCACCAGCGTCGCTCGAACTTTCGTCTGTTGTCGCCGTTGGTGCGGCTGGTGAGGCAGCGCTCGTAACGGCACCGGCGTCAAACTGACCGATTACTTCGTCGCTTAATACCGTCTCGCCTTCGTCTTTTATAATTGAGCTGAGTACGCCGTCCTCGGGCGCAACAACTTCAATAACGACTTTGTCGGTTTCAATATCAACGATCAATTCATCGCGTGAAAAAGCTTCGCCGGGTTTCTTGTGCCAGGTGGCGATAGTACCGTCGGCGACTGATTCCGGAAACGTTGGAGCTTTTATTTCGGTAGCCATAGTTGTTCCTTTCGTGTCTCTTTAGTTTTAATCTGTTAAATAATATTTATCTAAGTCCTAACCATTGATCGCCTGGTTAAGAAACTCTTCTAACTGTTTTAAGTGCAAGGCCATGTAGCCAGCAGCCGGCGCGGCCGACGCTTCACGCCCGGCGAACTCAACGACGAGCTGGTCATTGTGTCGCGTAATCACATCCCGCAAATGATGATGTGTGCTATACCAGGCGCCCTGATTTTTCGGCTCTTCCTGACACCAGACTGCGCTGGTCAAGTTTCTGTAAGGGGCAATGATTTGCTGGAGTTCAGCTTCCGGGAAAGGATAAAGCTGTTCGATCCGTACAATGGCAATATGCTCGGCTTTTTCCTGGCGGCGTTTTTCGATCAGGTCGTAGTAGACTCGGCCGCTACACATAATTAAACGGGTTACTTTCTCGTTGTCCTGTTTTTCGGTTTCACCGATAACATTTTTAAAGCTGCCGGCAGCCAATTCATCCATGGTTGAAACCGCTTCTTTGTGACGCAATAAACTTTTTGGTGACATCACAATCAAAGGTCGACGCAACGGTCGGATAATCTGGCGGCGTAATAAATGGAATATTTGCGCTGGGGTTGTCGGCATGCATACCTGAATATTATGTTCCGCGCAAAGTTGTAAGAAACGCTCTAGTCGCGCTGAAGAGTGTTCCGGACCCTGACCTTCGTAGCCGTGTGGTAGTAACATGGTCAAACCGCATAATCGTCCCCACTTATGTTCGCCACTGGTGACAAACTGGTCGATGATCATTTGCGCACCATTGGCGAAATCGCCAAATTGTGCTTCCCAGATGACTAAGCGCGCCGGGTTAGTGGTGGCGTAACCGTATTCGAAACCGAGTACCGCAAGCTCTGACAAAAACGAATCATAAATGGTAAATGATTTTTCGATATCGCTCAGGTGCTGTAGCGGAATATAGGTTTCGCCAGTTTTTTGATCGTGCAATTGGGCATGACGATGCGAGAAAGTACCCCGACCAACATCTTGACCGGTAATGCGTACGGCATTGCCCTGTTTTAAAATACTGGCGTAAGCTAAGGTTTCCGCGAAACCCCAGTTAATTGGCAATTTGCCGTCGGCCATTAACAAGCGGTCGTCGAGCACTTTTTTCACTTGCCGTTGCAAGCTGAAGCCTTCCGGGACTCGATTAAATTCCTTGGCAACTTCGATAAGCTTTTGTTTGTCGTAAGTTGTATCACCCTCAATGGTCCAGTCGTGACCTAAATAGGGAGTCCAGTCAAAAAACAAAGCCTTGTCCGGATTCGCGACCAGGGTTTTGACGACCGCATCACCTTTATCCAGATGACCGCGATACTCATCCGCCATTTGATTGACGTCTTCTTGGGACAAGTGGCCTTGAGCGACCATTTGTTTACTGTATTGGGTCCAGACGCTCGGTAGCTTTTTAATAATGCTGTACATTAACGGCTGGGTGCCAAAGGGTTCGTCTGCCTCGTTATGGCCGCGGCGCCGATAACAGACCAAATCAATCACAACGTCTTTATGGAATCGATTTCGGTAGTCGGCGGCTAATTGTGAGACAAATAAAACCGCTTCAGGATCGTCGCCGTTAACGTGCAAAATTGGCGCCTCAACGACTTTGGCTACATCGGTGCAATACTCAGTGGAGCGCGCGTCTTCTTTTTTACTGGTGGTAAAACCAACCTGGTTATTAACAATAATATGAATGGTTCCGCCGGTTTTATAAGCGCGTGTCTGCGACATTTGCAGTGTTTCCATAACCACGCCCTGACCGGAAAAAGCTGCGTCGCCGTGAATAATGATGGGCATCACGGTATTGCCGCTGGTATCGAGGCGTTTATCCTGACGGGCGCGTACCGAACCTTGTACAACCGGTGAAACAATTTCCAGATGACTGGGGTTAAAAGCTAAAGCCAGATGCACTTCGCCGCCAGGCGTCATAACATTCGACGAGAAGCCCTGGTGATATTTAACATCGCCCGAACCCATTTCATATTCTGCGGTACCTTCAAACTCATCAACCAGTTCACTGGCTTTTTTACCGAGAATGTTAATTAATACATTAAGACGACCGCGGTGGGCCATTCCGATTACAATTTCTTTGGCGTCATATGAGCCGGCTTTCTGAATCAGCTGATCGATAATTGGTATCAGGCTTTCACCGCCTTCGAGACCAAACCGTTTAGTGCCTGGATATTTGGCCCCTAAATACTTTTCTAATCCTTCGGCCGCGGTGAGTCGGTCGAGAATGTGTAGCTTGGTCGCCTTGTCATAGGCCGGGTGCGCTTTGACTGACTCGAGTCGCTCTTGAAACCAGCTTTTTTCTTCGATGTCGACTATGTGCATAAACTCCGCACCAATCGAATCACAATAAGTCTTTCGTAGCGCGGCGACAATTTCTTTTAGTGACCCTTTGTCTTTTCCAAAATAAAGCGTTTGAGTCTGGAATTCGGTGCCCAGATCTGCGGAAGACAAACCATGAAACGCGAGTTTGAGATCGGCTACTTTGGTCCGTTCCATTAACCCCAGTGGATCAAGGTTGGCTTCCTGATGACCACGACTCCGATAGGACTCGATCAATTTCAACACCGCAATCTGTTTGGTTTCGTGTTCAAACGAGACGGTTCCGCCGGCCTTCTTATTATTCGCTAGCTGGTAGAATTGAGCGCGAATGGCTGCGTGTGAAATATCTTGTCCCTGCGCGTCAGAGTCGACAGCCATGGTCTCAAAATAACGGCGCCACTCTTCGGGAACAGACTGCGGATCTTGCAGGTACTGCTCGTAAAGTTCTTCGACGTAGGCGACGCTGCCACCGGAAAGGTGACTGGTTTTTTGCATACGTTCAATATACTTTTCTTGCATGGTTATTCTCTTATCGGGTTTTCTACTTCAATAAGCCGATTGCCGGTAATTATGACGCCATTAATCGTGATCTGTAGTAATCATTGTAGATAGCATTTATTAAAATGCTCGAAAATCGCACAAAATTACGTCAAATTAGTGGTTATTCGGGCTTTATCGAGGATTTGGATAAATTTTATCGCTAGTTTAGAAGAAGATTAGTTGTTTTGTGTGCTCGCCAAAAAACTGAAAAATTCTGCGCCAATTAAACGCTGTATGTTTGGCCGCGGATCGTAACGCGTCAGGTTAATGACGTCTACTATTTTAGACTGAAAAGTGATAGAAAAACCGGCTAAAAAACCCGACAATTCGTAAGGTGATTGGTGTTTGAGTCGAACCGGTCAGTCGCGGCGTTTTTTCTTCAAAACGCCGCTGACTTTTGCGGTTATTTTTTCGTCGGGTTAAAGTGTTTATCGAGAAAATAATCGACGCTGAAAAATTTGCCGCCTCCGCTAAAAAATAAAGCCAGTAACATAACAAAGTAGGTCACGCCAAATTCGATCCCGTTATTAGACATGACCAGACTGCCTTTTTCAGTCAGCCAATCATAATTGCCATGTTCGCGCAGAATGTCTTTGGCTCGATCGAGTCTGTCTAGCGCGGCCTCAGCATTTTGATTGGCACCCCAGCTTTGTAAATCGTGGATAGCCTGCCAGCCATTATCCCAATGAACGGTAAAGATGGCGACTAACATGGTAATCATGAGGGGAATACTAATCCATCGGATCGCCAGGCCGAATAACAGTAAAATGGCGCCGATGACTTCCGTCCCAGCGGCTAATCCTGCCATCAAAGTAGGAAAGGGCAGTCCCAATCCCCAGTCTTCATTACCAAACCACTCAACCACGCTTTCAAAGCCTTCGAATTTATTCATTCCAGCGACAAAAAAGACCGGCACCAGAAACAATCTGAGCGCAAGCGGACCTAAGCCTGACAGCAGGTCGGTTTTATTGAAAATGGCGTGATGCAGGCGGTAGTAAGATTCAACTAAATTCATAGAGTGCTATCCGTATTGTGTATGAGTCTGATTTAGAGATGATTCAAAAGACAATTTGTTTCACTCGAGTCTAAGACCAACCGTTAACAGGAGACTGAATGATGAAAGCTATTATTGACCGTACCATCGCTCCATCGCCAGTTTATCGAGTACCGACAGCTGGGTTTTTGCTTCAATTCGCTTTTTTTGCTGGTTTGGCAGGTCGATGACCATGGGGTAATTCATAATGGATAGTTCATCATAAATAGTTGAAT